>Ga0335069_10000058_pt1 | contig 187963 bp, 148 predicted proteins | sample Lox_Sample_11_FD_206714 | JGI IMG/M metagenome (GOLD analysis project Ga0335069, IMG submission 206714) | Soil microbial communities from Loxahatchee National Wildlife Refuge, Florida, United States - Lox_Sample_1.1 | ecosystem: Environmental > Terrestrial > Soil > Wetlands | place: USA... | reverse complement strand
TTTTATCAATTCATGCAGATAAAATGTCTTTTCTACATTTATTTCCAGTAATTCAAAATTTAATCCGGTTTATGCTAATTGAAACTTATAGTCTGGGCTTCAGCCCAAGGTATCATTGTAAGCAACATACCTAAAGACTAAGGGGTAAAATTACAGACGCCGCCAAGCCCCCGTAGATTATTACTCTAATTTTCTTTCTTTATAATTTTATTGCCGAACGGCTTACGGTAACGCTTAACATACTCGGAGGGTGTTAAGCCAAACAGTTTTGAAAATTGTTCGCGAAAATATTTGATGTCGTTGAAACCTGTAATATAAGTTACCTCAACAATTGTTTTACTGGTGTTTATCAATAGCTCGGCCGCTTTTCGCAAACGCAGGTACCTTATGAACACATTTACGGTTAAACCGGAAACCGCCTTAATTTTTTTATACAAGGCAGGATGGCTCATCCCGATCTCCTTACAAAAAGTCTGAACTGTGAACTCAGCGTCATCCATATGCATTTCAACAATCTTCATACATCTTTCCAGGAATTCCTTATTATCTGCATCAATGCCGGATGTCGGCTGAAGGGTGACAGTATTGAAAAAATATTGTTGCAACCGGTTTCTCGACCTTAGTATATTCTGAACGCGCGCAACAATCAACTCCCTGCTAAATGGCTTATTCAGGTAATCCTCTGCACCGCACTCAATTCCTTTAATTTTTGATTGTTCGGAAGAACTGCCTGTTAAAAGTATGATGGGAATGTGTGCTGTTCCAGTGTTGGCCTTTAATTTCCGGCACAATTCAATTCCATCCATTTTTTTCATCACCAGGTCACTGATCACGATATCAGGCATTTCCTTGCTGATGACGTCGAAGGCCGGTATGCCATCATCTGCTTCATAAATATTAAATTGTTCACTGAAAATGTCTTTTATATAATTTCTCAGATCAGCATTATCGTCTACAACCAGCATTGTTGGCAACCCCGAAATGATTTTATCTATCACTTTGGATTTATTATTTGCCGCATGATCCGTATCGGCGGAATCATTCACCTGGATATCCTCTACCAATTCGTGAATTATACTTGAGCGCTTATCGGCTGTTTCATCGGTTGCAGGTTTATTTAGCCGGGTTTTATTTGCCGGAAGTGTTAATGTAAATGTTGTCCCCTCTCCTGCTTTGCTTGTATATGACAGTTTCCCCGCATGAACCATCGCCAGTTTCTGCGAAACATGGAGCCCAATTCCAAATCCGGCCTGAGAAGCTTTTTCCGTATTATTTGCCTGGTAAAACGCATCGAACAACCGATTATTAATATTGCCTGCAATACCGCAACCTGAATCACTAACGGTTATGAATAATTGCTCTTTTTCTTCATGAATCGATAATTCTACCCTGCCATTTGCAGGGGTATATTTCAGTGCGTTGGAAATAAGGTTGAATAAAATAATTTCAATCTTCTCTTTGTCACCGCAAAAGAAAATTTCATTTTCAGGTTGCCGAAAAATGAAACTGATATTTTTTGAAACCGCTAACTGGGAAAAACTCAGGAAGACTTCGTTACAGGCCTCTTTTAAATCAAAATTCGTTACATGCAATTGCTGGTCTATAGACTCTGCTTTCCTGAATAATAATAGTTGATCTACCAGGCTCAATAACCTCCTGGCATTTCGCTGAACAGTTACCAGCTTTTTATGCAATTTATCAGCGGTTGTTTCAGCAACCAGTTCTTTCAAAGGATTTACGATTAATGTCAGTGGTGTCCTGAATTCATGGGATATATGTGTGAAAAAAGAAATCTTTCTTTCTGTCAATTCTTTTTCTTTTTGTTTTTCAAGCAACGCAAGCCTTATCTCATACCTTAACCGTTCCTGGCGACGATAGTAATAAAGAAAAATATAGATAGCACCAATTACAAAGGCGGCATACAATAAATATGACCACCATGTTCTATACCAGGGGGGCAATACTTTAATCATTAATAATTGCACTTCATCATTCCAAATACCATCTGCATTCATCACTTTGACATAAAATTTATAATCGCCCTCCCGCAAATGACTATAGTTAGCCGTTCTGACATTATTTGTAATATCCCAATCCTTATCCCACCCCTTTAAAAAGTAAGCGTATTTGAGATTGGCTGCATTTGAATACTGCAATGCAGTAAAATCAAATGAAAGAATCGCCTTATCGAACGGGACAGTTATGCTGGTGACAATATCTTTATCACGGGAAGTAACATATGCTGTTTCTGTTTCAACCGGCGAGTTATCAATTTTTATTCCCGTCAGAAATAAATGTGTGACATATTTCTTGTCGTAAATACTGTCAGGATAAAAAATATTAAATCCTTTAATGCCTCCAAATAAAAACTCCCCATTTTTCGAAATCATTGCGGCATTAAAACTGAATTGGTTGCTTTGTAATCCATCAGCCTGTGTAAAATTTCTAAATGTTTTCAAAACAGGATTAAAACGGCATAAGCCATAATAGGTACTCAACCAAAGATTGCCTTTATTATCTTCCAGGGTTTTCAATATAGCGTTGTTGGGCAAACCCTCTTTTGTAGTTATCCTTGTATAATCCCCTCGCTCCCTGTCAAACAATAATAAACCGCCCCCTTCTGTACCCACCCAAAAATGATGATGGTTATCTTCATGAATACTTCTGATGGGATAGCCGATAAAAAAAATTTTGTGTTTCTTTTTTTCAGGGTCAACCTTTATCAAGGAATTGTAATTGCCGCCCCACAAATTACCCGCCTTATCTTCTGTTAAAACCTGGAAATCAGAAAGTGAATTGTCAAAAAGTTCAAACCTGTCGGCAAGCCTGTTATACAAATACAAATGCCCTTGGTTACTGGCACATGCCCACAAACGTTTGTGACAATCTTCATAAACCTGCCAAACGTTCTTCTCATCTGCTTTTTGAAACGGATTATAACAGTTATAATGCTTAAAACTGTTGTTGGATCTATTCAGCTTGTTTATACCTCCAAACCACGTAGAAATCCAGATATCGTTTTTGTAATCCCTCGTTATGTAAGTAATGAAATTGCTGCTGATCGAACCAGAGTCTGGCGAATGAACATATTTGGTAAAAGTGTTTTTTTGTTTGTTCCAATAACGCAGCCCTGCACCATCTGTTCCTATCCATAGATTGGATTGATCGTCTTCCGAAAAAGATAGTATAAAATCATTGGCATTTTCAACATTACCATTATGATAAGATATAGTTTTAAACAGATCAGTGTTTTTTTCAACCACATTCACCCCGCCCCGCAAAGTACCAATCCATTTTCGGCCTTCTGCATCAATATACAGATCATAAATGGAATTGCTGTTAACGGTTGCCCCCTGCAAATAAAACGGAACAGCTTTTTTCCTTTCCGGAGACAGATACCACAAACCATTACCATCCGTGGCTATCCATATTCCATGGTTTGCATCTTCTGCAATATGCCTTATTGTGAAATCAGGAATTGGATCAAAATGAATAAACGATTTTTTGTTCAGCCTGAATATGCCAGAATCATTTGCAACTAAAACCTCCCCATTTGATGCCGCAAAAAGGCAAACGCATTGTGTTATTCCTGATGCGACCGGATATAATCTTTCACTATCAATATCATACTTATATAACCCATACCCATTAATAAAAACCCAAACAACATGCCCTATCGAATCGTATTCAACATCTGAAACATTATATAAGCCATTGGCTTTGCCGGGAAAGGCAATTTGTTTGCCCAATCTTTTACTATCACCAAAAACAATCAAACCACTTTGGGCGGTTCCCACCAACATTTTATTGCCGATGTTTTTTATAGACAATGCGGCATCATACAAAGGAATGATTTCCGAGCCATCCGCTTTTCTGAACTGCGGAGTGAAGAAAACAGAACGGACAGGGTCATAAATACTGGCGCCTTTTGCGCAACCGACCCATATCTTATTTTCGTTATCGGAGTTGATACAATAGATATGATTATCCAGCAAAGATGCAGAATCCCCGATTATATTTCTGAAAACATGAAAAGAATAACCATCGTACCTGTTTAACCCGTCATAAGTTCCGAACCACATAAAACCATGATGGTCCTGGTGAATGCATGTAACTGCATTGTTGGAAAGGCCCTGGTCAATTCCCAAATATCTTAGCGCCACTGAATCGGAACCGAAACAATTGGCTGATAAAAATAATAAGCACAGGTGTATGATGAATTTCATATGACCCGGGAACACCGTTTTGGTTATGCCGCAATATAACGGCCTCGTAATACAGCAATCAATAAAAATAAAGCTACCAATTTTATCTGATATTAAGTGTCTTTATTACATTTAAAATTTGAAGGGTTTTTTACACGGACAGCAATAAATACTTATGCTGAACAATATATATTATTTTAGTATGATTAACCCACATTAATACCGCAATACTTTCCCGCTGCACTTTTTAAACACCTGAAGATTTTTTTTTGAGGAAAGTTTATAAAAACCTTTAATTAATATCCAAATGCAATAGGTATTGATTAATATTTAATACTATTTCATTTCCCGGCATGTTATTGCACGGTCCTTATTAAACGGGATTTCCCTTTGGAATTTATTATGGTTATTTCTTCAACATTACTACCTGCCGAAATAAACCTTGAAGACTGCGACAAAAAGGAATTGCCATAATAAAATTCTTCTTTGCTGCTCTTCCCGTTTTTATATTTTATTACTGCGCTGACATCGTCCGGCCTAATGCTTATATTTTTTATTTTTCTTTTCAATTGATAAAGCTTCAAAGCATCCTGGTGCTGGCTGGCAGCAACGAGGTAACCGCCTGATGGACTAAATAACTTTACGAGGGCCTTGCCATTACCCGGAATATAAATGCCGCTTTGCAAAATTGACTGAGGAATAAAATTTCCATTTCCATCCCCTTTCAGCAATAGGCCATTCAGTGCATCATAACGGCCTGTGCCCACCTCGGTTCCATAATCATTCCCATTCATCAGTATATCCAGGTTGCCATCCCCGTCAAAATCGTCCACAACCATTGCATTAATCACCGACACTTGTGCTTCTATTGGCAAAGGAAGCATCGTAAATTTTCCCCCGCCATCGTTTCGCAAATAACAGGATTGAAGCATATTTGCCTGCATGCGAATGGCGCCGCTGCGTTGTTCAGGCGTAATTATGTCATCCATCGTTGCCAATGCAAATGGTTTATAAGTGGCAAATTTCTTTTTGATAAGGGGCCACTGCCTGGCAACATCATCCCGCCCAAAAGCCGGGAACTCTTTTTTCTGCCCTTGCTGGTCAGGCAAATAGAGAGAAGGTATGCATATAAAAGTTCCGCTCCTTTCAAAGTCTTTTGCGGTAATATAAAGCGGGAACTGTTCGTCGCCTTTATAAAATGTATTTAACCCGATATTACCCACAATATAGTCTGTCCTTCCTGTGTGCCTGAAATCACCAGCAGCAACAGAACTCCACCAGCCTGTTTTGTTAGCAACCCCTGATGCAGATGTTACGTTTTTAAATTTGCCTCCGGTATTTTTAAAAAATGTTACAGGCATCCATTCGCCTACAACAATAAGGTCAGTTTGCCCGTCATTATCAAAATCAGTAAAAAGGGCATCACAAACCATTCCTATATTTTTCAAACCAGGTGCGATATCCGCAGTAACATCTGTGAATTTTACATGGCCGTTTTCGGAATCATTACGAAAAATGAAGCTGCTGACGGGTTTCGGATATTGTGCCGGTGCAACACGGCCTGATACAAACAAATCTAATTTACCGTCATTATTAAAATCAAAAGCCCTTACACATAATTTACTGGCATGGTTAAGGGGCAAAGCTGAAGAGTCTTCGGCAAAATTTCCCTTGCCATCATTAATATATAATTTGTCTTGATAGTAGATACTGTCTGATGCCATTGAATAGCCCCCTCTGGCCACGTACAAATCCGGCTTGCCATCTCCATTGGCATCGAAAAGTAAAATGCCTTCATCTTTTGCCTGGTTTACCTGGCCGAATGAGCCCGTTGGTAATTCTTTCTGAATGAATTTTCCATTTTTTTGTTGTAAAAAAAGTTGTGCATGATTGTTTGCATTGCCACCGATTACCAAATCATCCAGGCCATCACCATTAACATCCCCTGCTGCCAAAGCAGGGTTATATTCCGAAAGCTTATGCGGCAGTAATGACTGAATGTTAAAATCAATTACAGGAAAATCATTGTGCATGTATTTGATTCCTGCATCCGCCGTTATCTCCTTGAACAAAGCATGTTCGGCAACCAACGGCTGCTGATAACTGTTATCTTCTTTTGCATCAGTGATCTTTACCGCAATTGTCTGATCCGCTTTGATATTTTTCAGCGTTTGTTTTTTTCCGTTGTTCCATTTTATGATAACAGAGTCTATGTGAAACGTTTTCCCCAAACCAAAATGCGCCATGCATTCTACAGACGACAGGTACCCGCGATAGGGGTTATTATCGTATACCTGCTGTTTATTATGATCATAATAAATATTAGCTGTTGCCCCTATGCCATTTATATTTTTTTCCCCGCCTTTGAATTGTATGTTCAGATAGTGCTGCGCAGAAACTCTGTTGTTATCCCTTGAAGTATTCCTGTACAATAATGCTTCATCATTGATATTATTAATAACCATGTCCATAGCACCGTCATTATCAAAGTCCGCATATGCGGCACCGTTAGAAAATGAAGGCACACCCAACCCCCAGTGGTCAGTAACATCGTCAAACCCTGCGGCGCCATTATTTCTAAAAGCATAATTGTGCAGTTTCACCTGTGGTATCTTGTTTAACATTTGCATATTACCTGCAAGCCCGTTTACTTGTTGCCGGTATGCTATGAAATCATGATCAGACCAATCCCTTGGAAAGCCGTTGGTAATAACCAAGTCCCGGTAACCATCGTTATCAAAATCAACCACCAGCGGTGTCCAGCTCCAGTCAGTTTGCGACATCCCGCTCATAAAACCTATTTCACTGAATGCCGGGATACTTATTGAATCATCCTGCCCCACTGCCGGCCCCTGGTTCAACTGTAAAGTATTACGCACATATTGATACAGGTATCCGTAATTTTCAAAATTCTGATAGGTGTTGGTATTGTTGGCATCCAGCATCATCTTTTTTCGATAGTTATCTTCTGCATTCATATCCAGCTCTATCACATCAGGAAGCCCGTCGTTGTTCATATCCGCCACATCCTGCCCCATGCTGTTATAAGAAGTGTGTTTGAAATATTGTTTGGCCATGTTGGTAAACGTGCCGTCATGATTATTGATGTAAAGAATATTATTTGATATAAAATCATCAGACACATAAATATCTTTCCATCCATCATTATTAATATCGCAGATGCTTGCCGCATGCCCGTAACCTTCGAACCGGATTCCCGCTTCATCAGAAACATCATGAAATACAGGGTGACCAAGCTTTGAGTCCATATCATTCCGGTAAAGCCTTCCCCTGTTTGGCCCTGCTGTTGGGTTGTTTTGCCCTATAAAAACCGATTGCATATAACCGCTTGAAGCTTCATTAACGGTCAGGTACATGTCAAGATCCCCGTCATTGTCATAATCAAAAAAACTGGCCATTGTCGATTGAACATGAATATCCAGGCCATATTCAGCTGCCATGTCTTTAAAATGAGGGATGCCTTCCTTATCTGTTCCGAGGTTAATGTACAGGATATTTCTTCTCCTGAGAGAATCTTTATACAGGGTGTTGCAGATATAAATATCCATCAGCCCGTCATTATTAATATCGATCACCGATACGCCTCTTGCCCATCTTCCCATCCCCTCAACACCTGCTTTTTCAGTAATGTCTTCAAATTTAAAATTGCCTTTATTAATATATAATTTAGAAGGCACCATACATCCTGTCAAAAAAATATCCTGCAGCCCATCGTTGTTAAAATCACCGATACCAACACCGCCGCCACTATAGATATTTACCAAGGTGAGCGGATTGATGGAATCATTTTCAATAATCCTATTATTAAAAGTAATGCCGGAATGTGAAGATGAAATTTGTTCAAACAGATGATCCCTGCTGTTACAGGATAGAAAGCAAACAACCAATAAAACAAATACTGTTAACCGAAATTGACCAGAAGAGAAATGCGGATGCACAAAGCTGTTAGTTTGAATCAAAAATAAGAAAGCGCCTATTTACATCAAAAAACACTTTACCGTTATTATACCAAATTAATTTAGCAGGAATAATAATCTTTCCTGACACATTCAAACCAAATCAAACAGCCACAAAATTTTCTTTCGTTGGTTTTTCAGAAAGCTCCCGCATCTACATCTTTAATAAACTGAATAACACCGGTCATAAAAACCTGCTGATCATCCCACATCGACAGGTGACTGCCATTCGGGCAATAAAGATACCGGCCTTTCTTTACCATTCTGCTTTGTTCTTCCATAGCCTTGGGATCCATTGTGTCGAACCGGGCACCTATCATCAAGGTAGGAACTGTTATTTCCTTTAAGCGGTTTTTGATGTCCCATTTGGCAAGCCTTCCGCTGATGCCGAATTCACTCGGCCCCTGCATCATGGTATATATTTCACTGTTAACATGTTTCATGGCGCGGTTGAACCCATCAGGCCATTCCTGCAAACGGCATAAATGCTCATGATAAAAATTCGGGATCAGCAGTTCCATGTAACGGGGGTTATCAAAATCTTTTTTTGCTTCAATGGCTCGAACTTCGGCAAGCACCTCAGGTTTCATTTGTTTAGCCAATACTTCTTCTGCATATTTTCCGTATTCGGGTGCGCTGGCTACCATATTGGCCACCAGCAAACCTTTCAGGTGTTGCTGGTATTTTAATGCATATTCCATGGCAAGCATGCCGCCCCATGAGTTACCCAACACATAAAAATTACTGCTGTCCGCACCTATAGCCGTACGCACCTGTTCCACTTCTTCAACAAACCGTTCTGTTGTCCATAGGCTGCTGTCTTTCGGCTGGTCGCTGTAATAAGAACCCAACTGGTCGTATTCATAAAATTCAAAACCCTGTCTTTGAAAAAATGTTTCAAAGCATTCCATGTATTCATGTGTCATGGCGGGGCCACCATGCAACAACAATATTTTTATTTTAGGATTATTACCGAAACGTTTTGTCCATACTTTAAAATTGCCCGCAGGGGTGTTAACCGGTACCATCCGCACCCCTCCGGCTTCCAGCGGGTCTCCATAGTTGAAATAATCATTTACAGAAACAGCTGAAGGCGATTTTTGCTGCCCGCAGGAAATGATAAAAAGGGCCAGTGCCATAATGATGAAAGAACGCATGATAGTATTTTAAGATTGTTTGGTTGAGCGCATTAAATATACTTCAATTGCATGAACCAAAAGTTTCCGATATAAAATTTAAATCCTTACCGATCCGCGAAACCCTCTTGCAGCATAATAAGATTCGGCGCCATTGTGATATACAAAGACCGTATCATATCGCCGGTCGCAAAAAAAAGCGCCGCCGAGTTTTCGTACAGGCATTGGCGTTAATATCCAGCTCGATGTTTTTGCATCGAAGCTGCCCAGTTTTTGCAATTGCCTGTATTCTTCTTCCGTTAATATTTCAATGCCCATTGCTGCAGCCATATCTCTTGCATTACCGGAAGGCCTATTTTCCTTCCTGGATTCCCATGCTGCACGGTCATAACAAAGGCTTCTGCGTTCTTTAGGGCTTTCAACAGCACAGTCATAAAAAATATACTGGCCTGTTTTATTGTCAAAGCCAACCACATCCGGCTCTCCGCCGGTCTTCTCCATTTCATGAAGCGACCATAATTTTTCAGGATTTGATCCTAACCGTTCCTGAACCTTAGTCCATTGAATGTTTTGATGACGTTTCATGTTTTTCGAAAAACGCTCCTGTAATATGCTGAGCAGTTCTTTAACTTGCGAAGCTGATAATTTATTTTTTTTGTTGCTCATCCAATTATTGTTAGCTCAATGGAAGTGATGAATGATGATTTCAAAACATAATACCGAAGAGAAATTAACATACTTCCGAATACAATCAGTTCTATTTTCGCAAAGAGCAGCACTACTGCTATTGTCCTAATCCTCTAATCCTTTTCCATGCAAAATTTTATCGAGGTATTTTTCCACCCTCGCTTCACGGGTTTTGGATTGTTTGGGCTGGGAGAAATAAAAAAGATATTGCCGTTGCCTGCCCGGCGTTAGCATGTTGAAAGCTTTTTTCAGCGTTGAATTTTTCTTTAATTTCATTTCAAATTCCTCCGGGATTTTAAAATCAGAAGTTTTTTTAAGTTTCACTTTCAGTCCGGCTTTCTCCACTTCGACGGCCTGGTAAATATATGCTTTCAGAATTTTATCCTGCTTCACTATTTCCTTCAGGTTGGTGAACCGCACTTGTCGCGCCGACTGCACATTTTCTGTTTGCTGAATAAGTATCCTATCTGTGTCTTTTAACAATACTCCTTTAAAAAACAGTAAGGCGCAATATTCTTTAAACCCATGTATCAGTACCACATTCGCTTTTTCATACTGGTAACAGGGGCAGCCCCATTTCAATTCTTCTGCAAGCCCGCAGCTCAAAACAATTTTTCTTAACTGTTCGTATTCTTTCTGCCATTTCGAATCTTTCACAAAAAAGAAATCAACTTTAGGGTTCATGTTATTCATAAATATGCAAGGTTGTTTATGTTATTGCCACAAAGGCGATACGTCGTAAAGGCTTTTGCAAACCTACGCCGATTTTCAAATCCCTTTACTCAGTCTTTTATTACGGGAACATTGACAATCATCAGGTAACCAGAATTAAGACCGCTGAGCTTTTAATGATTTATGCACCTGGCATCACAAACAGGTTCGGCAAATCAACCACTTTCATCTCAGTAATAATCAAATTGCGGATTGACAAATTCATTATTAATCCTTCATGAAAATGAATTTAGGAGTATACAATCGTCGTGTTTATAACAGCCTCTTTACTACTTCTTCTTACTATGAAAATTCTTTCAACATCACATAAGGTTGTAGTTTTGTTAAAAGGAATAAATGCTGCAATTTGTTTACGCAAACCGAGAGCCACGAATATGCCAAGGCATCAGGTATTTTTCTTTTCCACTTTTTGGCTAACGAACTAATTTGCTAGCAATATCTTCTAACCTGTTATGCGCCATATTTATGCCCCATGCAAAAGGCAACTTCAACAGCCGGTCTCTTTGTGCTACCGATTCGTATACCAGATGCATCCTGAGTTTACTGGCACCATCAGTGAGCTTTTCAAATTCATATACTTCCAGTTGTACACCAAAAGCTGCATTGTCCATTTCAAATGTGCGGGTAATTTTTTTGCCGGGAATAAATTCGTGGATCACTCCGTGGGCGCGGAATGCAATATTACCTTTGGGATCGCGGGTTTCCATTTCGTAACTGCCATGCTTTTTACTTTCAAGCTTCAGCACTTTTGTCCCCATCCATTGCTCAAGTAATTCCGGCTCTTCATACGCTTTGAAAAGCAGTTCTACAGGCAAATCAAATTCTCTGATTATCCATAAATCCTGTTTGCCATCTTCGGCGTTCACTTTTGTTTTTTGTTCCATACTTTTTGTTTCATTAACCTTGCACAAGGCCGATTAAATTTGAATCCCTATCTTTTACACTCGCGATGAATCTTGCTCCCCCGACATTTTTTATGCCCTGGATAATAACAGCACCACCATCAATAAGAATTTGCAAACTGGCTTTAATGTCATCAACATGAAAAAAAGCAGTCACGCCGGCCTCCGCATTATCAGGCACCAGCCCGATATCCTAGTCATGAACCTTAAAACCCACATAATAAGGCTGCTCTGCGTACGGATCAACTCCTAAGAATTTACGGAATAAAGCTGTTGCCTGCACAATGTCTTTTACCGGGTAAAGAACGGTTTTGATGCCATTATTCATAATGTTTATTTTTTTGATTTATATTTTTTCATTACCGCTTCCAGCCTGTTAAAACGGTCATCCCACATTTTGCGGAATGGCTCAATGAAATCAGCTACTTCTTTCATTTTTTTTACATTGATATAATAATGTATCTCCCTGCCATTTTGCTCCTGCTCCAGCAATTCGCATTCGGTAAGAATTTGTAAATGCTTTGAAACGGTTGGCCTTGCCGTTTCAAAATTGGCAGCTATTGCGCCGGCAGTCATGGATTGTGAAGCGACCAGCAAAAGTATTGCCCGCCTGGTAGGGTCGGCGATGGCCTGGAAAACATCCCTTCGTAAATTCATTATGTAGCTATTTGCCTACAAATATATGCGTAGTTATATGGCTACGCAAATTTTTTTACATAGTCAGCCAAATACGGTTTTATTTGGCCGCTTACCGTAAAGTTCTATTCTGTACAAAATACCAGGAAAAAACGCTTGGTTATACCAGCACCATTGTTGATTTAGCATTGTTGTATTGCCTCAAAAAAATATTTTTTCGTTGGTAACATTTTGCAAATCGAGAAGGAAGGTCTCACTTCTTTTATGCTTTTTACTTTTGCTGTTAATGCGAAAACCAAATTTCGTATCAAAACGGAAATATGCAGAAAGTTACTGTGCGTTATAATTGAGTGTATCCAAAATTTCATGACCTGCCTGCATTGAGGTTATATAATTTATAAATTAGTATAGCGGGCACCAATTGCAGAAAGCCTGATATGAACAGTGAGTGCATTGCCGGAGCATCAGGTGCCGACAACAACCAATACCTTCTTGACAAAAAGGTTTCGAAATAGTCAATTCACAATCCTGCTTAGCTCTTATACCTAAAATAAGGTTTTTACAGTAGTTAAATACAATCGGCTGCCATTTTATGTTCAATCGTTTGCACAATGTGAGTGTATATTTTGTAAATTCATATGCACCAACATCAAACTACTGCTCATGAAAAAAATCTACACGCTGATTACCATCTTATGTGCAACATTGCATTCGAATGCACAACAAGATTCAGTGGCATATTGGAAAGAGAGGTTGCTGTATATTCCCGAAGATTCCGGCAAAGTAACCCTATTGATCAGCCTTTCTGATGCATTGTTGTATAACGACGTTGACGCTTCGTTAGGTTATGCTTTTTCTGCAAAAGAGTTGTCAGAAAAAACGGGGTATTTGAAAGGCAAAGCGACCAGTCTTCGCCTGATGGGAAGTTGCAATGTTGAGATGGGCAACTATCCATCCGCTATAAAATATTATATTGATGCAGCAGAAGTTGATGAACAGACAGGAGATATTTTTTCCCTTTCCACAGAATACGATGGCATGTCGGTGGTATATAGCCATATGGGACATAACGATTCCAGTCTTTATTACCTTACAAAAGGTTGGAATATATTGAAAGGGACCGGCGGTAGTGCAGCAAAATTATATATTGAAGATGGCCTTGCCAGCACTTATTTTTCAATGAACAAAACAGATTCCGCAAGATATTATGCAGACTCAGCCCTGGCGTTGGCAAAATACCTGCAAATCAAAAACCGGGAAACTGCAGCATTGTCAATTCTCGGAAAGATTGCCATTACTGAAAAAGACTGGGAAAGTGCATTATCATATTACTCTGACGCCTTTACAATCTCAAAAGAAAATGGCGACAACTACTCTATGGTAAGGATTTTAAACTATTTGGGAGATTTATATGAAGACCAATCTTTGTATAATACTGCTGGCAACTATTATCGTCAAGCTATGGAACTGGCTGGATACAGATTCCCCAATCTACGTTACAGCTCAGTATCCGGGTTGTACAGAAATTACAAATGGGCAGGGAATAATGACTCCGCTTTACACTATCTGGAATTAACCTTTAATCTGGAAAGCACAATCCGCAGCCAGGATTCGTTGTCTGCAATAAATAATTATATCAGTCTGCAAAAACAACATCAACGTGAACTTCGGTTCATTAAGGAAGAATCGGAAAAGGCCAGGGTAAAAAATATCCAGCTTTCGGCAATAGCTCTTTTCATACCCTGCTTTTTCACAACGGTGGTTTACCTGGGTAAACGAAAAGTAAAGCCAAGGCTTGTTGAATTTCTCGGTGTATTTTCAATATTAATGGCCTTTGAATTTATCAGTTTCCTGGCTCATCCTTATTTCGAAGAACATTTTCATAATAACCAGGTAATGATATTTCTTTGCCTGGTAGCCATCGCTGCCACACTTTCCCCGCTTCATCACCGCATTGAGCATTGGATTAAATATCATATTTGCAACAGGCATATCTGAAAGATGGAACTAAACCGATGCCTGCCAGGGAGTAATCGGTGCATCGGATACAAAAGTCATTTCCTGTTAGTAAGGCTTTATTGACGTTAAAAAACGGAAAAAATTACCGGGAATTTAAATCCCTAAGCAATTTTGAAGTTTATCCGGAAAAAATCAGGGAAACAAAAAATTTCATGTCATCGATGCTTTGTTTATAGTTGATACTGTCATCACCTTTCAAAATACATTTTTGTTCCTCGCTGTGTTTAAGGGCATCGCTGATATTGATGAGTACGGAAGCGATCTTTGCGGAATTCATTTTTTTGAGCGAGCCTTCTCTGATGGCCTGGTCAATAATTTTTTTCAGGAATTGTTTTTCCTGCTTGATCATATCGTCATACAGTTCAAAAAAACGGGGAAGTATATTGTTCAGTGTAGCTGCAGAAACCCGGTTCATATTAAGTACCTTTGCATAATAATTAAATCTCGATTGCATATAGAACCATATTTCATTCCGTATACCTTTCTTCATCAGGGTCTTTTGCTGTAACATCGCCAGAAATTGCTTGCCTTCCTCAACCGCTGTTTCCAGGAATATATCTTCCTTGTTTTTATAATAATAATACAAAGACGCCTTATTCAACCCAACGGAATGAGCGATATCATCGAGCGTTGTTTTTTCCAAACCGTACCTGCCAAAACACTGCATCGCTGCTTTACCTATCTTTTTCTTTATTGCCTCCTTTTTAGTCATGCCCGTACATGCTTTAAACAAAATTACATCATTTTACCCCACCTGCCGCCTGCAACAGGCCGTTCGTAAAATAATTTATATAAGGCATAAAAATAAAAAATTATTTTTCAAATATTTTATTAAGATATTTGAAAAATTGATATTTTTAAAATCAAATTACGATATTGTCTCCGGTTTGATTATCGCGATATGAAAGAAACCAACACGATGATAATAGGCGCCAGTGTAGCCGGCCTTGCTTGCGCAGCTTGCCTTCGGAATAAAAGCATCGATTATATTATTATCGAAAAACATGAACAGGTAGCTACTCCGTGGAGGAACCACTATCAGCGGTTACACCTGCATACCAGCAAACATCTTTCAAACCTTCCTTACAAAAAATTCGGCAGGCAGATACCTAAATATCCCAGCAGGCAACAGGTAATAGACTACCTGGATGATTACAGGCAATCATTCGATATAACCCCGGTTTTCAACACCGAAGCAAGTTCGGTTTATAAAAAGGGTGATTACTGGATTACTGAAACGGCGAACGAAATTTTTAAATCGAGGTTTCTTATCATGGCCACAGGTCCTTATGGATCAGCCCGGCAGGTGGTCATCAAAGGAATGGAAACATTTCCAGGAAAAATTTTGCATAGCAGCCAATACAAAACAGGGAAAGATTTTGCCGGGCAGGATGTGTTGGTAATCGGCTTTGGCAATTCAGCCTGCGAAATTGCGATTGACCTGGTTGAGCAACAGGCAAAGCCATATATGTCAGTGCGCTCCCCCGTAAATGTTATCCCGAAAGAAGTGTTTGGCTTATCAGTGCTGCAACTGAGTATTTACATGAGCAAACTGCCGCCACGCCTCGCCGATGCCATGAATGCCCCGCTGATCAGGCTGCTGGTAGGAGATATAACAAAACTGGGGCTGAGAAAAAAAACTTACGGGCCTTTTGTAGAAATCAATCAATATCAAAGCATACCCTTAATTGACATCGGTACCATTGCGCATATAAAAAAAGGAAATATAAGGATCATGGAGGAGGTCAGTCATATTGAAGGAAAATCTGTGCATTTCAAAAATGGTGTGTCAAAAGATTTCGATGCAATTGTTGCGGGTATCGGGTATTATAAGGATTTCAGCATGTTTAAGGGAGTTGATCAAACCCGTTTTGATGACCTGAATGTAAGTGCAGGCAAGCAAAAATACTTCGGGAACGAAGGCTTATATTTCTGTGGTTTCTGGATCAGCCCCACCGGCGCAATCCGTGAAATTGCAATGGACGCAAAAAAAATTGCCGGAAGTATTGCTTTAAAGCAATAGAACTAAATATGTCTGCAATGCGCTTTACAAAAAGCATTTCACGCATCCTATGGATAATAAAAAATGCAAAGAACTGAACCATAAAAAATATTTCAACCAATATCCGGCCTATTGTTATATTAACCTAACATAAACTGAAGCAACATGAGAACTTGCCATTTACTGCTACTGAGCTGGATATTCATTTTTTATTACGGAACAACGTATGCACAACAGCATCTTATCAAAGGAAGCATTACAGACGCCTCTACTCAATTAGGCATCCCCAGTGTTTCTGTAACAATAAAAAATTCTTTGTACGGCGCATATACTGACGACAGGGGCAGGTTTCAATTTCACATTAATAAGGAACAGCCGGTTACGCTCATCATATCTTCAGTGGGATATGAAACAAAAGAATTGTCGATTACAGATTTGTCTCAAAAAATAGATATTTCATTAAACCCTGCGCCTTCATTAGGTGATGAAGTAGTGGTTTCTGCCAGCCGTACCGTGCAACGCAAATTAACATCGCCGGTTACTATCGAGCAGCTCAGCAATAAAGATGTCCGCAATTCCCCTCAATTAAGTTATATGGATATCATGCAGGGATTAAGAGGTGTTGATGTTACTGTATCGAGTATTGGTTTTACTACAGTTACTACAAGAGGATTTAACACGAGCGGCAATACCAACTTCACACAAATTGTAGATGGCATGGACAATCAGGCGCCGGGCCTCAACTTTCCATTAGGTACGGCTATCGGGTTAACACAACTGGATGTTGATAATATTGAATTACTTTCCGGGGCTTCATCAGCCTTGTACGGATCAAGAGGTTTGAATGGCACCATGGTGATGACAGGAAAGGATCCGTTCAAATACCAGGGATTGAGTCTGCTGATTACCCAAGGGGTTAATCATATCAGCAGCCGTAACAGTAATGACCCGGTAAAGCCATCGCCTTATTATGATTGGACCCTGCGGTGGGCAAAAAAAATCAATGATAAACTTGCATTCAAAATTAATGCCCAATACACAAAAGCTGCGGACTGGGTGGCAACTGATACCACCAGCAAAAACGGTCCCGGTTCAAAATATACCGATCCGAATTATAACGGGGTGGATTATTATGGCGGGGCAACTTCTGTTGACATTACTCCTTTCCTGCAAGGAGCACTGCAGGGAGACCCTTCACTGGCGCCGGTTATCGGCCCGTTATTGAACAACGGCCCGTATTATGTTTCGAGAACAGGATACCCTGAATACGGATATCTTGACAATAATGCTTATTTGTTTAAAGCAAACGCAGAAATCCGGTATAAATTTTCGCCAAGACTTGAACTGATCGCTTCAGGAACTTTTGGAACTGGTAATGTAGTGTACACAAATGATACACGATACCAGATCAAAGATTTTAAAGTAGGGCAATACCGGATAGAACTAAAAAGCAGCAGGTGGTTTTTCCGTGCTTATACCACTGAAGAAAATTCCGGACATACGCTTGTGGCAGGCCCCACTGCACAATATATTAACGAAGCATGGAAGCCAAGTTATGATGCCAATTCCGGCACCGGGTGGTATCCGGATTATACTACGCAATTGCTTACATCGCTTGCAACAGGTTCCGGCTTTACTGATGCAAACCTTGCTGCACGTGCTTTTGCTGACCAAGGCAGGGCACAACTAGGAAGTACTTTATTCAACCACCTTAAAGACAGTATTTCTTCAACACCTATTTCATCTGGCGGCACCTTATTTTTAGACAGGAGTAAATTGTACAATTCAGAATTTCAGTATAATTTTTCAGACCTTGTTAAGTTCATGAAAGTGATTGCCGGCTTAAACTGGCGCTTGTACCGGCTAAACAGTAAAAACACTTTGTTTCCGGATATGAATGGCCCCATTAGCGTGAACGAATACAGTGCTTACGTGCAACTTTCCAAAAAAGTACTCGGCGATAAGTTAGACATCAGCGCATCTTTCCGTTACGACAAAAACACTTTGTTTTCTTCACCTAAAGTTACCTCAAGGGCTTCGGTTGTGTATGAAGCGGCCAAAGATAATTTCATCAGGTTCTCTTACCAGAATGCTTACAGTTTTCCTTCCAACATCCAGTCTTTGCAAAATACATTGAACGGTTATAACAGTTATTCTTCAGGCGGCTCTGATTTATTATTGAATGGCACTTATCATTTCGATCAGTATCCGCCTTATACTTTAGCCAGTGTAACCGCCTATCAGAATTCGGGCAACCCGGATTCCTTGCAACGTTTTGTTTATAATGATATCAAGCCAGAATCAGTAAATGCATTTGAATTGGGTTATGCTACTATAATCGGAAAAAGAGTGATGATTGATGTGCTTGGATATTTTTCTACATGGAAAAATTTTATTGGCTATGCAGATGTAGCCAATACCCCCGGCACAAATGATCCGGCTGCATTCAACGATCACAGCAAGTACGTGGTATACAATATTGCATTCAATGGTGCACAGACCGTCAATACCTATGGTTATGCAGCCAGCGTGAGTATCGACCTCAGACACAATTACCTTTTTAAAGTGAATTATTATTCTGATTATCTGAAAAACAGGAACAACAGCCAGATTAACAATTTCAACACGCCGCATTATCATATCAATTTCGATTTTGGCAACGTTGGTTTCGGAAAAAAACAGGTTTGGTCTTATGATATGACTATGCGGTATAAACCGGGTTATTTTTATGTAGTATCAGGCGGATTGGCCCAGGGCAATGTTCCGTCATCTGCCGTAGTTGATGCGCAAATCAGTTATAAATTACTGAAAGCACATAGCGGCATCCGCTTAGGCGGCACCAATATCTTTAACAAATATTATTCAACAGGCATTGCCAATCCTGATATCGGGGCTGTGTATTATGTTTCCTATGCTTATAACATTTTCTGATTTATAAACTTTTAAAAGTAGACACAATGAAGTTCCTGCACGCTGTAATTTTTATTTTAACGTTGACGGTTGTTATCGGCTTTTGCTCCTGCAACCGACAGCCAAAAGAAAATAATGGTTATACTACTACCCTGACTTTTTCTCCGGGAGATGAGAAAAAAATCATGGAAGCTTTCCTTTCAATCAAAGACAGTACAGAAATTATATTGAAAGAGGGTATATACAGGTTTGACAACTTAAGCATCGCCCAGGGCAACCATATCCTGATTAAAGGAGAAGGCTTTGATAAAACCTCTCTCGATTTTTCTTCTCAAACTACAGGCGGTGAAGGGATACGTGTAACTGGTGTAACGGGATTTACCATTGCGGGTACGACCATTCATGATTCAAAGGGCGACCTGATTAAATTGAACAAGTGCAGGGATATTATAATATCGGACGTACATGCAACATGGAAAACGGCGGATTCAACAAGCGGCGGTTATGCCATTTATCCTGTGCTCTGCAAAAATGTGCTGATTGAAAACTGTTATGTAGAAGGTTCTTCTGACGCAGGAATTTATGTTGGCCAGACGGATTCCGCAATTGTAAGAAACTGCAAGGCTGCAAAAAATGTGGCTGGCTGTGAGATCGAAAATACCATGCATGCACAGGTTTACGATAACGAGTTTTATAATAATACGGCAGGGTTCCTCATCTTTGATTTACCGGGCCTTTCACAAAGAGGCGGGTATACCAAAGCATATCATAATTATCTTCATGATAATAATTTTAAAAACTTTGCCAAGGCAGGGAGCTTTGGCACTTACTGGGGGGTTGGGAATGCACCTCCGGGAAGTGGCGTGGTGATATTGGCTGCATCTAATATTGAATTGTATGAAAACAGGATCATTAACAACAATTCATCTTCGATCATTATCGCATCAGGGTTTGCTGTAGACGACAAAGCTGCGGAGAAAATCAATGATCAATATTTTCCTATTTCTTCCAATGTGAAAATATACAACAATACTATGGAAATGGGAAGCAAATTTCCTGAGCCGGCTTATGAACACCACATCGGCAAATTGCTGGTAGGCGTTGAAGAAAAACTGAAAGCCCGGGATACTGCCAGGAAAAATCTGCGCATCCCCTATATTATGTATGATGGCATTTCGAAGAATATATTAACAAAGCAAACTGCAGCAAACCCTGATTCTATCTGCATTTCCCAGCAGGGAGATAATTTGTTTGTAAATGCAGACCTGCTTAATATTTCCAACCCGGCAAAATGGCATCCTGATACGAATATGGCGCCTTACGTTTGCAAATAATTTGATGTGCGATGAATTATTGTGCGATATTTTTAAATGCTGAACAGTGAAAAAAATTTTTTTATACAGTGGGTTCATTATTGCTTTTATTATTTTCTTTTCTTTAGTTATTCAAAGCTGCAGGGAAGCTGACAATAAACATGCAGCTTCTTCAGGCAGTTTCGAATTCAAAGAAAAACTTTCCGAATATGGATTCTTCAGGGGTGAACTTAAGAAACTTAATCCGGCCGGCAGGGTAATACGTTATGAACTGATTACTCCTTTGTTCACAGATTATGCCGTGAAAGATCGTTTCATTGTACTGCCTGCTGGAAAACAAATTAAATACACGGCAACCGGAGTGCTTGATTTTCCCGATTCCACGATCATCCTGAAAAATTTTGCGTACAATGATTCATTACATAACAAGATGATGATTGAAACGAGGATGCTTGTGAAAGATCCTGCCGACGGTTCATGGAAAGTGATGGATTATGTATGGAATGATCAGCAAACTGATGCTGCAAAAACAATTATCGGCGCTTCCATCCCAGTAAAATTAAGAGATGATAATGACCGGCTCATTTCAACCGTGTACAAAGTGCCAAACACTAATGACTGTAAACGATGCCACAATAACAATAATGTGCTGACACCTATCGGGCCCAAAGCCAGGAACCTGAATTTTATCCTTTCTGCGCAAACTAACAACCAGCTTGCACAATGGGCTTCAAATGGATGGCTGTTGGGATTGCCGGAAATAAATAAAGTGCCCCGGCTTCCGAATTGGAAAGACAGCATTCATTTTTCTTTGGACCAAAGGGCAAGGGCTTATCTTGATGTGAATTGCGCACATTGCCATATTAAAGGCGGAGATGCTTATAATACAGGACTGTTTTTAAATTATGAAGAAGCCGATCCGTTTCATGTAGGTGTAATGAAAGAGCCCGTTTCAGCAGGTGGTGGTGCCGGTGGCATGAACTTCGATATAATTCCAAAAGATTTCCCACATTCTATTTTAGCATACCGCATGAACAGCACAGAACCCGGTACTGCCATGCCCGAGTTGGGCCGCACGTTGATACATAAAGAAGGGGTGGGATTAATACAGGAATGGATATCAAAAATGAAATCAAAATAGCATCGGGCATATTCCAGGGGTTCTGCAAAATATCCATGTAAAATTTCATTATTCTATTTCCTCAAACTGTCCTGTCAGCTTATTCTTTCTTACACGTCCCGAATTGAAATAACGGCCGTTCATTGCTACATATACGCCGGGTGGCAACACCTGAACAAATGCAAGAGCGCTGCCCAGGTTAAAAAATCCGTCGGAGCTTCCAAATTTGTAAGGGATCATAGCCCCTGTCAGTACAATGGTTTTTTCTTTCACTTGTTCAGCAAGCATTGCTGCTGTTTCCGCCATAGTATCAGTTCCATGTGTAATGACAATCTGCTTCTCGGTGGCAGCGCGGCATTGATGGGCAATGAGTTCCCTGTCTTCCGCTGTCATTACCAGGCTATCTATCATCATCAGGGTGCGTACAGTTACTTCAACCGTACTCCTGCTTCTCTTCAGCATTTCCGGAAGATGTGTTTCTTTGAAGAAAAGTTCACCGGTCAGTTCATTATATTCTTTATCGAAAGTACCCCCGGTGATGAATATTCGGACAGGCATAATCGTTACAATTTTGTTTATTCAAAAATAAGCAGTTTAAAAACAGCCGGTAAATCTTATAAAGCAAATTGTTTAACACCTGGTTTTCGGTTATCCTTTTATATACTGTGCGTTATATTTTGCAGAATAAAAAACCCGGCCAGGAATAGCCGGGAATTTTCGTTGCTGTTACTCTCTAAATGCTAAGTCTTTTGAACACATGTTTTGGTCACGGCACTAAATATTATTGATGCAGGTTTTACTCTTTCACAAATTTCAAAGTTTCAACCACTCCGTTTGAGTCTGCCATCTGGATATAATAGAAACCCTGCGCAAGGCCTGAAATATTGATACCGGTTTCTAACTGATCCTTTACTTTCTGAATAACCCTGCCATTTCCGTCAATCAGGTTTGCTGCAGATATTTTTTTGAGTCCAACAAATACAAATACTTTGTCTTTTGCCGGGTTAGGAGATAACACAATACGGCTGGGATCACAACCGGTGCTGATGGCAACTACGTTTGAGTAATTGAACCTTCCATCATTATCCATCATTTTCAAACGGTAATAGCCTTTGCTATAATCAGGCCTGTAGTCAAACTGATATAGATGACCAGTGCCCTGCACTTTTACTTCTCCTAATTTTTGATAAGATACTCCATCCGTGCTGTATTCAACCTCGTAATGATCAGTATTTGTTTCCGTAGCAGCTTCCCAATTCAAAATTGCATTACAATTACTCGGGTAACCATTAAAATATGTCAAAGTAACCGGAAGTACGGCCGGGATGGTTTTTGCGTAATAACCAAAAGTGCTGAAACTGGTTACCTGGAACTCCACATACCTGATCCCGTTTTCAGTACCATAAGAAGTTGGAATTACTTTGACAGCATTGAGCAAACTGGCATTTTGCATATTACCCACTACAGCCGAAGCGCTCGACACAGATGATTTATACCACCCATAGTCACCCAAGGTGGCACTGGAAGGGAATGCGTCAGTGAGCATGGTCGCCGTGTCAGCACTTGCATAGTATATCCTTACAGTAACACCTCCATTCACAGTATACGAACCAGGCGCTATTACGGTGTAAAAACGGTTCGCTACCCGAATAGTGTTTACCCCTGTTGTTTGCTGATAATAACCTCCTCCGTTGCTTACTCCTGATGCGGTAAGGCTGCTTGAATTAACAGCATTAATTGACGTTGGAGTAAAACTATTACCATTGGTATTAAAAGCAATAATTGTTTTGGTTGCATCTCCCGCGTCCTGATAATAGCTATAGCTGCCCGTAACACAGGAGCTGCCATTGGTGCTGGAATTTCCAAGTGATACTAATACTGGAAGAGAAGTCCGGGCTGCTATAACAAACACGTCTGTTCCGCTGTTATCACTGTCAAAATTTACGCCCGAAAATACTGCCACTCCGCTACTGTAACCCGATGCATATATAGCTGTCTGTGAGCCGGTGGAAAAATCGCCATCGCCATCCTGGTCAATCAGCAATACAATATTGGATGCTGACAAAGACGCGCCTAATGTGGTGCCGATATTTGCCTGAAGGTTTACCGCGCTGATACTATTTGTTTTCTGCACTTTCCAGCTTCTTACTATACGGCTACCACAAAATCCGGAAGGCAAACCGGTTGATTGTATTGAAGATGATGATCCTCCATTGTTTCCGATCATTAAAAAGCTCAGGTTATTGCTGACAGATGTATGTGTGCCATTCGCACCAGTAAAATTATTATCGGTACTCAAAGTAAGAATATCAGCGCTGCTTTCCTGGGAAGCAGATATCTGTTGCTCAAGTGAACTCAAGTTATCTTTACCTATACCAAATACATTATTAGTATAGCTGCTATTTGTACTGGCATTCCAGAATACTGTAGTTCCATCACTGGCAACATAGTTCGACGCAGCACCTGCAGCAGTTTTCAGATTAAACCCATATTTCAATGCCAGGTATGAATTTACTTGCAGTTGTTCGGCAGCACTAAGCAGTCGCTTGTATAATATCAACTCCGGCATATAACCTTTGAAATAGGCATCCACACTCCAGTTGGAACGTGCTATATAATTCAGCGTCCTGTTAGTGTTTGACGGAATGATAATGTTTGCTGTAGCGCTGGTCGTTCCTTTCAATGTAATTGTTGAACTCACAGTTGCACCCACTGAACCGGCTGGAATATTCCAGCTACCCACACCATATGTGTTACTGAATACAGAACCCGCAGATGTTGATACATAACCAGACCCTGTCCCTCCATTCCACGTCTGCCCGGAATAATAAGTGTTGGTTCCATTTCTGGCAAACAAAATATTATCTGCAGCCTGACCAGTTCCAAAGTCTATTATCCTGGCCCAGCTTCCCGTACTTGTAAAATTATGCACTGAGAATAATCCCAGTCCGGCAGTAAAATCAGCGAAGCCATTCGGCGCCTGAAAATATTGATTACTTCCGTTAAAAGTTACAGTTGGATTAAAGTTTAATGCATAACTGCTGTTTGAACCCGCACGGAACGCCGGACTATTGTATCCTGTTGCATCATTGCCGTTGCCGGAAATATCAGACCAGGTTGTAATCGCAGTATTATCAGCCGTAGACGTTCCGAAATTATTCGCCTCCAGCCACAACTGTACGCCCGTTACTCCCCCCGGGCTTTTTAAATAGCCGGCAAAAGTAAAATAATTGCCATTCGGAATTTGCACGCCAGAGGTTACTCCATTCGTCAATGCCACATAGCTCACGCCTGTAGAGAAAGTGGCATCTGTACTATAAATTAAATAGGTGGCCAGGCTGTTCGATGTTTTGATATATACATTCTGCACGGTACCCGTTTGCTGCACTTTCCATACGCGGCCAAGAATCGCATTCAGGCTATTACTCAATCCCGTCTTACTCGTATACACAGATGTGGAGCCCCCATTATTGCCTGCTATAAAAAAGAATTTATCGCTGGCAACGGATGTATGCGACCCATTCGCACCGGTAAAATTATTGTCTGTACTCAAGGTGATAATATCACCATTCACATCCTGGGAAGTCGTAATCTGTTGCTCTAAGCCGGATCCATTATCTTTTCCCAGTCCAATGATGTCATTCTGGTAAGTTGAATTACCGGTCCAGATAGTGGAACCATCAGACGCCAGATAAGAAACCGTAGTCGAAGTGTTGCCCAGGGTAATTCCATACTTCAGCGCCAAATAAGAAATGATTCTGGAACGATTGGTACCGGCTTCTGAGGCGTTATATACGATTACCTCTGCGACCTGGCTGCCACTCAGTATGTTTTCGGTGTAACGTGCACCTATAACCGGAGTTCCGTTGTATATTCCCGGGTCGCCGCCCGCATTATTGCTATACGCAATGCCATTCACCTTCATTTGCTGACTGGCAGCAGGTGTTTCAGACAAATCCCCATTCATTACCGACCAGTTTATGCTGTTTCCCAGACTATTGGTTCCGTAATATGAAATGCCCGGCGAATTCGAGCCGGAACCATAAAGGGTTCCGCTTTCTGTATGAAAAAAATAGGCGTAATTGGAAGCACCCACTGTACCTAATATGGCTCCAGATCCTGATACACCGCTGCTGTTAACAATTTTGGCAACTGCGAAAGCTTCTGTTGCATTAGTGATAGAGGTGTTACCTGTAAAACGACTGCTTCCGTCAAAGCTGATACTGGGATTGAAATTGATCCCGGTTGAATTCAATTGCGGGGTACCCGTTACCGTGAATGTATTGACGCCTGCCTGATCGGCCCATCCAGTTACATTCGATCCGGAGGTGGTTACCCCGGCATTGGCTTTTGTCCATAGTTTTAAGCCACCGGATACACCCCCCGGCGATTGTGCTTTTAATGAAAGAAAAGAAATAAGAAAAATAAGAAAAACAAGAAACAGTCGGACCAGGAACCGGTTAGGCATCACCGTTTGATAATGGCAATGGCTTGTTGAATGATACATCGGATATTGTTTTATTAAGCTCTCAGGATAAAATCATTTTTTTGATCACTCATTACAACCGCTATACAAACAGTGCAAAGCGACCCCTTAAAAACCGTTTTTATGATCCATGGCAAAAGTTGTCAGTATGCCTAACAACCCGGCCTGGCAAATCAAAATATCTAAGTGATTGCAACCCAAACGTTGTTAAAAAAAAAATATTACTGATGCACTTGGCCGGCAAATGACTGAGAAAGATTAATCAGGTCAGAAGTAACTTTGCATTAAAAAATTATAAATTATTTTTTTCCTGCATAATTGAAACTCTACAAAAATTAAGAGGTTAATCTAATTGACAAGCTGAACCATATCCATTTCACGCGAAACAAATTCTATATCATAAACCCAGAAATGAGAAGGACATTATTTTCGCTTTAAAAAATAAAAGGCGGCCTGTTGTAAGACCACCTTTATTTTATTAATTGTAACTGGTTCGGTCAAACTAGGTCGAACCGGTCTGCATTCATCACCTTATTCCATGCAGCTACAAAATCATTCGCAAACTTGCTTTGTCCGTCTGCGCTTCCATACACTTCTGCAATTGCCCTTAATTCAGCATTAGAGCCAAATACCAGGTCGGCACGGGTAGCCGTCCATTTCACCACCCCAGTTTTGCGGTCACGACCTTCAAACAATTCCCTGTCTTCACTAATAGGTTTCCATTCCGTACCCATATCGAGGAGGTGCACGAAGAAATCATTGGTGAGTTGATCAGGTCGTTTGGTAAAAATGCCGTGTGCAGAACCATCATAATTGGTATTTAATACACGCATACCCCCAATCAGAACTGTCAACTCCGGAGCTGTGAGATTGAGTAATTGTGCTTTATCGATCAGCAACTCTTCCGTACGTATATACGTTTTTGTTTTTCGGTAATTACGGAAACCATCAGCTACCGGCTCCAAATGACCGATCGATTCCACATCAGTTTGTTCCTGCGAAGCATCCATTCTGCCCGGTGTAAACGGAACAATTATATTTTGCCCTGCTTCTTTGGCCGCTTTTTCCACTGCAGCAGCGCCGGCCAAAACAATCAGATCTGCCAATGAAATTTTTTTACCACCAGTCTGTGCCGCATTAAATGCTTTTTGGATTTTTTCCAAACCGTCAAGCACTTTCGCTAATTGCGGCGGATTGTTTACAGCCCAGAATTTCTGAGGGGCTAACCGGATGCGTGCGCCATTAGCGCCGCCACGTTTATCACTGCCACGGAATGTAGAAGCAGAAGCCCATGCTGTTGATACAAGTTGGGAGATGGAAAGTCCGCAAGAGAGCACCTGGTTTTTCAAAGACTGAATATCGGCTTCATCAATGAGTTTATGATCTGCTGCCGGAATCGGGTCTTGCCATATCAATTCTTCTGCCGGAACATCTTTACCAAGATAACGTGTACGCGGGCCCATATCACGATGGGTGAGCTTGAACCAGGCACGCGCAAATGCGTCAGCAAAATGATCAGGGTTTTCTAAAAAGCGGCGTGAAATTTTTTCGTACACCGGATCAAACCGTAATGATAAGTCGGTAGTAAGCATAGTAGGCTTATGCTTTTTCGATTTATCAAATGCATCGGGAATAACATCGCCGGCATTTTTAGCCACCCATTGATGCGCCCCGGCAGGGCTCTTTGTAAGTTCCCACTCGTAACCGAAGAGGTTTTCAAAAAAGTTATTACTCCATTTAGTAGGTGTTGTTGTCCATATTACTTCCAGCCCGCTCGTAATAGCATCGGCCCCTTTGCCTGATCGGTAACTGCTGCTCCAACCAAGCCCCTGCAATTCAATGGCAGCTGCTTCGGGCTCTTTACCAACATGGGTTGCAGAAGCGGCGCCATGTGTTTTCCCGAAAGTGTGCCCACCCGCAATCAACGCCACTGTTTCTTCATCGTTCATGGCCATACGTGCAAAGGTTTCACGAATATCTTTTGCAGCAGCAACCGGGTCAGGATTGCCGCCCGGGCCTTCGGGGTTTACATAAATCAAACCCATTTGCACTGCTGCAAGGGGATTTTCCAGGTCACGCTCGCCTGAGTAACGATCTTTATCGCCCAACCATGTTGTTTCAGCGCCCCAATACACATCTTCATTTGCTTCCCAGGTATCGGCTCGTCCCCCGGCAAAACCAAAAGTTTTAAAACCCATTGATTCCAATGCAACATTACCTGCAAGGATCATTAAATCGGCCCAGGAAATTTTATTACCATATTTCTGTTTTACCGGCCAAAGCAGCCTGCGTGCTTTATCGAGGCTTACATTATCCGGCCAACTGTTCAGCGGCGCAAACCGTTGCTGGCCCTGCCCGCCGCCGCCACGGCCATCTTGTACTCGATAAGTGCCTGCGCTATGCCATGCCATGCGAATGAACAAACCACCATAATGACCAAAATCCGCAGGCCACCAGTCCTGTGAATCCGTCATGAGTGCATGCAAATCTTTTTTTACTGCATCCAGGTCAAGGCTTTTAAAGGCTTTGGCATAATCAAAACCTTTATCCATCGGGTTCGATAAAGACGAATGCTGGCGAAGGATATTTAATTTCAGCTGATTGGGCCACCAGTCGCGGTTTTTGGTGCCGCCACCGCCCACATTATTTTTCATACTGCCGTTGTGGAACGGGCATTTGCCGATGTCGTTCGGATTGTTTTCCATTGTTTAAAAATTTGTGCTGTTGGATGAATGATGTTTGAATGATTAATGATACCCTGGTTACTTCTGCATTACAATACCATCCGTTTTAACCAGGGCACCAAAACTAAAGAAGCAATTATAATAAATCAAATTGATTATTTTTATGATTAAATAGATTTTATTTATGACCATTGTCCAGTTGGAATATATTGTTGCATTAGATACCCACCGGCATTTTGCGCTGGCCGCGGAAAACTGTTTTGTAACGCAACCCACACTCAGCATGCAGATTCAAAAGCTGGAGGAAGAACTGGGCGTGAAAATTTTCGACCGCACCAAACAACCTGTTATCCCTACTGAAATAGGCACAGGCATCATTGCGCAGGCCCGGAAAATACTGAGGGAAACACAGGTGGTGAAGCAGCTGATCAACGACCAGAAAGATACACTGGCCGGCGAATTACGCATCGGCATTATTCCGACACTTGCTCCTTATGTGCTGCCCCCGCTTTATAAATCAGTGAGGAATAAATATCCCAAACTGCACCTGGTGGTAAAAGAATATATTACGGAAGATGTGGTGCATGAACTTAAAAACAACCGGCTCGACTGTGGTATAGTGGTTACCCCCCTGAAAGATACTTCCATAAAAGAAGATGTGCTTTTTTATGAAGAATTGTTTGTGTATGTGTCGGCAAAAAATGCATTGTCCGGAAAAAAATATGTGCTCGCCAAGGAAATTGACCCCAACCAGCTTTGGTTATTGGAGGAAGGGCACTGCTTCCGTTCACAGATATTGAATTTATGCGAGCTGAGAAAAAGCAGCGATTTTAATTTCAGGTATGAAACGGGCAATATTGAAACACTGAAACGGATGGTGGATAAAAGCGACGGCATTACCATTTTACCGGAGCTGGCTGTAATGGAATTTAACAAAGCACAGTTGAAACTGGTAAAACAACTGAAGAAACCAAGCCCTGCACGCGAAGTAAGTTTGGTTACCCACCGCGACCATATCAAAACCAAACTGATAAAAACACTGAAAGAAGAAATACTGAATATTGTGCCTGCACAAATGCAGAAACTGCAGAATAAAAAAGTTGTGGAAATAAATTATTAACCCCTGCAAGCCCTCGCCGCTCGTGCCTCGCGGCTGCGGGCTTTCCACCCCATTCCGCAGCCCGGGGCGGGGAATAAAATTCAGCAATAGCTTACTACACTTATTTTTGTGTTATGGCAGATGTGCATGATAAGGCAACACGCAGTTATAATATGAGCCGCATTAAAAATTTCTTGATTAATTTAGAGAATTAGAAAAAGCCTTTGAATGATTGAGATTGTAAATGGCAGAAGCTTTCATAATTACCTTGCTTAATAAAAAATTGTGGTTTTTCAACAAAATTGAATACTCGATAAAGAAAAAAGTTTGTTGAATTTTTAGAGGAGAATTTCCATTCTGTTCTTGATATATAAATCGGTGTTTCCTTTGAAAGTTTAGTCGTTTTTACTTCAATATATCTATCAGTGCCATTATTATTTTTAGATAAGATATCATATCCTAAGCCGTCTCCTTTCCCTTTCGATACCCATTCAATCTTGTCAGCAAAGTTATTTTTTCCAGCTTCTATTAATCTCCATCGCTCATATTCTATAACTAATTTTTCTCCTTCTTCTCCTAAATTTCTATTATTCTGTTCCCTTTCCAAATAATTAATTTTAATCGGCAGGTAACTAGGCTCACTTTCGCGAAACTCAGATTGTTCAGGCTCAGCGCTTATGATAGTTTTAAAATCAGCTTTTGTTTTTGATAGAATTGAATAACCATTTGCAAAATGATCGAATTTGGGTTCAAATTTCTTTCGATGTTCTTCTAAAAATTTTGAGACTTCATCTTCAAGAAGCTCTTGATAATTCCCTCGTGGTTTATATCCTTTTATATAAGGCTGACCAAGATTGGCTAATACGGCGCTAATATTTTGATGCTTAAATTCTACTGAGCCATCTGAACGATCATTTAACTTTGGTTGAAGTATTCTACGATGCTCACTTTTGTTATAATCTTGATTGTCTAACTCTGACTGAAGCATGTTGAAATAGTCCTTAACTATGGCAATTACTTCCGCTTTAGACCAATCTTGATTCATGTGGATATGATATTGCTTTCTCTTCTCATAAAGATAATGTTTTGAAATAGGTTTTAAATTAATTACGATGGTGTCTTAAAGTATACTAAGAGTTTATCCTATTTTCTTAGATTTGTTCCAACAATCTAAACCTTATTTTATGCATACTCCAACAGCAAAAGGCTATTTCTCGGGATGCGGAGGAATGGAACTTGGTATATTGCAAGCAGGTGTTAATTTAATTCAGTCTCTTGACTTAGATAGTGAGGCAACAGATTGTATGAAATCAAATAGCCATTATTTTTCTCATACAATTTTGAATACAGATATCAAAAACAAAACTGTTCTCGATCAACCTCAAACAGATATTATTATCGGCACATATCCTTGTACAAAATATTCACCCATTGCAGACATACACGGTACGCGAACTGGTGATGACTTATTTCTTCATTTTTTTAGGCATATTGCAATTGAAAGGCCGGAAATGTATATAGTAGAAAATGTGCCAGGCATGAAAAAATTCAACGTAGTTATGGAGGCAATGACGAAACTACCAGATTATTATGTCAATGTATTTTGCCCGGTAGAAGCATCAAACTGGTTGCCTCAAAAAAGAAAAAGATTAATACTAATTGGTACACGAAAACATTTTCTAATCTCTGCGCCTAAAGCTGCTAAAAACAGAATTCGTTTAAGAGATATTATAGAGAAAAATCCTCAAGTTGATATACCTGATTACGTATTTAAAAGAATTTATGGAAAATATAGAGATTTACCAATCATAATTGATCCCGACATAAATAATGCGCTTGCTCCAACATGCGTAGCACACTATGCGAAAGATTTAAGTACAAGATTAGTTAAAGATAAAGACAGCAAGTACGGCGTTAGACCTTTTTCAATTAGGGAATATGCGAGACTTCAAGGCTTTCCAGACGACTTTAATTTTCCAAAAAAGCGAAGCTCATATAAATTAATTGGAAATGCAGTTCCAGTTCAAATGGGTAAATGGGTTGGAGATGTTGCAATGGAATATTTCAACTAACCCATGATTGCAATAATTTCATAACCTCAATTCCCATAATACTCCACAACAAATTAAAAATTTTTCTGGCGAGCACCCATGCTTCATTCCTGCTTTCCCAACTTCGGCCTTTATTATTTTTTGTGAAGATGCTGATTATGTTCGAAATTTTTGTATCGAGTATTACTCGTCTTTAGTTGGCTTCAAAATCATTTTTCGCCACCTTGTAACTTTCGCTGCAGTTTCTTTACATCCTCAACACCTGGCGAAAGTCGGTTTTAACGTGGTAATATCCCCGCTATTTTGCTGACATCAGCGAAATGACCGGGAACATTTTCCCCGGCGTTCCTGCAAACTTCTTTCGGCTTTCCATTACCTTCAACTAATTCCGCCACCGGGATGAATTGGCATCAGGCAATCCCTTCCCGCCTTATTATTACCGGTTTCCACCAACATTATGTAACCGGCAGTTGAAGAAGATAGCAGGCAGTATTTTTTTACAACCAACCGTTTTCCCTGTACCAGGCAGCTGTTTCCTGTATACCCGATTCAAGGTCGTGTTCAGGTTTCACATTATACTTTTCCCAGGTGCATTTGCTGTCGCAAGCCCAGTTGGGGGCGGATATCTCGCTTAATTTTTCCGAATGGATAAAAGGCATCCTGCCGAATAAGCCGTATATTTTTTCCATACCGAATACAGCAGGCTTTACTATACTTAAGGGTAAAGTAATTTTCAACGCTTTTTTGCCCAACGCTTTCCTGATCATTTTTCCCAACTCATCTTTCCGGTAATTATTGGTATCGGATAACAGATATGCCTTTTGAGGATGTTCTTCATCAAGTATTTTGAAAATAATCCTGGCCAGGTCTCTGACATAAATAAAAGAAAGCAACTGCCTGCCACTGCCAATTTTAATCTCAACCCCTTTTTTGATGATTTGGAAATAAGAAAGGAAATCTTTGTCCCTGGGCCCGTAAACAGCAGTTGGCCGCATGATCACGGTTTTTAATGCAGGCAAACTTTGAAGAAACTTTTCCGCTTCGAGTTTGCTTTTCGCATAAGCGGAAACAGGTTGCTGAAATGAAGACAACTGAATAGGCTCCCGGCCCGAAGGATCGCCGGGGCCGTAGGTAGCCAGTGAGCTGATAAATACGAACTGCCGGGGCAGACTGCCTGCAGCTGTTAATGCATGGGCAAAATTTTTTGTGTACCCGCAGTTGACGGTATAAAAATCATTTTTATGATGGGCACGGGTAATGCCCGCATTGTGAATGATGATATCGAAACCTCCTTCAGCGCTGTTAAACTGCCGGAACTGCTGTTCCAGTAATTCCGGCGATGAAAAATCCATTTCAAAAAAATGAATAGCCGGGTGCTGAAGAAAAATTTTGCTGCTGCCTTTTCTCAAACCGGCAAAAACCATATAACCTTTTCTCAATGCTTCCTCAACCAGAGCACTGCCGATAAAACCGCTGGCGCCGGTGATTAATATTTTTCCTGCTGATGGGGGATGCTGCATACAGGTTTATGCAATGGGTTTGATAAAACACCGGCGTCGTTTATGGTTCACCGCATTAAAATGCTTCCAGAAAGATTGTATCTGCGTGTTGGTTTCCAGTTCAGGATTAGACTCTGCAAAACGGACGCCTGCCTTTATATACGCCTTTGCCACTTCTGTAATCAACATTGCATTCACCCCTTTCGACTGCATGTCGTTCCTCACGGCAACGAGGTAAAGGTCTGCCAATGTATTTTTACGTAACGATTTCAGCAAATGAACAAACCCGAATGGCAACAAGCTGCCCTTACATTTTTGCAGGGCATGTGATAAGGAAGGCATTGTGATACCAAAAGCAGCCAGCTCGCCTTTTTTATCTGCAACAAGTGTAACAAAATCCGTACGGATAAATGAAAAATATTGCTTCGTATAATAATCAATCTGCTTGCCGCTTAACTCAACAACACCATGCAAATGACTATAGGCTTCATTAATAAGTTTGAAAATCTGCGGCGCATAAGGCAACAGTTGTTTTGCATTTCTTGCCCGCACTACCTGCAAACCCAATCTTTCCCTGATAGCACCCGCGATTTTTTCAATACGTTCGGGTAATGCTTCCGGAACTTCAATTTTATATTCAAGCCAGTCAATTTCTTTGCCATACCCAAGTTGGTGCATAAACTCAGGATAATAAGGATAATTGTAGATAGTGGCTAAAGTTCCCAGCTGATCAAAACCTTCAACAAGCATCCCTTCAAAATCGAGATCGGTAAAACCCATCGGGCCATGAACGGCTTCCATCTTTTTTTCTTTGGCCCATTGTTCCACCACCTGCAGTAATGCTGCAGCAATGTTTAAATCTTCTTCAAAATCAATCCAGCCAAAACGCATGTATTGCTTCCCCCATTTGCTGATATAGGAGTGATTAACTATAGCTGCAATTCTTCCCACCACGCTTTTGTTTTTTATAGCCAGCCAGTAACGGGCTTCGCAATATTCAAAAGCCGGGTTTCTTTTTCTGTTCAGCGTATTCTTTTCATCAAAGCGGAGTTTAGGGACATAAAATTTATTCCCGCTGTAAAGCCTGTAAGGAAATGCTATGAAGGCATCCATATCCTTTGAACCCGACACCTCCCTGACGCTGATATCATTTAGTTTATCCATATTAAACTATACCCAATCTTTTGGAAACCTTCGTAATCTTCTCGATAGCTTCGCCTATCTGCGCATGTGTATGCGTAGCCATTAGGCTGAACCTGATGAGAGAAGACTCTTTGGGAACCGCCGGCGAAGTTACCGGATTTACGAATATACCTTCTTCGAGCAAGGCGCTGGTGAGTTGAAAAGTTTTCATCATATCCCTCACATAAATAGGAATAATCGGGGTGCATGAAATGCCTGTGTCGAACCCCGCTTTTTCAAACATCTCCCGGGCAAGGCTTGTATTATCCCACAGTTTCTGTACACGTTCAGGTTCTTGTTTTAATATTTTCAACGCAGCCCCGGCGCTGGCCGTAGCGGCAGGCGAAATGCTGGCGCTGAATATTAATGATCGTGCATGGTGTTTCAGGTAATTAATGGTTGCATGCTCACCTGCAATAAAACCTCCGATTGAGGCAAGCGACTTGCTGAATGTTCCCATGATCAACTCGGCATTTCCGGTAAGGTGAAAATGTGCCGCCGTACCACGCCCTACCTCACCAAGAACACCAAGACCATGTGCATCATCAATCATAATGCTGGCATGAAACTTTTCTGCCAAAGCCACTATTTGCGGCAGTTTTGCAATATCCCCTTCCATGCTGAAAACTCCTTCTGTAACGATTAGCTTAACAGCGTTTGCCGGAATGCGAATAAGCAATTTTTCCAGTGAATCCATATCATTATGCCGGTACTTGACCACCCTGGCAAATGACAACCTGCTTCCTTCAATGATGGAGGCATGGTCAAGATCATCCAGTATCAGAAAATCATTCCGGCCCAGTAATGCGGGTATAACACCCATATTAACCTGGAAGCCTGTACTAAAAACCAATGCTTCTTCCTTACCTACGAAATCAGCGAGCTGCTCTTCGAGTTCAAGATGTATATCCAGTGTGCCATTAAGAAACCGTGATCCCGCACAGCCTGTTCCGTATGTACTAACCGCCTGCCTGGCTGCAGATTTGATAGCAGGATGATTAGTAAGCCCGAGGTAACTATTAGAACCAAACATCAATACAGGTTTACCGTTAATCACTACGCTACTGTCCTGATCTGATGCTATTACCCTGAAATACGGGTAAAGCCCTGCTGCCTTAACCTCGTCAGGAGCTGTGTACTTTTCTGTCTTCTGTCGTAATAAACTGCTTTTATTTGCGGTTCCGGCCTCAGGATAAAACATGTGTAGTGAAATTTTTCAAAACTATTTTTTTTATCTGCCCGCACTGAAAATGCTATGGCATTTAAGTTAAGAAAGCTGTGTTTTCGTAATTTTTATTCTGGCGGCAAAGGGTAATTTGCGCCGGAAAAAAGATGCTGATCTTCAAAGATGTTAATTTCGATGCAGCACATTTATTACCTAAAGTACCGAATGGGCACCCCTGCAAAAAACTTCATGGGCATACTTATACACTGAGGGTTTATGTAAAGGGCACAGTTCAGGAAGAAACAGGCTGGGTGATGGATTTTGGCCAGCTCAAAAAAAACGTACAGGAAATTATTGGCGCGCTCGATCATCAATACCTGAACGAAATACCTGGGCTTGAAAACCCGACTTGCGAACACATCGTGATCTGGATATGGGAGCAACTCAAAAATAAAATTCCCGGATTAGCCAAATTAGAACTGATGGAAACAACCAGCGCAGGGGCGGTTTATGAAGGAGACTGACAAAGATCATTGGCGGTTTAAAATTTTCAAGCTTGCTTTATAAAAAAATCTTTTCTATAAAAGCAAATATCATGACCCCACTCAAGCACAGCTGCCTTACATGCCGGATCAGAAACAATTCATTGTTGAAAAACTGCAGTGACGAAGTGCTGGAAATTATATCCGATCAAAAGACGACTATAGAATTTCCACGAGGCGCTCATTTGATGACGGAAAGGGAAAATGAAAGAGGGTTCTATTGTATCAGGTCGGGCATTGTAAAATCAGAAATACATCATGAACAGCGGGGATTCATCATCAGCTTATACGGGAAAGGTGCAGTTTTCGGCCACCGCATTATGAACAGCACAGACAAGAGTACCTTCACACTTTCAGCTGTAGAACCTACTAGGGCGTGTTTTATTTCCACTGATAAATTTCTGAAGTTAACAGCAAGCCAGCACTCACTGAAAGAAGCAATAACAAAATCGTTGGTTGCGGAAATTAATACCAGGGAACAGCAATTGCTGAACATGACCTGTTATTCCGTGAAACAAAGAGTTGCTGCTGCATTGGTACATATTGCAGAGACCTATGGTTACCACCAGAATGGATGCAGTTTATACGTGCGCTTAGACAGACAGGAAATTGCCGACCTGGCTGCCACTACTAAAGAACAGGTTTCTCATATCCTGGCTTCTCTGAAAAACTCAGGGCTCGTAAATTTTAAAGCAAGGCATTTTAAATATTTTGACCTCAAAGGATTGCAGTTAATTTCCGAACCTGCCTGACACATATCAGCGTTAAGCCACGATAAGCAATTCACGTTATTGAAAATCGTTCATCCGCTCAATACAGATATCCTATTCCATTCTTATAACAATTATCTGATCTTAGCTATTAAAAAATCTTCCGGCAATGATCATTGCTTATTTTATTTCAGGATAGCCACTATTCATTAAAATAATGAAATGATAACTATCAACAGAGTGACTGATCAGCATATGCAAGTATAGCAGTTTTACAAAATTAATTTTGATAAACATGACAATCATTACAGAAAATATTTGCCCCTATGCTAAATGGAAACACATTGATAAAACAGTTCCGGCATGAGACTGAAACATGGAAGCGAACACTCGGCTTTATTGAAGAAGAAAATATTATATTAAAAAACCGCTTGTCTGAAATTCTTGCTACCGCAAATAAATATGATGATTCCCTGATTTCAACACTCGAGATATTTCAGAATTCCTTTATAGATAAGGACGATCTGATCAAACTGCTGAAAGATAATATTACTGAAGAAGACAAATTGCTCACAAGAGAAGCTTTCGAAGACGGCAGTTTATTAACCTTTGTAAAAAACAAACAGAAAAAACTTCGCAAGGACATGGAAGAAATTGAGCAAAAGTTTCAAAAACTTAAAACGGATTTCAACTCTTATTTAAGCGATATTTATTAAGGCTGTACAAAATGTACGCTACCCGGTTCAGGATAACCGGCTTAATGATTTAAAAAAGAAAAGCAGTTATTCAAACTGCTTTTTAACACAAAATTTTTACAACATCAAACTACAATATATTATATAGCACATCCTTATTATTGCTCGTCAACAAACAATACACATAAATTAAATGCCTTTCCTCAAATGCTCAATAGTGGGCTATGAAAATCGGCAATTTGTTTAACCTGACCTCTTGTTCATCAGGATCATATTCAAAAAACTGGGATAGCAGGCCTTTTCCATAAGCTCCCATCACCACAAAATCATTTTTCTTTTCCATCAGGTATTCAAAAAACGATTCTGTCAAAGCCTTGTCTAATGCAATAAATTCAATATTACTGTAATGATATTTCAGCCATTGCGTTACTTCGAAATCTTCATCCGTTACCGGTTCAGTTTCTTTGTTTATATAAACTACTTCAGCTTTTTTCTCTGCAAGTGCAGGAAATAAGTAAGTAAATTGTTTGATAGCAAAAATGGAAGACTTGCTGCCATCATAACAAAATATGATGTTATCAACATCACTGGAGTTTTCCGGAGGGATAATTACCGGGCAACCGGCATCATGTAAAATATCTTTAACAAATTTTGAAGGCATGCTATCATACCCCTTTTCAAAAGATGTCAGGGCATCCACCACCAAAACATCAGCAAATTTGCTGGCGGAAATCAAATCTTCTAAAGGTAACCCGATATCAAAATGCGCAAGCGCCTGAACGCCTTCCTCATCAGCTATGCTTTTGAAGATTTCAATATTCCTGTTTCTTATGTCCATTTTATCCTGGTATTCTTTCAAACCCGTCAGCATTGACTGTTCTTCATTTTCATGCGTTACATATTCCAGCACAACGTCTTCCAGGAAAATGGCATCCAGGGTAGAATTCGTAAGTTTCGCCAGGTAACAGGCAAACTTGACGGTGTTGAAATTCATATCCTGACTATTTACGGCAAGAAGTATTTTTTCCATAATTTTTTTTGTAAAAGTATCCGGTCCTGCTTTCCCCTCCGATGATCTCCATCAACACAAATATTGATTCATCTGACAGGAATTTGCCGTTTCCTCCTGAACAGGCGGATAACTCCGCCTGTTGTCATAAAGCAAATAGTAATTACAATAACAGACCCGAACAATGTTATCGATGATAATGACTTTAATATCACAAAAATCAGGAACGAAATAAAAATCATTTGCCAGTAATTCATTTTACTGGGAAACCTGTTATTAAGCCAGTTGGCTGTCTCAACCGAAGCGATAATATTTGCCAGCAGGAGAATGATAATATAAAATAGTAATAACAATAGTGCAACAGGAATTCCAATAAGCGTAATAAAGAAGAGTATTATTGCTATCGGCGTTCCAATAAAAAATAAAATACCAATTCCCAACGAACGCACTGGGGCATCCAATACTTTTTCCGCTGCCTTTTTCAGGCTTGCACTAAAGAGATATTCCATTAAAGCAATCATGAGCAATGCCGCGCAGAGATACCAAACCAAACCGGTTACGGAGTTGGTACCTAAATAATACCATCGTTTGTATGGGAAAGCCAGTGATTCATCATAAACCGCTTTCCCTTTTTTTACAGAACTGGCAAAATCAACCGCAGCTTTACTATTCCAGTAATTTACGCTGTCTTCAAAAATTGCCCCGCTATCTATAAAAATTTCATTGGCTGCAAGCATGGCATTTCCTGCTACCGTTCCACTCATTTCCAATTTGCCAGACCTGATGTTCATACCGCGCTCAGCCATTCCATTGAAATAAAAGTTAACACAATTGATATGAACCTCGTTTTTTGCGGTACCCTCAAAATCAGCAGACCTTATATTTAATGAAACCAGCCCTTCAATAACAGCTTCCTTTTCAACAATAACATTTCCGCCAATAACAACAAGATCTCCTTTCACATTTTTGAGTATATGAAGTTTTGCTCCTGCACAACGAATATCACCACCGACATAGCCATTAAACGTAATATCCCCGCCGATAGCTAAAATATCACTCGTTACAGAATCATTGATCTGCACAATTCCCCCTGCTATAACCAGATCAGCATAGACCGGTGCATTAATCACGACATATCCCCCTGAAATATACAGGTTCTGGTACACGGGTTTTGTTATGATTACTTCTTCAGTATACCCTACCGGAAATGCAAAATTGTTTTTTGCAATAACCGATAAAAAAAAGAAGAAAAGCAACTTTTTCATTTTAAACATATTTATATCGGCATAATTTCAAGAAAATACACTGCAAAGCACCATGAAGAGGTTTTCCCTTAAAATGACCCGCATCAACCAATCAGGTGAATCATATCATTGACAGGGAATTATCTGGCAGATATATTAGTACAGCAAATAAGGGTAGATTATGATTGACCAGTTAATAAAAACAATCAACGATCAGATATGGCTACCGAATTGAGGAAAGGAATCAAAATCGAAGTTTGCGTTTACGTTTACTTTTTTCATCCGGGAACAATGCTTCAGGGCCGTGCATGCATTTAAAGAGAAATAAAAAGTAGCTGTATTATACCGCTGAATATTTCTTCACCCGAAAAAAGAACATAGAACTTACAGTAATAAAAAATATGCTCTATATAACATCAACTTATAAGAGCAGACATAATGAATAAATTGTTTGTAGGAATAATCCTGCTCATCGCATAAACGGAACGAAATGAAAAGAAGGGTAATGACCAAATTTGTAAAAACCGGATTTAAAAAAATGAATACAGCTGTATCCGGAATTTTATCATCTTTTAAAGAAGAAGACATTCATGAATTTCGGGTGGAATTCAAAAAAATCAGGGCCTTTCTTCGACTTGTTCAATCTGGTTTAAAACAAGGGAAAAAGATCAGGATATCCGGCCGACTGAAAAAATTCTATAAAAATATCGGCTGTATTCGTGTCATTCAGTTACAAAGAAAGAAAATTATCAAAGCGTCAAACAATATGGAAGGCATTCGCCCTGAAGAATATTTTAGTATGCTTGAACTGGAAAAGACTATATACCAGAAAGCTGCAAAAAAAATAATGAAGCATAAGAAAAAATTAAACAAAGAAATGCATTCAATCATTACTGCATTACCTGCAGAAGTAAAAAGAAAATCTATCAGCAATTTTACTGAAATGAAATTATCAGCAGTTCAAAAAATAACCCAACAGGGAAGTATTCCTGAAGAATCGCTTCACGAAATAAGAAAAACGATGAAAGACCTTATGTACAACCAGAGGTTCATTCAAAAATATTCCCATGGTGAGGAATTTTTGCTTGCAAAAAATCAGGACATAACAAATATTACCATGCTTCTGGGCGATTTCCATGATACTTGCGTTGCCATAAACCAACTTGAATCTGATTGTACCAAGTTAATTTCCACCAGCAGTGAAAAATATCTACTATCAAAGCTGAAAGATAAATGGCAACACGAAAAAGAGACAATTAAAGAAAGCTGCCTTTACGCATTACAAAAAAATTCCGTGCCTGTTTTCAATACAACTAATAAAAAGGGACCTGATAGAAATCCGGTCCCGTTATTAATCCAATATCCTAAGAAAAACCAACACAAGGTATGTGAAGATGAAAAGGGCTCTAATGATCCTGTTCAACCATTTTATTGATTGCTGTTATCAGTTTATTTCTATTCCGGGAAAGAGAGGCAAAATTTTACCGCAGTATATTATCTTGTTCATATTGCCAGGTCTGTGCATTGCCGATTACCTTGGCAACTCAACAGTGAAGGTGGTCCCTTCGTTATATTTGCTAAAGAAATGTATATTTCCGTTTAACAACTCCACATATTTTTTTACAATATTGAGGCCGAGACCTGTTCCCTGTATTCCATTAGCATTCGATGCCCTCGAAAATTTACCGAATATATTTTTTTGCTCATTTTCAGGAATACCGATCCCTTCATCTTTTACCAGTATCTTTAAATTACTGTTGACTTTAGCCGAAAACCAGATTGTTTTATTCTCTTCCGAATATTTAATTGCATTTGAAAGCAGGTTAAGAATAATATTTCTCAGGATTTTTTTATCCTGCACCACTTTCTTTTCGCCTGTATATGCCAATGTAATATGCTGACCGGTTTTAAGCATGCCTGTCATTTCTCCAATAATATCTTCACACAGTGCTTGCATATCAAAATCAGTTTTAGCGATTTCTATTTTACCCTGTTCCAATTTCTCTATTGAAAGAAAATCTTCTAAAAGCGCAGTCAGATTTTTTACAGACTCCTTGATGCGGCCGATATGCTTCCTTCTTTTTTCTTCCTGCCCGTCTTTATTATAAGATTCCACAAAATAAGTACTGGAGAGAATTACGCTGAGTGGTGTGCGGAATTCATGCGAAGCAATTGAAATAAAGCGTGATTTTATTTCATTCAATTCCTTTTCGTGTTCCAGAGATCCAATTAATTGTTTTGTACGATCCCTGACTTTCTCCTCCAGTTCTGCATTCATTTTTTGTAAAGCCGCATACATTTTAAATCGCTCTATAAAACTTTCAGCCTTGCGTGCATACAATTCTATACTGCGAAGACGTTTTGTATCAAAGTGATAAGGTTTTTTAAAATAAGTGGAAATTACTCCAAGCAGGGTACCGTCATTTGAATACATCGGAGTGGATTGTACAGCACGGAAATCGGATTTTTTTGATATTTGCCGGAATGATTCAAACAAAGGATCCGTTTCTGTATCCTGAATGTTAATTTGCGACTTTGTTCTCAATGCATATCCGTAAGCGCTATCAATACCTGCCGCCGCTTTCTTAAAAAGTGCAAGTGAATTACGATCAAAACCTTTATGGCTTGCAATCACCAGCGCCTTTTTTTCAGCGTCAAAAAGCTGCATGCTGCCTTTGTCTGCCCCCATCAATTCTATCGAAACAGATAATATTTCCTCCAGGCCTTCATTAAAGTTATCGATCAGCCATAACCGGTTTCCTGCCTCAACCAGGAATGCATGTAATTGTTCTTCCCGCTTGCTTTCCGTTATATCAGTGTTTATAGTTATCAGGGTTCCGGGTCTTGGTGAATAAAAAGACCTGTCGAACCATTTGTTTAAAGAGGGAATGAACTCTTCACGTCTTATATTTTCATCATTTTCAACAAGGCTGATTATTTCTCTGAGCTCTTCATCCATAGGTCCAAAAATTTCCGTTCGAAAATGGCCGACAATTTCATTCCTGGATTTATTAAGGATCCTTTCTGTTGCATGATTGATTTCCAAAAAAAGAAGATCTTTAACCACTCCAGCTTCGTCTTTTATGATTTCCTGCAGCATAAAACCCTCATCAATGCTGTTAAAGATGAGCCTGAATCTTTCTTCATTTTGCTTTAAAGTTTCTTCTGCCTTTTTTTTCTCCGTTATATCGATACAGGTACTTAGGTAATATTTTTTACCGGAAATTTCAATAGTCTCTACGGAAAGAGATACATGTAAAACTTCCTTTCGCTTACCGCGCAACGCTACCTCATAATTGTACAGATGATTATTGGCATCAATTAACTCAGCAATGGTCTGGCGTTCCGACGGCAAAAAAATGATACCGGCTTCCAGCGAAGTTCTGCCCATGAGCTCTTCACGTGAATATCCAAATAAACTACAGAAGCTTTCATTAGCATCAATGACTTTTCTGGTTACTGATTCAGTCAGCACGATTGCAACCGGGCTTTTATGAAAGAGCTTAAAAAATTTTTCTTCTGCAATTTTTCGTTCTGTGATGATTTCACTAAAAATGATAAGTCCGCCGATTTCGTTATGCTCGTTATACCATGGACAAAGCTCCCAACGCAGCCACTCTTTAGTTCCATCTTCCCTTCTAAAAACCTCTTCATCAGAAGACCGAACAATTTGTCCGCTTAAACATCTTTTATGCAAGTCCTTCCATTTATCCGGAATACCGGGAAATACATCGTAGTGGCACCTGCCTGTAATATTTTTATCGGTTAAGCGGTAATCATCAAACCAACGCCGGCTCACAACAATATAATTCATGTTTGTATCCAGCATAGCAATAGCCGCAGGGGTGTGCTCAATCAGCAGGCGAATTTTTCTTTCGCTGGAAACATTTTTTTCTTCAGCTTTCCTCCTCTCGGTAACATCTGTTACAAAAGCGACCACCCTCATATCGCCATCCCAATGATAATAGCAGAGATTCACAAGAACAGGAAAAAGAGTTCCGTCTTTTTTTCTGCCATACACTTCCTCGCCATGCGCCATTAATCTTGTTGCCGGGTTGGCATAGTATTCAGCATGTTGTTGAACATGTGATTCACGCAGGTTTTGCGGAACAAGTATTTCCATTAGTGTTCCTTTCAGTTCATTAGTCTGATATCCAAAAACATTTTCTGCAAATGGGTTTATTGCCATAATCTCCCTGTTTCTGTTCACGATGAGAATGGCAATCGTTGCATTATCAAACAAAGCTTTAAAACCAATTTCGTTCTCAGGCAATATCGAATGAAGTTCTGGCATGTTGAGTGAGATGCAGCAAATTTACCCATTTGCAATGTCTCAGATAAATTAATTAATTATTTATAACACATATCGGCATTGTGAGTTTATTAAAATGGCTTCAAACAAAAAGGGCCTTCGATACGGAAGGCTCCATAATTAAACAAGTTGTCAGAAACTTGCTTGCTATATTTTTTTGTATAAATCAATACGGTCCAGTTCCCCGTCTTCGGACCGGAGTACAAGCACGCGTTTGTCATTTTCAACATTGATCACCCATACATTTCTTTCATCCTGGTTTACGAAAATTACTGAAGTGATCTTATAATCAGAATAACGGGATTTTACCAGGTTGCGAATATCCCGGGGCATGTTATTTTCATTGCCATAGCGGATATGATAAATGAGATAGCCATATTTATTGAAAAGGGCGCGGTTTGACTGATCGTTTGTCATAAACATAACCAGATAATTCTTATCCAGTTTATACCAGGCTGCGTTTTGTGCTTCGGGAAATGCAATGCGAAAAGAATTCGATACCTCCTTCACTACCTTACTCGTTGATGTTATGGTAATTGCCGGAAGTGTTTTGAAAATCGTGTCTTGTGCCTGTAAAAAGGTACCTGTCAAAAATGACAAGAGGGCCACACTGCCGTAAAGCATGAATTGACGTTTCATATAAATTTATTTAAGTTGATTAATACAAACGATATCATAATTTCTGAAGCAATGTAAGTGCAGAAGCAAACTCCTTAAAATGATTGTTTCTATAAATCAGAGTGATGTTAATCAACCGGTATTATGATGGGCAATCCGTGTAACTTCAACTTATCATTTTATCATTATAACGATGAGCTGCCAAATACATTGAAAAATATCTCTCTGGATTGAAAGACCCAATGTTATTATGTTAAAAACCGGCTGGTGAAATAGGTGATTGTTACACCCAGAATGGTGGCGCATGTTGTCCAGTACGATGAGGTTTTGAAGCTTTCCGGTAATAAATCGCTTGTGCCGATGTAAAAAAAGAAACCCCCGAATAATGCCATCACAAGGGCAAATATTTGTGAAGGGATGCTGAAGAAAAAAGTAGAAACCACTCCTACAACAGGAGCTAACGAATCGGCAAGCAGCCATTTAAAAGCTTTTATCCTGCTGCCATCATTCTTCAAAATGATTGTTACCGTATTCAAGCCATCTGAAAAATCGTGAACAATAACAGCAATTGCGATAAGTATTCCTATTGAATTTGAAATCTGAAAAGAAAGCCCTATAGCTACTCCATCAAACAGGCTATGAAGGGATAGGCTCCCGGCTCCAAGATCACCGCGGCTATTTATTTTCTTTTCTTGCGATGCTGAATGAAGCAAGGACATCCGGTCAAGCAACATATACACAAAAAAACCTGCTGCAGAAACAGACAAAACAAAACCCTGATCAAAATGTTTGCCGCCTAACAATAAGGCTTCAGGAAATAAACTGAAAAAAACGGTACCTATCACTGCTCCTGCGCTAAACCCTAAAATAAGATGCAGCTTATCTGTAAACTTCATTGCAAAGAACCCTCCTCCCAACGTTGCTAAAAAAGTAATACCAGTGAAAATAAAAATCATTGCTCTCTTTTTCTTTTGCTCATCAAACTTCAATAATTACCATGATTCAACAACAGAAGATTCCCGGTTCTCTTTCATTGATTTTTTCACATCTATTTCTTCAATCATGGCATTTATTTTTTCCAGGTGCTTTTCCAGCCCCTCTTTGTGTTTTTCAAGTTTATCTTTCACCATTACTAATTTTTCCCTTTTATAATCGCCGCTTGACATTGATTTTAATCGCTGTAATTGCTTATTTAATTTTCTCCGGGTTTCTGACCCTTTGTCCGGCGCGAACAACATTCCCAGCGCACCTCCGGCAGCAAGGCCTGCAGCGGTTAATAACTTGGTTGATTTTTTCATACCACTATATTTTGAATTGTTAAAAATTTTATTGCCCGATAAAAACTATTTTGTCCTTTGCTCTTTCATGCACTTCAGGTTTTTCGTCGCCATATCCCAGAATAACTGCAAGCAATACCTTTTCACTTGCCGGAATTTTTAATGAAGGATAAAGGCCCGTATGCATTACAAATTTTGCAAATCCAACCGGGCAAGTATCAAGCCCCAGCGATTTTGCCGCAAGCATCATATTTTGTGCGCACATTCCGACATCTAACGGCGCCCATTCGTTATCTACAGGAGCGGTAATAAAAATAACAACTGGAGCGCCATAGAAAACAGGTTCGGTTATTGAATGAAAGCTGAAATTATGCGCAAAATGCAAAAGATGGCCTGTAGTTTGGATAATCCCTTTAAGCCCGGATTTAGAAAACTCTTTAAACGCCAGCTTTGCAATTTCCCTCGAAAAAGACCTGATCATTTCTTTGTTTGTTAATACATAAAATTTCCAGGGCTGTTTATTCATCGCTGATGGAGCCATCATGCCGGTTTTGATCACCTGCTCAATAATATCTCGATCGACATCTTTATCTTTATATTTCCTGATAGCTCGCCTGGTATTGATCACTTGTATAGTTTCCGTTGTCAGGTTTATATCTTTCGGGGCTGTAAGCGTTCGTTCCATAATTTTTTTGTAAACTTATTGAGGGCACCGAATTTAAAAAATGACATCCATCACCAAATTCTTTGATAGCTGTCAAAAGTACCTCAGCAAAATCCGATCCATTTGCCGCCACTAAAACAAAACTGGATATTCTTCAAAAACATTCAGGCAAAACTCCCAGACTGCGGCTAAATGATGAATATCACTGCCGGGTTTGAAATATATCATCAGGCAGGAAATTCAAAAAAAATAATTTTTCACCATGAAAAAATTAACCCGCATCTTAGTTCTCCTAGCATTTCCGGTTTTAGCAAAATGCCAGGGAAGCAGCTATAATACATCCTTCACAATCCATGCATTTCACCAGGAAAATGACAGCATTGTTTGGCAAACCTCAAGTGTTTTTTGTAAGCTATTTGAAAAGGCTGATACTGACGCCATGAAACAGTTTTTACCGGAAGACTTTTTATTGCAATGGATGCATGAAAATTTCATCGGCAAAAAAGAAATCATAAGTGCGATGTCCGATAAGAATACGCGTACTGTAATGGCATTCCGAATAAAAAATAATAACAGCACGATAATCAGGTATTCGGATGATCAATCCGCTGCCAGTATGAGTACAACATTTGAATTTAGTGATCCCGATCAAATGAAATCAATTGAAAAACAACATGGTTATGGATTATGTATTTTTTATTTAAAAAAAGAGAATACTCTATGGGTTCTCAAAACTGTTCATATTGATCTGCATTGCTCTTTATGTAATTTCTAAATGCTGCACAAAGAATGATTTACTGAAAAGCTTTTCCCATTATCCCTTCCCGGTTAAAACCTTTTTTTACTATGTCATTTATGATCGGTTTCCCCTGCTCATGTGCAAGTGTTTCCGTGGAAGGCAGATCAAATGATTCGGTTTGCACAGAATAAATCAATTCTTTGGCGTTAAGGTCGTACAAATGGCTTTCCGAGAAATATCTTGTGTCTATAGTGTAATAGCCAGGCGAATACACACGACCATGCATAATGGTATAGTAACCCCAGAAATGCCTGTAAGAAATAAAATAGAGCATATAATAAATATTATCCGGAATATACCTGCTTTCTTTTGATTTGTTCAACAGCACAGAGTTCATTAAAATCGGTCAATAAAAATTTATGGCCGTCATTCCCTTTGCCTGCAACCATATTGACCTCAATCACTGCCCAGTCCAACCCAAATCATCAATAAAATCATTTGCACTAACTAAACTTGTTTCCGGAATGTATAGTAATAAAACATTCGGTATTCACTGAAAAAATTAAAAACCTGTTATGCAATTAGAAATTGAATCACCCCATATGGAAGCCAACGAAGCGCTTCAAAACTTTATAAAAAATAAAGTAGCATTTTTAGGAAAAAAATTTAGCATGATTAAAAGCTGTGATGTCATTCTGCGGAGTGAAAAAAATAATAAACAGCAAAGCTGCTTCATTGAAGCCAGAATGGAAGTGCCCGGAAAAACATTGTTTGCGAGCGACAATGCTGACAGTTTTGAAAGTGCATTTCTCAGGCTGGCAGAAAACCTGAAACATCAGTTAAACAGGTACAAGGAAGGCCTGAAGGATAAAATTTAAAATAAAAAAGTTTTGAAATTTTTTTTATGAACATAGAAATCAATACTCCCCCGGAAGGAGTGAAGAAGTGGCTGACGGATTATGTGAAAAACAAGCTGGTAGAAATTCATCATAGCTATAAAAACATCTCAGGCATCCATGTCTCGTTTAAAAAACATCCCTTTGCCGGAAATATTAATAAGATATGCGAAATAGAATTTGTTGCATACGGGGATTCTTTGTTTATTTATAAAGAAGCCGACAATTATGAAAATGCCCTGCGTTATGCAATGAATGAGTTATCAGGCAGAATAAATGAGTGGCTTAAAGCAAGAAACGAGCCTCCTGATGAAACAACAAGTACGGTATACGTGTAAGTCGCGCCTGAATCAAATCAGCATGTCGCCAGAAACAGTTCAATGATTAATAAATTCAATGCCAGGTTAAAAGATATGCATATGCGTTAAAATTAAAAGTTATGGGCAATAATGATATTAACCAATCAGGCATCCGCCAAAATACTGAGCTGGCAAATATTTTCCATCAAATGGCATCATGTTACAGGTATCTCGGAGATGCGGACCGTTTCAGGGTTATTGCTTATGAAAAGGCAAGCCGTACATTGCAAGATCTTAAAGACGACATTTCCGTGTATGCAAAAGATCTGAAGACGCTGGATACGCTAAATGGTATTGGCGAAAGTATTGGTGAGAAAATTATGGAATATCTCAGCACCGGCAAGATAGAAACTTTTGAGAAGCTTAAGAAAAAAGTGCCCCAGCAATTGCTGGAGCTAATGGATATAAATAGCCTGGGCCCTGCCACGATTAAACTTTTGAATGAAAAATTAAAAATAAGAAACCGTGAAGAACTGATAGAAGCAATAGAAGCTGGCCGGGTGGCAAACCTGAAAGGGTTTGGAGCTAAAAGAATTGAAAATATGAAACGCGGCCTGAAGCTTTTCAAAGAAGCCCATACGAGATTATTATTGAGTGATGCCATCATGATTGCCGAACCGGTTATTCAGCATGTACAATCCATATCCGGCGTTATTAAAGCTGAAATTGCAGGAAGTCTCCGAAGAAAAAAAGAAACGATAGGAGATATCGACATCATAGCTACTGCAGAAAAAAAAGATTGGAAAAAAATCATCAGCAGGTTTATTGCTTATACTCAAACCGAACGTATACTGGCAAGCGGGGAAACTAAAGCCAGTATTTTATTGAAGAAAACAAATATGCAGATAGACCTCAGGTTGGTGCATGAAAGTGAATATGGATCTGCCTTACTTTATTTCACCGGATCAAAAGAGCATAATATTGCTTTACGCAGCTGGGCAAAAGCAAAAGGATGGAAAGTAAACGAATACGGCATTTTTGACACAGAAACTGACAGAAGGCTGGCCGGAAGCACAGAAAAAGAAATCTATACACTGTTTGGCATGCAATTCATACCTCCCGAATTACGAGAAATGAGAGGAGAAATTGAAACAGCAAGGAAAAATGAACTGCCAAAACTTGTAGAGGAAACAGATATCAGGGGCGATATGCAAATGCATAGCACCTGGAGTGATGGCACTGAAAATATCGAAACTATCGCCCGGCATGTACTCACTGGTTTTCCCGGTTATGAATATATAGTAATGACAGATCATTCCCCAAGCCAACGTGTGGCCGGCGGGTTACAACCTGAAGAATTTCTTAAACAGTTCAAAGAGATTGATAAGGTGAATAAAAAGCTGGGAGTAACTTTTATAAAAAAAGGAGTTGAGGTAGATATACTTTCTGATGGCACATTGGATTTAACTGATGATTTCTTGCAGAATTTTGATTGGGTAGTGGCATCTATTCATAGTGGTTTTAATAAAGACAATACACAACGGCTGATTAATGCATGCAAACATCCGCATGTTCATTGCATCGGCCATCCAAGTGGAAGATTGATTGGTCAAAGGGAAGCATACCCTGTTAACTGGTCAGAATTATTTGATACAGCAGCTTCAACAGGTACTGCCATTGAGATTAACGCACAGCCATTACGTCTTGATCTGCGTGATGACCTTGTAAAAGCTGCTATTGAAAAAAACGTAACCATTACAATTAGTACTGATTCTCATTCACTCGGCCAATTTGATTTTATGTCATTTGGTGTTGCTGTGGCAAGAAGGGGCTGGTGTACCAGGAAAAATATTCTAAACACTTTTAACTGGGAAAAAATTCAAGCATTCAAAAAAATGAAACAAGCCAAACTCAACAAAGCAGTTCCGGCTTAAAACCACACTTCGATTATCTTATCCTTATTTTCGTCTTGAATATAAACCTATAAGTTCTCCATAGGCGATAATGTGCCCGTTCATAACTTTCTCCAATTGTTCTTTCCTGGATGTTACAGGCAACCGGAGTAAATTATCAAGAACATATATTTTAAAGAAATAACGATGAGTACCATTCGGCGGGCAAGGGCCGCCATAATTCTGTCGACTGAAGTCATTCATTCCTTGTATTCCACTTGCTTCATTTTCTTTAATGTGATATGTTAACGGTATATTCCACATCAACCAATGTACCCATGTTCCTGCCGGTGCATCAGGATCATCAACAACAATAGCAAGGCTTTTTGCATTTGCAGGAATTTGTTCAATACTCAAAGGAGGATTAACATTTTCTCCGTCACATGTATATTTTCCGGGAATAACATGATTATTATTGAAAGCACTGCTCGAAACTTTTAATATTTTATAATTGGTTTTTCCGGCAATATTTTCCATAAAAAATTTTTACTATTTATATTTCCTACTCTTCATGCGGAGCAGGTATTTCATAAGGTGGTTTTTCTGAAGGTTCTTCTCCGGGGATGGCCGCCGGATCCTCTTCAGGCTTTATCACCGGCTCTTCAGGCACTTCAGCGGGTTTTACTTCCGGCTTTATATCAGGCTCCGGAATTTCAAATGGCTTTACCTGTTTTTTTTTCTTCACCATAAAAAATTATTAGATGATTATTCTATTAAACCCCGAAAGGGTATGTTTCAGGCATTTGATGGCCATCGGGTTTTAAATGAAGCGGATGCAAAGCTTTTGTCTCATTAAGAAAAATGAATGCATCGTAACGCATAGGCAAAATCGTCGGCACATAATTTCCATATTGTTCGTAAACCGGGTTATAAACCACCCCCACAGCACGATGCCCGATATGGTTTTCCATTATCATATCATTGTTCATAAAATCGTCCATAAGCAATAGCTTGTTTTCATTGCCGGCCTTATGCAATAAATATTCCCAACTTCCTTTTCGTGCTTCAGGCAACTGCATTGTTTGCATTCCTGCCCCCCAACTTTTTCCGGCAATAACTGTTCCTTTATATGAACCGAAACCTACCAACGCCACATCATTATCATGATATTCCAACCTGGCCAATTCACCTATATTGTACATTCCTTCATTAGTCATATCTGTTGCCCTTGCATCTCCTACATGTGTGTTATGCGCCCACACAATTGCTTTCGCATCCGGGCCATGAAATGCTAACAGGCGATGAAGCGTATCGGCCATATGCCTGTCCCTGACATTCCAGCTGTGCGGGCCTCCGGTTATCATCGCACGATAATATTTTTCTGCATTCACAGCAACCATTGCATTCTGCTCGGCACTGAAAACATTTTCATGATCGCTATTATATGTGGGAAGTTTTTTTTGTATTTCTTTTAATAAATCAACCACCTCCTGTTGACATAATTCAGGAACAAATTGTGATGCCCTGGCATATGCCCCCCCCTCATCTTTGTTAAATGGTTCAAAGCATCTGAATGCTTCTTCAGCAACTTTCAAAGCGGCAGGATCTGTCCTTTTTAAATACTTCATAATGCTATCCATACTTTCCCACAGGCTATACACATCCAGCCCGTAAAAGCCGGCTTTTTTATTTGACTGCAAACCTTTGTTGTATTTCTCTAACCACTCTGCCAATGCTACTATTTCCCAATTGGCCCACATCCATGTTGGCCAACGGCCAAAAGCATGCAATACTTTGAATGCACTTTTATTTTCTATATCGTACCCTTTAATAAACCGGTTAAGTAAATAACTGTCCGGCCAATCTCCTTCAACTGCAATAAAATTGAAGCCTTTTTTTTCAATAAGATATTTTGATATATATGCACGCCACATATAATATTCGTGGGTGCCATGGCTTGCTTCGCCAAGCATCACAATCCTTGCATCCTCAATACGATCAAATAGCGGTTGCAACCCCGCTTTACTGCTCAATGGATATGACCATTGTTTGATTACACCCAATACCTCATTTTCGTTCAGCACAGCTTCCTTTGTGAAATAATGTCGCATTTTTTAAAAATTTTATATCATTTGACTATATCAACTTCACCTGACCTTTTACTACACACTCTTCAAAGTGAACACAATTCCTACCGGAAAAAAATGAGACATATTACATATTTCGTTGACGATTATCATTCTTTCAAAAACCTGTACCGTAATAAATTTGACTAAAATAAATTATATGGAAAGCAAGAGCCCAAGCATAATAACATTACATGACCTGCTGGATTATGACGCCCGCAAGTTTGCCATTACTGAAATGCAGTTGAAAAATGTTTTACCGGGATGGGTTAATAAAGCATCTGCGCTGAAACTGAAAAATGTGCTGCAGAAATATTTTAATTTTATTGAGAAAAATGCTGCAAACCTTGATGCCTTCATTGAAGAAGAAAAGATCAGTTCTTTAAGCCTCGTAAACAGGGTAATGAACGCATTTATTGAAGAAACAGAATTAAAGCTGACAAACTGCACAGATCCTGAAGTAAAAGACGCATGTTTGCTTGCATGCATTCAATCGATCAATCATTTTAAAATCAGCATGTATGGCACAGCTGCTGCATTTGCCAAAGCACTGGGAAAAGAAAAAGCTACAGCACTTTTTTATGAAGCAGAGACGAATGAAAAACAAATCGATGACCGTCTTACACAACTTGCCGAACATGAAATTAATTTAAAGGCAACAGCTCCGGTTGTATTACCGGGATAAAAAAATTTATTATGGATTATCGCTTTCATAATGAAGTAACGATCCCATTCAGTGATGTTGATCTGGAGGGGGAATTAGCGATTCCACTAAAAGCAAATGCGGTGGTAATCTTTTCTCATGGCAGTGGCAGCAGTCGCATGAGCCCGCGCAACAGAATGGTAGCTAACCGGCTTCATGAAAAAAACTTCGGCACATTGTTATTCGACCTATTGAGTACAGCAGAAGACCGTTATTATGAAAACAGGTTCGATATCGAGTTACTAACAAAAAGATTAGTAGGGGCGACGGAGTGGCTGGAAGCGCATCATGCCGCAAAAAGCTGTCGCATCGGCTTTTTTGGAGCCAGTACAGGAGCCGCTTCTGCATTAAAAGCGGCTTCCTATCTGTCCCAAATCAAAGCGGTTGTATCAAGAGGAGGGAGACCCGATTTGGCAATCGACAATTTACGCTATGTTGATGCCCCGACATTATTGATTGTCGGAAGCCTGGATTATGATGTGTTAAGATTGAATAAAGAAGCTTTTATACAACTTGCCGGTGAAAAGAAAATGGAAATAATTGAAGGCGCAACGCATCTTTTTGAAGAAACAGGAATGATGGATAAAGTCATTGATCTCGCTGTCGGATGGTTTGAGAAATATTTACTAACAGCAATGAGATTAGAAAACAAAATTGCATAAAAAATCAAAGATGATGTTCCGTAACAGAATTGATGCCGGGCTTATGCTTGCCGATAAGCTTAAAAAGTATAAAAACGAAAATGGAATAGTACTGGCTGTGCCGCGCGGAGGCGTACCTGTTGCCTATGCAGTTGCAAAAGAATTGAATTTACCGGTAGAAATAATTCTGACTAAAAAAATAGGCCACCCGGTTAACAAAGAATATGCAATAGGAGCCGCAAGCCTGAATGACTATTTCATTATTCCGCATAACGACGTTTCGGAACTGTATATTCAGACAGAAGTAAAAAAGATCCGTCAGAGGCTAAAAGAGATGTATAAAAAATTTATGGGCGACAAAGAGCCTGAAAATATTACGAACAAAACAGTAATTGTAATTGATGATGGTATTGCCACCGGTAATACTTTATTGGGAACAGTGCAGGTGCTGCGCAAAAATAATCCGGGCAAAATTGTAATTGCTGCCCCGGTCGCTTCCAAAAGCGCTGTTCTTAAATTATCAAAAGAAGCAGATGAAGTAGTAGTAATATTAATGCCGGATGAGTTTTACGGCGTAGGTGCGTTTTATGAAAATTTCGACCAGGTAAGCGATGAAGAAGTGCTTTTCTATTTAAACAAAATAAACGAGCTGAAAAAAGCAGGATAATAATATCAATTCAACCATTCACTTCCCTGCTGCTTTAAATTTTGCTACAGGCATGTTCTCATTTCCTCTTATATAATAAACGCAAAAGCAACGCACCAAATTATCTTTTCGGAACTAACATCTCTCCGGTTGATAACTGTCACAATCTCTTTTGACACATATCATCTGTAATTCCGTTATTCTGAGTAAATTTTGTTGAAAATTTATTTATGTCATCCTATATAAAAAAGTTCAGTGAAATCAGGATTACCGACACTCCGGTTGTTGGCGGAAAGAACGCATCGCTTGGAGAAATGTTTTCAACCCTTAGTAACAAAGGAATTAAAGTTCCGGACGGTTTTGCTATTACTTCTGCAGCATTCTGGTATTTCTTGGATCACAATTGCATCCGGAATTCGCTGCAGCAATTAATGGCACAATTGAACAGGAATAATTATGATAACCTGCAAGAAACTGGCTGGAAAGCAAGAAAAATGATCCTGGAAGCAAGTATTCCGAATGACCTGAGAGAAGAAATTCTCCGTTATTATCATGAAATGGAGAAAGGCATAAACACTGAAGTTGCAGTCCGCAGCAGCGCAACGGCGGAAGACCTGCCACAGGCAAGTTTTGCAGGGCAACACGAATCATATCTGAATATCAAGGGAAATGATGCTTTGCTGAATGCAGTGAAAAATTGTTACGCATCACTTTATACTAACCGGGCAATCAAGTATCGGGAAGATAATGGCTTTGAACACGAAAAAGTGGCTTTATCAATCGGCATACAAAAAATGGTCCGTTCAGATAAAGCTTGTTCCGGAGTCGGTTTCACCTTAGAACCCGAATCCGGATTCAGAGATATTATTCATATCAGCGGCATATGGGGTTTAGGTGAAAATATTGTGCAGGGCACGGTAACACCTGATGAATTTTTTGTTTTTAAACCTTCTCTAAAGCAAAATAAAAAATCGCTCATTCAGAAAAAATTAGGAGATAAAGAAAAAACAATGATCTACTCATTACCCGGCGACTCTTCATCTCCGATTGTTAACACAGAAACCCCAAAAGAAAAAAAAGAGCAGTTTGTATTGACTAACGAAGAAGTCATTCAACTGGCAAATTGGTTTCTGATGATTGAAGAACATTACCAGAAACCAATGGATATTGAATGGGCAAAAGATGGAGCTACTAACGAATTATTCATTGTTCAGGCCAGGCCCGAAACTGTTCATTCAAGAGAGAACGGAACTTATATCAAGGAATATCATCTGCTGGAAAAAGGAGAGCAGTTGGCAAAAGGAAATGCAGTGGGAACAAAAATCGCAAGTGGGATCGCGAGGATTTTGAATTCCCCTGCAGACAGTAACCAACTAAAAAAAGGAGAAATTGTAGTAACTGACCTGACTTCACCTGACTGGGATCCCATCCTGAAAAATGCAGCAGCCATTGTTACGAATAAAGGAGGAAGAACAAGTCATGCATCTATTGTTGCCAGGGAGCTTGGCGTACCTGCTATTGTGGGTTGCGGAAATGTCACTGAAAAAATCAAAGATGGTGAACTGATTACGGTTTCATGCAGTGAAGGGGAAACAGGTTTCATTTATAAAGGAAAAATAAAGTATGAAGAAATTGAATTAAATTTTTCGCATGTAAAAAAACCCGAATCTACTGAGGTGATGATGATTGCCGGGGATCCGGATAAAGCATTTAAACTTTCTCTCTACCCTAACGATGGTATTGGCCTGATGCGCATTGAATTTATTATTACACATTTTATACAAGCTCATCCCATGGCACTGGTAAAATTTAATGAGCTCAAAGACAGCCGTGCGAAGCAAAAAATTGAAGAATTAACACATCATTACCCCGATAAAGAAAAATATTTTGTCGAAAAGCTGGCAGAAGGGGTTGCAACAATAGCCGCTGCGTTTTATCCCAAAGATGTTATTGTTCGCATGAGTGATTTTAAAACGAACGAGTATGCTAATCTGATTGGTGGAAAAGAATTTGAGCCTCATGAAGAAAACCCCATGCTCGGCTTTCGAGGTGCTTCAAGATATTATAATGATGCCTATAAGGAAGGTTTCAGGCTGGAATGCGAAGCCATCAAACAAGTGAGAAATGAAATGGGCCTGGTAAATGTAAAAGTCATGATCCCCTTTTGCCGCACCATTGAAGAAGGCAGGAAAGTAATAGCAGCGATGAAGGAAAACGGCCTGGATCGCGCGAAAGATGAAACCCTTGAAATATATGTGATGGCCGAAATACCAAGCAATGTATTACTCGCTGAAAAATTTGCAGAAATCTTCGATGGTTTTTCGATAGGCTCTAACGACCTCACCCAATTAACATTAGGAATTGACAGGGATTCTTCAATAGTAAGCAATTTGTTCAGCGAACAAAATGAAGCAGCAAAAAAAATGATTTCGATAATGATCCTTAAGGCAAAAGAATCGGGAGTAAAGATTGGATTATGCGGACAGGCACCAAGTGATTTTCCTGAGTTTGCTCAATTCCTTGTTGAAAATGGTATCGACAGTATTTCATTCAACCCTGATGCCGTACTAAAAGGAATTGAAAATATAATTAAAGCTGAATCTAAATTATTCCAGCACGCATAATGCAATGAAAAATAGATGAAATCAAGGTATAATAATTAAAATATAAAAAAAAGAAAAATATAACACTGTTAATTGAGTAAAGAATAAGGGTTGAAATTTTGAAAGTAAAATTTCAACCCTTATTCTTTACCTGGCATCAAACCCGCCATCTACAGGCATGGGCACACCGGTAACAAACGAAGCTGCATCAGAACAAAGCCACACTACCGTTTCTGCAATTTCTTCCGGTTTACCCATACGGCCAACCGGTTCCATTGCAATAAACTGCTTTTCTGCTTCAGGAGATTTTCCAGTAAACCTGTCAATCATTGCCGTATGTATGATACCCGGGCAAACAGCATTTACGCGTATACCCTGGCTCGCATATTCAAGTGCTGCGGTTTTTGTTATTCCCACCACTCCATGTTTAGAAGCCACATAAGCAGGTGAGCCGACAAAACCATTCAATCCGGCAACAGATGAACAATTCACAATAGCGCCTCCACCATTTTTCAGCATTGCAGGAATTTCCATTTTCATACATAACCAGATACCTTTCAAGTTTATGCTTATTGTATTGTCCCAGTTTTCTTCGGTACACTCATGAGTAGTGCCTGGCTGTCCTTCAATACCTGCGTTATTGAAAGCAAAATCAAGGCGACCGTATTTAGTTACACACTCATCAACCAGCTTTTTCACCTCATTTATTTTTGAAACATCACAGCGGGAAAAAAAGCCTTCACCACCGGCAGCTTTTATTTGCTTTAATGTTTCGTTGTCTTTGTCTTCTTTCCAGTCAGCAATAACAACTTTTGCTCCACGTTGAGCAAACGCAACAGCAGTCGCACGGCCAATACCATTGCTTCCACCTGTTACTACAGCCACTTTATTTTTAAATACCTTTTCCATAAATACATTAAATAGTGATTTGAATAATTCCTGTGATTTATAATATACCCCGGAATTTCAGGAGTAAATGTAGGGTGTTGCTTACAGTAAAGAAATGACCCCGATCAATGATAAAACTGATTACAGTTCATGCGAAATCCTTATGATGATGATTAATCAACTGCTAACTGAAGAATAGAAATGTCAGCTAAGCCAGAAAGGATGGCTGCAATGATTGCCATGCAACCAATCATATACGTTGTTGATGATAGTCATTTATCGACCTGCCGAAATAAATCAACTTTATGTTACCACAAATGCAATTATGAACCAGGAAAATAAAACCAACTCTTCCAAACAGCCCCCTGCTCCGCAAAAACAAAAAAGAAATTGGGGGAATATGTGGTGGTTATATTTTTTTATACTCGCCGCATTAATAGTTCCTACTTTATTTTCCGGATATGAAGGAGAAGAGATTAGCTGGCAGAAATTCGAAAAAGATATCTTAAGCAGAAAAGCAATTGAAAAAATTGTAGTTGTAAATAACGAGACTGCCGAGATATTTTTAAAAAAAGAATTTGCTAACGATCCGCAATTTAAAGACGTATTCAAACCTTCTTCAGGTAAAGAAATAAATCAGGGCCCGCATTATTCCATCAAAATAGGTTCTGTTGAATCTTTCGAAAGAAGATTAGATGAAGCGCAAAAAAATATTCCTTTATCTGACCGAATCGAAGTGAGCTATGTAAAGAAAAAAAACTGGTTTTGGGATATTGCCGGGTGGATATTGCCGATTATAGTGTTGTTTGTTCTCTGGAATTCATTCATCGGGAGGAATTTGGGCGCGGGAGGCAGCGGTGGCTCTTCCATTTTCAATTTCGGCAAATCAACTGCCACATTAATTGAAAAAGAAAAAAGCAATATTACTTTTGATGATGTTGCGGGCCTTGAAGAAGCAAAAATTGAAATCAGGGAGATTGTTGATTTTTTAAAAAATCCCGGAACTTATACGAAGTTAGGCGCCAAAATTCCTAAAGGTGTAATATTAGTGGGTCCGCCCGGTACCGGAAAAACATTACTGGCCAAAGCAATCGCAGGCGAAGCACAGGTTCCATTTTTTTCTATCTCAGGATCTGAATTTGTAGAAATGTTTGTCGGGGTAGGGGCTTCCAGGGTGAGAGACCTTTTCAGCAAGGCAAAGGAAAAAACGCCATGTATTATTTTTATTGATGAAATAGACGCAATCGGCAGATCAAGAGGCAAAGGGGCTTTCCTGAGCAGCGCAAATGACGAAAGAGAAAGCACACTGAACCAGTTACTCACTGAAATGGACGGGTTCGGCACAAACAGCGGGGTAATTGTGCTGGCCGCAACAAACAGGGCTGATATGCTGGACGCAGCTTTGCTAAGACCAGGAAGATTTGACAGGCATATTTACCTCGAGCTTCCAAATCAATCAGAGCGGGAAGCTATTTTTACAGTGCATATGCGACCACTGACTACCGATGAAAATATCGACATTCATTTCCTGGTTTCACAAACCCCTGGGTTTTCGGGTGCTGATATCGCCAACATTTGCAATGAAGCCGCACTGATTGCTGCAAGAAATAAAAAAGAAAAAATCAGCAAACAGGATTTTATTGAAGCTATCGACAGAATTGTAGCCGGCCTGGAAAAGAAAAGCAAAATTATTTTACCCGAAGAAAAAAAGATCGTTGCTTATCATGAAGCCGGGCATGCCCTGGTAAGCTGGATATTAAAAAATGTTGACCCCTTGGTAAAAGTATCCATTATACCAAGAGGTAAATCGCTCGGAGCTGCATGGTACCTTCCTGAAGAAAAACAATTGCGGAACAAAACAGCATTTACAGAACACTTATGTGCCACATTAGGAGGGAGAGCTGCCGAAGAAATAATATTTAATGACGTTTCATCCGGCGCCCTTGACGATCTCGAGAAAGTTACCAAAGAAGCATATATGATGGTTACTTTTTATGGTTTTAATGACAAACTAGGTAATATCAGTTTTTATGATTCAACAGGCCAGAGGGATTTGGGAATACAAAAGCCATATAGTGAAGAAACAGGCAAAATTATTGACGAGGAAGTACGTAAACTAGTTGCAGAAGCCTATACAAATACAAAAAATATATTGTTGGAAAACAAAAAACACCTGGTAGAGCTGGCTGAATTACTTCTTAAAAAAGAAGTGATTGTCAAGGAAGATATTGAAAAAATATTAGGCAAAAGACCAGATGATAAAATCGACATTTCAAAAGACAATCAACACGTTTTCGCTGCCGCCTTCAGCAATTGAAAGAGTTGCCACTGACAATTCTCAATAATGCCACTTACCGGGGTCATTGGTATGCATATCGCTGCCCGGATAATTTGCAGCTTAATATAAAAACCATTCTATGCTCTATTCTGGTTATTCAGTTTATCCAGGCCTGAATGCTCCTTTAATAAAAGAGGAAGAAATAACGAGCGAACCTGAGCTATTGAACGGGGCATGTATTATTTGTCCTGATGCAAATATTCTGGAGTTACAACGCACCTACAAAATTGAAATGGCTATACCCGGAATGGACCGTGAAGACATTGTGATTCATGCGGATAAAAATACACTTTGTATCCGCGCAGCACATCAACGGTATTACGGTAAAGAAAAAGATGTAAAAGAGGAAGACCCAAATAACATTTGTTTCAATTGCGAGTTACAATTGCCTAAAGATGCAGATCCGGAATTTGCTTCTGCAGAATACAAATATGATGTATTATGTATGCATATTTATAAAACAGGAGGCCCTTCCCGGAACAAGTGTACAAAAATTGTCGTGTATTAATAAAACCCGAGATGAACTTTTCTTTCAGCCACCCTTATGATATTCATCCTGATTTTAAAACCAGGGTCGCATATTTTTCCATGGAGTTTGGAATTCACCAATCATTAAAAACCTATGCAGGCGGGCTTGGATTTTTAGCCGGATCGCATATGCGCAGTGCTTTTCAGCTCCATCAGAATATAGTTGGCATAAGCATTTTATGGAAATACGGATATTATGATCAGGTCCGCAAACAAGATCAGACAATGGATGTGTTGTTTGAAGAAAAACAATATGGGTTTCTTGAAGAAACGGGAATAAAATTCACAATCAAAGTATCAGGTCATAATGTATGGGTCACCGCGTATTATCTTTCTCCCGGAATATTTCAAACTGCACCGGTGTTTTTTCTTTCAACCGATTTACCCGAAAACGATTACCTCGCCAAAACCATTTCGCACAAACTTTATGACGCAAATCCTGAAACAAAAATCGCCGCTGCAATATTACTGGGTGAAGGCGGCGCAAAATTGCTGGAAGCATTACGCTGGGAACCTGATGTATATCACCTGAACGAATCGCATGCTCTGCCGCTTGCATTCTATTTGTACGACAAATTCAAAAAACCTGATGAGGTAAAGAAAAGATTGGTTTTCACAAATCATACCCCTGAAGAAGCAGGAAACCAGAAAACAAATATTGCTTTGCTTGAAAAAATGAGTTTCTTCTCGGAAGTTCCGTTAACAGAGGTTAAAGCCATCACCCAGATGGAAGGCGAAATACTTGACCACACCCTGGCTGCATTGCGTCTTTCACGGAAAGCAAATGCAGTTTCGGAACTGCATTTGAAAACACTGAAAAAAATGTGGCAGCAGCATGAAGGCATTTGCGAAATTATTTCAATCACAAATGCCCAGGATTATGAATACTGGCATAACAGTGAGTTGTATGCCGCTATAAAAGCCAATGATGATACCGGCCTGAAAAAGATCAAATGGAAAAATAAACGCGATTTGTTTGAAGTGGTAGCCGATCAAAGCGGTGAAATTTATGACGAGAAAATATGCACTATTGTATTTGCAAAACGGTTTACCGGTTATAAACGACCCGATCTTTTTTTTCATGATATGGACAGGTTCCACAAACTTGTTACCAACAAAGAAATGCCTGTACAAATTATCTGGGCCGGGAAACCTTACCCGATGGACTATGCCGGAATAGGTATATTTGACAAAATTGTAGATGTGTGCAAGAAATATGTCAACTGTTCCATTCTCATTGGTTATGAATTAAGGCTTTCAAAAATATTAAAAGGCGGTGCGGATGTATGGTTAAACGTTCCGCGTTTAACTCATGAGGCTTCAGGCACAAGTGGCATGGCTGCCGCCATGAATGGAGCTGTTAATGTCAGCACGGCAGATGGATGGATACCTGAATTTGCAAAAGACAAAATCAATTCATTTATAGTTCCTCCGTGCGATATCACTCAACCCGATCATATCCAGGACGATTCGGATACAGCCAGTTTATATCATTTGCTGGAAACCGAAGTGCTGCCTATGTATTACGATTATCCGGCTCGGTGGTCGGAAATCGTAAAGAACAGCATGAACGACATTATTCCGTCATTCGACAGTAAAAGGCTGGCAAAAGAATATTATGAAAAACTCTACCAGGATTATTGAATGAAGATGCCCAAATCCTGAAATGAATTATTTATTATGTGCAATAAAAAGCGGCAAATTTATATTATTCATCAATACATCTGCCATACTTTGCCTGAATAATCTGGATGCAGCGCTTCTCCTGTAAGCTCCCAATACAACGAGTGCAGAAGCAGGTTGTTCTTTCAGGTATTCGGCAATCTCCACTTCAGGTAATCCTCTTAATACTTCATACAAGGCATCAGGGTAATGCCTTTTCACAAATTCTTTCATCAATGTATTATCCGGCAGGTGCAATGTGTCGTTTGGGTTTTTTACTGAAACAACCTGAACTTCCATATTCTTCAGTTCAGCAAATATATAGCCGAACATTTTTATTGCATATACCGAAGAAGGCTCCCCGTTATACAAAAAAATAATTTTTTTAAAAGGAAGAAACTTCTGGGGTACCAGTAAAACCGGGCATTGAACATCTGCAAGTAAATTACGAATGAATCTTGACGGCTGCTTTTCGTCATAATGTGTCAGGGTTTCTTTCCTGTCAATAATCATCAGGTCGGAATAGATACTTTCATGCAAAAGCTCATGTATCGCTATTTTTTTGTCATGATGAATATTAAATTCAGTACCCGCTTTTTTACATGCAGTTTCAAACGCTGAAGCAGCATGCTTTCTTTTTGTTTTGTCAATTTCATCATACTTCTTCAACAGTGCTTCACTCACCCCTTCCTGCGAAAGCAATTCATATATTTTATAACCTGTGTAGGTCATATCATCCAGAAAAACACCCACCAAATGGGCAGCATATAATTTGCTGATGTGAATAGCGTATTCCTTCACACTTTCTGAAAATTTCAGTCCATCAAAAACTGCAATTATTTTTTTCATGAAAATTTTTAATAAAATTATTTTTCGGCCGGCTAATAAACAATGATGGCAATTAAATGATTAGATGACTCCCGTCAAAAAAAGGAGCCTGAGTTTTAAGAACAGGGTTATTCTGTTGTACGGCTAAAAACAGCAATATCAACTAACTGAATTTTATATTTTAAATTGAAGATCTGGCGTTCGTAGTTATGGATTATCGCTCTGTTTTCCGGTCAACAGTTTTATAAAATCGGTTTCTTCTTTTCGGAAAGCAGTTCCGTCTTTCCTGAAGATATCATGAAACCATATTTTTGGCTCCGACCCGTCAGGCATAGGCTCATCCCAGGCATAAATTGTATTGGTTTTACCTGAAACCAATCCCCAATTAATTGCCCCAATTTTCAGCGACTTTAAGAGTGGCATAATATTAAAGAAAGTGCTATGGCGCAAACGGGCCATGTATTCAGTACAAATAAGCGGCCTCCCGTATTTTTTCAACGAATCAATCGCAATAGAATGTTTTATTTCATCTTCATAACTATGATAAGTGATGATATCGGAGTGTGAAAGTTGAAATGCATTCAGATCCGGTAATGCCGCATCCCATAATCCGGCAGTTAAAGGTTGATCAGGATTCACTTCTCTTCCCCACTCAAACACTTTTGCCAACAATAATAAACTCCTGTTCTTATAAGCTGAATTACCCGGCTCGTTATATAAGTCCCACATGAGTATCCTTTTATCTTTTTTAAAACTGGCCATTACATCTTTCACATATTTTTTTAGCAATGACATAAGCGAAGAATCATCTTCCAAAAGTTTTCCGGGATCCCTGACCCATCCTGAATTATGTATGCCTGGTTTTGGATCAGGCTGCCTGCCTGCTTTATAATTTTCATTCCAGCAATCATCAAAAAATACAAAAATGGTAGAGATATGATGACCTGAAGCAATTTTTAGATACACGTTCATCCTATCCTTAAATCCCCGTTCATCTGTTTGCCAGGCAAGGTGATGGAGGAAGACCCGCATGCAATTGAATCCGATTGATTCCGCAAATCCAAGTTCACGGTTGATTGTCGCACTATCGAAGGTTTCAGCCTGCCACATTTCAAGCTGATTGACCGCATTACTTGGAATAAAATTACAACCACGCAACCACGCTTGTTGTGCGTACCATTCCTCTGCCCTTTTTTTAGTCCAGTTTGTATTAATGCTTTGCCCGTAATTGAATGATGAAATACTCAACAAAATGCAAAAGATAATTAAAGAGTCCTTTTTCATGTGCTGAAAAAATTTTATTCCTTATTGTAATGTAAAACCGGTTTCAACAATCAATATTATAATAAATTTTTCCTATACTTTTTTAATGACTGTATTTTCGCCGAAAAAAAATCAAAGGTTGATTATTTCTTGCGAGGATTAATATATCCGGTTCACTGCCGCAACGAATCCACTTTATATCCCTCGCCTCACCACTTACTCCGGGGAGCGTTGATTGCACAACAAAAGCCGCTGTGCTTTTATCATAATAAAATATTGTTGGTGTCATGGCATCATACCTGCCCTCATAAGGTAATACTCCATAAAAATTTCCTGCTGAAATATAAGCAGGCTTACCCGCGGCACTAATACTGTCAAATGCAAATAAGGGAGCAAATTGTAATTCTTCGGGAAGTTTTATTTTCCTGAAGCCGCCGTGGGTATCATTGAAAAAACAGACTGAATTTAACGTTTCTGCCTTAAGCGTTCTGCATCCCTGAAACGTGTCACCAAAAAGATACTGGACCGTTTTTCCTGCAACTTCATCATAAGAGTAATGCATTTTTTTCAAAAAAGGTAATGCCATTTCCAATTGATCTTTTCCCAGGAAAGAATATTCTTTACCTTCAACCGTATAACTCATGACCTGGTCAACCACTCCATTATTATTGAAATCTTTGATATACAATTTTAAAGGCGCATCTGGCATTGCATGCAGCTTGGAGTTTTCACCCCAGTTCCCGGCCAAAATATCGGGATACCCGTCACCGTTAATATCAGTGACAAAAAGATTTTGCCAAAGCCCGTTAGATTGTGGCAGGTCTGTATCCTTGAACTTTCCATGATCGTTCATAAATATTTTTAACGGCATCCACTCCCCGGCTATGACAAGGTCTGTCCAACCATCACGATTGATATCCAAAAAAGCAGCACAAGTCACCATTCCGGCATTTTGTAAAGAAATTGCAGACTCACCGGCAAGATGAAAACGGCCTTTACCATCGTTCAATAACAGATAAGAAGGTTGTGCATATCCATAAGCAACTGCACCTGCAAACCCACCGATAAAAATATCCTTGAACCCGTCATTATTTACATCTGCTACTGCAATGCATGTTTTATTCACCAACAACTCAGGTAATGCGCCAGATGATTCATGAAAATGGCCGTCGGTGTTGTTAATATACAAATGATCTTTCAAATTCGGGTTCCCATCCTGATATTCATTACCCCCGTTGATGACCAACAAATCATCATAGCCGTCATTATTAGCGTCAAAAAAAACAGCGTCTACATTTTCACCTGCCGAATACCTGGAAAATAAAAGTGAATCGGTTTCAACAAATGTTTTGTTTTTTTGCTGCAGCATCAATGAACCTCGTTGCCCCTTTGCCCCACATAAAAAGAAATCTTCAAGCCCGTCTTTATTAATATCCCCGACAGCAATTTTCGGTCCCCGCGTGCTCTCCTCATGTGGCAGGAAATACTGAACGTTAAAATCTGTATAGCTGTCTTCTATGTGCTTCCACCCACAATGAATATCTGATGTGATGTCTTTTAAAACATCTGGCGGCTGTTGGAAAAAGGAATGATTATTAAAAACTCCTGAAGCATTCTTCTTTGAAATAGTCAGCTGCTGATCTGACGATACCTGTTTCAATACCTGGAATTTCATATCTGGCCATACAACCAGGATACTGTCAATAATCTTTGCAGTATCGACACCAAAATGCAGCTTTGGTTCTGTGGCAGACATAAAACCACGAGTAAGCATCAATTGCTGATACTGCAGTTTCCCCTTTATGAACAAATAAGCTTTCACTCCTATTCCGGAAGTATTCATTTCATCGTCATAAAACGAGATGGAGATATAATTTTTGGGGGTAGTCTCATTTTTCAGGATCACTGCAGGAGCATTCAGGCAATTAATGATTACATCCTCTTTACCGTCATTATCCAAATCCGCATAAGTTGCCCCAGTATAAAAACCTTTCATACCAGCAGTACCCCATTCTGAACTTACATCTTTAAATAACAAATGTCCATCGCCCTTAAAAAAATAAGGATGAGAAGGACCATCCGGCATTTTATCAAGCATCGCTTGTTGAAAATCTGTTAGACTGCCATAAGACCCCGGGTCTTTTATTCCTGAAAAAAACATGGCAAAATCAAGATCGAGCGGGCGCTTCACAATGCCGCTCGAAATAAAAAGGTCTTTGTTGCCATCATTATCAAAATCTGCGAACAAAGGGCTCCAGCTCCAATCAGTTGCAGATACCCCACTTATCAAACCAACATCACTAAAGCTCACTCCAGCGCCATTATTTTTTTGCAGGCAATTTTTTGAATATTGGTTCTGGTAACCGTTCCTGGTAATCTTCTGTTCATAGGTATCCAGATGTTCCCCGTTCCCATATGTTTTTAATGTTCTTTCATCAGCCGGCAACATATCTACAGTAATAATATCGGGTTGCCCGTCATTGTTAAAATCGGCAATATCATTTCCCATACTGTACCGGCTATAATGCCTGAAATGATCTGCACCACACTCCTTGAATGTGCCATCACCGTTATTGATATAATAATAATCATTTTCATGAAAGTCGTTCCCTACATAAATATCTTCCCAGCCATCATTATTTAAATCACCAACTGCCACACCCAGGCCATAACACAATTTGCTTTGGTAAATACCTGCTGTTGATGAAACATCAGTAAACTTTATTTTGCCATTTACATGGTCGTTCCTGAATAACCGTTCACCTGCGTTCGGATCAAAACCTCGTCTGAAACTGGTGTCAAAAATATTTTGATTGGGATGTTCAGATTGATTCAATATAAAGCAGTCTAAATCTCCATCATGGTCATAATCAAAAAAAACAGCCTGCGTCGAGAAACCTGAAAAATCAAGCCCGTATTCAGGAGCACTTTCGGTAAATGTTCCATTACCATTATTAATAAACAATTCATTACGACCTTTAAGCCCGTGCATGTTAGCAACTGCACAAACGTAAATATCAAGAAAGCCGTCGCCATTCACATCAGCCATCGTAACACCCGTACACCAATCAGCGCTTCCGGAAACTCCGGCTTTATCTGTAATATCTTCAAACTCAAAGTTCCCTTTATTTAAATAGAGTTTATTATGCCCTTTACTGTTCGCTGCAAAATAAATATCCGGCAACCCGTCGTTATTAATATCCCCGACTGCTACCCCGGCACCGTTGTAATAATAAATGTAATTCAGTATCCATAAATCTTCCCTGCTTTCCAGGTTGTTGGCAAAATCGATATGTGTTTTTGAAGAAGGAACATTAATAAATTTTTCGCTATGCTGACTGCATGATAACATCAACAGCCAGGCTGTTAAAATCAAAAAAATATATTTAGCGGTATGGTACATATTTAATGATCATGCTGGAACAAAAAACATCTTAACCTGACAAAAATAATTTTATGATTTAATGAAGATAAAATATCAACCACCTGCTTTTAATTATCGCTTCCGGAAAAATTCGTGTTGCTAATAAAAGCAATTCTCTTTCCGTCTGGCGACCAGGACGGAGTATTAATTGAGCCCTGCCCCCCATAAAAATAGGCCAGTACTTTGGGGGTATTTTTACCGTCAACAGGCAACAACCTGATATAAACATGCTTGTATGGAGGATGAATTCCCGGAGGCGTTTCTTGTTTTAGAAAAGTCAGATAAACAAACCATTTTCCATCAGGGGAAATATGAGCAAACCAGTTATTAAAATCATCATTGGTAATTTGCTCCTGGTCGCTGCCATCAGGTTTCATTCGCCAAATCTGCATTAAACCCGATCTGACAGAATTAAAATAAATATATTTTCCGTCAGGAGTATATTCAGGTCCGTCATCCAGGCCTTTGGTATTTGTTAATCTGATTTCTTTGCCCCCGGACGAAGAAATTTTATACACATCAAATTCTCCGTTTCGTTCACCGCAGAACACAAGATCTTTTCCATCCGGCGACCATCCATGCAGGTATGAAGGCCCCTTTGGCGTAATTTGTTTTGGTATCCCCCCCTCAACAGGAACTGTATAAATTATTGATCCGCCAAGGTCTTTTACATAATTACTGAGCCCAAGCATTTTTCCATCAAAAGAAATAACATGATCATTATTATTTTGAACAACAGAACCTGTATTAACCGGAGATGGCGTTCCTGTTGCAAGATCAAAACGGTAGATTATTCCTTTGGCATTGTTGAAAATTAAACTCTTTCCATCTGGAGACCAGTTTGGCGCTTGTATAGAATAAGGCACTTTATAAATCACTTCCCTTTTTCCGGAAGCTACATCCAGCAATTCAAGGTTACTGCCAAGGGTCATTTGTGTTCGTTGGTCTGACTCCTGATTCAAAGGAATTGTAATACCTGCATCGCTGAACACCCCTGTTTCCAGAACATCAGCATTATGGGAACCCACAAAAAGCCCAACATAAACCTCATCTCCCAAATCAATTCCGGAAAGCGTGTCTGTTTGAAATGGCTCTCCGTAAATTGCCGCACGCATAATGTAAGTATTGCCTTTTCGCTCCAGCTGCAGAATATTAGCATGCGTCAGCTTTAATCTGTGTTCTTCAGTTTGTGCGCCCCCGGTTCTTCTGAACTGAAACGATGTCAATCCATCTCCGTGCACAACGGCATTAACATGTGGCGAATTGCCATCAAGGGTTTTTCTGACCATCCATCCTATTTTCCGATGGTAATTTACCCAGGCACCTAAAAACTCTGCCCGCGTATATAAAATAAAATCGCCTTTCATTTTTTTCCATACATACTGGAATTCATCATGATCAAACCAGATATTATACCCTGCCCCCGATATAACATATTGATTGGTTTGAGGGATATAAGTTGCTGAGCCATGTTTCACATTCATGCCAACATCAGTGTGATCATCGAAAATACCAATCTTGCCCTGAGAAAAAATTTTTCCGCAAAAGGATATTGCAAGAAGCAAAAAAAAAGTCTCAACAAATATTTTCTTTTTCATCTTGTAACATTTAATTTAAAAAATATTTCAACGTTTATTTTTTTGAGATTGATTTTTAATAATGGTCGTAAACCTGAATACCGACTCTTCATTATCTTCGTAATCGAGTAATTTTTTTTCAGAAGAATACAGGAACATCGCCGGATACCGGTAAGGTTTAAATTTTGATATGAACTGATTTAAATTATCCTGAAGTACCTCTACATTCCTTTTGTTTTGTAAAGCCGGGGCATATTTTCTCAAGAAACCATCCATCTTATCAAAAGCACCAGTGCTGATCAGGCACATATAAACTTGCCGAAGGTAAGGATATTGCTGTTCAATGTTCTTAATGGCCTTTTGACAATGGTCACAGTCAACATCAAAAAATCCGAAAAAAGTCATTTTCCCCAAAGCCACATCTTTGTTGGCAAATATAGTTTTGTCCCTTTTCAGAAACTGAAACTCCGGCATAACCTGGGCTGGGATTTGTGAAAAAACATTCACAGATAAGGAAAGTGAAAAAGCTGAAAGCAATGCATACCTGATTATAAAAATTTTCATCTGCAAAAATTAAACCCATTATAACAAAACAAGGGGAGTTACAACCACTCCCCTATAGCAGCTTGAGAAAATCATACTGCCTGCTGCTTAAACCATAACATTTTAAAATAAAAGAACGTTGTATTTTTATTTAAGATTGGATAGGTTCCACAATTTTAAATTCCTGATTTCCGCAGTTCCTTTTTTAGCAAAAAAAGAAAGCCCATCCGCACCGGTTTCCGGAAAAATATAAGTCGTCAGCACCTGTTCTCCATTATTCACAAAAATTTCCAGCGATGATTTGTCCATTAATATTTCCAGTTTTATTTTTTTTGTACCTCCAGGAAGTATAACCGACTGCAGTAAATTTTCCTTTTTTATTTTATCATCGCCGGAATTGGTTTTATCAATATAAAGTTCATGCTTCATCTCATCATAAGCAATGGAAGTTGCAGAAACAATGTTACCTTCTGCATCCTTTTTCCCGGCAATGTTGAACCCAGCGATTGCCCCATCATGAAATTCTATTTCTGTTTCCAGCCAATAAGCATTCCTCGTATTCTTTTGCCCTATTACTATTTCCTTACCGGTAACTTTTTGATTATCCAGGGAGAATATATCATTACCTGAAAGCTTGGGCAGGCTATTTTTTATTAAAGAAGCAGGTTGCTGGATCAAACGCAACCCTTCTTTTGTCTGTATCAGGCCAAGGTCTCGCGGTATGGACATTTGTCCCCTCCAGGGATAAGTATTATGCTCGCCGGGCACCATCCAGCCAATCAGGATTTTTTTATCCCCAGGAACGTTATTCCAGGAAATTGCTGCATAAAAGCAATCCCCATTATCAACAAGCATTGCTTTATCTGCAGGATTATCATTGACGAAATTTTTTCCGTCAAAATCACCTACAAAATATTGCATCATAGGTTTGTGCCCCCCGCCAAAGGAAGTCATGAGCACCCATTTTTTTCTGTTTGTTCCCTGAACAGGTAACTGGAAGAAAGAGGGACATTCCCAGATACCGTTAGCAAAACCTGCAGGCCCGAATTCACTCAGGGAGTCCCATTTCTTTAAATTATCCGATGTATAAAACAATACTTTTCTTTCCCTTGGCGATGCTACTACCATCAGCCATTTATGAAGTTGTTCATTCCATAAAACATTGGGATCGCGAAAATCTTTTTTATGCAAATCAATAACCGGATTGTTTTCATAATCCGTAAAACTCATCCCACCATCATTACTATATGCTATAAATTGTGATTCTTTTTTCAAGTTGGGCTGATCAGCTGTATAAACAGCTACAATACAACTCCCGTTCTTACAAAAGCCACTTGAGTTATTTTTATCAAGCACTGAACAGCCGGAAAATATCCATATGGTATCTTTTCCTATTTTTTCCGGAATAGCAACCGGTAAATGTTTCCAGTGAACCATATCTGTGGTGGTAGCATGCCCCCAGCTCATATGCCCCCATTTGTTTTCAAAAGGATTTTGCTGGTTATACAAATGATAAATACCGTTCAGGTAAATGAGCCCGTTCGGATCATTGGTCCAGTTTTTCGCGGGAGTAAAATGATATACCGGTCTCCACTGCGGAGTCGATATGGTGTGCTGCGCTAAAACACCTGTTGAAACAAAAAAGAAGCAGCTAAAAAATAATTGAAAATATTTTCGCATTATTACTGAATCTTTAAATGTTAACAATGAATTTTCATCAAAACCTTCTTCAAGAATTTACATTTACACAGAGAGAAAAACATGGGATGAGCAACAATAATTATCATCCCATGCTGCATAAACATGTCAATATCCCGGGTTTTGGGTGTATAAGCCATTTGTGAATACAATCTGTTCCTGCGGAATAGGGAAATATTCATGCGTTCCCTTTGTGAATTGCGCGTTCACCAAAAATGCATGTCTTGTTTTTTCTACCGCAAAAAATGCATTCAAAGTTTCAGCAGCGATTCCCCAGCGGACAAGGTCAAAAAACCTTGGGCTTTCCATGGCAAATTCCAATCGCCGCTCCCATTGCAAAGCTTTAAATGCAGTTGGTTGGTCCCAGTTAATATTAACCCCTGGTTTGTACACATCAATTTTATAATTGGAAGGATCGGTGCCATCTGCTTTTTTCACTAAAGGGCTTATATTGGCAGCCCTTGCCCTTACCTGGTTAATATCCCACAATGCATCTCCCTGGGCACCGGTCCCGGGATTGCCTAATTGTATCTGCGCTTCGGCGTTCATTAATAAAACATCGTCATAACGTATCACATCCATGTTCACAGAACTACCATAGAAAGGCCCAAGTTTTTTGAAGCATGCGCAACTCGCCAATTGTAATTCCTTCATTGTTCCAAACCCACCATAATCTCCATTATCTCTTTCCCAGCTATGCTCATATGGAATTGCCGCATCGTACTTGAAAGGGTGATCTTTTATACCAACAGTATGATCAATTCGGGGGTCAACAAAAGCCCCATTCGGCGTCAGGCTATCATCATTCAAAACAGTGTTGTTATACGTATCGAACTTTGGAAGGCCGGCTGTGGTAGTGCCGAATGCGTTTACCAATTCCTGGCTCGGGATATGAAATGCGCAACAACCATATTGCGGAGCGCCTGCAAAATAATTTAAACTGGTAGACATACTCAAACGCCCCCCGATGGCAGTTCCGTCATTGATTGAATACTGAATGGCAAATACGGATTCAGGACTGTTATCATGTCCATCTAAAAAATTATATGCATAGTCAGTATTCAAACTATAAATACCGGAATTGATTATGTCCTTTGTCAGGTTTACTACCTGCTGAAGTTTGCTTGCATCAATTCCCGTAACATTATGGTTGGCATCTTGTGTGTATGCATGATAGAGCAATGCTTTGGAAAGATATGCTTCCGCTGCATATTTATTTGCCCGGCCAGGCTCTCCCGGCTGCGTTGCCGGAAGGTCGTTCATCGCTGTCTGAAAATCACCTTCAATTTTCTGCCATAATGAATCACTTGACATGGTATTAGGTATTTTGGCTATTTCCGCATCAGTAGCAGTTTCATCAAACCATGGTATCTGATTGAACATTACTTTCAGGAAAAAAAACATGTGCCCCCTCAGAAAATGCATTTCTCCTATTCGGATTGTTTTTTTCGGAAAATCAGCATCAGAAATATTATTCAAAGCCCTTAAAGCAGCGTTGCATCTTGATATCGCTCCGTACGCCCTGATCCAGGCGCCCGGGAAACCAAAATCACCTGCACCATTATTGGATGAATTTACGAGGTAAAACTGTTCATATTTATCCATTTGCTGCTGGTCATTAAGTCCGCCTCCACCTTTGTATGCATCGCCTCCCCGTATACTGCCCCACTCCCAGTTGCTGGTTATAGGGGCATCCCACCAGTCATTTGAAATGCCTGCATATGCCGCAGTAGCCAACCCGTCAACAGCAGTTGGTGATGTTAACTGGCTGCCAGATACCACGCCTTGCGGCTGGTAATCGAGATATTTCTTGCACCCAAAAGAAGCAATGGCTGCAATTGATAATATTATTATACTTCTCACTTGTTTCATATTAAATCAGTTTAGCGTTTAAAAATTAGCATTTATTCCAACTGTGAATGAAGTGGGCACAGGCCAGTTTGCAAATGTGTTTGCCCTCTCAGGATCTTTGCTCAGGAATTCCTTATGCTTGAAAGCAATTAAATTTGAACCCGAAACATAAATTCTAAACCCTTCCATTTTAATCATATTCGAAATTTTTTTAGGAAGGTTGTATCCTAATTGCGCATTTCTGATTTTAAAATAAGAGGCATTAACATAATAAAAATTAGAAAGCCTGTCTTCTCCGTTTGAATTAATGATTGAAAGTGCCGGAGTTGTCGAGCTAGGATGTTGAGGAGTCCAGGCAGAAAGTACACCAGGGCCATAATTATTCCTGGTATCGATAAACGAATTCATAAATTTTACAGGATCAAAACCCGTTTTTCCTGCAACCCCCGATCCGAATATGGAGAAATCCAAATTTTTATAATTCAGTTCAATTCTTATTCCATATTCCAACTTAGGTAAAGTAGTACCTAACCAGGTTTGATCTAATACGTCCACTTTACCGTCTGCATTAATATCCTTGTATTGTATTCTTCCAACACCGTCACCTGGTTGTACCGGTGCTGCCGCAACCTGTTGTTCAGTCTGGAATATACCTAATGACTGGTAACCGAAAATTGAAAACTGAGAATGCCCGACTATTGAATGGTTCACATCACCCGGATAAGCTGCACGGACATCTTCAGGCAATGCAGTAATTTTATCTACCCAATGGTTTCCGTTTACGGTAATACTATACCCGATTCCGCTTGATGTTCTGTTATGATAACCTAAAACTATTTCCCAACCTTTTGTATTCTTGCTTGCCCCGTTTACAAATTGTTGTTGCCCTTCCCCTACTGCTCCGGGAACAGGTGGTTGGATAAGAATATTACTTGTATTCCTGCTGTAATAATCAAATGAACCAATTAATTTCTCATTAAAGAAACCAAAATCAAGCCCCACATTTGTTTCCGTTGTTGATTCCCATTTGAGATTAGGATTGCCTAACTGGGTTTGCACGAACCCGGAAGGAAGTGTGCCGGTATTTACTCCATTAATGTCATAAGCTGTTCCCGTGTTCAACCATAAAGGAAATGCCGGACTGCTTGTGCCATAGTTTGCTGCATACAGGGTAAGTGCAGCAGCATTGCTTTGCCCGATATTATTTCCGGTGAAAGTTTGATTACCTACAGTACCGACACCGCCTCTCAGTTTTAAGTTTGAAATGGATGCTGCAGATGCAATACTTTTAAAGAACTCTTCATTATTTATTCTCCAACCTAAAGTGAATGCGGGAAAAATACCATAAGGATTATTCGTTCCAAAACGTGATGATCCGTCCCGGCGAACGGTAACCGATGCAAGATACCTGTCTGCAAAGCTATAAAACAGTTTTCCGAATTGTGAAAGCAACCTGAACCCTGTTGCCAGGCCATTATCTGTTTGCGCCCCTGAACCGGCGCTAAGCACAAAATAATTTACATCCTGAATGGCAAAATTGGTATTCGATGCGCCAAAAGTAGAATAATCGTCTCTCACTGCTTCTACACCCGCCAGCAGATTCATTTTACTTTTACCCAAAGACAAATTGTAGGTTAATGTGTTTGACCATGTAAAAGTAAATTCTTTGGTTTCCTGCAACGCCAAACTATTAATAGAATTGACCGGACCTTCATCGCCGGTTTGCTTGATTACTTTTCCTAAGCCATCTGCATAATCAAACCCAAGGCTGGTTCTGAAAACCAAATTTTTAACCGGCTCCAACTCTGCAAACACATTTCCGAAAGCAAGAAACAAATTAGTAGTATTCCACCTGTTGAGATATTGCATATCAACAGGGTTGTTTCTGTCTGAATAACCTGCACCCACGGGTCCGCCGTAAGTACCATCAGTTTTATATAAAGGAATGGTTGGAGCTAATGTTAAAGCGAGATCTCCAACTGCATCACCACCAACATCCGTTGTTGAATTTACCTGCGATGTTCTTGATAATTGAAAGTTCTCTCCGATCCTAAATTTTTTATCGAATAACGATGTATGAGAATTTATTCTTGCGTTATACCGCTGATATTTGGTAAACTGCATTAATCCATTATTATTATAATAACCGAAGTCCATAAGCAATCCGCTCTTTCCGGTACCGGCAGAAATCGAAATATCGTTAGATGTAATCATCGCGGTTTTGTACAATGCGTTCTGCCAATTGGTGCTTGCAGCAGGCTCAAGGCTATCTCCGCCAACGTAGGGGGCAATAATTACTTTATTGAGAACAGGGTTTGTATAATCATTGTTCCAGTCGTATTGATAAATATTGCTTGTTGAAATGGTATTAGGGTCGCCCACACCTGTTGCATTGTGATCATTTATCGCAGCTTGCCACAAGGCTTTACCGCGTTGTTCGGAAGTCAATACCGGTTCCTGCCATGGCCTTTCAGTCTGCCAGGTAAGGCTGCTGCTGAACTGCACATGCACTTTCTCTGCTCCGCTTGTTACTCCATCTTTGGTTGTTACAATAATTACACCGCTGGCGGCACGTGAACCATAAATTGAAGCCGCAGAAGCATCTTTCAGCACTTGTATAGATGCAATTGAATTTTGATTCAGATTGGCAAAATCCTCATAACGGTTGGTTGGTACACCATCTATTACATAAAGCGGCGGGTTCACATTGCCTAAACCATTTAGATTATTCACACCTCTGATTATAATAGTAGGCGCTCCGCCATTCGCTCCTGTTGGAGAACCATCAGTCTGAATATACAAACCTGGAACCTGTCCTTGCAATGCAAGCATCGGACTGGCTACCGGGTTATTTTTTATATTACCGAGGTTTACAACAGAAACAGATCCCGTAAGGTCAACTTTTTTCTCTGTTTTATAGCCTGTAACAACCACCTGGTTCAGGTCTGAGGTATTTTCTTCCATTGCAAGATTTAAGCTGGAAGTCTGATTAGTTACAGTCACTTTCAATGAACTCATTCCAACAAATGAAAAATTTATTACCGCCCCTGGTGAAGCTTCAATGGAAAATTTTCCTTCTGCATCAGTGGTTACTGTTTTTGTACCTGTATGAACAGTAACCCCCTGCAAAGGCTCGCCGGAAGCCCTGTTCAAAATCCTTCCGGTTATGATTTTTTGCTGTGCAAAACTGAATATCGCCAGCAACAGCATTGGCAGCAAGATTGGTAATTTTCTCATAATTGAAGTTTTAGAATTTGAGTGTTTGTTGTTGGTTGATTGTGTTTAAAGATTTTTAGAATTTATTTTCGAATCAATGTAGCACAAGAGAGTGTTCAATTTGTTCAAGTGATCTTCCTTTTGTTTCGGGCATTATCTTCCACACGAAAACCAATTGCAGGCACATCATCACACAGAAAAATAAAAAAGTATTGCCGCCACCGGCCTTTTCTGTGAGAAATGGAAAGGAGAAAGCAATCAGCGCTGCCATTATCCAATGGGTTGTGCTCCCCAGTGTTTGGCCTTTTGCACGTACCTGGTTAGGAAATATCTCAGAAATGAAAACCCATATCACTGCGCCTTGTGAAAAAGCAAAAAAAGCTATATAAATAAAAAGAAAAACCGGAACCGACCATCTGTTGAAATTTTGCGAATAAAACGAATAAGATACCATTGCGAGCGTCAGTATCAACCCGAATGAACCGATCAGCATCAAAGTTCTTCGTCCAACCCTGTCAATAAAATTCATTGCAAGTAGTGTAAAAATAAAATTGATGGCTCCTAATCCCGCAGTTGACAACAATGACGAACTGCTACCGAGTCCTGTCATTTCAAATATCCGTGGCGAGTAATATATAATCGCATTGATTCCCGATACCTGGTTAAATACCGCAAATAAAATAGCCAGCATAACGGGGGTTTTATATCTTGAAGAAAAAAGTGGTGATGATTGAAGAACAGATTTTTCTTCCCGGTCTGTATCCATTATCTCTTTTATAATTTTATCGGCAGTGCTTACATCAATGGATAAGAGTATATCCCTTGCTCGTTCAATTTTGCCTTTTTTTATAATCAGCCAGCGGGGGCTTTCAGGAATAAATTGAAGGAAAAAAATAAATAATGCCGATGGAACCGACTGAATACCCAACATCAACCTCCAGGAATGTTCTCCTGTTAATGATATCAGGTAATTGGAGAGATAAGAAACAACGATTCCGAAAACAACATTAAACTGAAAAAGGCCAACGAGTTTCCCTCTTCGGCCGGCGGGGGAAATTTCAGAAATATAAATTGGCGCAGTTACTGAAGAAGCTCCGACGCCAAGCCCACCTAATAACCTGAATAAAAGAAAAACGTACCAGTTGCTGGTTAATGAAGTCCCGAGGGACGAGAGCAAATATAATGATCCGATAAAATATAATGTTCTTTTGCGCCCCAATCTGTCGGAAGGAATAGCTCCGATCAGGGAACCCGCAACTGTGCCGATCAATGCTATGGAAATAGTAAGTCCATGTTGAAATGAATTTAAAGACCAATATTTTTGAATGGATTGTTCAGCACCCGAAATAACCGCAGTATCAAACCCGAACAGAAAACCCCCTAAAGCAATTACCAGGGACCAGAAAAATACATTTTTTGCATTCATACAGCAGTTCGTTATGAATCAAAAATAATTTCAAGTCACACTTTTCTTTTTTCGCTTTTGTTACAAATCAATTTAAAATTGTAAATTATCTACTCAAAGCTGGTAAACAAGTGGAAGTCAACTGTTTTAAAAAGAAACTTATTGATTCGGTTAACAACCACTTTTCAAAATTGAACCATGATTTTACAAAAAAATTCCATCTAACTTGCTTATATAAAATTATTACCTGAACAATGAAACGGGTTTTATAATAAATGAAACATTATTCAAAAAGCATTTATTAAAAAAATTTCAACTTTCAGAAACGATTGCCTTTGTTGAATGCATCAATTGCCACATGACTAAATATCAGATCAGCACCCGCGCCTTTCTCTTTTGTATTTTCATTACGGAAATATTATCATTTTCATGTAATAACAAAACAGAAAAAAAATTCAGGATCGGGTTTTCACAATGTGCCAATGACGTTTGGAGGCAGTATATGCAAAAAGAAATGGAAAGAGAAGCTTCCTTCCATCCTGAAATTGAATTAATCGTAAAAAATGCCCACCTAAGCCCGGAAAAACAGATCGATCAAATTCATGAGTTGCTGGATGAAAAAATTGATTTGCTTATTGCCTGCCCTGATGAGGCCAAACCCATTACACCGATAATAGATGAAACATATAAAAAAGGCACCCCAGTTATTCTTGTTGACAGAAATATTTTATCCGATAATTATTCCGCATTCATTGGAGCAAGCAATTATAAAATAGGTGTTGAAGCAGGTGAATACGCTACGGCCATTTTAAAAGGGAAAGGAAATGTGATAGAAATCGGAGGGCTTGACACCGGCTCATCAGCAGATATCGGGCGCCATACCGGTTTTCTTGATTTTGTCAAATCACATCCCGGCATAAAATATGTAAAGCGGTTAAATGAAGATTGGGATAACACAAAAAAACTGGCGGAACAACAGCTTACTGAAGAGTTAAGAAAAACAAATAACCTGAACCTGATTTTTTGTCAAAACGACCGAATAGGATTAGGTGCTTACCAGGTTTGCAAAAACCTGGGGATCGAAAAAAAGATATTTATTATTGGTATTGATGGCCTGCCGGGAAGGAACGGAGGTATTGAAATGGTAGAAAATGGGCTTTTAAAAGCAACAATATTATATCCGACAGGTGGAAAAGAAGCTATACAAACCGCCCTGAACATCCTCAATCATAAACCATACCATAAGAATAGTGAACTGCTGACCACGGTTATTGATTCTTCTAACGTGAGAATAATGAGAATGCAGAATGAAAAAGTACTTGCCCAGGAAGAAGATATTGATAAAAGACAAAAAAAGATCGAAGAACAGATCGCCATATCGAAGAATCAAAGCAATATTATTATTACCATTTCCATTACTCTGGCGCTTGCCTTAATATTCGGCGGCATACTTTTTTATTATTTGCAGGAAAACAAAAAAATAACAAAAAAACTGGAATTACAGAAACAACAGATCAGCGATCAGCGTAATCAATTAATAGAACTCGTTGAAAAAGTAAATGAAGCCAATACGGCAAAATTTAACTTTTTTACGAATATTTCACACGAGCTGAGAACCCCGCTCACGTTAATTATGGGGCCTTTGGAAGACGCTCTCGCATCACCAAAACTGCATTTTACTATCAAAAACAATCTTGATTTCATTCACAGAAATGCATTGAGGTTATTAAGGCTCATTAACCAACTGATGGATTTCAGAAAAATTGAACAAAACAAAATGAGCTTGCAGGCTTCTGAAAACAACATAACGGATTTTGTAAACGAAATAACCAGTTCCTTCAGGGGACTGGCATATAAAAAGTCAATCTCATTTAATGTAACAAGTAAAGCTAAAGATCTAAAACTGTGGTTTGATGTTACCATGCTTGATAAAGTCTTGTTCAATCTTTTATCAAATGCTTTCAAATTCACCGCAGAGAATGGGGCTATCAATGTTACGGTAAGTAAATCCGTTAACGGCAATACGGCAATCATTAAGATAGAAGACACAGGTATTGGCATGACACAGAAGGATGTTGATCATGCTTTCGACTTGTTTTACCAGGGGCATAGCAGCACATTCAAAGGAACAGGGCTGGGGCTGTCGCTTTCAAAGGAATTAATCACCCTGCATCATGGTGTTATTAATGTAAGCAGTCAAAAAATGAAAGGCACCACATTCGAAATCATATTACCCATTGGTAACGATCATTTGCAACCGAATGAAATAATATCAGAAAAACCTGAATTGATCACTACTTATGAAGATATTAAAATTTATACAACAGATATGGAACCGCTGGAATTGCAAAAAGAAGCAATTGCTGTTAATAAGGAAAATTCGATTTTAATTATTGAAGATAATTCTGACCTCAGGGCATTTCTCGATAAAAGGTTAGGCATGGAATACGAAATTTATATGGCTGAGAACAGTGATAAAGGCAAATTGATGGCGTTTGATATTGTTCCCGACCTGATCATTTCAGATATTATATTGCCAGGGCAGAATGGTATTCAACTCACTGAAACACTTAAGCAGGACATCAGAACTTCACATATCCCCATTATTTTATTAACTGCCAAAGGAAGTATGGAAGAACAAATTAAAGGCATCCGGTCAAAGGCAGATGCTTTTATTGTAAAGCCGTTTAATCTTGAATATCTCGAAGAAACAGTAAAGAACCTTTTAAAAAACCGGATGATGCTGAGAGAGCACTACACCAGCGAACTTCCCATTGAAAACCGTTCAAATTCTTCCTCAAAAATTGACAGAAAATTTATTAATGCGTTCACTTCTATTGTTGAAAATAATATATCGAACGAAGAATTTTCAGTAGATGATATCTGTAAAGAAATCGGTATCTCAAAAGTGCAGTTATACCGGAAAGTAAAAGCCCTGATCGGATACAATGTTAATGATTACATTCTGAATGTAAGGATGCAGAAAGCAAGATATTTATTAAAAGATCTTCAGTTAAGTATTTCAGATGTTTCGTTTAAAGTAGGCTTTTCATCACAGGCATATTTTTCCACTGTCTTTAAATCAAGATTTTCAGTAACCCCTTCGGAATACAGGGAAAGAAAAAAAGTTTGACCAGCAATTTTTTTATAATAAAAAGCCCTCACGATGGCGAGGGCTTAACTGTCACAAAATTATATGAAATTCCAGGTTATTCATTACTTCACCTCTTCAAACTCGGCATCCGTTACATTTTCAGATCCATTGCCTGAATTCGGCTGTGCATTACCGTGAGCCTGTTGTTCACCTCCGTCCTGTGCGCCTTGTGTCGCTTTGTACATTTCTTCGCTCGCCGCAGTCCAGGCATTATTAATTTCAGCAATAGCCGTATCAATGGCGCTTAAATTCTGGCTTTTGTGTGCTTCCTTGAGTTTGCTCAACGCAGCTTCAATCGGTGCTTTTTTATCAGCAGAGATCTTGTCTCCATATTCTTTGAGTTGTTTTTCCGTCTGGAAAATCAAACTGTCGGCCTGGTTCACTTTATCCACTTTTTCACGGGCTGCCTTGTCAGTTGCTTCATTGGCTTTTGCTTCAGCTTTCATTTTCTCCACCTCATCTTTACTAAGGCCGCTACCTGCTTCGATGCGGATTTTCTGCTCTTTGCCAGTGCCTTTATCTTTCGCAGTAACGTGAAGGATACCATTGGCATCAATATCAAATATGACTTCAATCTGCGGAACACCGCGTGGAGCCGGCGGAATGCCGTCGAGGTTAAACATACCCAGGCTTTTGTTCTGGTTAGCCATCGGGCGTTCACCCTGCAATACATGTATCTGCACACCTGGCTGGTTATCACTTGCTGTTGAGAACACTTCAGATTTTTTTGTAGGGATCGTCGTGTTGCTTTCAATCAACCTTGTCATGACACCGCCCATCGTTTCAATACCGAGAGAAAGCGGGGTAACATCAAGCAACAACACATCTTTTACTTCACCGGTTAACACAGCACCTTGTATTGCAGCACCAACAGCAACTACTTCATCCGGGTTCACTCCCTTGTTAGGTTTCTTACCAAAGAATTTTTCCACTATTTCCTGAACTTTCGGAATACGTGTACTACCACCCACTAAAATGACTTCATCAATCTGAGAAGCAGATAAACCGGCATCTTTCAATGCCTGTTCGCAAGGTTTCAAACATCTTTCAAACAACGGATCCGAAAGCTGTTCAAATTTTGCACGTGTTAATTTCTTTACCAGGTGTTTAGGCACCCCATCAACGGCGGTGATGTAAGGAAGGTTGATTTCCGTTTCACTGGAGGAAGACAATTCGATCTTAGCTTTTTCAGCAGCTTCTTTCAAACGTTGCAAAGCCATCGGGTCTTTGCGCAAGTCAAGGGCTTCGTCCTTTTTGAATTCATCTGCTAACCAGTCCATAATCAGCTTATCGAAATCATCGCCACCAAGGTGAGTATCCCCATTAGTAGACTTCACTTCAAACACACCATCACCTAATTCCAAAACAGATATATCAAATGTTCCGCCGCCAAGGTCAAACACGGCAATCTTTTCATCTTTGTGTTTTTTATCAAGGCCATAAGCCAATGCTGCAGCTGTTGGTTCGTTCACGATCCTGCGCACATTCAATCCCGCAATTTCACCCGCCTCTTTGGTAGCCTGGCGCTGTGCATCGTTAAAATAAGCAGGAACTGTAATAACAGCTTCGCTTACTTCCTGTCCAAGGTAATCTTCTGCCGTTTTCTTCATTTTCTGCAGGATCATGGCTGAGATTTCCTGCGGGGTATATTGCCTGCCTTCAATGTCAATACGGCAAGTATTATTGTCACCTTTTACTACATTATAGCTCCAGTGGCTGATTTCATTTGTCACTTCATCATACCTGCGGCCCATAAAACGCTTCACTGACATGATAGTATTTTTGGGGTTAGTGATGGCCTGGCGTTTTGCCGGATCACCAACTTTGCGTTCTCCGTTTTTCAGGAAAGCCACTACAGACGGGGTTGTACGCCTGCCTTCATCATTAGCAATTACCACGGGTTCATTACCTTCCATTACAGATACACAACTATTGGTTGTTCCAAGGTCGATTCCGATTATTTTTCCCATTTTATTTGAATTTAATGTTCATTATGGAATGACAATCATTATGCCACGAGCATATAAAATGAAAAATTGGCAGTAATTAAATTCAAGGGGCTTATTATGCATGAAACATCAGTACAAGTACGGGTTTTCATCAGGGTCTATTACTTGTAAAATACGGTAATTAAACGCTTGCTTTGGGGCTGCTGACCAGCCTATTTTTGTGACGCACTTTCAGAAAATAATTACTTCTGATAATTGAAGCAAATATCTGCACCTACCCTACCGTATCTCTGAGCCGAAAATCATCATTGATCTGTGCCCAATGAAAACTATTTTTTAATCAAAATTATTTGTATGAACACCGAGATGATAAATAATATCAGCAAACTGCAAACCCTTGAATACGCCTTGTCTGTTTTCTTATTCTTCCTGATTGTTGCGGCCTATTTCCTTTTACTCAGTGACCAGGAAAAATTAAGATAAAAATACCTGTCATAAAAATTGGCATGGACGATTACTTATTACTCCTCCCTCCTCTGGTAGCAGGTCTCTCTACTTATGGCTATCGCAAACCTGCGATAGCCTTTATTTTGTGTACATTTTGTTGAAAATGGTACAATAATTGGAATCATATTCATGTTATATTTAAGCAACTCATTTATCTTACCTGAAAAACTTTTGTTATGGCATCATCTCTCCCACAAAACCTGGCACAACTGCACACTTTAAAAAACCTGACTCATTTGCTGCAAGCACTTCAGGAAGCAAAGAAAAAATTTGAATCATTTGCATCGGATATAAAAAACAAGCAGCTTCACCAGGCAATTATCAGCCTCGCAGTAGAAAATAATCAATATGCGAGCGAACTGCATTCGCTTATACTCAGCCTTGGGGGCGAAACCGAAAAAGAAAGCACTGAACCAAATAATGAAAGCAAGAAAAAAATCGGAGAAAAGAATGTACTTGCCGCTTGTGAAAAAAGCGAGAAATTACTGGTAAAAATTTATAAAGAAGTATTGAATGAGTCATATGTTTACGACAGCCTGAAAAAAATAATAAGCTATCAGCTAAGAGGCATAACGTATGCATTTCAAAAACTTAAATTGCTGAAAACCCTTCAGAAATAGAATCAAACCTTGTTGTGGTACGTAAGGCGGCTTGCCGCCTTTTTATTTTGCATTAGAATTAAACCCATTAGCTTGCGTGATTGCATAATCTTAATTTAATTCTGCTCCGCTATTTCGCAAGCCAATTAAGCTTTTACCTGTTCTGCCTTAAAAGTATAGTGCTTCTGCGTAAGATAGCTGAAAGAAACCACGATAACTGTGGTAACAATTTTTGCTATGGTCGGATAAAAATGAAGTTTCTCCACAAAGAATTTAATAAACACATAATTCAAAATAATACAAACAAGTACTAACAGAAAATACCTGAATAACTGAATCCTTCCATGCAATGTGGATTGCGTGAAAACAATATGCCTCATTAATAAAAAACCAACAGGGAAGCTTATACTAAAAGCGGTAATAAATGCAGCAGTATATGGCTGAAATGCCATAAACCCGAGGTCCAGTATGCGTTTGTGATAAATAAAATTATAGCTGATAAAAAAAATAAAAATATCCAACAGGGTATTGGCCCCACCACAAGCCGCATAACGAAAAGTTTGAAGCGGCATCAGTTTTTTGAAAGGCGGATGAAAGAAATCAATAAAATTAGTAATAAGGTTTTTCGGCATTATTTATTATTATTTAAACTCGCAAAGATATCACAATCTCCTGTTTTATTTGGTTAACATTGTTAATAATTATTCAAATGTTGCTTACCATTGGAATTTATCTTTAATTCCTTAAAAAGTGAGCGGTTTCGTTATTACATTATTTTTGCAGCCAATTTAAACTGATGAGCATTACAGAAAGTATAAGAACAGCAACCCGGGAAACTCTGAAAAAGAATTATCAATTTGAAATTGATTTAAACGACGTATTGGTAAATGAAACAAAACCCGAGTTTGAAGGGGATTATACGGTTGTACTTTTTTCATTCGTAAAAGGCCTAAAAAAACAGCCGGAATTATTGGGAAATGAATTAGGAAAAGCTTTCATTACCGATTATCCGCATTTGTTTTCAGCCTTTAATGTAATTAAAGGTTTTTTGAATTTAACGGTTGCAGATCATTATTGGTCGGTCTTTGTTCATGAAAATTACCATCTTCACAATTTCGGGCAGAAGGAAAAAAACGGCAAAAAGGTGATGGTAGAATATTCCTCCCCCAACACCAATAAACCTTTGCATCTTGGTCATCTCCGGAATAATTTTTTAGGATGGAGCATTTCTGAAATATATAAAGCCAACGGTTATGAAACAGTGAAAACCTGCATTGCAAATGACCGTGGTATTCATATTTGCAAAAGTATGATTGCCTGGAAGCTTTTTGCAAACGGGGCAACTCCGGAAAGCACGGGTATTAAAGGCGATCATTTTGTAGGCGATTACTATGTGAAGTTTACTGATGAATACAAAAAACAAATTGATGAACTTGTCAGCCGTGGAATGAATAAGGAAGAGGCTGAAAAAGAAGCCCCGCTCATGAAAGCTGCGCAACAAATGCTTTTAGACTGGGAATCAGGAAAACCCAACGTCATTGAGTTGTGGAAGAAAATGAACAGTTGGGTTTATGCAGGCTTTGACGAAACCTATAAAAGAATCGGAAGCGATTTTGATAAAATATATTACGAGAGCGACACTTATTTACTGGGCAAAAAATTGGTGCAGTTTGGACTGGAAAAAGAAGTTTTTTACAAGAAAGAAGACGGCAGCGTTTGGATTAATTTAACTGCAGACGGACTTGATGAAAAAATTGTTCAACGAAAAGACGGCACTGCAGTATATATTACACAGGATATCGGTCTTGCTGTTAATAAATATGAAGAATACAAATGCAACCAAAGTATTTATGTAGTCGGAGATGAACAGAACTATCACTTCAAAGTACTGAAATTAATTTGCGAGAGGCTGAAAATCCCTTCAGCAGAAAATATTTTTCATTTAAGTTATGGTATGGTGGAATTGCCTACCGGCAGGATGAAAACAAGGGAAGGAAATGTGGTAGACGCAGACGATATTGTTGATGAAATGATAAAAGAAGCGGAAAGAAAAACAAATGAGCAAGGAAAAACTGAAGGTTTTGCTGCGAACGAACTGAAAAACCTGTATGAAATTATCGGGCTAGGCGGCCTTAAATTCTTTTTGCTCCGTGTTGACCCAAAGAAAAAAATGTTGTTCAATCCCGAGGAATCAATAGACCTTCATGGATTCACAGCAACTTTTATTCAGTATGCTTATGCCAGGATACAATCGATTTTGAGGAAAGAAGATAGTCAATGGCCGAATATCAATGGTCAATTATCTGAAAAATTATTTCCTTTAGAAAAAAGACTGATTATCGACCTGGAGAAATACCCCTCCATTATTGAACAGGCATGCACAGAAATGAACCCGGCAGTAATTGCATTATACACATTTAACCTGGCAAAAAATTTCAATTCATTCTATGCTGAACACTCCATCGCAAAAGCAGAAACAGCTGAAAAAAAACAAATTCGTCTTCAAATCGCTTTCCTTGCCTCTACTGTTCTGAAAAATGCAATGGCGTTACTGGGAATAAAAGTGCCACAAAGGATGTAAGAAAATGTTTGATTTTGTGATATCAACCACCTGATGTATTAATCCAGAAATAGTCAGACTGTAAATTCATAAATCAGACATCATACATCAAGTATATTATAACCCCATGCTCCCTCTTTCCTGCTTCAGGTTTTTCAGTGAGGGGTCCATAGCAATAGCCCTGTCACAAAGCTGGCGGCCCTTGTCAGTATCTCCTTTCTTTTGGTAAGCCATACCGATCATATATAATGCTTTTGAATTCTCTTTATCGTAGAATAATATCTTATCCCAATAATCAATCGCTTCCTGGTATTTCTTCATACGATAATAAGCATCGGCAACACCATACAGCAATACCAGGTCAGCAGGTTTTTTATCGAGTACTTTCAGCATTAAATCCACCGCCTTCTGACCTTCACCCATAGCAATGTATGAATCAGCAAGGTTTTCATAATAGTCGTTATCTATTTTATAACCTTTATCCGCAGCAAGCAAATAATATTGAATAGCCATTTTATCATTAGGAATAGTAGCCAGCACCAATGCAAACTCGTACATCCATTGCACTTTTGAAGAATCAAGCGCTATAGCCTTCTGAAAAAATGGAACGGCAGCTTTATAATTGTTCATATCAACAAAAGCACGTGCCAGCAAGTAGGGTATCTCAGCATTTGTGGAGTCTTCTTTTGATGCCAGTTGAAAATATTTAAATGCCTGGCCATAATCTTCCTGCTGGTAATAACTTTTTGCAATCACGTAGTTCCATCCTTTACCGGCTTTGAGTTGTTGTGCTTTTTGTGCGTAAGCTATAGCCGGTTTCCATTGATGGGTCCAAAAATTTAAATTAGCCAGGTTAACAATAGCGGTTGTATCATCTTTTTGAATAGAAAGCACCTTCGTAAAAGCGATTTCGGCGTTTCCGTATTTTCTCAATTCAAGCGAAACAAGCCCAAGTTCCCTCTCAGCATTTACGTTATTTGAGTCGTACTGAACTGACTTTTGTAAGTTGTTGAAAGCAACCATCCAACGGCGTGCATCCTTTTCCTGGATACCTTTCTTGTAATATACTGCGGAACTGTCATTTGCCTGTGAGAATGCAAATTGCCCTATTACAAAAATGCAAAGAGAAAGTAAGATGGTGTTTTTCATGATATCGGGATTACAGATTTTAATAAACAGATTAAACAGGCTTTTTTTGGATGTCATTATAACATTCATAAGCACCCTATTGATGCGCAAAGCCTACTTCATTACTATTGCTCCTAACGGCGGAAGGTGCAGGTTTATTTCATACATCTTTTCTTTTTTATCCACTAAATAGGTACTTATTTCGGGGTTGAGAAAATTTCCGGTGCCCCAGTATTTTTTATCATCGCTGTTAAATATTTCCTTCCACTCTGATTTGCCGTAAGTATACACTTTCCAGTTCATCCGCACCTCTGGTGTCAGGTTTAAAATAACTACTATATCATCCTTTGGCTTTTTACCCTTTCTCCGGTAAACTGCAACACTCTCCTGCCTGTGATTAAGGTCAACCCATTCAAACCCGTAAATATTAAATTGGTTTTCATACAAAGCAGGTTCGTTTTTCAGCAAAAAATTCAGGTCGCGAACACAATCTTTTAATAACCTATGCGCATCATATTTCAAAAGGTCCCATTGCAGTTCACTCTTATAATTCCACTCATCCGTAGCCCCAAATTCATCTCCCATAAATAATAATTTTCCTCCCGGATGGGTGAACATATAAGAATACATTAAACGCAGGTTTGCCAGCTTTCTCCACTCATCTCCGGGCATTTTAAAAAGCATCGGCGATTTTCCGTGAACCACTTCATCATGACTTAGCGGAAGCATAAAGTTCTCATCATAATAGTACATCATGCTGAAGGAAAATTTATCCTGGTGGTGTTGGCGATGAATTGGATCCAGTTTAAAAAAATCAAGTGTATCATGCATCCATCCCATCATCCATTTCATTCCAAAACCAAGTCCCCCCGCAAAGGTAGGTTTGCTTACACCAGGCCAATCAGTTGCTTCTTCTGCTATAGTTTGTATATCGGGAAAATCCCTGAATAAAGTTTCGTTCAGGTCTTTAATAAAAGCAATCGCTTCCAGGTTTCCGTCTCCTCCGAATTCATTAGGCTCCCATTGCCCTTTTTTCCTTGAATAATTAAGTTTCAGCATCGAGCTCACTGCATCTACCCTGATGCCGTCAGCATGAAACTTATCCATCCAAAATCGTGCACTGCTGATGAGAAAAGATTTTACTTCACCACGCCTGTAATTAAAAATATAACTGTTCCAATCCGGATGAAAACCTTTACGCATATCCGCATACTCATACGTGTTAGTCCCGTCAAACATATACAAACCATGAGCATCGTAAGGAAAATGCGAAGGAACCCAATCTAGAATAACACCAATACCCTCCTGATGAAATGCATCAATCATGGCCATACATTGCTGAGGGTTTCCATAACGAGAAGTGGGTGCAAAATAACCTGTGCCCTGATAACCCCAACTGCCGTCGAAAGGATGCTCCATAATAGGCATCAACTCTATATGAGTAAAGCCCATCTCTTTAACATAAGCCACCAACTTTTCCCTGAAAAAATCATAGCTATTGTATGCTTCTTCATTATACTTATCCGGCCGCATCCAACTGGCAAGGTGTACTTCATAAACACTCCAGGGTGCATCAAGTGAATTATGCTTACTTCTTTTCTTCATCCATTCATTATCTTTCCAGTCGTACGAAAGCTCCCAGGTTATGGATGCTGTATCCGGTCTCCTTTCCCAAAAATTGGCATAAGGATCACCCTTATCAAGCTTTGCTCCTTTATAGCCGTGAATATGATATTTATAAACTTCACCTATTGAAAGGTGAGGTATGAACCCTTCCCAGATGCCTGAATGATCAAGCCGAACAAATAAAGGGTGTGAATCGTTGTTCCAGTCGTTAAAATTCCCTTTTACTGAAACATAAGTGGCATTAGGAGCCCATACAGCAAAATAATACCCCTGCACCCCGAGTACTTCCTTATGATGCGCCCCGAATAAATTATATAAGCTGTAATGTGTACCGCGCTGAAAATTATTTATATCTTCTTCTGAAAATAAAGAATAATTCCAAACCGGTTTTGTGGAATCAACAAAGTGTATTTCCTCATAACGTTTAGGCTTACCCGTAGTTCCTTTTTGGCTACCCGCAGAAGCGCTTTCCGTTATTTCAATTTTTTTTTCTTTTATTTTTTTTGTGGATTTTTTTTTGTCTTCACTCATATATAAATTCTTTAGCTCCCGTTAGCGTTGACTGTTTAACGTAAAATTAAGGTTTCAGGTGAGCATTATCATCATTATTTGGTTGATATTTGAAACAACATGATTCAATAGTGCTGCAGCCGGATATCATTAACTATTGACCTTAACCTTTGACAAAACATGAAAAAACTAATTGCCACACTAACCATTACCTTTATTGCCTGCAGCATAGGCTATGGACAATCGGGCTCCATCAGCGGTACAATTTCTGATACATCTGAAAAAAAACTTCTTTCTAACAGTTCGGTAATAATCCTTCATAAAGCCGACTCTATACTTTTTCATTTTGTGAGAACAGATAAGTCGGGAAATTTCCTTGTTAAAAATATTCCATACGGAAAATTTATTATAGTGATTACTTATCCTAAATATGCTGATTATATAGACACCCTTAATATCACTGACAGTTCTGAATTATCATTAGGCATCATCCCGCTCATACAAAAAGCCCAGTTGCTGAAAGAAGTGGTTGTTCGCCAACAAATCAGTTCAATAAAGATAAAGGGTGATACAACCGAATACACCGCAGACAGCTTTAAAGTGCAGGCGAACGCAAATGTGGAAGACCTTCTGAAAAAATTACCGGGTATACAGGTTGATAAGAATGGCCAGATAACAGCACAGGGAGAAAAAGTACAAAAAGTATTGGTGGACGGCGAGGAATTTTTTGGAGACGACCCAACATTGGTTACCCAAAATTTAAGAGCCGACATGATTGATAAAGTACAGGTATTTGATAAGAAAAGCGATCAGGCTACATTCACTGGTATTGACGATGGACAAAAACAAAAAACTATAAATCTGAAGCTCAAAGAAGGCAAAAAGGATGGATACTTTGGAAAACTGAACGCCAGTGCCGGAACAAATGGTTATCACGACAACCAGCTAATGTTTAACCGATTTAAAAATAAACAAAAGTTCGCGTTGTACGGTATTGTTTCAAATACCGGCACATCAGGTCTTACCTGGCGCGACCAGGATAATTACGGGCAAAGTTTTGCCAGCGGTTTAGATTATGATCAAAGCACAGGCTATTACACTTTCAACGGCTCAAACGATGAATTGGACTCATGGAATGGGCAGTATAACGGCCAGGGGTATCCCTTAGTGCAAACGGGCGGCCTCCATTACAATAACAAATGGAATGATGACAAACAAAATCTAAATTTGAATTATAAGATCATGCAGCTGAATGTAACGGGGGCAAGCGCTACTAATACACAAACTATTTTAACCGACACTTCTTACTATAATAATTCCAGGCAAAATTTCACAAACAGTATTTTGAGGAATAGGGTTAACGGGAGCTATGAATTTCAAATTGATTCCAATTCTTCCATAAAATTAAATGCCGATGGGGGCATTGATCATAAAATAACCAATTCAATAGACTCATCAGAAGCAAGGGCAAGTGACAGTTCCCTGGTAAATCAGGGATTTAATAAAACCAACACTACAGGAGACAATCGTGTAGTGAACAGCAATTTGATTTGGCGAAAAAAACTCAAAAAGAAAGGCAGAACAGTATCCTTCAATTTGCGAGAAAACTACACAAGTAATAACTCGTCCGGATATTTATACGCAGATAATTACTTTTACACAGAAGGAAGTCTTTCTCAAAGCCAATTAACAGATCAATACAAATCAAACCATAGCGAAAACCTGTTATTAGATTCCAGGTTTACATACACTGAACCGCTAACAAAAGTCTCTTCATTAATATTTAATTACGGGGTGGTTGTGAACAACAGCAATTCTACAGTAAATTCTTTCAATAAAGACAATACTGGCAAATACACCCAGTTAGACAGCATTTACAGCAATGACTATATATTTAATATATTTACCAACCGCGGAGGTATTAACTACAGCCTTTTTCAAAAAAAATTAAAATTCAATATTGGCACAGATGCAGGATTTACGAATTTTAATCAAAAGAATGAAATAAACGATTCTGCTGCTCACAGAAATTTTGTGAACTGGTATCCTAAAGCTTTTTTACAATACCAATTTACACAATACAGAAGGCTGTCGTTAAGATATAATGGCCACACGCAGCAACCGAGCATTGATCAGATACAGCCTGTACTAAAAAATAACGATCCATTGAACATCGAAGTAGGAAACCCCGACTTGAAACCTTCATTTTCAAATGACCTGTCATTAAATTTTTCAGACTGGAAAATGCTGAACGAGCGCAGCATTTGGTTTGGTATTAATTATTCATTTATTCAGAATAATATCTCTTCAAGCTATTATGTCGATTCTTTCAACAGGAAAATAAATAAGGCAGTAAACTTAAATGGCGATAAATCATTAAGCGTTTATTTGGATTATGGTTTCAAACTAAAAAAAATAGATACCAGGTTAGGTTTTAATGGCAATATCAATTATAACGAAAATCTTAGCATTGTCAACAACATACTGAATACAACATCAAGTGGCAGTTACACCTTCGGAATAAACATCAACAAGTCGAAAGAAAAAAAATACGACCTGAATTTATCCGGTTCCGCTACTTATACCAACAGCCAGTCGTCAATACAGTCAGGCATAGAAACAAAATACTGGACCTTTGATATCAATCCCAATTTTGACGTATTTCTGCCCCTGAAGTTCCAGGTGCACTCGGATTGCGATTTCAGTATCCGGCAGAAAACTCCTGTGTTTAATTCAAATACAAATGTGATAAGATGGAACGCCTGGTTGGGAAAGAAGTTCCTTAAAAACGACGCACTTGTTATCAAAATAATCGGAAATGATTTGCTTGATCAGAATATTGGCTTTAACCGTTCTGTAAACAGCAATTTCATTTCTCAAAACACCTATAGTACCATCAGAAGATATTTTCTGTTAGGCATAACCTGGAATTTTTCAAAAGCCGGCACAAAAATTCCGGGTCAGAATGAATAAACTTTCTATCATGAAAAAAATAAACTATGTAATACTGATCATAATGATTCCCGGTTCGCTCCGTCTCAATGCACAAAACACAATTTTTCTCTCACATGGAAGGATTGAATATGAACGCAAAGTAAACTTGTGGGCCCAAATCGACGACGAAGACGATAACGAATGGAAAGATATTCAGAAAAAAACCGTTCCAAAATTCAAATCAACTTATTTCGATTTAAGTTTCAGCAACAATAAGACCTTGTATCAGCCCGGCAGAGAAAACCCTGATAATAACAGGTTATGGCAAGGCCCGGCAGAAGATAACATTGTTTTCACCGATTTGGAAACACAACAGGTAACCAGTTCAAAAAATGTTTTTGAACAAAGGTTCCTGGTCCAGGACTCTGTTCGAAAAATAAAATGGAAAATTACTGACGAAAAGAGAACTATTGCGGGTTTTGATTGCAGGAGAGCAAACGGGCTATTTATGGACTCCATTTATATTGTAGCCTTTTATACCGATGAAATTATTATTTCGAGTGGCCCGGAATCATTTTCAGGTTTACCTGGAATGATACTCGGAATAGCTATACCACATGAACATATTACCTGGTTTGCTACAAAAGTTTATGCAGATGAAGTGCCGGCATCCTCCCTCATTGCTCCTAAAAAAGGGAAAAAAGTAACCAATGCGGCAATGCTTACTCAGTTAAGCGATGCTTTAAAAGATTGGGGAAGGTGGGGTAAACGCTATATAAAAGCTGCTATGCTTTAGCACTGCATGTTCTAATTTTTCTTCATGATATTCATCATCGATATTAATATGCCCTGTATTATCTTTTGATTTTATACCTGAGATTATATGATTTACTGCTGCTGTTGCAGTAAGCATACTATGGTCGCTGTTATTATAGGAGGCATACCGTTTCTGCAGAAAAGATAGAGGTTTTCAAAACCATTGAGGAACTTTTTACGCATCAAAATTCCTAACTCCATAGCAAGATAGACAGGCTTTTTGCACTTTGACAATAGTGCATCCTTAACATCAGCAGGTATTAAAATATTGACTTAGCGATAAGCCAAAGGCAGATATACCTTTTTATTTCACTAATTACACATCCACAGCCACAAATCATAATCGGATCAAATTTCGAAAAAACGATTCCCATTAAAATCAAATTCTTGGCCTTTATAATTGATAGTCTCCGTAGGGCTGGCTAAGCTAAAAAAGCTATAATATACAAATAACCATCAGCAAATACTGGTATTTTATCTCCATGCAGGCTAAAACTGAACTGTAATGTTGCCAAATATATTCATTCATCACCCGCTAATATTCTTTATAATCATTGGGATAGATTCCTCTGCCAAATTGCCAGCATAAAGCTGATTTTCATTATCTTTGCCGTCCAAATTTTCTGATGCAGATGTTTGACTTTACAGCGAATAAAACACAGGATGAAGCCCGTCAGGGAGAGGCATTTGCACCTTTTGAAAAAGATGTAAACGAATACGGTAAAAAGTTCTATATCGAAAGCTATGGTTGCCAGATGAATTTCTCAGACAGCGAAATAGTGGCATCTATTTTAAATGAAAAGGGCTTTGGCGCCACCCGAAATTATGAAGAAGCTGATATCATACTCCTGAATACCTGTTCTATCCGCGAGAAAGCGGAACAAACTGTCCGTAATAGGTTGCATATTTTCAGGCAGCAAAAAAGGAATAAACCAGGTATGCTTATTGGCGTACTCGGATGCATGGCGGAAAGGCTGAAAGAGAAATTTCTGGAAGAAGAAAAACTCGTAGATATGGTAGTTGGGCCTGATGCGTACAGGACGCTTCCGGTTTTAATTGAAGAGGCAGAAAGCGGCCAAAAAACGGTAAATGTATTGTTAAGCCGTGAAGAAACTTATGCTGACATATCGCCTGTCAGGTTAGATAGCAACGGAGTTACTGCTTTTGTCAGCATTATGCGGGGTTGCAATAATATGTGCTCTTTTTGTGTAGTTCCGTTTACACGCGGCCGCGAAAGAAGCAGGGATGTTTATTCCATTATTAATGAATGCCGGGACCTGTTTGAAAAAGGATTTAAAGAAGTAACCCTACTTGGACAGAATGTAGACAGCTATTACTGGGTGGATGAACAAAAAGATGAAATAATAACATTTGCCAGGTTGCTGGAAAAAGCCGCATTGATTCATCCTTTACTGCGAGTGAGATTTTCCACTTCACATCCAAAGGACATCACTGAAGAAGTTTTACAGGTTATGAGCAAATATGAAAACATCTGTAAATACATTCATCTTCCGGTTCAAAGCGGCTCAAGCAGGATTCTACAATTAATGAACCGTACTTATACGAGAGAGTGGTATATAGCCAAAGTAAATCGTATCCGTGAATTAATGCCTGATTGTGGCATTAGTTCAGATATTATTGCAGGGTTTTGTACGGAAACAGAGGAAGACCACCAGGATACTTTAAGCTTAATGGAACTTGCTAAATATGATATGAGCTATATGTTCTTTTATAGTGAGAGACCGGGAACCCTTGCAGCACGCCGCTACAAAGACGATATAACTGAAGAAACCAAAAGAAGAAGGCTTGCTGAAATTGTAAAGCTGCAAAGCTTTCTTTCCCTGAAAAGCAATAGAAATGATATTGGAAAAGAATTCAAAGTATTAATAGAGGGTAATTCCAAAAAAGACGAAAATGATTGGATGGGCCGTAACTCTCAAAATAAAGTAGTAGTATTTCCCAAAAGCAACCTGACCTTCAAAAAAGGGGAATACGCTTTAGTGAAAATTGATGATTGTACCGGCGCAACATTAATTGGCCGGGCAATTGTCTAACGGCATCCATATAAAACCTGTCTGTATTTAGCTGTTAAACCTAAACCAATACTAGCTGTGATTGTTAACATGAAAAAAGAAGCAAAGAATGGACATTCAATCAATAAAAAACCGCTTTGGGATTATCGGCAATTCCACAACGCTTAATTTTGCCCTGCAAGTGGCAGCCCAGGTGGCTAATACCGATCTCACAGTTATTATTTACGGAGAAAGCGGTGTAGGTAAAGAAGCTTTTTCACAAATTATTCATTCACTCTCTTCCCGCAAACATAACCCTTTTATAGCTGTAAACTGCGGGGCAATACCTGAAGGCACGATAGATTCGGAATTATTCGGCCATGAAAAAGGTTCTTTTACCGGGGCAGTTGATTCAAGAAAAGGATACTTCGAGACAGTAAACGGGGGCACCATTTTTTTAGATGAAGTGGGTGAACTGCCATTAGGGACCCAGGCAAGGTTGCTTCGTGTGCTGGAAGCAGGGGAATTCATTCGCGTCGGCTCATCGAAAGTGCAAAAAACAGATGTTCGTGTTATTGCCGCCACTAACAAAAATTTGTTGGAACTTACCGATAAAGGAAAATTCAGGGAAGATTTATATTACAGGTTAAATACTGTACCAATAAGGGTTCCGGCGCTTAGGGACAGGAAAGAAGATATACCTTTATTGTTCAGGAAGTTTGCAGTTGATTTTGCAGAACGATATAAAACTGCACCTGTTCAATTAGATGATGAGGCAAAAAATCTGTTAATTAATTATTCCTGGCCCGGTAATGTACGTGAATTAAAGAATATTGCAGAACAGATTTCAGTCCTTTCACAGGACAAACTGATAACGGCTGACATATTAAGAAGGTTTATTCCTGAAGCTAGCGGAAACCGTTTACCTATGCTGCTTTCCACTAATGCAGCACATGCCGCCAACGGTCATGAATTTGCCAACGAAAGGGAGATTCTCTACAAACTTTTCTTCGACATGAAAAAAGATGTGACTGAACTGAAAAAAATGTTTTTTGAAATTTTAAGGGATCCAAATATTGCATCTTCATTGCAACATTCGGCATTCGCTAATGAACTGAAAGAACTGAAACCTAATGAAACATACCAGCCTGCTGTAACACAACCGGTGATAGCTTCCACACAGCCGGTTGTATTGCATAACAATAATGAAATACAGGAGCACGAAGAAGTGGAGGAGTCTTTAAATATCATGGATAAAGAAAAAGAGCTGATCATTAAAGCGCTTAAAAAACATAAAAGCAAACGTAAAGATGCAGCTTCTGATCTTGGTATAAGCGAACGCACTTTGTACAGAAAGCTAAAAGAATATGACATTGATGAATAAAATAGCCGCCCAGGTTCTAAAGAACTTTTTACGAAGGAATTTCTATATACTAATAACTTCCTTCATGCTTTTTTTTTCATCCTGCGGTGTATACTCATTTAAGGATGTAAGCATACCTCCGGATGTTAAAACCATTCATCTTGGATATATTGAAAACAGGGCAAGGTATGTGAACCCGCAGCTTAGCCCACAGTTAACTGATAAACTAAAACAAAAAATAAATAATCAAACCAGGCTTACGCAAGTGGAATCTTCTGCAGATTGGGATGTAAGTGCTTATGTTTCTGCTTACGACATATCAACAGCAAGTGTATCCGCTCAAAAAAGCGCTACCAACCGGTTAACTGTTACAGTGCACATCACTTTTCGCGACAGTAAAGATGAAAAGAAAAATTACGAAGCAGATGTCAGCCGGAATTTTGACTTTGATGCAAATACCAGTTTTAGTCAGGCTGAACCTGCCCTTGTACAACAGATACTTACCACAATGACTGATGATATTTTCAATAGACTCTTTTCGAACTGGTAAAAAATTTTAAATGACAGGTAATACATATGATATAGCAAACAGTCTTTTTAAATCTGGTTCATTGAAAAATGTTTCAATCGGGGAATTGAAAGAAGTCAGCTCGCAATATCCTTTCTTTGGAGCAGGACACTATCTTCTTTCGCAAAAACTGTTTGCAGAAAAAAGTGAAGATTTCCTGACAGAAACAAAAAAAACAGCCTTGTATTTCAATAACCCATTTTGGCTGAAATGGCTTCTGGAAAATGCACCTGATGAAAGAGATATTGAAACCAAAGCATTACCGAATGAAGAACTAAAAGAGGTTAGCCCAGCTGCAACATTAGTTGAAGAACTTGAAATGCCTGCAATAATTGAACCTACAGTAAAAAAACAAGATTTTTCCGGTGATGAGCTTTTGTTTCAGCCTTATCACACAGTAGACTATTTTGCCTCGCAGGGAATCAGGTTCATCGAAGAAGAAAACCCGGGTGACAAATTTGGGAAACAGCTGAAAAGTTTCACAGAATGGCTGAAAATACTAAAAAAAATGCCTCAGCATCCTGCAGAAAATAATGTTGGCATTACTGAGCAAGCTGCAATAGCCGGCATTGCCGAACACTCTGTTGAGCAAAAGGAAATTATAACCGAAGCGATGGCAGATGTGCTTGCCAAACAGGGAATGCATGAAGAAGCTGTCCGTTTATACAGAAAATTAAGTTTGCTTTATCCTTCAAAAAGCACTTATTTTGCAGCCAAAATTGAACAGTTAAACTCCCATTGATATGGCAATTCTTTTTGTAATACTGATTGTGTTGGCCTGTGTTTTTCTTTCATTTGTAATATTGGTTCAAAACCCTAAAGGAGGTGGTTTGGCAGGTAATGTTGCCGGCTTCAGCAACCAGTTTATGGGAGTTAAGCAAACTACAGATGTACTTGAAAAAAGCACCTGGGTGCTTGCCATTGCTGTAGCGTTGCTTTCCCTTTTTTCAGCTTTTTTTGTTCATTCGTCAGCTGCTGTTCAGGTAAGAGATACTAAAGTTAATGCCACATCGGCTCCGGTAAATAACCAACCGGCCCCGGTAACATCACCAAAATAAATAACTTCACTGCTCATAAAATAAAAAACCCTGCGTTTAAAGTGCAGGGTTTTTTATTTTGGATTGCAAATATTAAAATATGATTAAGCGAATTTTATTAATCGCATTTTTTGTTATTGCATGCGGTACCATATGGGTAAGCTGGGAATTTTTCGGAGAAGGGACTGCATTTGAAAAAGACAAATATTACCTGTATATAAAAACAGGCATGAACTATGATGAATTACTTGAACTCCTCAAAAAAGATACGGTTGTTAAAAGCACATACTTTTTTGATTGGTTATCCAAGAGAATAGGCTATCCTGCAAATATCAAAGCAGGCAAATATGAAATCAAACGTGGTTCCAGCCTCGTTGATTTAATACGAATGTTGAAAAATGGCAGACAGGTGCCGGTTAAATTAGTTATTACCAAAATTCGCACAAAGGAAAATCTTGCTTCCCTCATCGGCAGGCATTTTGAATGTGATTCAGTTTCAGTCATGCATTTTTTTGAAAATAACGATACGCTTCAAAAATATGGTTTGGATTCCAATACTGTGATGACAACAGTTTTCCCGGATACCTATACATATTTCTGGAACTCCACTCCTTCAAAAATTTTTAAAAAACTCTTTGCTGCGCATGAGTCGTTCTGGACAGCACAAAGAATAAAGGAAGCAAAAGAACACGATCTTACCCCCACTACCGCCTATATCCTGGCTTCCATTGTAGAAGAAGAAACAAACAAAAAAGAAGATAAAGGTCTTATTGCAAGCACATATCTTAACAGAATGACAAAGGGAATGAAACTGGCAGCAGATCCAACTATTAAATTTGCTATGCAAAATTTTGAACTTAAGCGGATATACGAAAAATACTTGACTGTTGAATCACCATACAATACCTACAAATATGCCGGACTACCACCGGGGCCTATCTGTACCCCCCAACAGGAAACTATTGATTCCGTAATTACATCACCGAAAACAAATTATTTATATTTTGTAGCTAAAGCTGATTTTTCTGGTTATTCAAATTTTTCTGAAACATTCGAACAACATTTGAAATTTGCAAAAGAATATCAGCAAGCGCTAGACGCAGAAATGATGAAAGCCGATCGCCAGTAAAAAAACTTTTTAATATTTAACAACAATGTCCGGCAAACGTAAAATAGAAAGGTTCATTTATAATTCAATGCCTTTCCGTTTACTGGCTGATAAAAGCAAAAAAATAATTTTACCTGGGTTTGATGGGGTACCGTTATATGATGTTATCAAATTTTTTATCGGGCAGGTTAAAAAAGTTGGGCTTAATGACCGGGCCAGATCTGTTTCCTTTAGTTTCCTAACAGCCATTCCTGCTGCTACCATTTTTCTGTGCACATTAATTCCTTACCTGCCTATTGCAAAAGAAATTAAACGTCAGTTGCTCCTTATAACAAAAGACATTACACCCAATCAAAACACATACCTACTGGTAAAAAATTTCCTGGAAGATTTTTTAGATAAACCAAGAGTCGGTTTATTATCATTTGGTTTTGTTCTTGCTATATTTTATTCATCCAACGCAATCATGGGTATCATGCGCTCTTTCGACAAATCGCTTATCTATAATACCAAAAGAAATATTTTCCAGTCGAGATGGATGGCAATAAAGCTTACCGCACTGGTAATTGTTTTTTTAATAGGAACTGTGGTTATTTTAGTAACGCAAGATGAGTTATTGCGTAATATTTTAAAATGGGCAAATATAAAAAGTCATTCGGCAAAATGGCTTTTTAAAACATTCCGATGGCTTATTATCATTCCTCTTTTTTATTATACCGTTGCTTTCATTTACAAATACGCTCCAGCAGTACATAAACGATGGAAGCTAAGATCACCAGGCACACTGCTTGCCACTTTCCTTATTGTATCGCTCACTTACCTGTTTTCGTATTGGGTAAACAAATTCAGCAACTATAACAAAATATATGGCTCTATCGGAACCATACTTATTTTAATGGTGCTGGTATATCTCAATTCGCTGATGCTGCTTATCGGGTATGAACTCAATGTAAGCATCCATCATTTGAAAGTAATGGCAGGCGAAAGAATAGAAAAAGAAAAAAACATTTGATTTCCCGCAAAAAATCAGTTCTACAGGTTTCATACCATCAAAAAGTTGTAGGAGACTTATTACTCAAATTGAGCTTTATCTTTTATAACAGTTATTAACTGGTCAAGCTTTACTAATAAATAGTAAACAACACACTTTTAGTATGGCGAAATCAAAATTTTATGTAGACATCGCAAAACCGAAGCAAACCTTGTATATTTAAAATACTCAGTTTTTTTCATAAAGATTAATCATTTATCTCCAAAATTTTAAATAGAAAGGGAAAAGTAAATCTATGAAAATCAATGAATTTCAATATTTTTTTCAGTATAAAGCGTAAATTCTACATTTAATTGAAGCTTTCAATAGTATTTTGACTTAGTAAAAATTCATCTCAGACTTGCGCGTAAATACCCAGAATACCCACAATTTACTAACACTATATTTTTTTGGCAAAATTTTTGGTTAATGAAGCGAGAGATTGTCCCTAATGAAAAATCATTGTTCTGGTTATGTTAATTATAAATGATTAATCATTTCAAAACAATAGCAATATTTTATTTAATGTTCGTATCATTTTAAAATTCAATATCCACTATGAAAATAGATCACTACCCTTTACCGAAAAGTTTATTCTTCCTGCGTTTTTTTACAGTCAAACCAGTTTTATTTCTAATAATATTATTATCGGCTGAACCAATTTCAGCTCAATTAAATTTTGGTAATAATCCTGGTTATTACGGCAACCATTACACTGACCAACAATTATATGATTTGATGTGGAAAGGTGGTGCACGAAGCACACGTTCGTTCCTTGACATCCAGGCCTACTCACAATACGGCGTAAGCGCTTATCATGACAGGCTCTTGTATCCTTACAGTATTGGGATGCGTAACAATGTATTAAACCTTGCCGCAGAAGTATCTTCGGGTAATTACACAGGAAGAGACACAAGCCACGTAGGCGGGTACCAGACATGGTTGCCCAAAGGCTTGTACCTTGATCCATTTAATGCCGATGGTACCATTAATACAAATAATATCTGGGCTAAGTATTGTGCAGATGTTGTACAAAGCATCGGAAGCGGTTTTGATTATTATGAAGTATGGAATGAACCCGATATCACCAATACTGCAGATTGTTATCTTGATTCAAACCAAAGTAAAACAAGTTGGCAAAAGGTACCTCCGGACCCTGCAACCTTATATAACTTGTATGCTCCCAATGGCGTTAAAGACTACGTTCAGTTGTGTAAAATTACCAGTCAGGTAATCAAACATTACAAACCAACTGCAAAAATATGTACCGGAGGTGTAGGATATTCTTGGTTTTATATGTGGTTTCTTCGCTATGGCGGAGGGCAGTGGATTGATGAAATAAGCATACATCTTTACCCTTATTTCAACTGGACAACCTGGCCTAACAATGACAACCGGAATTCGGATTATGCAGTTAAGCTCATAGATAGCTCCACAAACGCACAGAGAGCTGCTGAAACTATTACCGGTTCAACACACCTTCCTATCATGATAACAGAAGTGAATGTGCCGGGATGGAGCTATACCGGAACCTGCGATGCATTTCCTTGTAACAAAGTTTGGGGGAACGCTCAGGTGCAAAGAAATTTTGGTATCAAGGCAATAACAAAAATGTTATCGCATGGCTTTACCAATTTTTATCTTTTTGCTTTGGGTAATGCTGTCGATAGTGGCAACATAAGTGGCAATGAGTTTAACTCCATGGGATGGTATAATAATTTAAATACAGCAACCCCAGGTAGCGAAGTAATGACCCAGCAAGGTATAGGATGCAGAACACTTCAGAACAAAGCAGGCAACTACACCATCGAATCATCACAACCTCAATTTCCATCCGGGGTTGATGGGGTACGATTCGACAGTTCCGGATATAAAATTTATTTGGTTTGGGCAAAAACAACGGGCAAGGGTGATAACAACAATACTGCAAGTTATGCTGTTCCGTCAGGTACTTTTATAAAATATGCATGGGATGGAACAAATAATGGTATCGCCAGCGGAACGATTACGTTGACAGGCGATCCTGTTTACTTAGTGCAAATCAGTTCCAGCGCTACTGCTGTAACTGCAAATGCAGGAAATAATCAGACAATTACTTTGCCGCTTGATTCTGTAAATCTGAATGGCTCTTCATCATCAGTCATAAACTCGACCATTACCTCATATTTATGGACCCAGGTTTCAGGTCCGAGTTCAGCGAATCTGACATCATCAACTAACGTGACCACAACAGCCAACAACCTGGTTGCTGGCACTTATGTTTTTAGCCTGCAGGTGGCAGATGCAAATAAAGATTCATCAACAGCTACAGTAACAGTAACGGTAAATCCACAAAACCTACCGCCTGTTGTATCTGCCGGCACTGCACAAACCATTACTCTACCAGTTAGCTCTGTGACCTTAACGGGAACTGCGACTGATGCCACGGGAACTATATCTTCTTATCAATGGACAGAAGTTTCCGGTCCAAATACAGCAACATTCTCCAATGCCACTTCTGTTTCAACAACAGTTTCGGGCCTGGTTGCAGGCACTTACGTGTTTCAATTGAAAGCAACCGATAACGGAGGATTATCCGGTACTGGAACTGTAACTATTATTGTGAATGCGGCACCTAATCAACCTCCTGTTGCCAATGCCGGGTCAAATCAAACGATAACATTACCAACCAAAACGGTTTCAGTCGATGGTTCAGCATCAAAAGACCCTGATGGAGTGATAGTTTCTTTTAACTGGTCACAAATTTCTGGTCCGTCACAAGCATCAATCACAAGTTCTTCCAGTATATCCACAACAATAACAAATCTGATTCAGGGTACTTATGTTTTTCTGCTTACGGTAACTGACAATAATGGGGCTACAGGAAAAGATTCTATTTCTATTGTAGTAAACCCGGCGCCTAATCAGCCACCTGTTGCAAATGCTGGAACAAGCACTACCATAACTTTACCTGCAAACTCAACATCTTTAGATGGAACTAAGTCATACGATCCTGACGGATCTATTGTTTCATACAATTGGACCGAGCTATCTGGCCCATCTTCCGCAACCATTAGCGGGGCTTTAACAGCAACACCTACTGTTTCCAATTTAGTGGCCGGGAAATATATTTTTCAACTTACTGTAACAGATAATAGCGGTGCATCTTCATCGGCTCAGGTAAATGTTACAGTTAATTCATCAACCAATACAAACCCGGTTGCTAATGCTGGTGCAAATCAAAATATTACATTGCCTGTAAATTCAGTTTCTGTTGATGGCAGTGCTTCTATAGCACCTCCAAGCTCATCAATTGTAAGTTTTGCATGGCTTGAAGTTTCAGGACCTTCATCTGCTACAATTGCCAATCCAACTAATGTAAGTACTTCTATTAACAATTTAATTCAGGGTACTTATATTTTCCAGCTTACTGTGACGGACAACAATGGCAATAAAGGTGTAGACTCAATGAGTGTAACTGTAAATGCAGCGGCAAATAAACCACCGATTGCGAACGCAGGTACTGCTAAAACGATTACATTACCTGTAAACTCAGTTACTTTAGACGGCACAAAATCATATGATCTGGATGGCACCATAGTATCTTACAATTGGGCACAATTATCAGGGCCGTCAACTGCAACAATCACCGGAAGCTCGACTGCGACGGCAACAGCAGCTGGCCTTGTTGCAGGCCAGTATATACTCCAATTAACAGTTACGGATAATAACGGGTCTAGCAGTTCCGCTCAGGTTAAGATAACCGTACTTGCAGCTCTTAATCAACCGCCGGTGGCAAATGCCGGTTCTAACCAAACCGTTACGTTGCCCGTAAATACTGTTACTCTTGATGGCTCTAATTCATATGATCCTGACGGAACAATAGCTTCATACAACTGGATAAAAGCTTCTGGAACAGGGGCCGTTACCATTACCAATTCAAACACGGCCAAACCTACGGTTTCAGGATTACAAACAGGTTCCTATGTGTTTCAATTAACAGTTACTGACAATTCCGGGGCCAGCGCCAATGCTCAGGTAACCGTAACCGTTAATGCGGCAATTATCAACCCGCCTCCTGTTGCCAATGCAGGCAACGATACAACCATCGCATTACCGTCAAATAGTGCAACCTTAAATGGAAGTGCATCAACGGCACCTTCCGGAAATATCGTAAGTTACCAATGGGTGCAAGTAAGTGGGCCTGGTACAGCGGTTGTTTCTTCTCCTGGCTCTGCAATAACAGATGTAAATACCTTGATAGCAGGTGTGTACTTATTTGAATTAACAATAACCGACAATCTTGGTGCAACTGCAAAAGATACAGTGCAAATTACCGTAGTAGATAATGAACGTCTTGCACCGAAACAATCATTATTGTTGTATCCTAATCCAACCTCAAATACACTTAACATGCAAATAACCGGCGATACAACCGGGGACCTGAAAGTAGTTATTTACGATATTCGCGGTAATATTTCAATGGTGCAGGAATATAGCAAAACAGCAAGTTTTTTTAGCACCCCTATTGATGTATCCAGATTATTTGGCGGCACTTACTTACTACAAGCTACAATCAATAATAAAACTGTTATGACCGGCAAGTTTATAAAACAATAAATTAAGAACACAGCACAAAAAAGAAGAATGAGCCGTCTCATTCTTCTTTTTTTTAATAAAGGACCTCGAATGTTAAACTGTTTTAATAAACTTTTTTTATTTTTGAACATACTGTTTTGGGTTCAAATAAATATAGCTGACACCACGTTAAAAGTTCAGTAATGACAAAAGTTATCGTTGCAAGCAATTCTTAGTTGACCCTCAATAATTGTATGTACTTACTTAATATCAAGCTGTTTTTACTTTTCTTCAATAAAATTTGTTTTTTTGAAAAAGATATTTTCCTCATATTGGACCCGTTCTGCATTTTATTCTATCTCACAAAGATTTTCTACCTCGTTGATGGGCCTTATTAATTTCATGCTTCTTATAAGGCAATTAACAAAAGCTCAAATGAGTGTTTGGGCTTTGTTCCTGATTATTACTACAATTTTTGAAACCACTAAAAGCGGGCTGTTAAAAGGTGCTCATATAAAATATGTAAGCTCAACAGACAACCATATCGAAAAAGTCTTAATAGGCTCAAGCTCCTTACTAATAAATATCCTTATAACTGTTCTTTTTATTGTTGTCTTATTTCTTGTTTCCAATAATCTTGGAGTCTGGTTGCATACAGGCCCTGATCTGGTTATGATGCTAGAATATTATATCCCGGGGCTTTTCTTCATGGTATTATTCTCACACCTGGAAGCTACACAACAATCACATTTTGATTTTAAAGGTGTATTCGCAGGTTATTTTATCAGGCAGTTAATCTTTTTCCTATTTATTGTATTTGATACATTCATGAAAGCCCCTTTTTCCCTTGTTAAACTTGCGATTTATCAATCTATCAGCACTGGTGTAGGAACTTTGATCATCTATTTTTACACACGAAAGTACTTGCATCACAAATTCAAATACAGTAAAACAGGTACAAAAAAATTACTTTCCTTTGGAGGATACCTGTTTGGTTCAGGGGTGGTATCAAATATTTTTCTTAATCTCGACCAGCTTATGACGGCAGCTTTCCTATCCCCTGTTTCTGTGGCTTATTATAATGCGGCATCAAGAATCAATCAATTTATTGATATCCCCACTTACTCTGCTTCAGAGATACTTTTTCCGAAAGTTTCAAGGGCATCATCGCTTGAAGGGATGGAAAAAGTGAAATACCTGTTTGAAAGGATGGCGGGTATTTTACTTTCTTTTACAATACCTGTATCAGTTTTCATTATTCTTTTTCCAAAACTCGTAATTACTGTTATTGCAGGTTCAGCGTACCTTGTTGCGGCACCGATTTTACAATTAAACATGTTAACAGGTGTTTTTCGTCCCATGCAAAACCAGGCTGCCAATGTTTTAAATTCTATAGGTAAAACAGGATTAAGTTTTCTGATCAATCTGATCTTTTTAGTTTCAAATCTTGGCATAGATTATTTGTGCCTTAGCTATTTCGGGTTTTACGGAGCCGCGATAGGTTCACTGATCACTATGTCCGCAGCATCTCTTATTTGGTACGCTGTCCTGAAAAAGCAAATTGGCTTTGAACCTAAAAATTTGTTCGTTAACCTGCTCAATTTTTACAAAAGTGTTCCCCCAATGGTGTCAGGGTTTATTAGCAGCCTGAAAAAAACAAGCTAGCCATATTTATTTTTGGGCTAATAAAAAAAGTGGTTATAAAACCACTTCTCCTAAGTAAATACATTTTTCGTGATCCGGATTGGATTCGAACCAATGACCTACTGCTTAGAAGGCAGTTGCTCTATCCAACTGAGCTACCGGACCATTTTTGTTTAAGCTGCAAAAGTAAAAAAATGTTCGCCACCTGCCAAACACCATGCTGATTTAATTTCCACTGACAAAAATCATTTTTCATTCCAGCCTGCATTGCTTAACTTCCTTAGCAAATTCAGCTTGTCATGTCAAATTTTGATACTTCACATGTAAAAAATATTGTTTTGCTCGGCCACGCCGGCTGCGGTAAAACGACTCTGTCTGAAAGTATGCTTTTTGAAGCGGGACTTATTACCCGCCGCGGTTCCGTTGAAGAAAAAAATACAGTTGCAGATTTTTATGAATTGGAACAAGAACGCGGAAATTCTATTTTTTCAAAATTATTACATACGCAATGGCGAGGATACAAAATAAATATTCTTGATACACCCGGTTATGATGACTTTGCGGGAGAAGTTATTTCTTCGCTGCGTGTCGCAGACACGGGTGTGATGCTGCTTAATGCCAATTTTGGAGTAGAAGTTGGCGCTGATATTATATGGGAATATACCGAACATTTTAAAACCCCCATGATTTTTGCTGTAAACAAATTAGATCTTGACAAAGCTGATTTCGACAAAACAGTTGCACAGGCAAAAGATCATTTTGGCAGGAATGTGGTTGTCGTGCAATACCCGTTGAACCAGGGGCTGGAATTTGATTCCATAATAGATGTGTTAAGAATGACCATGTATAAATTCCCACCTCAGGGCGGCAAACCGGAAAAACTGCCGATACCGGACAATGAAAAAGATAAAGCCGACAGCCTGCACAAAGAACTGATTGAAGCCATTGCAGAGAACGATGAAACATTAATGGAAAAATATTTCGACAAAGGAGAATTGGATGAGGACGAAATGAAAGCAGGATTAAAAAAAGCGATGATTAATCACGACTTATTTCCAGTATTCTGTATATCCGCTAAAAAGAATATGGGAAGCGGAAGGCTGATGGGGTTTATTGATAATGTTTGTCCAAGCGCCAATGAAATGCCCCCACAAAAAACAAAATCAGGAGAAAAATTATCATGTGATGCGAATGGGCCGGCATGCATTTTTATTTATAAAACAATCTCCGAACCACATATTGGCGAAATGTCTTTCTTTAAAGTATATTCAGGCACCGTTAAATCCGGCATGGAACTGGTGAACGAATCGAATGGAGTTACAGAAAAATTAAATCAGTTATTTATTGTTGAAGGCGCAAAAAGAACAGCCGTTAATGAGTTATCAGCCGGAGATATTGGCGCCACCATTAAATTAAAGCATACCCATGTAAATAACACACTTCATGCCCGAGGCAAAAATTATGAACTCCCACCTATTGAATTTCCCTCACCCTTAATGAGTGTTGCCATTGAACCTGCTCAAAAAGGAGATGAGGAAAAATTATCAATTGCCTTACACCAGGTTCAGGAAGAAGACCCTACTGTAGTTGTTGAAGTATCCCAGGAACTGCGACAAACTATTATTCACTGTCAGGGTGAATTACATCTTTCCGTAATAAAATGGCGGTTGGAACATATTTCAAAAAATCTTGCAGTAAAATTTGCAAAAACACGCATACCTTACCGTGAAACAATAAGGAAATCAATTCAATCAAATTATCGTCACAAAAAACAGTCGGGTGGTGCCGGACAATTTGCCGAGGTCTATATTCAGGTGGAGCCTTGGCGGGAAGGTATGCCTGACCCCAAAGGTTTTTCAGTTCGTGGGCGAGATGAATATAAACTGGAATGGGGAGGTAAGTTGGTTTTTCTGAATTGCATTGTTGGTGGAGCAATCGATCAGCGGTTCCTTCCATCCATATTAAAAGGCGTAATGGAAAAAATGCAGGTAGGCCCATTAACAGGCTCCTACGTACGTGATGTTCGAGTGAGCGTATACGATGGTAAAATGCACCCTGTTGACTCAAATGACATATCTTTTAAAATTGCCGGTTTAATGGCATTTAAACAAGCTTTCCAACAGGCAGATCCGCAAATACTCGAGCCCGTTTATACTATTACGGTTCTTTGCCCGGACGACCTTACCGGGGGCATCATCAGCGATTTGCAAACACGAAGGGCCATTATGGAAGGGATGGATACCGAAGGGCATTTTACAAAAATAACCGCCAGGGTTCCATTAGCAGAAATGTCTGATTATTCATCTTCATTGCGCTCCATCACACAAGGCCGTGCAAAGTTCAGAATGGAGTTTCATGAATATGTTCCCGTACCTTTTGATATACAAAAGAAGTTAATCGATGAATATCACAAAGTTGCTTTGAAAGAAGAGGTATGAATATTATTCGGTTGAATTATTCTCAAGAATTTCCCAGAATTCACGGGCACGCACTTGCCAGCTATTTTGTTCAGCCACCTCAATACGACGTTTCTTTTTTTCCTCATCATTATTTTCAATAGCCTTATCAATTAGTTGAATAAATTCCTCATCGCTATTTGCAACATAAGCAACTTCCCGGAAGGCATTGATGTCTTCCGAAAAATTGGTGGTGATCACCGGTTTCCCTGCTGCCAGATATTCGTTAATTTTTAAAGGATAGATACTTCTGGTAAGAACATTTTTCTTGAAGGGAACAATAACACAATCGAAATGCTGCAGGTAGGGCAGAATTTCATCAACTTTTTTACCGCCAGCAAAGACAAGGTTTTCTTCTCTGCTCAAATCAATATTTTCATAGTCCTTGCTGGAAACGGGCCCTATAAAAAACAATATTTTATCACGATGCGCCTCTGCAATTTTTTTTACCAGCTCAAAATCCATTCTATATTCAATACTCCCGACATAGCCAATTATCTTTTTTGAAATGCCGGCAAGATCATCAGGCACTTTCATTTTCAGCAGTGCAGCCTTTTTAAAAAGCTCACTATCGACCCCGTTAGGATGAAAATAAACATTTTTGGCATGCTCCTTTTTCAGCCTTGTTAATTCCCTGGACGTGCATAACACAATATCCGAGTTTTGCATAACATCGATCTCCAGTCTTTCTCCATGCCTTTTTGAATAAGCCACCTGGGAAATATCATCCATCGATTGATAAATGGTCTTCACCGGATTCACCCCCTTGGGCATGTGCTGCAGAAAGTAAGGATCGAAAAAATTTATGTACACAAAATTGGTGATATTAAATTCCTTTATCAGTCTCCGCAATGATTTGGCAACAATTTTATTGTTAATCTCTTTTAACCAGTTATAAAGACGGCCATTGGGAAGAAAATTTATAGGCAGGGTAAGATTTGGAGTAGCTACAACGATGTTTTTTTCTGGTGATGATATTTCATTTACTTTAACTTTTTCTTTACGAAAGAACTTATGATAAACGAAGTCTTTTAATGAAAGTGGATGATTAATATAAAATACCCTATTTGTTTTTGCAAGCTCTCTGACAAGCCAAGTAGCAGGAGATTGAATTTCAGATTCCCATCTTACCAAAGAGAGACAAATAATGTCGTAATTTTTTTTCATCAAGATCCTGTTAATTATTAAGCCTTAAAAACCAACTATTGTTTATGTGTAAAATAACAAATTAACAAAAACCCCTACAGGTGCTAACCTGCAAAAAGCGCTTAAAATACATTTCTGCCTTTTTTAAATATCCCATCTTTATATTGACAAGCTAATAACATTGATAATATTTCCTTATTAAAAAGGTTATCGTGGAAAAACTACCATATAAGCAAAGCACTGGTTATGGAATGTGAAAATATATACTATTAAATAGTGGTGAAGTAATAAATTTTTCTTTCATTTACCCCTCTTGCAACAAAAATAGATTAAAATATTAATAAATATTACACCACTGGCTAAAAATACTGAATAACATTAGGTGCATATGTTGCAAGATTATGTACATAATCAGCCCCTCTTGGCAGCGAAAATATCACAAATTCGGGTTACCGTAAGTAAATCAAAAGTTAATACTGAACTTTGCTTATTTTGTTACTGATAAATTTTTCAATCGGAATACCATGGACGTTAAAATAGAACCAAGTTGGAAGGAAATTTTGAAAGAAGAATTCTCAAAACACTATTTTTTACAGCTAACAGAATTCCTCAAAGAGGAAAAAAAAGCAGGAAAAATCATTTATCCCCCCGGACCGCTTATTTTCAATGCCTTTAATACAACCCCTTTCGATAAAGTTAAAGTTGTTCTTCTAGGGCAGGACCCATATCATGGTCCCGGGCAGGCACACGGATTAAGCTTTTCAGTTCCTAACGGCGTGGCACAACCGCCATCACTGGTAAATATTTTTAAAGAACTGCATCATGATATGGGCATCAAGATCCCCCCCCATGGCAACCTGACACATTGGGCAGAACAGGGAGTCATGTTGCTCAATGCCTCGTTAACTGTAAGGGCCAATGAACCCATGAGCCATTCAAAAATTGGATGGGCAGAGTTTACAGATTCGGTAATTCACCTCATATCTTATCATAAAAATAATATCGTGTTTTTGCTTTGGGGCAAATTTGCCCAGGAAAAGCAATCGCTTATTAATGCAGAGAAACACCTGGTGCTGAAAGCAGCGCACCCGTCTCCATTTTCTGCAGATAAGGGCTTTTTTGGATGCAGGCATTTCTCGAAAACAAATGATTATTTAAAAAAAAATGGAATTGCCCCTATCGACTGGCAGATATAGCATACGGAAATATTCATTATTTTCAACCGAACGTTCAATATGAAAATATTTAAAGAAATATTCGGGCGAATATGGGCAACATGGGGCTTAATCGCTTTTGTCAGTACCATGATTATTTTTTTGATACCCTTCTTTTTGTTTTGCTATTTCCGGAAAGATCCGCAAAAAACGGACGCATTCATTTCCATGTCACGTGTATGGATGAAGGTTTTTTTAACATTGGTTGGGTGCCCAATCACTGTAAGAGGGAAAAAAAATTTCAAAAAAGGCGAAACCTACATTGTGGTAACTAATCACAATTCGTTTCTGGATATCCCGATTTCATGCCCTTTCATTCCCGGCGGCAATAAAACCATTGCAAAAATTGAGCTTTCAAAAATACCGGTGTTCGGCTTATTATATAAAACAGGCAGTGTGCTGGTTGATAGAAAAAATGAAGCCAGCCGCAGAGAAAGTTTTACCAGAATGAAGGAAGTTCTTTCCATGGGGCTACACATGAGCATTTATCCCGAAGGAACACGTAATACGACAAACGAACCGTTAAAAAATTTTTATGACGGAGCTTTCAGGCTGGCTATTGATACGCAAAAAAAAATTATACCGGCACTAATCTTCAATACCCGGAAATCAATGCCTGCAGATAAAATATTTTTCCTTTTGCCGAATATTCTTTCCATGCATTTCCTGTCACCGGTTGAAGTTGCCCCAAGTGACACGGTTCAAAGCCTGAAACAAAGAATTTTTACGATAATGAAAGATTATTACGTAGCTAACCGGCACTAATAAAAAAGAAATCAGGCTGGCTTTAAACCCGGTTTAAAATACCTGTTCACTATATACAGTTTATTATTGTTGTATTTATTCTGCATAAAAATATCTCGACCTGTTCACTTTTAAATCCCTTAATATCCCTGCCTTAGGACTAATGGTAATATTGAAAGAACGGGTGTAGCCTATTGGAATGACATTAATGGCCATTTGCCAGCAATGCATATCTCTTGAAATAGACATAGAGAGAGAATTTATTTTCTGATTTTTTACGTCATAAAATGAACTCATGCTGAATTTCCACTTCGGAGTAAGGTTGAAGTCCCCGCTCCAATTCAGGCCCGAGTTAATCAGGGTTTGATATCCGGTCAGGTCTGTTTTTAATGTTCTGGTAAAGTTCAATGAAAAAGATAAATTCAGTGACCAGTCAATATTGAAATCTGCAAACTCTGCAGCATGTGTTGCTATGTAATTCATTTGAGCCTGTTGTTCCTCCATTGTTAATGGTATCTGGTTTTCCTGTTGTTTCTTTTTCTCCTCTTCTGCTTTTTGGTCTTTTGGCTTGGCTTTAAAGCTGGTTGAAATAGCAATATTGCCCTGGTCAATAGTTCCGAGTGAAAATTTTCCTTTTTGCTGCCAGGCATAAAAATTCTTCCTGTTATTGCCAAGAGAGTCTTTGACATAGGGGTCAAGTGTGGCTGAAGCGGTAATATTTATTTTCTGAAATAAAGTGCTTCTCAAATACAGGCTAATTGGTGACAACCGGTTAGAATCTGCGAGATAATTATAACTTCCATTAAAGCCAAAACCATCAATAAGTTTTATTTTCTTTATAGCCGATTCACTGGTATCTTTTTTTGACCGCACTTTCATTTCAAGTGTGTTATCAAAACCAAAACTCATTCCCCCAAAACGGCCTTCAGCAAACGAGCTATAGGTATTTCCCTGGAAATAAGAAACCCTTCTTTGATGGCCTAGGCTATCATATGTTACCCAATAATAATCTTTTGATGTAAGATCTGGCTTATAGCTGAGGCTGAAGGTGGGCCTGATTACATGCCTGATGCCAAGTATATTGCTGTTTTTCCCGAATTTATTAAATGTACCAAACACAGCGGTACTTACGCTAAGGCTAAAAGACATATCGCTTTCCGTATAAAATCCTTTCTGAGCAGTAGTATCAATCTTATGTATTTTAGATGTGCCATCCCAGTTTGTCAATATTGTTTTTGCCTGGTACCAGTTTTGCTGAAAACTCACTCCTGGTGCAATTTGAAAAGGCCCCATCTGGGGCAGTGCCAACGAAATTGGAAGGCTGTGATGTGCACCCCATTGAAAAGTATCTATCAGTTTTTTTAAATTAAACAGCGAATCATAAATCCTTGCCTGGTTATTGAAACTTGTGTTCAAGCCAACACCTAATTTTTCATACCACTTTTGAGCGCCAACTACTTCCTTTTTCTGAAAAGGATAAAGGGTGGTAACAGTAAACCCCAAATTAGGCAAGGTGATCGTCATTGATCCGTCATTGCTGTTCTGGCTATGGTTACCACTTAAAGTAAGATTGTATTTGCCATCTTTCCATGTTTTTGAATATGCAATTGAAGAACTGATACTGTTTGTATAATTAGCAGTAGGATTATTAAAAACAAACTGATTGTACTTGAGCGACTGCAAATTCACATTTGCAGAAAAATTAGTGCCAGGCCTGGCTTTACCATCAACAGTATGGCTCCATGTAAGCCGATAGGTTTTAGTATCCTGAAATTCATTAGTACCTATGCCCGTTGGATTCAATATTCTTGTTTTTTGTAAAGAAAAATCTAGGTGCCCGCGATACCTGTATCGAACAAGATATTCCGGATCAACAAATACCGCCCAACCACCGTAGGAATATAAATTAGTACGAAAGGTTACATCAAAATTGTCGTTAATTACTTTATAATAACCCAATCCTTCAAGGCCGAGCCCAAACTGGTCGCTCGCCGTAAACTGCGGAGGCAGCAAACCTGAATGACGCCCCTGTACCAAAGGAAAGAAGCCGAAGGGTATATAAATGGGAAGGGGCACTCCTTCAAATTCAGGATGGACAGGCCCCGTAATAGCAAATTTCTTATTAATGACTTTCATTTTGTTGGTACGAAACGCAAAATGAGGAGTATCGAGATTACAGGTGGTAAACCTTCCGCGGGAAGCATAAAATTCCTCCGGTGCAATTTTTTTCAATTTTTCCTGATAAAAAAACATCTCACCGGATGTAGTATAACTATTCTTCGTTATCCCCTTTTGATTTTTCAGATTATACACCATTGTATCCGATTCGATGGTATTATCGGCCTGCACCATTTTGGGCCTGCCAATCATTTTCCCGCTGGTATCAGTAGTATATGTGGCTACAACCACCTGCTTGTCCTGATCATATTCAATTTTGTAAGCACTCAGATCAAGGTCTTTTTGTTTGGCTGTGGCTTTATTAAACAGGGTGATTTTCTTGGAAGGCACCTCCATTACAATAGAATCCGAAGCGCTGTAAGTGATAGGGGCGTCCAGAGAATCCTTTGATACTTTAATATTAAATGTATCTGTCTTCTCAATAGCGGTGTCTTTAAAAATGCTGTCTTTTATCGAAGTGTCCTTTACAGGATTGATTCCTGAAATACTGTCTTTTACAGCTGGTGCAAGTGGTTTTGAAGTATCAGCAGCTACAGCAGTTAAGAATTTGCAAAAACATGGCGAATTTGAATAATTTGCCTCGCTGTAATGCGTTACAGAAAAGAATAGCACAGTAAATATCAGCGCCGAAAAATATTTTGAGCTAATTTTGCGTCCGTTATTCATATTTTTATTAGCAGCGAACCGGTTTTCCATAATAACGAACCAGTGCTTGAAAACCTGTTTGCAATTAAAAAGCAGGGATGTTTACCTGCTTGCAATGTTACAAAAATAGATATTACTGCATTAAGATTTTGTGAAGATTACTAACCTTCAAACGACAGACAGGATAATGAAAAAAATGGCTGCAATTTTAATTGTTATAGGAACGCTAAGTTCTTTTACTTTTACGACCGCAAATCAAAACCCTCCGAGAACAAATACGATACGCACCATCGTTATTGATCCGGGCCACAACGCTACCTTTCACGGAACCCGCGGGCTCATTTCCAAAGAAGAAGATGTTACGCTTGAAATAGGATTAAAGTTGGGTGAGGCAATAAAAAAAGAATTTCCTGACATTAAAGTAGTGTATACCAGAACAACAGAAGGAACAGTTAACAATGCAACAACTTTAAAGGAAGATCTTCATAACCGCGCCAATATAGCCAACCAGGCAAAAGGCGACCTTTTCATCAGCATACATTGTGATGCCACACCACAACCCCCCGGTGGCTATTATGCAAAACGGGTTATTGGGCACAAAAAAAAGCTGGAATATGTGGGCAAAGGAAAAAAGAAAAGGAAGAAATGGGTAATGGCCCCCATTTATGAATCCTACTGGGTAAAGAACATGAGAACTGGCGCCTCAGTGCTTATTTGGAAGGCTGAAAAAACATCCAGCAAAATAAATGCTATTAACAATACAGATGAAGGTGGTGGCGAAATGGAAGACAGTACCGTTGAATGGGATACCGAATCTCCCGAGGCTAAAATACGTGCACAGTTGTACGAACAAAAATATTTCATAAAAAGCGCTCAATTTGCACAAATGGTAGAAGATGAATTTCAAAAAGCCGGCCGTACGATTATCGGAGTTTATCAAAGAAGTGTGGGCATACAGGTTCTGGAAGCAACAGGCATGCCCAGCGTGCTGATTGAAACAGGATACCTTACCAATAAAGAAGAGGAAGAATACCTCAACAGCGAAGACGGACAAAATGAAGTGGTGAGGAATATTTTAGATGCATTTAAACATTACAAAGAAACCGTTGAAAAGGGCAAATCATCTGCCAGCGTTAATACCGACACATTGAACCAAAAATAATCCTATTATTAAAAGTGAGTTACATAACGGCCATATGGCAGTAAGCCATTTTAACGCTATCTTCTGAACATCACTTCACAATTTTGCTACATTTGTTGCTTCTTTGCATTTTTATGCTGAATTTTAAACAACGGAACACCTATTTTTTAATAAACACCAGTGAATGAAAATTTCTAACGAAACAAAAATCGGTTCCCTGACCGCAATTTCCATAACACTGCTTATACTTGGTTTTAACTTTTTAAAAGGTAAAAAGGTTTTTGAACGCAGCAGGAAAATTTATGCAGTTTTTAAAAATGTGGAAGGTGTAGAAGTTTCAAACGCAGTAAAAATAAATGGCCTTTCCATAGGAAATGTTTCTGCTTTAAAAGAAACAGACAAAGACCTTCAAAGCATTTTAATAGAAATCAATCTTAAAAAAGATATCCATATTCCAAAAAATTCAGTAGCAGAAATACAAACCAGTTTATTAAACTCACCTGTTATTGTGATTAGCAGGGGCAGCGGAGCAGATTATATTGAAGACGGAGACACGCTTGCAACCAGGGAAAGGCCCGGGCTCCTGGCATCAGTAGAAAGCAACATCAATCCCATTGTTGCAAAACTCAACGGAACGTTAACCTCTTTGGATTCATTAATTGAAGTGGTAGGCTCCATGTTCGACCCTAAAACAAAAAACAATTTTGGTGCCTTGCTCGCCAACCTGGCAGCATCTTCTGCATCTCTTCAGCAGATATTGAATACACAAACAGGAACATTGGCAAAATCGCTGAACAATGTTGATTCTTTTACAAAAAATCTTTCAAAAAATAACGACAACATCAACGAAACGCTTTCCAACCTGAATAAAACCAGTGCGAAGCTTGCCAATTCCAAAATAGAAGAAACAGTGGAATCCATTCATTCTACAATGAGCGAATTAAATAAGACTATCGGCAAGATCAATAATGGCTCCGGATCATTGGGATTATTAGTGAATGACAAAAAACTGTACCTGAATCTGGAGAATACATCAAAAAGCCTTAACACCCTGCTTGATGATGTTCGCATGCACCCGAAACGTTATGTCAATATTTCTGTATTCGGCCGCAAAGATAAAAGCGGTCCGTTGATGAGCCCCCTTGGTGACTCTTCCTCAAAAACGGGCAACTAAAATGAAGCGGATTGTTTTTCTGATATTTTTACTGGCAAGCTTTTTTATGTCCATTGCTCAGCAACCAGCTCAACCTGCGCCTGCAGAGAAAGACTCATTAGTTCCCTTGCATATTCTAAGAGCCGATAGGATAAGAGAAGAGACAAAAGATTCTGCAAAATATCAATCACTTATTGGCAATGTTCAGCTGCAGAAAGGAACTACACTCTTTTACTGCGATAGTGTAGTGATGAATAACAAAGACAAGGTAATCGAAGCATTTGGAAAAGTACACATGAATGATTCAGATACCACCAATATTTTTTCAGATTACATGAAATATTTTGAGGACAAGAAATATATAATATTCCAAAAGCGTGTGAAGATGACCGATGGAAAAGCGACCTTATACACTGACGACCTGGGATATGATATGAACCTCAAAATCGGCACTTATAACAATGGTGGCAAGTTGATCAATAAATCCAGCACACTTACCAGTAAAGAAGGAGTTTATTATGCGGAAACCAAAGATGTGTATTTCAAAAAAGATGTTTACCTGAAAGACCCGGCTTATGATCTAAAAACCGACTCATTATTATACAATACGGATGCACAGCTGGCTACTTTTATTACAGAAACATTAATAAAAGACAGCAGCGGCAGCACTATTGTTACGAGAGAAGGGAATTATGACCTCCGGAACCATAAAGCATTGTTTGGAAAAAGACCGACTATTAAACAAGGCTCGCAACGCATTACTGGAGATCATGTAAATTTTGATGATTCTACCGGCATGAGTGTTGCCACAGGAAATGTTGTTTTTGTAGATACTGCAGAAAATATTTCTGTGATCGGGAATTATATGATCGCAAACAGAAAGACAAAAAACTTCCTGGCCACTGAAAACCCGCTGATGATTTTAAAACAGGAAGATGATTCCATTTATATTACTGCAGACACTTTGTTTTCAGGTAAACTCACAGATCTTATGTATGCCGATTCAATAAAAAAGCATAATGACAGTATAGTAGCCGAAAAGCTTCGCATTAAAGACAGCATTTACAATGATAGTGTGAAAATTGCTCAGAAGAAAATGAACGACTCACTGAATATAATCAATGAAATTATGGCAAAAGAAAACCAGAGAAAAAAAGACAGTGCGGAACTGGCCCATATTGATATTTCAGATTCTGTTTTCCTTAAGGGAGTCATTGCACAACAAAATAGTTTAACACCTGCACCAGAAATAAAAAAAGGAAAAATAAAAAAGAACCTGGCAAAACCTCCTTTGCAAAAAGATGTGAAAAAAAATGAAATAGAAAACAAGCAAGTGCTGGCGAAACAAAGTGCAAATATTTCTCCTCCGGAACAAGTTGATACTACAATTGCAAAAAAACAGCCATCCATAACCGATAGCTCAACAAACAATATTTTAGCCAGGATAGGAGCGAATGATTCTTTTAAATCAGTCACTAAAACTGATTCTTCGGGAATACAAAAGGATACGGTTGCAAAAAATTACGCAGTAAGTATCCATCCTGAAAATGACAGCTCGAACCGCTATCTGCAGGCCTATCACCATGTACGCATTTTTTCCGATTCCCTCCAGGCTGTATCTGATAGTTTATTTTATTCAGCCAAAGATTCCGTTTTTCAGTTGTTTAGCAACCCGGTGGTATGGGCAAACGGAAGCCAGGTAACCGGCGATACCATTTACCTCTATACCAAAAATAAAAAAGCAAGCAGGCTATATGTTTTTGAAAACGGCCTTGCAGTAAATAAGGTAGGAGACAACCTTTTTAATCAAATTAAAGGAACAACTTTAAACGGTTATTTCAAAGATGGGGTTATTGATTATATGCGTGCAAAAGGAAATGCAGAAAGCATCTATTATGCACAGGATGATAATAAAGCGTTTTTCGGAGTGAACCAGGCCAAGGCTGATATTATTGACATGGTCTTTGTAAATAAGGAACTGAATAAAGTGATACTCCGCAGCGATGCAGATGGGACCATGTACCCGATAAAAAAAGTCAACTTCGACGATATGCGTTTACGTAATTTCAAATGGCTTGAAGATAAAAGACCAAAATCAAAATACGAACTTTTTGAAAACAATAATCCCCGCAAAGAGGAAACGCCACAGCAAAATTCACCAGCCGAAGAATTGAAAAATTAGCCTGAATTTATCGGCCATATGAATTCCCCGGCGCCATTTTGCCGCCGCGTAAGAAATAAACATTAAGAAAGTTCTAACATAATCCCACTAATACATCAGGCATTTTTTTCGTTCCAAGAAAATAAATTTTTTTATGCGTAAAATAACCATCACGATTATTTTAGTAACAGCATTTGGATTTTTTAATCACCTTTTCGCACAGGATTATAAAGTAGCCATTGGCTTACGCCTGAGCAGCGCAGCGCCAACACTCAGTAATTCGGTCAGCGTAAAATATTTCATGAATGACCGAAATGCTATAGAAGGCCTCGTTTCATTTGGGCCTACCCGTTTTGGCATTGGCGGTTTGTTTGAAATTCATCAGCTTATAGGAAATGTTCCGGCTTTCACGTGGTTTTATGGTGGTGGTGGTTATGTTGGTTTTCAAAGTGGTAATACCTATCTCGGTCCAACCGGAGTGGTTGGCCTCGATTATAAATTCCAGAACGCTCCGATCAACCTGTCGCTTGACTGGAAACCTGAACTTGATATTTTGCCCGGAATAAATTTTGTTCCGGATGCGTTTGCAGTAAGTGCAAGATTCACATTTAAATAATTTCAGTTTCGGGTTTTCTGTTCAAAATGCTTTGCTTCAGGGTGCAATAAAAATAAAACTACAATCAGTTTTGAATTTTATAACCGCAAGCTAAAAATGAAAACAGGAAACTGTATTTATCCATGATGAAAAAACAAATAAGAAATAACGATAGCCGTTATCACTCCTGCCAAATCAGCAAGCAATGCAGCAGGTACCGCATACCTGGTTTTTTTGATTCCCACTGAACCGAAATAAAGTGCAACAATATAAAACGTAGTATCTGATGACCCCTGCATCACTCCTGAAACCAATGCAGGAAAAGAATCAGGTCCATATTGCTTCATAGTATCAAGCATCATTGCCCTGGATGCACTTCCGCTCAGCGGACGCATTAATGCAGTAGGTAATGCTTTCACAAAATCAGTATTCATACCCAATGAACCGAACAGCCAGGTGAAACTTTGAATAATATAATCAAATACACCACAGTTGCGCAACACACTGATGGCAACAAGTATCCCCACCAGGAACGGAATGATTTTAATTGCTACATCAAAACCTTGCTTAGCACCATCAACGAATGCGTCGTACACATTTATTTTTTTGATGACCCCGCCTATAATAAAAACGATAAACAAAATCAGGATAAGCCCGTTGCTGACTATTTTTGAAAAATGATCAATCTTATCCGGGTGGGTCCTGAAATAATACACCAATAGGCCAATGAGCAAACTAATACCCCCGATCCAGGAAACAACTACGTAATTAAAAATATTAATCCTTTGTTTGATCGCCACAACTATTAACCCGGTAACTGTTCCCACAAATGTGGCAATCATGCAGGGAATAAAAATCAAAGTCGGGTCACTCGATTTCATAATAGCACGCTGGGCAATAACACTGATAGGTATCAACGTTAGCCCGGATGCATGCAACACCATAAACATGATTTGTGAGTTAGATGCGGTTTCTTTGTCAGGATTTAACTCATGAAGGCTTTGCATTGTCTTCAATCCAAACGGAGTAGCGGCATTGTCAAGGTTCAGCAGGTTGGCTGAAAAATTCATCATCATGTGACCAATAGCCGGATGATTTTTCGGCACTTCCGGAAAAAGACGATTAAAAAAAGGCCCGACTATCCGCGACAGAAAACCCACTGCGCCTGCTTTTTCCCCGATATTCATAAAACCGAGAAAAAGAGACATGACACCGATTAATCCAAAAGATATCTGTACACCTGTACCTGCGGCATCGAACACACCATCAATAATTGTTTTAAAAATATCAGCATCGCCAAACACCACCAGTTTTATCAAAGCGACAATAAATGCAACCAGAAAAAATGCTATCCAGATAAAATTTAAAGCCATGACAGATAAATTCGCCAATGAAATTAATGATGAAAAATAAGCAAAATAGTTTGGGCAACAATATTTCTTTCTCTCCATCCGGCTTCATCAGGCTAAAAATTTTGAAGCACATACCTGATGCCTCTGTACAGATACAAATACGCCGTCAACAGCAAATCCGTAACATTCAATTATTGAGTGCTACTTACAATAAATCTGATTACCTTTGCGGCTCAAAAAAATTCAGATTCAACATGGGTTTGCAAGCAGGCATTGTAGGATTACCGAATGTAGGAAAATCAACTTTATTTAATGCAGTCAGCAACAGCGCCAAAGCACAGGCCAGCAATTATCGTTTTTGTACTATTGAACCTAATGTTGGATTAGTGAATGTTCCCGATGAACGCCTCGATAAACTCGCTGAACTCGTTATGCCCAACAGGATTGTTCCGACACAAATTGAAATTGTTGATATCGCCGGCCTTGTGAAAGGCGCCAGCAAGGGTGAAGGGTTAGGTAATAAATTTCTGGCAAACATCCGCGAAGTAGATGCTATCGTTCATGTGATACGTTGTTTTGAAGATGAAAATATTTTGCGTGATGAAGGTGCCATTAATCCGGTTGCAGACAAAGAAATTATTGACACAGAATTACAGTTGAAAGACCTGGAAAGCATTGATAAAAAGTTTGCAAGAACAGAAAAGCTTGCTAAAACTGGAGATCTAAAAGCAAAGGCCGAATTTGAAGTGTTGAAAAAATGTAAAGACCATCTGGAAAAAGGGAAAAATATACGTGAACTGAATTTGAGCAAGGAAGAAAGAACAGCCGTAGCTGATTTATTTTTATTAACAGAAAAACCTGTGCTTTATGTAGCGAATGTTGATGAAGCCAGCATGCACACGGGCAATAAATTTTCTGAAGCGCTGTCAAAAGCTGTTGCAAAAGAAAATGCAAAAGTGATCATCATGAATAATTCCATTGAAGCGCAGATTGCTGAAATGGAAAATGCTGAAGACAGGCAAATGTTCATGGAAGAATATAAAATGAAAGAACCTGCATTAAATAAACTTATACGCTCAACCTATCAACTGCTCAACTTATTGACTTACTTCACTGCCGGCATACAGGAAGTTCGGGCATGGACTATTCATGAGGGATGGAAAGCGCCACAAGCGGCAAGTGTGATCCACACAGATTTTGAGAAGGGTTTTATTAAAGCGGAAGTGATCGCATATAATGATTTTGTGCAGTACGGATCGGAAACTGCGTGCCGTGAGAATGGTAAGCTGCGGATTGAAGGGAAAGAATATGTTGTTAAAGATGGCGATGTAATGCATTTCAGGTTTAATGTATAATCGTAAATGCATCAATGATGCATCAGGAAATTTGAATAATTAAGTGCAGGTGTCAATAGCTGAAGGCATTGTTGCTGCACCAGTGTGCGACGCAACGATGCTGAAAAGAAATCAAAAGTTGGTCAACTAATTTTTATTCACTTTTATCATAAACCCACCTCCCGGCGCTAAGTGAATTGGCATTACTGTATTTTTATTTACTAAAATTTTTTCAATTACATAATCCGGTGCATAACGGTCGGCATTTGCTCCGTCTTTGCAAACCTCTGCTGTATAGTTCCCATCATGTAAAAAATCAAATGAAATTTTAAAGTCACGCGGAGACCAGTCATTCATTCCACCTACAAACCAGTCCTCCCCTTTTTTTCTTGCAGTAATAATGTATGCTGCAATTTTTGCGTCAATGATTTTTGTTTCATCCCAGGTAGTAGGAATGCTGCCAAGCAATTCCATAAATTCAGGTTCATTGTAACCTTGGGATGGATTGCCAGAAAATATCTGCATCGGGTTATCATACACCAAGAACATAGCCAACTGGTGGCAACGTGTGCCCTGGCTCATCGGGTAACCTTCAATAGTTCTGAAAGCCGCTTTGGTAGCGTTGTTCAGGAAACCAGGTTCATAATCGAAAGAGCCGGCAAGCATGCGTGTAAAAGGCAGCGTAAGATCATGACCGGGGGAAACCTTATCGCTCCAGATATTGTATTCGGAACCGAGCACACTTTCGCGTGTGATGGCATTCGGATATGTTCTGTTAAACCCTTTTGTAGGATAAGCCCCATGATACATGATCATGATCTTATGTTTTGCACATGCCTCAGCAATACGATAATAAAACTGAACGGTCTTTTGGTCATCCCGATCAATAAAATCCGTCATAATAAAATCAACCCCCCATTTGTTAAAGCGGTCCAGCGCACTGTCTAATTGCCGGTCCAGCGCAAGCGCCAGGGTCCACATGCTGATCTTAATACCTCTTGATTTTGCATAGGCAACAATACTGTCCATGTTGATGTTCGCATTGATTTTATAAAGGTCTTTATAGTCGCTCCATCCTGCATCCATCATGATCCTGTCGAAGCCAAAGCGTTTCGCAAAATCGATATAATATTTGTAGGTGTCCGTATTTACCCCTGATTTGAAAGGCACATTAAAAATATTCGTATTAATAATCCACTCATCGGTTGCCTTCCCGGCATGCACCCACGATACATCGGGTAGCCTTGAAGGAGAAGCCAGCCGGTAAACCATATCATTAGAAGGAAGTTCTTTATCCTCTTTAGCGATTATAATCACCCGCCATGGAAAATTTCTCATGCCTTTTGTTTTCGCGATATAATCCGCACGTTTGACAACAATTTTTTCAGGATAATCCGCATCTGTTATTTTTTCTTCTTCGGGATAGCCTGCAAAGATTCCTTTCAATGAGGCCGATCCTGTTCCCTGCAAAAACATACCGGGGTATTCTTCGAGGTCTGACTCCGTTACCGCAATATCAGGATAATACGGTTGCGTAATTAATACCGGGGAAAAAGCCATGGAAGTTTCAGGAATACTATCCATTTTTTTATACACATATGATTCTTCAAAGCTGGTATGAAAAATATCCTGGTCATCCCGCTTATGCACTTGAGGGAAATATACAGCAGGGTTTCCTGCAAAAGAAATTGAAGCCACTTCATTTTTAATGGTGATCGAATCTTTAAAAGAAGTGATGATGCGATAGGCTATCCCATCATCGTAAGCACGAAAGATAACCTGATAGGGTTGTTTAAATTTTATAGACAGTTCGTTATAAACATCAGGGATTGATTTTCGTTTTTCAGGTACAGGCGAAATAATAACATCATTTTCATTTTTTAAAAAATGAAATTTAATAGGATTATTCACAGACAACGACCTGCCATCGCCCAACTGTAAATCAATGACCGAAGGAAGCAAAATGATTTTATTTTCAAAACTCACCTCGTATTGAAGTAATTTGCTCATCCAAACTTTCACCATAATTTTTCCGGAAGGCGAGCGGACGGAAAGCGTATCTGCACACCATGCATCGGCAAAAAAGGAAAGAAAGACCACTACCAGGATATGATTTTTCATCTGAATCATTTTTGAAATCGCGAAGCCATCCTCAATTTCCGGATAGCTTCAGTAACGGCCATCAGTAACCGGAATGACGATTATTGCCCCCTGGGTTTGGCATTTTGGAAATGACCATTACTATTGCGGCAATAAAACTTCATCAATGATATGATATACGCCATTGGCAGCATGATTATCCAGTTTGACCGCATTGGCAGCCGTACCGCTATAAGGCGTTCCTCCCGAAGGAAAAGTGCCATACCCCGTAAATTTCAGGCTGGTCACCACCGGACCGGTATAAGCAGGTGTTGCCAGAATGCCAGGGTGTGCTGCAACACTGCTATTGACCAATGTTTTTACAAAAAAGCCCGGGGTAATTGGAAAGTTCACAGAAAAAACCCTTATATCAGGAATATATGCCCCACTTGCATTTGATGCAAGAAAATGATAAGCTACGATGCCTTTTACCATTTCAGTAGTAACATTATTTGTACTTAAAAATGCCGGCCCGGCAGCAACCGCACCATTTGCCTGGGCAGTGGCGATTGAAGCGCTACCGGTTGCAGCATATACCTGGGAATACACCAATCCAAAAACCAATGACTGAAAAGCCGCATCATTTGGAGCCAGTACAGTCATATTGGTTACCCCATACCCTAATAATGAGTCGAACTTATTTAATCCCGTTGAGCCGCTATCCGCACGGGCAACAGCGGCCCTGAAATATGACAGGTTAGTTTCTGCTGCAATCATTTGTTTTAATGTAGCCTGTGGCGGAGCTGCAATAGAATAAGCAGTATGAATAATTCCATTTGAGGCGGCCATATCAACCGCTGTAATCGGAACATTATTAACGTATGAATATGGTGAACCTACAGAAGGGAAAATTGGTAACCTGACAAAAGTTTGTATGGAATCCAAAACTATTTCGCTTGGTAAAGGATAGTTGGGAAAAGAAGTGCCGATGGATGTTGATTTGAATACCTGGCCAACAGTATTATAATTTACTATTCCCGCTGCACTTGAAGCTGGCAGTGCAGTATTGATAAAACCGAGGAAAGCATCATCGGGCGCATTTAACGGAACTGCTCCGCCGGAAGCAGCATTCACGAAAATTTTCATACCGGTATTATCGGTAGCAAACAAGGTGAAGGTTTTGCTATTATCGTTTAATGTTTGTGTTAACCCTGCCCTTGCTATCAATGCCGTATAAAAACTGTAATTCGGATTTGCAGCCAATGTAGCTGCAATACCATTTCCACTGGGATAAGTTGGTGTTGCAATAGGAGGAAGTTGCTCCGGCTGTTTGTTGCAGGAAACGATAAGCAAAAACACAGACAAAACCAGAAATGATAAGATTACTTTATTATATATATTTTTCATTATAACAAGTTTTAGTTTTACAATTTAGGACTGTCATTAATTAATAAACATTGTATCCAAAGCTTATGTAATACAAGCCACCAATCTGTGAATTTCCTATGCCGTTATAATAATATTGATTTAATAAATTATTAGCGCCGAGTTTTATTATCGATTTGGTTTTAGGAAGTTTCAGGCTTATTTGAGCATCTAAAGTGTGAACAGCAGGCAGGTTTCCGTTAGCAAAGTCTCCCTGGTAATAAAATCCTTCCTGCCATCTATACGCAACATTAAAGCCTAATAATTTTTTAGGGCCAAATCCTGTGTTACCAAAATTCATGTTGGCCTTGTATTTTGGTGAATTAAAATAAGCAACAAAATTCGCAGGTACATCCGTTAAATTGTCGGATGCAATGTTGCCCCCAATAACAAAATTGAGTGGCAGGCGATAATCAGCGCTTAATCCAAAACCATAAGTTTTTACATTGCCTGTGGCGTTAATCACCACTGAAATGTTTCTGACGGTAGCTGAAGGATCAGTAATTGGCTTACCATTAGTAACCTGCACTGTATTTGTGCGGCTGAGGAAATTCTGATATTGCCCCCAGTATCCATATAAGTCAATCAGCAATCTATTATCAATCATTAATCCTTTATAACCTGCTTCGAATGAAGAAACTGACTCAGGTTTTACTGAAGGGAAAGGAACAAGAACCGGGTTGCCCGCCAGGTAACTTTGAGCATCATAAAGCGGGTTGGCCTGCAAGTTCAGATAATTAACAAATGAAGGATTACTGCCCACTAACAGTGTACTGCCCACCTGCAGGTTTATCCATTGCTGTTGATTGCTTGGAAAACGATAAGCTGTTTGATAAGAAAAACGCAGGTTATTATTTTCAGCCAGTTTAACTACAGCGGTTACCCTTGGGGTAAAATGACCGGAAAAATTATCAGCTTTATCATATCTGCCAGATGCTGTAAGATTTAAAAAATGAGTTATCTTTTTGCTTAGTTGTACAAAAGCTCCATATTGTGCAACATTGAAAGGGCCTGTTGAATCCGAGAAAAGGGTGCCTTGAGAATTTAGCCGGTAGGTTTTATAGTTAGCTCCCAGCAGAATGTCTAAAAAACCATTTGTAATTGAACTCAGGTTGTAACTTCCTTCCACGGCATATAAGCTGGATTTATCTAACAACAAACCGCCACCTTTTGAAATAGGTGTTTTTCTGATGCCATCATACACTGAAGTAAATGCCGTTGTGCCTGCAACAGGCCTTCCTATATCGGCAAAGGCCCTTGCTGCCTGGTGCGCATCATAATTATTCATACCATTCATGCGGTCACTCAAATAAGTGTAAGCATAGTCCACATACCATCCGTAAGGGGTTCCGGCCGGAGTAAATGCAACTGACGGCTTCCATGCCTCATTGAATATCCTCGTAGTTGCTGTAAGGTTAAAAGATTGGCCTGCGTTTTCCTGAGTGGTATACGCCCTCAGCATCCAGTTTTTATTATTCAGTTCAATTTTATACTGCCCCATTTTAAAGTCTTTCAGTGAATACCTGTCACTTCCTGTGTAAATAGTATTACCAGTTCCCCAATAACCTGCAGCCACCAATTCGGTATTTTCTGATAATTTATAATTCAAAGAACCTGATAATTTAAAATTCACGGTATTCGGATCCACCAGATCTTTTTCCAAATAACCCGTACGTGAAACATTTTGCGGAGTTGCTAATAACCCATTTGCATTTATAAAATCTGCAGCACCCGGCAGGTTTGCAGCAATACCGGAAAAAAGCAACCGCATATCTACGCTTGTTTCATCGCCATAAACATTTATACCATCATAGTTGGGATCAGTTTGCCTGTTACCGGGAATAACCCCTCCTGTTGTTCCTGTCCTGCTGTAGTTCCTGTAATCATTACCAGTCCAGTCTTTTGCCTGAACAAGCTCTGCATTTATTTTGAAAGCAAATTTTTCGGAGACTTTTTTTGCCCACCTTAAACTCCAGTTAGTGTATGGACTCGGAGAAACCCCTGAACCTCTTTGCATGAACCCTTCTTTGACGATGAATGACAGACCCTGATATTTAAATGGGTTCTTACTGGATATCAGCAATGTTCCATTCATACCTCCAGGGCCGTACAAAGCAGAAGACGCTCCGGATAATAATTCCATATTGTCTACATCCAGCTCGCTTAACCCGATAATAGCGCCTACAGAAAAATTTAAACCTGGCGCCTGGTTATCCATACCATCTACTAATTGATTGAACCTGGTATTGCCACTGCTGTTAAAACCCCGGGTAGTGGGCGTAGAAAAAATCAGTGAAGAAGTTGTGATATCCACCCCTTTTAATGCAGTAATTGCATCATAAAAATTTGCCGCTGGTGAATTACGAAGGTTTGCAGCGCTTATTCTTTCAATAGAAACAGGTGATTCCAGGATTTTCTGCGGCACCCTGCTTGCCGATATCACGATCTCCTGTCCCAAATCAGCAGAAGGTTTCAAATCAATCTGGACAAGCGCAGTACCTTCCACTCCAACTTCTTTTGTTTCGTATCCTACTGATGATACTACCAACGTAACAGGCAGGCTCCTGACTGTTAATTTAAAATTGCCTTTATCATCGGTAAAAGTTCCTCCTGTGCTGCCTTTAATAACAACAGACACAGCTCCCGCACCTTCTTTAGTGTTACTGTTTCTGACATTTCCATTAATTATTACAGGCTGGCTAAACGCACCAAGAGATAGAACTAAAGTAAAAGACAAGACTGCAATACTGAGGTAATTTCTCATAAAGCAAATTTTCGTTAGAAATATATAGCCAAAATACATATTGTAAAACTTACACAGAAATTTAATTTTCGCCAAAAATGGTAAATGCTGTTGATATTTAAAGCAGCCGGGTTACCCTTGTTTTCAAAACTCTCGTGTATATTCGGTATTGAATTTATATTTTAGTTTTTCAATGAAAACACTTCAGTTTCCCAATCAGACAAATTTTTATCGCGGCAAAGTGCGTGATGTGTATACTATCGCTGACAAATGGCTGGTCATGGTCGCATCAGATCGCATCTCCGCGTTCGATGTTATACTTCCTAAACCCATTCCTTATAAAGGACAAGTACTGAATCAAATCGCTGCGTATATGCTGAGGGCCACAGCAGATATTTGCCCAAACTGGCTAATGGATGTTCCGGCCCCAAATGTGGCATTAGGAAAAAAATGTATCCCTTTCCGGGTAGAGATGGTGGTGAGGGGAAATGTTACAGGTCATGCATGGCGCACATATAGCAGCGGCAAAAGAGAACTTTGCGGTGTTAAATTACCGGAAGGCATAAAAGAAAACGACTATTTCCCTTCCCCGATCATAACCCCTTCCACCAAAGCGGAAGTGGGGCACGATGAAGATATTTCAAGACAAGAAATCATTCGCCGCGGCATTGCCAGTGAAAAAGATTATGAAGTGCTGGAAAAATATACCTATGCCTTATTTGAACGCGGAAAAGAAATCGCTTCAAAGCAAGGTTTAATTTTGGTAGATACAAAATATGAATTCGGAAAAATCGGCGATACCATCTATCTTATGGATGAAATTCACACTCCTGATTCATCCCGCTATTTTTATGCCGATGGTTTTGAAGAGCGCCAGCAAAAAGGGGAAAAGCAAAAGCAGTTGAGCAAAGAGTTTGTCCGCGAATGGTTAATCGCCAATAACTTTATGGGCAAAGAAGGACAAACTGTTCCTGAAATGACAGAGGAATGGATAACGGTGATCAGTAACCGTTATATTGAATTGTATGAAAAAGTAATCGGCAGGGATTTTGTTCCGCAGAAATTAAGTGATGAAGAAACTTACCAGCGGATTTTGTATTCATTAGGAAATCTTACAAAATAGTTTTTTAAATTCATTCTTGTTGTACAATAAAAACTTCACACTATGAAAGATTGGTTAAGGGCATTAATAGCAGGATACGGCGCACACAAACTGGGAGGCGGCTGCTTAAGCACCGTAATTATCTTCTGTTTCATTTATTGGCTGCTTGGCCCGCATGGTTGCCATTAACCCGCTGCAGATTATTCTTTCATTTCGGAAATAGCGTGCAGCGCGTTTTCAATTTCTTCCTTAGTATTAAAATAATGCGGTGAAAGGCGGATTGCCCAGTCCGCCTTCTTCTTGTCAAAATCAATTCTTGCATTTTCGCGGAGGCTTATTGAAAAATAAATTTTTTCATTTTTTAATATGGCTTTCAATTTATCTAATGCCATCCCGCTTTTATGAAATGTTACGATATTACTTTTTACCGAGCCTTTATCAAGTACCTGAACCCCTCCGATTGCCATTAACCCCTCTCTTAAATTTTGCACCAATGGTTTGTTATAAGAATATATTTCAGATAATCCCAGCCGGTTTGCATGGCCAATAGCTTCTGTTAAGCCTACTAAAGCCGCATAAGGAAATTCCCACATCTCAAATCTTTTGGCATCCGTCAGCATTTCATATTCATCTGCATTTACCCAGTTGGCGCCACGCATATCAATAAACAAGGGCTCAAGCTTATATTCAAGAACCTCATCGCTCACATACAAAAAACCCGTGCCCCTGGGCCCCCGCAAAAATTTTCTTCCTGTAGCACTCAAAAAATCACAACCGATCTTTTTAACATCAACAGGCATTTGCCCAACAGACTGGCATGCATCTACCAGGTACCATGCCTCATAACGTTCACAAATTTTTCCAATTGCTTCCACATCCTGCACCAGCCCCGAATTGGTAGGAATATGTGTTACAGCTACCAGAACAGGATCATACTGCCTCATCTGTGCTTCAAAATGTTCCAGGTCGATATCTCCGTTTTCGAGGTTATTGGCCCGAACGGGTTTTATGCCAAATCTTTTCTGTAAAGAAAGAAAAGCTATCTGGTTAGAAATATAATCATCGTTGGTGGTAAGGATATAATCTCCTTGCTTAAACGGTATTGCAGATAATGCCCTCGCATAAGCATCTGTTGCATTATAGGCAAAAGCGATATTCACCGGTTTACAGTTCAGCAACAGTGCAGTTTGCAGGTAGAATTCATTAATTTCTTTTGCCCTTATACTATCCGTTTCATAACCACCAAGCAATTCCTCCTGGTGCAGGTAGTTGTCCATTTTCTCAAGAACAGACCGGGGAGGCAGAGAAGACCCGGCACTGTCCAAAAATATTTTATCGTGGCATCCGGGGGTTTCTTTTCTTATTTTTAACAGGTCCATCCTTTCAACATTTTTTTGTTGTAACAAACATTAACCCCTGATTACACATCGTTGCCACGCTCGCTTGTACGGCAGCAATCCTATTCACCTGTCGCCAAACGGCATTCAAAGAGTTTTTATTTGCGTATATATATCTCCGTTATTATCTTTTCAAAGTTCATTTCACATCCGGCACTATTAACTTATCACTCAACTTCGGCCTCAACCTGTGCCTCGATTTGTTGAATACCATAATCCCGTTCATTTTCCCCTTGCGCATTTGCTTTTGCTCGCCCTCAGGCAATTCATATATTTCTTTGCATTCCGTACTGCAGCACCCGTTATACGCTTTCGCACATGCTTCGCACTGGATAAACAGCAAATGACACCCGTCATTTTTACAATTGGTGTGGGTATCGGCAGGTTTACCGCATTGGTGACACCTGGCAATCACATCATCTGTAATCCGCTCTCCCAGCCTGTCATCAAAAACAAAATTTTTCCCGATGAACTTACTTTGCAATTTTTTTTCTTTTATCTGCCTTGCGTAGTTAATAATCCCGCCTTCGAGATGAAAAACATTTTTAAATCCTTTATGCAATAAATAAGCGCTGGCTTTTTCACAACGAATGCCACCCGTGCAATACATGATGATGTTCCTGTCTTTTTTATCATGGAGCATATCAATGCTCATCGGCAATTGCTCGCGGAAAGTATCAGAGGGTATTTCAATCGCATTATGGAAATGCCCTACTTCATATTCATAATGATTACGCATATCCACCACAATGGTCTCAGTATCTTCGGTAAGTTTATTGAATTGCTCAGCATTTACATATTTTCCTTTATTCCGCATATCGAATAAGGGGTCGGTAATGCCATCCGCTACAATCTTGTCCCGCACTTTTATCTTCAGTACCCAAAACGACTTGCCGTTGTCCTCAACAGCAATATTTAGCCGAAGGTGATTAAGCGGCTCAATGGAATACAGGAAATTTTTAAGGGAATCTAAATTGCCTGAGGGAACACTTATTTGTGCGTTAATACCTTCATTTGCCACATAAATCCTTCCGAACACTTTCAATGCATGCAAAGATTTATACAGTGCGTCTCTGAACTGCAGCGGGTTTTCAATAAAAAAATACTGATAAAACGAGATCGTAGTGCGAGGTTCTGTTTCCTGGTATAATTTTCGTTTGAGTTCCTCCTGTGAAACCCGGTTGTGCAATGCTGCCATAATTTTGAAATTTTAAGGACACTTGCCTGGTGAACAAAATTTCCGAAGCTGCAAAGATAACAAGAATGTTACGATTATTACACAGCTATTGTTATTAAAACTGTTTTGCAGGTTAGCAATATTTTTCCGTTTGGGTTATCTCCACTAACTTAATATCAAAATCATGTATGCGCACCCCATTGCAAAAAGGAGAAAAAATTTTACTGGTCACCTACACCAGTTGGGTATCATTAATAAGACCTGCCCTTGCAACATTTATTCTTGTTGCCTCCGGGATATTCTTAATTCAATACTTCGTATATAGCTGGGCGCTGTCGGTAATGGCACTCATTTATTTCCTGATAAAATATTTTGAATGGAAAGCAAATATATGGGTGGTAACGAGCAGCCGTGTTGTTGATGAAACCGGCCTGTTCCGGCATTATGCCAAAGAAAGCCCTTTGGAAAAAATAAATAATGTTTCGTACGACCAGAATGTTTGGGGAAGGATTTTCAATTACGGGCATGTAGAAATCCAAACCGCTGCCGAAGTCGGCGCAACTGATTATTATAATGTTCATCATCCAAAAAGATTGAAAGACACCATTACACAGGCACAGGCAGACCTGGATAATTATAAGGCAGCATATCATGCAGAGCAAATTGCTACCGCATTAGGCAACTACAACAATTCATCACCGAATATTTCCCGGGAACTTGAAAAATTATACGACCTGAAACAAAAAGGGGTTTTGTCTGAAGAGGAATACATCAAGGCAAAAAATAAATTACTGGGATAACTAATTATTGTTACCAGAATAGTTATATAACAATAATACTCATGTTCAAACTAAATCAATCCATGATTTACAAAATGCATGCTTTCTTTTTGATTTTTGTGCTCTTTTTTTTATTTGCAAATATTACTGATGCACAAGTATCCAAGTTCAAAGTCATTGCATTTTATACAGCAAAAAACGACCTGGCCCACATTAGTTTTGTACATGAAGCGAACAGGTGGTTTCCACAGGTAGGCAGGCAATATGGATTCGAATACGATTCCACCGATAACTGGAATAACCTCAACCAGGATTTTCTTTCGCAATACCAGGTAGTACTTTTCTTAGACACCCGGCCTGATAATCCAATACAGAGGGAAGCTTTCAAAAAATTTATGGAAAACGGAGGCGCATGGATGGGTTTTCATTTTGCCGGTTTCGCATTAAAAGCTTCCGACTTTCCTCAAAACTGGGATTGGTACCATAATGAATTTATCGGTTCAGGGCAATATAAAGGCAATACATGGCACCCGACAGCTGCGATTTTAAAAGTGGAAGACAGCACTCATCCGGTTACCAAAGGATTGCCTCAAACATTCAAATCATCACCTAATGAATGGTATAGCTGGGAAAAAGATTTACGTAGGGATCAGGATATAAAAATTTTACTCTCTATCGACACTTCAAGTTTTCCCCTTGGCAACGGGCCAAAACCTTATGAGATATGGCATAGTGGTTATTATCCTGTAGTATGGACAAACAGAAAATACCGGATGGTGTACGTAAATATGGGGCATAATGATATTGATTACGACCATCATACCAATAAAGAACTATCGTTTCAATTCGCAAATGAAATCCAGGATAAATTAATCATTAATGCGATAATGTGGCTCGGGCAAAAAAATAAATGACTTCAATCCCATACAAATTTCCAGGAGCCATCTTTTTGCCTCTTCCAAACAGTGTGAAAAATGCCCTGATGTTCATCAATCTTGTTGCCGGCGCTGTCGTTCAGTTGCCAGGAATATTTTCCGTAAGTATATCCCATTGATCCATCATCAGAAGCATCTGCAAAATCTACGGACCATTTGAGTGTTGTGCTTTTATGAAACGGTGCAGAGTAAAAACTGTCAATACCGGATTTTTTAAAAACCAAAGAATCATTTCCTCGCTTTATTACTGCATCATTGTCGCAGTAAAACAGGAATGCCGCCTTGATCCCTTTCTCAGCAGCCATTCTTGCAAACTCATTTTCAGATTTAATAATTTCCTTTTTTGCTTCTTCTTTTAAATTATCCTGATCTGTTGTGCAGGCAAAAAAACATATCAAAGAAATTATAGTGCTTCTAAAAAAAACAGAATGTGGCAATGTATATTTTTTGAAATAAAATTATAACAAAACGGAGAGATAATACAGTTATCTTATTAAAGTAACTGTTCCTTTTATAAATATTTTTCCCTTGGCATTCGACCCGCTAATAAAAAAAACGTACACACCTGCATCCTGCATTTTGCCGTTGAAAGTACCGTCCCACCCTTTGGAGACATTATTAGTAGTAAAGATTCTATTTCCCCATCTGTTGTAAACAGAAAATTCTTTTAAATCAAGAGTTACATCAGCGGGTATCTTGAATATATCATTAACACCGTCTCCGTTTGGTGAAAAAGCCGACGGCATATATAAAATTTTGTATATTTTAACAGCAGCTGTTGCAACTGATTTACATCCTTTGTCGCTAGTTGCTGTAAAACTAAACAGGGTATTTTCCGTCAATTGCTTTGTAGTTGTAAGTAATAAACCAGGAGTAGACAAATCATTTGCGGGGTTCCATTCGTACGAAATCACATCAGGAGAAACAGAAGCATGCAAATCAATCGTGTTACCATAGTTGATTACAGTGTCTGCAGGCGATACACTTATGACAGGCAAAGGATCAATAACAGGAGAGACAATATTAGAACTTACAGTTGAAGAACTACAAGCACCGGTACCGGGCACTACCTCACAAAATATTTTGTCGCCATCAGACAAAATACTACTGCTAAAAATGTTTGAATGATCGTTTTGAGTAATACTGTTTATGAACCATTCGTAAGCTGGCGATACCCCTGCATCCTGAACAATTGCATTGAAAATGATAGTATCCCCTTGACAAATTTCATTTGCGGATGGAGTAATACTAACACTTGGTGCAGTTATGTTTTTTACGAATATGGTCTTTGCGGCAGATGTAGCCGAGTTGCTCAATGCACAAGTATATAAAGGATCAACGGTAATAACACAAGTAACAACATCTCCACTGGAGAGTGCTGCTGTCGAATAGTCTTTGCTGTTCACACCCACATCTAACCCGTTAATCTGCCACTGATAGCTTGGGTTGCTGCCAGCATGTGCGGCTGTTGCTATGAAATTTGCCGTCATACCTGCACAAATAGTATCTGCATCCGTTTGTATGGTTACAGAGGGATCTGCCTTGCTGGCAACAGTAATCGTAATTTTATTCGATTGCGCATTGTTAACTGTGGCACATGCGTAAGCCGGGTCTATTGTCATAAGGCAAGAAACAATATCCGAATTTGCTAATGAATTACTTGAAAAAGTATTGCTGTTTGATCCTGTATTAATCCCATTCACCTGCCATTGATAAACCGGATTTATTCCTGCATTTACGGGTGAAGCATTAAATAGAACTGTTGAACCGGAACAGATCGTATCAATTGATGCAGCTATTTTTACTGAAGGAGGGGCACTTGTACCCGCACTCATTTGTACAGCATTCGAAGTCGCATATCCGTTAACCACACAACTTGAGGCATCATAATATCTGCAAACAATAACATCACCGCTTTTTAGCGCACTGTTTACATATTGGGCTCCGTTAGTGCCTGTATTAAGGCCATTAAGAAGCCACTGATAAATGGGCGAGGTTCCTGCATTTGATACAGAAGCATTAAAAGTAACAGTAGTGCAGTTGCAAATAATCGTATTGTCAGATGATATCGTTATGATGGGGTTGATAGCATTAGTTGTAGTATTAATTGTAATATTATCACTTGCCTGCCAAAAAATATTTTCGCAGGGGGTGCTTCCATTCGTAATTGTACAGCTTACATTTTCATTGTTCACAAAATCTGACGCTGTATATGTTGAATTATTTCCGCCCACATTTACCCCATTTCTTGCCCATTGGTATACCGGATTGACCCCTGCGTACAAAACATTTGCTTGTAGTGTGGTAGATGCTCCTGCACATATATTTCCTGCAGGGTTAATTTTTATCGAAGCAGCCGGAGGTGTATTTAGGGGCGGGGTTAATTTAATGATCCAAAAATCATCACAAGTTCCCAGGTTGGAAGGTGTGTGATAACCACTGATATTACTTGAACAGGTGCTTCCTGCAACTACCGCACCTCCATCAGTCGTTTCTTTTACGCAATGCCCCTCATCATATAGGTTGCCTCCCAAATCTTTCTGCCAGATTAAATTGCCTGCGTTATCAATTTTAATAACCCACACATCCGTGTACCCTGAGTTGCATGCCAGATCCCCGTTGTTTGATTGTGCCGAGCCGGTAACAAGATAACCTCCGTCTTTTGTAGGATAAATATTATATGACACCTCCCCACCACCACCTCCGTAGCATTTTTGCCAGTTAACCGTACCGCTGTTGTTCATTTTTACCACCCAGAAATCACTACTGCCATGGTTACCAGACACATCTCCATCATTGGAGACCGTAAAGCCTGCAAAAATATAACCACCATCAGAAGTATTTTGAATTGACCAGGCCTGGTCTGAAGAACTGCCGCCCACCGCTTTCTGCCACTGTATATTACCATTAACATCTAATTTTACAATCCATGCGTCAGTATTGCCGTGGTTACCTGTAACATCTCCGTCATTAGATTGAGTAAGCCCTCCGACTACGCAACCTCCGTCTACTGTCGCAACTACTGCATTCGATTCATCATCGCCACTGCCTCCAAGAGTCTTTTGCCATTTTAAATTTCCTGAAGCATCTATTTTTATTACCCAATAATCTCTTGAGCCATGGTTGCCGGAAACATCTCCATCATTCGATTCAGTAAACCCACTTACAAAACAACTTCCATCCGCAGCAAGCGCCATTGCCAATCCATAGTCATTCTGGCTACCTCCATACATTTTCTGCCAAACAATTTCTCCTTTGTTATTGAGTTTTACAACCCAATAATCCAGGCCTCTGTGGTTTCCGGTTATATTACAATCAACTGAAGCCGAGCTGCCCGCAACTATATAACCGCCATCAGAAGTTTGACGAATAAAGCCCCCTGTTTCCATGGAATTACCCCCAAGACATTTTTGCCACTGAATATTTCCAGTATTATCAAGCTTCACTACCCAGAGATCGTTTAAAGCAATATTACCGTGATAACCCATAATATCTCCATTGTCAACGCCCTCCGTATATCCGGCAGCAATATATCCGCCGTCCGATGTAAGATCGATTGACCAGGCATAATCTCCATTATTACCTCCAAGGCACTTTTGCCATTCCACATAAGGCAACGATGATTGAGCTGAAATTACCTGCGGGGAGGAAAGAATACAAAAAAAACATAAGGCATTCGCAAGCGTCATGTTGATTTTATAGATAATATTCATGGCTCCTAAAAATAACATTCTCTCTTCATATAAATAAATTTATTGAATTCCCTTTTCATAATGTAATCCTTAAAAGAGTGATCCTTTATTTGGTTTTTTTAAAGGACGTTTGATTAATTTTGGCTATATGCCGCTATTTTTTTCATCTATCAATTCAGGAAGCAACGGTAATTGCTATTATATCGGCAATAATGATGAAGGTGTATTAATTGATGCCGGCATTTCCTGCAGGGAAACTGAAAAAAGGATGAAGAAACTCGGTCTTGATATGCAAAAAGTGAAAGCTATTTTTGTTTCACATGAACATTCAGATCATATCACCGGCATTCCCGGCATTTCCAAGAAATACCAGTTGCCTGTTTATATAACTGATCAAACTTTCAGTAACAGCAATATTCCGGTTGAACAGCACCTCATCCGTTCATTCGCACCTTACCAGCCAATTTGTGTCGGATCCATATCCGTTCTTCCTTTTCCAAAATCACATGATGCCGCAGATCCGCACAGTTTCATGATTTCTCAAAACAATATGCACATTGGCGTATTCACTGATATCGGATATGCCTGTAAACATGTTATTAAACATTTTACACAATGCCACGCGGCGTTTCTGGAAAGCAATTATTGTGATGATATGCTGGAAAAAGGAAATTATCCGGAATCTTTAAAAAGAAGGATCCGCAGTAAGGAGGGGCATCTTTCAAACAGCCAGGCGCTCGGGCTTTTTTTAACACATCGCGGTAAGCAGTTGAGCCACCTGGTACTGTCTCATCTTTCCCGGAATAATAACAGCATGCAATTGGTAGAAGATACATTCAGCCCACATGCAGGTAATACAAAAATGATAATCGCATCACGATATAAAGAGACAGAAGTTTTCTGCATTGATGAAAAAAATACGCTTTCTGTTGCAACAAATAAAAAATCCCGTTCTCACCAACAGCTTACTTTATTTTAATCTCATGGCACGTATCTGCAGCAAACTTTTTTACCCATCTTCCCATCACAACAACGCTCCCTGATCCCTGTTCAAGCAGGCTTCTTAATATATCTGTTCATCAAACGGCATTTCATTTTCAATCGACAATTCCCTCTTCACCAAAAACCTATTTTGCCATGCGGCAACAGCAGCAGCAAGTTCCATCAATATCAGCAGTGATAAAGCTTTTGAAAGATTTGCTTTTTCAGAAATAAAACCGATCACAGAAGGGCCTGTCAGGAAACCGATTAATCCTCCTGTTGTTACCATCGCAAAACCTTCCACGGTACTCACGCCAGGAATATTTGCCGATGCACTGAATAATACCGGCACGATACAACAGCAGCCAAAACCTATCATCATATACCCAAGTATGGCTAGGGAAACTACGGGCGACAATACCACTACTGCAAACCCGCTTGCAGCCAGCAAACAACCTGCCGTAACTATTTTTTTACCGCCGATTTTCGCAATCAGTGAGTCTCCATTCAATCTTCCAACAGTCATGGCTACTGAAAAACCTGCATAACCCAGGCTCACCAGGGCTTTTGGCGCATTCAGAGCTTCTTTAAAATAAATGGCGCTCCAGTCTGCCACGCAACCTTCAGCCATAAAACTCACCATGCAGATAAATGAAATGCCGAGTATGGTTAATGAAGGCAATTTAAAATCGGAACGGGAATGAATAACATCGGTATTTGCCAATAAATGTTTTCTGTTTGAAATCATGATAATGATTATTACAGCTGCAACCAGTACTATCTGTATCCCGGAAGGAACATGCACCGCAAATAATAAAGCTGCAACAGCTGCGCTGGTAGCGCCACCCAAACTATACATGCCGTGGCAGGTGCTCATCATGAACCGGGAATATTTTTTTTCCAGGATATTTACTGTCGCATTCGATGAAACGCCATTCAGAAAACTGAATAGCCCGTAACAATACAGGCAAATCCAGAACATCATCCTGTTTACTGAATTAATCTGTAAAATCATAATGATGCAAATCAGTGAATATCCGGTCATCATCCATCTGCCCACTGGAATTTTGCTGAATACCCGCGTAGAAAACAACATACCCGTTATAGCGCCCAGCGGTGAAAGCAAGAGCGACAAACCGAGGCTGCCATCAGTAAAAGCAAGCCTGTATTTGATTCCGGGTATTGCTGCCACCCAGATGCCAAACAAAAGGCTCGACACGGAAAACAGAAAACCTACTGCCAGCGCCGGCTTTATTTTAATAAAAGAAGAAATATTTTTGATCATCTCGGCGCCAAAATTAATTAATTGTGCAATTGAAGTAAGAAAGGATTTGTGTAACAGGGATTATTGCTACTATTCAACTTTTCTTGCGTCGCACCCTTGTACTTCAGGGAGCCTATTCAGCAAAAAAATCCAGGCAAGAAATATGGCGATGGTATTTCATCGGCCAGGGTGTTCCTGATTCCAGATGTCTAAAAAAGATTTACTGGCGTCTAAAATATATTTATAATACTCCCAATCGGTATTGAATGTTTTCAGAAATTCATAAGTTGGCCGGTAATCTCGCATAAAAGAATCAAGTAAAGGTGGTTCAAGCCCGGTTACTTTTTTCACTACATTTTTTGTAAACCGGTGATCAATATATTTCTGCTTTTCCTCATCTTCAAGTCTTTGCTGAAAGGCAATCAACCTGCGTTCTTTTTTTCCATTAAAAAACATATCCATATCAAGATCCAGTCCTACACCGGCTCCACGTTTATTGGGTTTGATACCGTTGAGATATTCCGCCCCTCCGTAGTTAAATATTTTCTGATACTCCCTGCGGTTTTCAATGGAATCAAGCCCGTAACTTCTTGACATCACCGATACTGAAGGTAAGGAATCCACCGCTACATCAATGCTCATATCAAATTGCCTTGGGTCAGGTATTTCACTTACCGGGAATTTTAAAGTGGCCTTATTGAGGTACGAAAAAAAGATCGAATCTTTCCCAGGCAGCCTGATTGCATAATGCCCTGATGAATCCGTAATGGTTCCGGTTCCGGAGGTATCCATCACTGTTACGCCACGCATGGCAATCGTTTGCGTACGGTCGTATACAGTACCCTTTATCAGCACCTGCGCCTGCATTAGATTATCACACAGCAACAATAAACATATCAAAATCCTTACACGCAAAGTTTCAGTAAATTTATCGGCAGGTAAACTAAATCACTATTTATATCTGTAAGAAAAAACAAAACCGATTAACAATTTTTTTTCAAAATCTGGAGTTATTGTAAAGGATGCTATCAGCGGTGTCGGTCGCTTTTAAAGATTTCCCGGCGAATATAATATGACAACAAATAATAAATTATGGCAACAAAAAAAATCTATATCACATTTATAGCGCTGGCTTGCCTGGCAGCAGGCGCGTGCAGCAATGAAGACAAACAAAAAACTGTTGACAGTACAAAAGATTCCACCTCTTCAAAAGGCACTGTTCAACCGCCGAATGATTCAACGGACAATATGAAACAGGCAGACAGCACAACTGTTGCTTCCCCAATCAAGGCTACTGATGTAAAAAAAGGTGTTTCAAATAAAGTAAATGATGTATCAAAAACCGAACCCAGGAAAGGAGCAGAAGCAATTAAAGTGGCAGATGAAAAAACACAGTCAACTGTTGCTGCAGTGGCAGATGCCGGTAAGACCGCAGCACGAAAAACTGATAGTGCCGTTTCTAGCGCAGCCGCAAAAACAGGGCCGCCCATAACAAAAAAAGAAAGCAAAACTGCTGATGACGAAGGGCTGATACCGGCTAACGTTGCAGACAACAGTAAATCTGTTGCACCTAAATACGGCATTATTCCCCGCGATGCCAATGAAAATAATATCAGCAACTTTAAAAGCGCTTTTCCTGATCAACGCACTCTTGTCAGGATAAATTTTGATGCTGATCCTGATACAGAAATGCAAAACACCAAAATTCAAATAATAAATGCACTCAAAAAATCAGGATATAACAATATCAGTAATAAATCAATCACGTTTCACCCTTCACGCATGCCAAAAGATATTCATTATGAATTGCAGCATGACGGATCTGTGGTGATATGGGTACAACCTGCAAACCCATAATAAAACCCCCTTATAAAAGGGGCATTAAAATAACTCCGCATTTGATTTTAACTGCAATAAAGCAGTCAATGCAGCAGCAACTCTTAGTTTAGTTTGCCCGTCCAGATAATGGCTGAGCCAGATAATATTCTTGTTCAACCCGAACATCCCTCCTCCAAAATACTGAAGGGCAGCAATGGGCTGAGCATTTTCAAACAGTTCATAACCCAATGCAGGTGGTTTCACAGTACCAGCTGACTTTGCTGGCACAATGAATATTTTTCTGCTGCCATTAGTAAAAATGCCTTGAGCTTTAAAACCATTTTCCGTTCCAGCATTTTCAAATTCACTCATCAGCAAAATCCAATTTTCGACAGTATCAGTTTGCAGGGTAATGAATACAGAAAAAATGCTTTTCCCATACACCAATTCATTTTTACCGATAAAAAAATGAGGCAACAATTCCACTTCCTGAACAGCTTTTGTCTCCATGGCATTCAATGCATTCACATTTGCAGTATCTTTTCCTGTTTCAGCAAGTCTGAATGAAAATTTTTCTGAAGATTTATTATTTGTTCTGGTATCCAACAAATCCGTTTTATAGTTTGTCCTCATCCAGTTCAGTTTGCCAGATATAACAGCATATTGGCCAAAACTGAATTTCCATATCTTCCCAAACCATTTCGAACCCATCTTCACTGTTAACTCATCCGAATTCATTTTCAAACTGTCGCTTATCACAATGCTTTTATCCTGTGCTGAAATATTAGTGCTAAAGATCAATATAAAACAACTTAGCAAAAAATATCCTCCTCGCATAAATTATCATTAGTGTGAAAGAAATTAATTTTAAATATTCATCTTCTTCATTTCGTTCACTGCATAATCGCAGGCCCTTGCAGTCAGCGCCATATAAGTAAGTGAAGGGTTAACGCAGTTGGATGATGCCATACACGAACCATCTGTTATAAAAACATTTTTCACTTCATGCATCTGGTTGTAACCATTCAGCACCGAAGTTTTAGGATCGCGTCCCATTCTGGCAATACCCATTTCATGATTGGCATTACCGGGAAATGACATGTTATTGCTTATGCGGATGTTTTTAAAGCCTGCAGCTTCCAGCATTTCTTTTACTGCAGCTTCGCAGTCTTTATTCATCAGCTTTTCATTTTCTTTAAACGCACAATCTACTGCAACCAACGGCCTGCCCCATTTGTCTTTTTTATCGTGATTAAGGGTAACACGATTATCAGCATAAGGGAGGCATTCGCCAAAAGTATATAACCCTATTTCCCATCCGCCCGGAACACACATTGCCGCTTTAAGAGATTGGCCGGTTTCACTATCCCCTGCCCGTCGGGGCCGGGATGCACTTGCGCCGACATAATAGCCACGCAAAAAAGGAGCGTCCTTTTTTTTCAGATTCCTGAAACGTGGAATAAAAGCGGGTGTCGGTCTTCTTCCATAATAATAACTGTCTTCAAAGCCATCCACCGAAGCGGAAGCAGAAACGCCTTTGTGGTGGTCCATCAGGTTCCTGCCCACCTGGTCGCTGCCATTACCAAGACCGTTAGGGAACCTGGAAGAAGTTGAATTCAACAGAATGAAAGCTGTTGCAACTGTTGCTGCATTAAGAAAAATTATTTTAGAATAAAATTCGATAGTTTGATTGGTATTGGTGTCAATGATTTCCACACCAGTTGCTCTGTGTTTCCTTTCATCATAAAGCACCCGGTTCACTAAAGCATGCGGACGTAGTGTTAAATTACCTGTGGCAAATGCAGCAGGCATAGTGCTGGCATTAGTACTGAAATAGGCCCCGAACGGACACCCGCGGTGACAAAGATCTCTTGCCTGGCACTGACCTCTTCCTTTAACCGGTTTAGTTAGGTTTGCCGTACGGCCCATGATTACCTTTCGATCGGTGTATTTTTTTTCAATAGATTCCTTAAAATATTTTTCTACTGCATTCATCTGGAAAGCCGGCTGAAAAACCCCATCGGGCAAATGCGCAATGCCATCTGCGTTTCCACTTACCCCGATAAATGATTCCACATAATCATACCACGGAGCAATATCTTTATACCTGACAGGCCAGTCAATACCGATACCTTCTTTCAGGTTTGCTTCAAAATCCAGATCACTCCACCGGTAACAGGCTCTCGACCACAGCAAGGAACGGCCCCCAACAATATTAGCCCTGATCCAATCAAACCGCTTTATTTCTTCATAAGGGTTTTCACTGTCATTGATATAAAAATGTTTATTGTCTTCCCTGAACGACCAATGCCTGCTCTGCACATAATTTATTTTTTTGTCTTCCTGTGTTACATGCAGGTGATGATTAAACTCCCATGGATCTTTGGTTGCTGTGGGATAGTCGGGATGAATAATATTCCCTCCCCGCTCCAGCAAAAGCACTTTTAACCCTTTTTCACAAAGTTCTTTGGCAGCCCATCCGCCAGTAATACCTGAACCGACAATGATTGCATCATAACTATTCTGATTTTTTGCCTTATTGTTAAGTAATAAAGTATCGCCTGGCATAGATCATTTTTTTTGAAAGATTGAAAAGTGAGAAATGAAAATTAAGCGCACAAATAAATGATAGAATTTCTTTTACATATATCCTGCACCTGACTTCCCGTATTTGCCTTTTTCATTTCACCCTCACTGTTTATTAAAGTGTTCCATCATTTTTTTTGAAAAATCTGCAAGGGCTAACTCAGGCGAGGCAATTTCCGGGTGCCACATCTTCTCCCATTCAAAACTGAAATACCCTTTATATCCGTCACCGGACAAATAATCAATTGCGCCAAAAACAGGGGTTTCGCCCTCCCCTAAAAAAACATAATTTATTTTTCCGTCATTAATCTTCGCGTCTTTTATATGTGTGTGCCTGATGTATTTTTTTAAACGGCGGTATGCCTCTGCAGGAGGCTCTTTGGTAATGGTCCACATATTCACGACATCCCAGATCATACCTGTATGTTTATTTTCAGCGAACTGCATTACTTTTTCAATATCCTCTATGTGTACCAGATCTCCATGCGATTCAACTAGCACAGTTACATTACTTCCTTTTGCATAATCTGCAAGAAAAAGCAATCCTTGAACAATCAAATCAATGGTTGCATTTTTTTCCTGATCTTTAGGAAAATTATTCGGAAATACCCTTACATACGGGCAATTCAGTTGCACGGCAAGGTCAATGAACCGTTTCCCATCATCTAAATTCTTTTCTCTTTCCGCTCCCTTTGGGAAATGCAGGGTGGCGGAAGAACCCAGGTCGGAAAATTTAAGGTTTTGATCTTCCATCATCCGCAATGTTGTTTTTATATTTTCGGCATTGCTGAATTCATGGCATTTCGGCAAATCAAGTTCCCGTTTTATACCGCGGATTTCAATAGCATCATAATAATGAGCGGCAGCAAAATCAATAATCCGGCTAAATTCCCAATCAGGGCAGCCCAGCGTAGAAAAAGACAAAAGCGGTTTATACTTTACCGCATTAAATGAAGAAGGAATAACAGCGGAAGTCAGCAATATGGCAGAAGATTGCAGAAATTCCCTGCGAGATGAAGATTTCATGCGCAAACCGTTTAAATGATTACTCAAGTTACGGAATTGCAAAGAATTTTATCATCCAGACAGCGAAAACATGTTTCACTATTTTCGGTTGTACATCAACGTTTGAAGCAAACCATAAGCTGCTTTACAGAAACGAATTATAAAAACCTATATCCATTTGGCCGAATAGCTCTGAAATTCGCTCCTCAATTCTTTCATCACTTTTTCAAATGCCTTTATCTTTTCTTCTGTATCGTTGTATTGTGCAATCCTGTCTGTATGCACACGCCCTTTATGATCTTTCGCATCAACAAACACTTCATGCGCGCTTTCATTAATCATATGTTTCAGTTCATCGATATTATTCCTTTGTATAATAAACTGGTTTTGGAAATGTTCGATTCCAGCACTGGCATCTGTACTGGTATTTTTTGAAGCTATTTCTGTCAGTCTTTTATTCAGTACAACCAGGTCATCTTTATAAAAATCAAGTTTATTCAGCCATTCGCGGTGATCGGTTCCAAGTTGGTCGGTATTTACATAACTCATAATCTGAATTTTTAAGTGTTTATTAATTCTATATCCAAAGCTTAAAAAAACAGACTAATACCGCTATGATCAATATCAAACTGATTCATGACAAAACTCAGTCGAACGAGCAGGCCGTTATCTTACCCCATTTGTCCAATCTGATAATACAGGATGTTTTCATACAAAATTCAATGTCTACAACAAGCCAAATAAACCGGGTTGTAAAACAGTTCTGAAATCATTCCCTGTTTAATCTTTTTAATTTTTGTTTGAGGTTCTCGAAAGTTTCCAGCGGACCTTTGGTAGAAAAAATATTCATCAGCCATGCCGGCACATTACCCCCCGGATCCAGTTCCAATATGTATACAAGATGAATTTTATTACCTGCCATGGCTTTAATGTCCCAGGTACCCCTTGATAAGGGGATACGGACGATATTCTTTTTTTCAGGCATATAATTCCTGATACTTTCCGAAACAACCTTCAGCGAATGCGAAGATGAGTCATGAATAATTTTACAATGCGCATAAAAATCCCTGTCGCTCGCGGGCCATGGCACATCAATCACTGAATAATAAACAAAATCATAATGATTTATTTTTTTAACAATTATACTTGTCTTCGTACCATATGCCCACTCGGTATACTTTTCCGCATCTGCAAGTATAGCAGCAACCTGGTTAAGCGTTCCATGCAAATCAACTTCAATTTTAATATCATTAAATTTTGATTGCTGGGACGGCCTGTTGTACATCCTGATTCCATCCTGTTCCTTTACAAACTGCCATGTACCCTGCATATCCCGCACGTTTGCAAAAGACAGTACAAGAAAAAAAAGTAAGAAGGCTTTCATGCCCGGCTCGTTTAAACTGTTAACAGAATTAATACCTGCTTTTAAAATTAATCAAAAGGAAAAAAATGAACCGGGGGCGAATGTTAAATTATTGTATTTACCGGATAAAAATTAGCTGAATAAATACAGGTAAACCCAATAAGTGTAATACAGAACTTCATTCAGGCAGAAAGGAAATTTTTCAACAGATCATGATGAGGTGTATGCAAATTTTTGTAAATAACGATTTACGTCAAGTAATCGGCAATAAGCTGCAGGGAACTATTTAATCTAAAATTATTTTGCAGGCGTAATAATAATGTTCCGGTAGTCAATCGGCCCATGATCCCCCTGGATCAGCAAAGGGCCTGGCTGCCCTTCATCACTGTTGATTGCCCCCCCCGTAATTCCGGGTATTTCGCGGTTACATATTACCGTTACTCCATTAAGAACAACGGTAACCATCCTGCCGACCAGCGTAATATCATACGACTGCCATTCACCAGCATCTTTTGCAGGCATTGAGCTTGGGGCAATAAATCCATAAACAGCGCCGAGCAAACCCACTTCTGGTTCTTTGCCTTTGCTGTCTTCTACCTGTACTTCATAACGGCCACGGAGATAAACGCCGCTGTTGCTTTCTTTAGGATAACGAAATTCAATATGTAGTTTAAAATCGGAGAACATCTGGTCCGTAACCAGGTTCGCTCCCGAATGCGGGCTGCGCAGGATACCGCTCGCTACCACCCACTGGTTTTCGCCAAGCGCGTGCCAACCCTTTAAATCCTTACCATTAAATAAGGTAACAGGCGCACCCCAAACCGGTTTTGCTGTACGTTTTAATAATGGTGCCCGATGTGCATCCCAGGTAAAACCAGTACCGTCACTTGCAACACCGGTTCCGCTTAAACTGTCCCCCTGCAAAGTCCCTTCAATAGACATATTATTATCCGTATTCTCCCATTGCGGAGGAATAGAAAAACTCATCTTATTGTCAGCAAAATTTACTTTTGAAATAGGCCGGGCACTTCCTCCCGCGCCCACATATCTTCCTACCAGGGTACGCAAGCCTGAGTGAAGCACTTCGAGCCACGAAGGAAGATCCTTTCCTTTAATGTGCATTGTCATATCCCACCTGCCTTCCAGTGGAGAATGTTGTTGCGCGAACAATGCAATATTATTGCCGAGTAATAATATTGCAACTATCATCAATATTTTAGGGTTTGATTTATTCATAATAAAAGTTTTCTGAAAATAAAGGCATGAATGTACAAAAGAAAATTTTATACAACAGCAATAATATACCGGCCTATCTGACCTTTACGCCGTCTGTCAGGTTTTTCCTGTAGCTGTATTTTATTTTGTTCCTTCGTATCGAACAAATTATTAACTTTATAGGAAACGATTGTTATGCTGTCAACACCTTCAATAATGGGGCTACATCTTCATTACAGGCTTTGGATATCGGAATTAAACCAGGATATCACTGTTCTTCGCATTTTTAACGATTACCTTCAGGAGATAAAGAACAGGAAGGTTGAACCAGAAATACAAAACCGGGTTAACAGATTCAAAATGCAGTTCTCCGATTTAAGAAACGAAATAGATGAACTCCGGCACCAGATGCACCTGAACAAAATGAAACTTGCTGCGGAATCAAGAGAAGGCTTAAAAATCAGCATGGAAGAAATGGAATCCGACAACCATAATGATGTAGAAAACCGCTACAATACTTTCCGTAAATCTTTCGACCGGATGAAAAATGATTTTATCCATTTCGAAAGCCAAAGCCTGTAGAATCAGCTCCCATCATTAATCAAATAAGTGCATTTCCACACAAACTGATTTCAGTTTTTCATGTAACTTCAGCAGCTAAAATTTTCATTTACCAAAATTATCAAAATGAGAAAGCTGCTTATTGCATGTCCTTTTGCTGCAATTATTTTATTCAGTTGCTCCACTTCGCAAAACAAAGAAGAAAAAAAAGACAGGTTATCCAAAGCTTCGAGGGAAAATAAAAATGGGTGGATTTATGTACATCTTGAGGGATCGCCTTCCGATATCGGTTACCAGCATGGTTATTTATTGGCTAACGATATTGACACCAATATCCAATCACTCTCCTATTTTCTTGATCACGAAACGCACAGGAACTGGCAGTTTTACCGCAATGCGGCGAAAAGTTTTTTATGGGATAAGCTTGACCGTGAATACAAAGATGAGATCAACGGGATAGTAGAAGGGCTACAGGCAAAGAATATAAAATACGACAGTCTGGATATTACTGCATTGAATGCCCAGGAAGAGCTGGCTTACTACTATGTTCCTGCATTAGACAATCTTGCCAAACCGGGAAGCGGCATGAACAAGGCTCCGGGTAATTGCAGCGCATTTATTGCAACAGGCAGCTATACCAAAGACGGCAAAATTGTAATGGGGCATAATAACTGGACCTATTATATCGTAGGGCAGCATTGGAATGTAATTGCAGATATTGTTCCTGAAAAAGGCCATCGGATCATGATGGATTGCATGCCCGGCTACATTCACAGCGGAGATGATTTTGCTATTTCCGATACCGGCATACTCATTACAGAAACCACCATCACCCAATTTTATCTTTTTGATTCCACCGGCATACCTGAGTTCATGCGTGCACGCAAGGCGTCACAATATGCCAATAATATTGACGACGTGATCAAAATTTTCACTACGGGTAACAATGGCGGTTATGCCAACGACTGGCTGATCGGCGATACCAAAACAAATGAAGTGGCAAAACTTGAATTAGGCCTGAAAGATTACCGTATCTGGAGAAGTAAAGATACAGCGATGATCGGTTCGAATTTTCCGAGTGACCCCAAGCTGATAAAAGAAGAAACAACGTTTAACGTGAATGATGCTACCACCTCGCCCAATGCCAGAAAAAAACGCATGGAACAATTGGTGGAAATTGACCTGAAAGGGAAAATGGATGCAGAAACAGGAAAAAAAGTGGAAGAGGACCATGTTGATGCTCTGCAAAATAAAAATGCCAATAACCGCTGCGTGGTATGCGGGCATATTGATGAAGATCCTAAAGGTTGTGCCGAATGGGACCTGAAGCCCTATTATCCAATGGGGGCCGTGCAGGGAAAAGTAACTACTGCTGACCTTGCAGCGAATATGCAGTTATGGGCGAGAAAAGGGCATCCTTGTGGCCAGGACTTTATAGGCGAAAAATTCTATAAGGCACACCCGGAATATTCCTGGATGTCAAAATATCTCAACAATATGGTTGCTTATCCATGGACGTTATTTTCTGCAAAAAAATAGCAGCAACATGTTTGAACTATACCCCTGTATTTGCCTGAAAACATTTTCAGGCAAATACAAATTTTTTCTGGATAAGATAATTATAACTTAGCCCAATGATAACAGAAGTAATTATTTTGGAAAGAATAAAGCCCGGATGAAAATAATGCATAAAAAAATATACCCCCGCTGCCTGTAGTAAAATATTCCCTGACCAGAACAACACATACTTCACTATTTGCAGGTATACATTTACGTTAGTTGCTTTAAAAACCCAGTTCCTCGACAAAATAAACTGAACTACCGACCCGATGATATTACCGCCCGCATTTCCCTGAATATACCAGCAATGGAATACATGGACGAAGATAATTGACACCAGGAAATCCGCTATCGAACCGATGATGGCTGCAGCCTGGGCTCTTACATAAGTAAACATGATTTTAAAATTAATCATTCGGTATTACTAACCGGATTTTGCTCCATTAGCTTTATGTTATCTTATTTTGGAAGGGAAGGGCGTATTATGTCAGTAACACGACATATTTTTTACACCCATCAGTTTAATTTTAGTAACACCAATACATTCTACAATCCCTGTAATGACATGATATTACTCGAAAAAAAATCTTTTATGTGGCTTATTTTTCTTTCGGCCATGCCCTTGGTTACCGGTTTTCAAAAAACATCAACAAATCGCAGCTTGCCGGGGTTTGCGGTGGTTGAGTTATTTACTTCCGAAGGATGCAGCAGTTGCCCCCCTGCAGATGAAGCGGTAAAGGACATAGCCGGAAAGTATAAACTCAATGTTTTTGTATTAGGGTTCCACGTTGATTATTGGAATTACCTCGGATGGAAAGACCCGTTCAGCAAACCTGATTACTCCGAAAGACAAAAGCAATATGCCCTGATATTTTCCCTGAATACGATTTATACCCCGCAGATTATTGTAAACGGCAAAACTGAATTTGTTGGTTCCGATAAAAACAAACTCGAAGAAACAGTTACCAGGGAATTAAAGATGGTTGTTGGCTCACCCATTCAACTATATGCGAAAGAAGAAAGAGATAATGAAATAGAAGTAAAATATAATACTGAAAAAACACAAGGTGATATTATAAACATTGCCCTAGTTCAAGTACAGGCAGAAAATAATATTTCAGAAGGAGAAAATGAAGGAAAAGTTTTACATCATATTAATGCAGTGAGGGACTTCAAAATAGGTGAGCTTAACGGCTCAGGCCCTGTATTATTACATTTTCCCGCAGGTTTGTCAAAAAAGGATTGTAAGATTATTGCTTTTCTACAAGACAAAAAAACAATGCGTATATTATCTGCCGCTTCAGCTGATATTTATTAGCGTTCGCTAACGTGTAGGCCTACCCGTTTAGTGAACTTACCATAATTGACCGTAATAATACGAATCATAAAAATTAATGGATAAAATATCATAATGGTATGTTCTTTGCGTTTATAAAAATGTGAACCCATCTACTTTTTCAATACCCTTTGAGTTTAACGGCAAACAATATGTTTGTGAGATAAACCCAATCAAAAAGCACAGTTCCACCCCAAGAACTTTTCAAATCACGTTGAATGATGTTTATTTTGGAATTATCACTTTTACCGGCAAAGCATGGGAAAGCGATACTCGTAAAAACAGCCTGGTTGAAAAAATAGGCAGCCTCATACACGAATTCCTGCCTATACAACCAGATTAATTATCCATTTCCCGGATAAAATTATCTGCAAAGATTGAACGAACATTTAAATTGCATATGCATTTAAACATATAACCTATGCATTGGCTTTTTCTGATTCTATCCGCCATGTGCGATGCCGTTTATAATGTTTTTTTAAAACGCACCAACAGTTTTTATGATTGGGGGAACCTTCTTTTTACAGCCTTATTCCTGGCGGGCAGTGTAATCGGGTTTAAAAAAGGAATCAACGGTATTCAGCTGGGCATTGCCATGGCCGTGTGGTCCGGTGTTGCAATTATTGGTACTGTTCTGCTTGATATAGTTATTTATAAAGCAAAAATCGATTTTAAAATCGGTTTTTTCATGCTGCTCTGCGTCATCTCAATCATCGGGTTGAATTATTATTCGCATAAATAATAACTACCACGTTGATGCATATCCCAAAACAGCTATTATATCCGCCTGAAACTGCAGAATAAAAAATGCTGAATGGTATTAAAAGGTGTTTTATGATCTTGTGTGATGCAATTAATTTTTTCAAAACCGTTTTGTAATTTCCCTGATAAAGTTTCTTCACTGTATTGCATAACATCCAGGCCACTGCATTTTTTGGGGCCTTTCTCACTGAATACGCCTATAATAACTGTTCCCCCTGTTTTAACCGCTTTTCTGGCAATCGACAGATATTTCCGGATTTGAGATGCTGTAGTTAGAAAATGAAATGCTGCACGGTCATGCCAGATATCATAAACAGCAGCCGGTTCAAATTCAGTAATATCACTAACCACCCATGTAACCTTTTCTGATTTAATCCCCAGTCTTTTTTGAGCCCTTTTCAAAGCCTCTTCACTGATATCAAGCACGGTAATATCTTCAAACTTTTCATCAATTAAAAAATCAACCAATTTACTGTCGCCACCGCCAATATCAATAATCTTTGCTTTTTTATCAGGATGAGCAGCATGAACAAAATCCAGCGAAATCTGTGGCATATCCTGTGTCCAGCTCATTTCACTCGACTGTTTGCTGCTGTATATTTTTTCCCAATGAAATTTTGACTGTTCCATATTTATAAATCAAAATTATGAATTGCCTGTAAAAAATGCCTGCTTCATCATAACCTGATAAAAAATTCTTGGGATGAATATCTGGGCTTTTGAAAGAAAGGTAAAATATTTTTGCCCAGCATTCAGTTGCTATCAGTTTGTTATACGTCCGATTTCCGCTAACAGCAACCTAATGCAGAAAAAAAGTAACCAATTTGCAGATTATTCAGATTAATTAATTTCTTTTGCTCAAATCTTTTCATAAAACTGAACTGCCTGAACAAGGATGACGATAAACCCGCTCAAGAAAAACAAAAAACTGCATGTGCTGACACTGGCTGCAGTTATTTTTTTTACCGTATCAGGCGGGCCATTCGGACTGGAACCTTTGCTGGGATATGCCGGTGAACATGGTATTTTCCTGTTGCTTATCATTACCCCTTTATTGTGGGATATACCGGCCATACTTACCATACTTGAATTGAACAGTATGATGCCGGTAACCGGGGGCTATTATCAATGGGTGAAGAGGGCATTAGGCCCGCGCTGGGGGTTTTATGAAGGATGGTGGACGTGGCTTTATACATTTGTTGACCTGGCCATATACCCTGTTTTATTTGTCGGATATCTTTCTTTCTTCTTTCCGCAACTGGGCGACCTTCGCATTCCCGTATGCCTTGCAATTGTATGGTCGGGCGCAATACTAAACATACTGGGTATTTCACCGGTCGGAAAAACAACCATGCTGTTAAGTATATTCGTGATAATACCTTTCATCATTGCTTTTGTGCTCGCATTACAGAACCCGGCACACTTTACTTTTCCTGCACCATCTCTTAAAAATATTTCTTTTCCTGCGATGGGCATGGCATTATATACGGTAATGTGGAATTTTTTTGGGTGGGACAATGCCACCACTTACGCGGAAGAAGTGGACAAGCCGGTACGAAGTTACTTAAGATCAACGATGATTGCCTTTATTGCAGTAATGTGCATCTATGTTATCGTAGTATATACAACGCTTCGTTTTCATATTGATGCCGGCGAATTGAATAAAGACGGATTCCCTGCATTGGGTGTACTCGCGGGGGGCAAATGGCTGGGCAGCAGTATTGCCGTCGGCGGAATGGCGGGCGCATTAGGGCTCTTCTCTTCCGTATTGTTGTCTATTTCACGTGTACCTGAAGTAATGGCGCAGGATGGTTTTCTGCCCCGTAAATTGCAGGCATTGCACCCAAAATACAACACCCCTCATGTATCCATTATTGTTTGTGCGGCAGTCATCAGTTTTATGATACTTTGGTCTTTTGAAGAATTAATCATTATTGATGTTACATTATACGGCACCTCTCTTTTTCTTGAATTTGTAACATTAGTCGTGTTACGGATTAAAGCACCTCATGAGCAAAGGCCCTTTCGTGTTCCGCTACCGATATGGGGGTTGATGATTTTATATATTCTGCCGGTAGCCGTTTATGCTATTGCCCTTTCCGGGGCTTTATTATCTGAAGAACAGAAATTTTTGCCTGCAGTATTTGCCATCGGGGCATTGCTTAGTGCAGAGCTGGCATGGCAGGTGATGAAATGGAGAAAGAAAATTGTATAGGCAATAATTTTCAACAAAGCAACGCTATCCGGAACATAAAAATACATACTAAAATATCATTTTCTTTGTTTCAAACACATTGGCAATCCATAGCCTGCTTCACCAGTGAGTAATAATTTGTATATTCAGATCGTTATAAAGCAATCATTCAACACTTAAATATGAAAATGCAAAAATCAGCAACATCCATTTTATTATTTTCCCTTCTTTTTATATTTTCCTGCAACAAAACAAACAACCCCAATTCGAATAATCTGAATAAAGTGAAGCTGTACATTGAAGATGCTACACAAACCGCTTATAATGAAATTGATACTTTTACCCTTTCATATGATAACCAGGACCGTATTATAAGTTTAGAAAGCCCGATAATAAAACAAACATATACTTATGGTTCAGGCAATAGCTTTTCCATGGACCTCTATACTTATGGCGCCTGGAGCATACATGAAATTTTTTATCTCAACGGTTCGGCAATTGTCGACAGCACACTCCAATACAACAACACCAGCGACACCAGCAGCGAAGGTTATTTATTCAGCGGCACAACACTTCTTCAAAAGAAAGAATACATCTATTCCTCTTCAGCCGTACAAATCGATACACAAGATGATTATACTTACGACAATAATGGAAACATGACTAAAGATGTTCAGTCAGATGGCAATGGAAATGTCGGTACTGTTATTACTTATACTTATACCGACAAGCCGCTTAACCCCCTGGTAACACCAAAATATTTTACGCTGCAATCTAAAAACCTGCCTGCAACACAAACGCAGGTTGATGGCTATGGCAACCCACTGCTCACGATTACCTACTCCTATAATTTTGACAACCAGGGCAGGTTAATCAAAGACACGGAGACCTATGATAATGGTGATGTAGTGGTAAAATCTTACGTATATTATTAACAAGCGGAAGAGCTGAACTAAATACAGGTTCTTTATTATTCTAAATCTTGTACACAATTATTATGGCAGAATTGCTTTGCTATTGATTACAAACAGGCATTGTAACCGGAATTAATTTGCAGAACGTTGTTGAATGCTTTTGTTTTATCATTAGCGCAGTACGATTCTTCTTTTACATACTCTTTTACAGTTTAAATATTCCATTTCGGGCCTGTATTATTCCCTTTATCGGAAAGAAAAGCAGCCAAGAAACAAACAAGTCACTGATATTCAATTTTTATTTTTTTGGCAAGTAATTGGCAATTATAATTAATGAAACCAACCTATATAAAACCAATAAGAATCCAACACTAGCGAAAAAACCGGTTTCAAAATCCTTCGAAATATCCAGTCAAAATCCAATATCTGCTGAACCTTTACGATCCGATCCTGGAAAACATTATCCAATCCGGCAAAACCATTTATTTAACCAAAAGTAAAAAATGCAAGAGCAGATGTGCGACAGTTTATTTTATTTATCGTAATGATAAGTTTATGGAATTTAATTTCCAATAAATACATTTGCTCTTCAGAAGTGATAAAACTTATTAATTCTGCTGAAACGACAACAGAAAACCGTAATGGACAATTAAGTTATTTTAATCTTTCCAACACGCCTTTATTTTTAACGATGCTTTTATAGTCCCACTGAATTTTTTTTGACTTTTGAAGCATTGCTTTAAACTTTTCACATCAATTTCTTTGACATCGTTAAACCGGCATCTGCAGCTTTAAATTTACCCTCCTTCTGCAACGCTGGCTTTTCAGACGTTTGGCCGCTCCAAAACAATAATCTTATGCAAGTCTTTAGTTTGCTGTAACCAACAACAGGGTTGCCTTTCAAAAACCAAACTGGATGTCCATGCCATATTTTATTTTCAGCTTCAGGCAGGTTACGGCTTATTTCTTCAGCTAGCAGTTCACAAATTTCAGTATCAGCCCCTGATAACAATTCATTATAAGCCGGAATTCCTTGGTAACAGAAAATTTTTTTTCAGATACTTTTGCATAAAATTTAGTTTTAGCTTATACCTGGTTTTTTGTCCAATCCATTTCGTATCTGTCAGAAGCAAACACTGATTATATTTACCAACAATGATTGACATTAGCCTGGCTGCGACAGATGAATATATAATCATCATAAAATAAAAACTACCGTTTCACAATAAACAAGCTTCAATCAGTTTTCAAAGAGAGCCTAAAGTTGTTTTGATGTCCACTAATGATTTCACATATAACTCACGTTTATTCGCTAAATAAAATGTACATGCATTATCTGCCCAGCAGATGTACTTCCACCAAATCACCTTTTTTTAAATCGGTCTGATCTTCATCAAAAACAATGAGTCCATCTGCCAGTGCAAATGAAGACAATCGGTATGACTCCTGTGCACCCAGCGGCAACACTTTACCTTCAATAATTTTCGCTTTCAGAAAATGAGTGAGCCCTGCTTTTTTATTAATATTTTCAGCTAATGGCAAATGAAGAATATCATTTACTTTCTTTTTTGCGCAAACAGCATCCAATGCGGGAACAACATATTCGTAAAAACAGGTAAGTACGGAAGAAGGATTTCCCGGCAGCCCGAAAACCAGCTTGCTATCTTTTTTACCAAAATATAAAGGCTTGCCCGGTTTTTGTTTAATCCTGTGAAACTTTTGCTGAATTCCACATGCATTACAAGCCTGAACAACAAAATCATAATCACCCACACTTACCCCTCCCGTTAATAAAATAACATCAGATGCATTTAGTGATGATTGCAAAACATTTTGCAGAAGTTGCAGATCATCATCCACTATTGCTTTTTTCATCACGCCAATATGCTGCTGCTGCAAGGCTGCTTCCAGCATAATGCTATTGGACTCATAAACCTGTCCGTATTGTAATGTTTTACCTAACAACTGCAACTCTTTTCCTGTGGCAATAATATGCACAACCGGTTTGGGATATATCAACACTTCAGTGATGCCGATACTTGCTAAAAAACCAACTGCAGCCGGAGACAAATAAGAATCTTTTGCAATTGCAAGTTCATTTTGTTTTATATCTCCGCCTTTCGGCCTCACATTGGTTCCTTTTGCCAATGTGTGGTCATTAATTAACAGGCGATTATGGATTATGCTGGCTTTTTCCTGCATTACTACGGTATCAGCATTATCAGGCACAGGCGCCCCTGTAAAAATCCTGGCTGCCTGCTGCGGCTGCAACTGCCATTTCTGTCCATTACCTGCCTGCACCTCTCTGTCAACTTGCAATTCTTTATTTGATGCATAATCTTCAAACCGGAAAGCATAACCATCCATCGACGATTGAGGATAAGCCGGAATATCAACCGGGGAAAAAACATCTTCTGCAAGAATACAGTTTACCGCACTACCCAGGCTAATCTTCACAGGTAGCAATGGCTTTACATGGGTTTCAATAATATTTTTTGCTTCGCGAACTGAAATCATCTTGACTAATTAATAGTAGTCGGAAAAATTAATATCATTATATATTCAGGGCTTATCAATCAACACTACACGTCAGCCTCCGATATCTATCATGCTCCTGTTATGTATAATTGAGTTATCAAGAAAAGATAGATTAGTCGACAACTGCCCACCTGTTGCCTCTGCTTTTTCAAAAACAGACTGATTGATTAAGGGCATAATATCTTCACCCATCCTGAAGGGTGTAAGCAAATCAATTTCCTTTGATGAAAAAAGACAGTTGCGCATTTTTCCATCAGCAGTTAAACGTAGCCGGTTACACCCTGAACAGAAGGGGGCAGTCATAGTACTAATAACTGCAAAACTGCCGCGATAACCGGGTACCATATATTTTTTAGCCGTATCATGTACATCATCCTTTAGCTTTATAAATGAATACTCACTTTCAATAATATCCAGCATCTCCTGCCAGCCAAGCACTTTGTTACTCGACCATTTATTACCATTGAAAGGCATGAATTCAATAAACCGCACATGCACAGGCATATCTTTTGTAAGGGCAACAAAATGTTTAATCTCATTTTCGTTCAACCCTTTCATCACCACCATATTTATTTTAATATGAAAATTTTCATTGGCGAGATGTAAAATATTCTGCCATACTTTTCCAAAATCGTTGCGGCCGGTAATCAGTTCGAATTTATTTTCGTCCAAAGTATCCAGGCTGATGTTAAGAGAGCGTATCCCGGCTTGTTGCAGTAAATCAGCGAATTCATGGAGACGGATGCCGTTAGTAGTCAATGTCAATTCAACAGGTAATCCCGATAGTACAATGATGATTTTATCAATATCTTTTCGCACAAGCGGTTCTCCGCCTGTAAGCCTTATTTTATTAACTCCTGCCTGGCAAAATATACCCGCGATCGCTTCTATTTCATCCACAGTCATCCACCTTTTGTCTACAAACAAATGTTCATCTGCATCAGGCATACAATAAAAACATTTAAGGTTGCAATTATTGGTAAGCGATATCCGGAGATAATTATGCCTTCTGCCAAATGAATCCGTAAGTTGCGTTTGCACCATTCCGTAAAGTTAAGCTATTAGATATGCAAGATCGGATTTTGATAATGGTTAGTTTAGAATTCAGATGCCCGGTTGCCGCATTTGGTTACTGAACAACAGCAATATTTAGTATCTGACTTCGGCGATTGCTTTTACTGCCGTACTACAGGTAAAATTTCGGGTTATAACAATTTTTAATTTATAAAATGGCTACTTATTTTAAATTATTTGCTTTTACGTTGGATACTAAAGTTACCATTGAATAGTATGAATAGGCTTAATTTCATTTTTTAAACCAACAGGCTTAACTTGAATTAATGAAAATCAGATTCCTGGCAAAAAAATATGGGCTGAATGTTTTATTCATCAGTATTCTGTTATTATTGCTGCTTAACCCAAATGCAAAAGCATGGTTTTTGAATAAGCTGCTATATACCGGAGTATTTAATATAAGCACCAAAAAAAATAAAGATACAGGCAAGCTTGCCCCTAATCTTATTTTTCAGAGCCAGGCAGGTGTGAGCTTGTTCACAGAGCAACTGAAAGGGAAAATTTTGTTTATTAATTTCTGGGCAACCTGGTGCCCGCCGTGCATGGCAGAAATGCCGACAATTAATGCCCTTCATGAAAAACTGAAAAATGATACAAACGTCATCTTTGTAATGGCAGATGTTGACCATCATCTTTTGAAATCATCCGAATTTATGAAGAACAGGGATTATGATTTGCCTGTTTATGTTATTGAAGGCAACATACCCCCGGAAATCATGAACGGCAGTATCCCCACAACTATTATCATCAATCGCAAAGGTGAGCTGGTCAAAAAAATCGAAGGCCTTTCAAATTACAGCAGCGATTCTATGCTTGAATATTTGAAATCTCAGTAAAACAAAAATCTCTCCTGGTATTATATCATTCTGAATTGAAATTACCCTGACTGATTGCAGTTGGCTGGCGACCAGTTACAGAGTTGCTAATGACTACCCGGTTCACTGCTTTACCTGGCACCTGACCGGTAAATTTAAAAACAATATGCTATGAAGGTTTTATTCCGATCGGCAATTAATTGTAATTTCATTGCATGAGTTTTATTGAAGAACAGCGGGCATTGAGGCCTGATGAGAATAATAAACCTTCCAAAAAAAAGCCCATATTCCCGGTGCATGACAATCTCCGGGCATATTTAAAAAAGCATGGCCGTGAAGTAAAGCTGCCCGTGGCATACAGGGATCTGATTCATTTCATCTCGTCGGTGCCATTACTGGATAAAAACGGCAAGAGTACTTTATGGGAAACCGTAGTTTACGACATGCGTCATTGGGATTTTATACGTGAAGGCCTGATAAAGATTTACGCCATTTTAAAAACAGAGGGCGATCTCACTTTCACCAAGCATCTCGATGTAGCGAGAATTGATTTCTGCAGTTTTGCCAATTCAAATCCTTTCCGCATTCGGATTGTAAACAAGTATAATGATAATTATGACCATTACTACATCAAGCTGGCCGATGCTTCGCGCATTTATGGATTGGAGCTTGAGCATTTGTTATCACCCAACAGGATCACCTATCTTACTCATAATAATACACTGGTAGAAGAGCATATTCCCGGCATTCCCGGTGATGCGTTCATCCAACATTATCTCAATGATGACATTAATAAAATCAGGCTGGCAAAAGAATTTGTAAAATTTAATGAACGATGTTTTGTGCGGCTGCTCGGCGATATGCGCTCTTATAATTTTGTTGTGGATATTACTCCTGATATTGAAGATTTTCAATACCGCATACGGGCTATTGATTTTGACCAGCAGTCGTACGAAGGCAGAAAAAGTTTATACATGCCTCAATTTTTCAAAGAAAATTTTGCCTTTGTTGAATTGTGTATGCAGCACCTGAATAAAGATTCTATTGAACAATACCAGACAGAAGAAAGAACAATGATGGCCTTCCGCGTAGCATCGTCAAGGTTCCGGCTGATGGAATTGCTCAACATTATGGCCAAAGACAAGATCAGCAACCCGGAAAAACTGAACCAGTTGAAGACTGAACTGAGCGAATATTTTCATGCTCCCATTTTTTTGAAATGCAAATCCATGGGCCAGTTGGTAAAAAGACAGCTAAAACAAACCCTGCAGAAAAATTTAGCCCTGATACAAAAGCATATCGGGAAGTTTGAGGATTAAGAAATGGTTTAGGCACGGAAAAAGTTTATGATAGGCAGATGCCGGATAATAATAGCATAAACGGATTACTAAACCCGCATAGGAGGTATCTCTGAAATTGCAAAAGATATTGTTACTGACCATGAAACCAAAGCTGAATAAAATTGTTTCAGCGCAAAAGTGCGACCCCAACGATGACAATCAGAATTCCTGCAGTTTGCAGCATAATCAAAAAATTTAGTAGTTTCGTCCGCTTTTTCATGAAATGTTAATGACCTGCCTGCCATTGATAAATTCAAACTAACTGTATATTTACAACCTAAAAACAAAGTATCAACAACATGAAAAAATACAGAGCCGGAGTATTGTTCGGCGAAGAACTGGAAGCATTGTACAACGATGCCAAAGACAATGAGTTTGCTCTGCCCGCAGTAAACTGCATCGGCAACAACAGCATTAATGCAGTGCTGGAAACTGCTGCCAAAGTAAACTCGCCGGTAATCATTCAGTTCTCCAATGGCGGCGCACAATTTATTGCCGGCAAAGGAATGCCCAACGATAAATTGCAGGCCAACATTTCAGGAGGTGTTTCAGGAGCTTTACACGTTCACAATGTGGCGAAGCACTATGGTGTGGCGGTGGTATTACATACCGATCATGCTGCAAAAAAATGGCTTCCCTGGATAAGCGGGTTAATTGATGCCGGAGAACAATTTCACAAAGAAAAAGGCCAGCCATTATATAGCTCACACATGCTCGACCTTTCGGAAGAACCCATTGAGGAAAATATCCATATCTCTGTCGAGTTCTTTAAACGCATGGCACCATTAGGTATGGCTATTGAAATTGAACTGGGTGTTACCGGCGGAGAAGAAGACGGCGTAGACAATAGTGGGGTAGAAAATGAAAAATTATATACACAACCTCAGCATGTGGCTTTTGCCTACGAACAGTTAAGCAAGGTTGGAAAACTGTTTAGTGTGGCCGCAGCATTTGGGAATGTGCATGGAGTGTACAGCCCAGGCAATGTGGAATTGAGGCCGGTCATTCTGCATAACAGCCAGGTGTATATTGAGAAAGAGCTGAAAACAAAATCAAAACCTGTATATTTTGTATTTCATGGCGGAAGCGGCTCCCCGCAACACCAGATACGCGAAGCCATCAGTTACGGGGCTATTAAAATGAATATTGATACAGATATGCAGTGGGCTTTCTGGGAAGGTGTGCTGAATTATTATACCAAGAACGAAGCTTATTTACACGGCCAGCTTGGAAACCCGGAAGGACCGGACAGGCCGAATAAAAAATATTATGACCCGCGTGCATGGTTGCGCAAAGGTGAAGAAAGCTTCATTAAGCGCCTCGAAGTCGCATTCGAAGATCTGAATTGTATTAACAGGAATGCATAACCGAACAATAGGCGGCCCGCTGGCAGCAGAAAAAAAATTACGGCACAATAAAAAACCGTTTCTTCATGAAACGGTTTTTTTATCAGATGGCCACAACAAAACCGGCAGGGGGGGCATATTATTAAAGGAATGATCTGATCTCTTACTATTTTTTAATTTAGATTTCAAAATCAAAACATGATTTTCTCCGAAAGTGCATATAACCAGATTGCGGGGCGAAAAACACAACGGATAGAAGCAATAACTGATGGCATTTTTGCAGTTGCACTTACGCTGCTTGTACTTGATATTAAAGTGCCTGTGAGTGAAGGGATAAAAACAGAAAAGCAATTATTTGATGCATTTTGTGAACTTACACCAAAATTTCTGACATATTTTTTAAGCTTCATGACGCTCGGGATTTTCTGGACAGGTCATTCTGCGCAATTCACGTATATTGAGAAAAGTGACCGGCATTTAAACTGGCTGTCGCTTTTCTTTTTATTATTTGTTTCCACCATTCCTTTTACTACTTCTTTTCTCGGGGAGCATATTCATTTTAAGGTAGCAATAGCCGTGTACTGGCTGAATATTTTTTTACTGGGCCTGGCTTTGTATATTCACTGGGCCTACGCCGACAAAAACGGGTTCACCCGTTTCAGTAACCATTCGGAAAAAATTGCCGTAAATAAAGCGGTAAGAAACAGGATTATCATTGCACAAACACTCTATGCATGTGCAGCATTACTCTGTTTTATAAATAATTATCTGAGCATTTTTACAACCATACTGATTCAACTGAATTATGCGCTGGCTCTGTTCTCTAAGTGGAGGAAGAAAGTTTGATTTGCTGAAAAAACAGATTCCCGGCTTATCAGCATTCAACGTATAACCTGCTTTCGTGCCCTGATCTTCACTTCCACTTTCGTACCGTCAGGTTTGCCGTAATTATCGTACAGATCGGTTACAGAGACATCATATTTTTCCGGCCAGTGTTTAGTCAAAACACTTATTTCCTCATCAGCTACATCAATACCTGTATTTTCTTCATTTGCACCACGGTTTAATGTACCGTTTAGTTTTTTTCTGCCAATGCCATTGTCTTTGATGGTATAAACAACATATCCTTCCTCAAATTTTGCTTTTATGGAAAGCTCAAGGTCTTCTTTATCGCAGGGAGCAATGCTGTTCACAATAGCATTTTCTATATAAGGCTGAACCAGAAACGGCGGCACGTCAAAATCTTCGCTTAATAATTTCTTGTCGAAACTGATATTGTACGAAAATTTATTCCTGTACCGAAGCTGTTGCAGTTCCATATACAATTCAAGCGCTGCTTTATTTTTTGAAACCGGAATCACCCGCTTATTACTATTATCAAGCATTATGTTTATCAAAGAAGCCAATTTATTAAAATATGCCCCTGCAATTTGCCGGTCGTTCTGGATTAAAAAATTCTCAATGCTGTTAAAATTATTAAAGATAAAATGCGGGTTCATCTGGGCCTTCAAGGCCTGCATCTGTGTTTCGGCAACCTTTTGTTTAAACGCCGCTTCTTCCCGTTTCTTTTTAAACTGAACAGATCGGTTGATGAAAAATATGATAATGAGTATGAACAGGAAAGAAACCAGAGTGAGGATTAATAAGATATTTTTTATCTCAATTTCTTCCTTCTGCAGCTTCGCCAGTTCTTTTAGATTACTGTTTTCCATCTCTTTCCGGCTCAGCATCCATTCCGCTTCTTTAACAATTACATTGCGCTTGTTATTTTCAGAAAACAACGAATCTGCGGCAGTCCTGTAAATACGGTAATAAAGCAATGAAGAATCTTTGTTTCTTTTTGCATCATAGGCAGATGACAATTCCTGTGCGGCATTTGATATACCTTCAAGATAAGACGTCTGTTTTGCGATTTGCAATGCAGTATCAAGCAGTTTAATTTTTTTATCAGCGCCAATATTTTTCAGGTACCTCGCTTCTGCAAGATATGCCTGAAATTCATTGCGCAGGTCGCCTTCTTCTTTAGCCGACTGCATTGCCTTTGTAAAATAAAACAAAGCAGAATCAAGCTTATTGCTTATAGCATCCAGCTTTCCAAAACCAAGATAATATTGGGACAGGATATAATTTTCATCGCTCCTTAATGCAAAAGGCAAGCCCTGCACCAGGTAATCAAGTGATTCATTATACAATCTTTCCTGCAATGCACATTCATGCAGCAGTTCGTAATTAATGGCAACTCCACGAAAAGCGCCCAATGGTTTATTTATAGCAATAGCCTGTTTTGCATATTGCCTGCACTTATCATAATCACGAAGTATCTTAAAATTTTCGCCGATATTATTATACGAAACTGCTTTGAGGCGAAGCGCATGACAGGAGTCTGCCATATCTATAGCCTTGAAATATGCAACGTTACTGGCACTGAAATTTCCTGCATTATATAATAACAATCCAAGGTTGATCTGCGCAAGTGATTTGCCGTATAAAAAATTCATACTGTCACTCAGGTAAGCCACTTTTTCATAATAAGCAAAAGATTTTTTCACATCCGATTCACTCAGCCTGTAGCTGACACGATGTAGCGTTTGAATATATTGTGAATCTATTTTTGGATGTACATTCAGCCATGATAAAAGGCTATCCACATAACTATCCTGCGCCTTGCCGCTGATGGATGAAAGGCAAATAATAAAAAGTAAATAAAACCTTTGGGGTTTAATCAGTCTGTTCACAAATATCAGGTTTGGCTAATTAATTCTTGTTATCGGTCAGTTATGCTTTGTCAATAATCGTTTTAACAGGCAAGAAGCGAAAATCTTTAAAGATCAACGCTATAAAATTAAACCAATTCGTGCAGAAATCAAGCAGAACAAAAAAAAATAAAATGAAAAAAGCTTTTTCTGAATTTTTAAATTATTGACCCGGTTAATATATCCTGTTCAGCTTTTATTAGCCGGAGATGTCGCTTTCTTCTTCCTCAGCTGCATCACCTTTGTCAGCATATTCATCCGCAGCTATTGCAAAATCGGCAAACCATCCTTTTGCTTCTATCAAATTTGCCGGGCTGCCTTTTTCGATTACTTCGCCGTCAGAAAGCACAACAACAAAATCTGCATCCCGCACCATTGAATAACGGTGCGCTATTATGATCACGGTATTTTCCTTTCTTATTTCATCAATGGTTCTTTTAATCTCTGTTTCTGTGGCATAATCGAGATTGGCTGTTGCTTCGTCCAAAATCAGAATCCGTGGTTTGGCAACAAGCACACGCGCAATCTGTATCCTTTGGCGCTCGCCTACACTCAGGCCAATGCCGCTTTCTCCAACTTCAGTCATTAATCCCTCAGGTAATCGTTCCAGGGTCTTTTCCATACCCGCTGCAAGAGCAGCTTGCTTCACTTCTGAATCAGTGGAATCAGGACGTTTATAACGGATATTATCCGCAAGTGTTCCGCTGAATACCATGCCATCGGTAGCCACTGTACCCACCTGACTACGTACAGAAGCGGCGTCCAATGCAGCAATATCCTGTCCGTCTATCAGAATTTTTCCGGAAGCGGGTTTATATAATTTCAATAGCAGATCAACTGTTGTTGTTTTCCCGGCACCTGATGTACCTACCAATGCCGTTACTTTTCCAGGCTCGCACAAAAATGAAATTCCTTTCAATACCTCCTGGCCGGGGCTGTAGCTGAAATGAACACGTTCAAATTCTATTTTACCTTTAGTTATCTGCAGGCTGTCAGGGGATTTCTCTTCCGCCTGATAGTCCAGCAATTTAAAAGCACGTGCAATAGAAGCAATATTTTGCTGCAAAGAAACCCACAAGCTCGCAAGAGAATCAATCGGACTGTATAACCTGTCAAGATAAGCAACAAACATGACCACATCACCGGGAGTCAGTTTATTTTGCAGCGTAAGATAGCCGCCATAACCCAGCACCAGTGCGGTAGACAAATGAGTGAGCATGGTTTCCCAGAAAACATATTTGTTGGAAAGCCTAGAACGGTTCACATACTCCTCGTAGGCCTCACCTGAAATTTGTTGCAGGTTATTTACTTCCCTTTGTTCCGCTCCTGAAAGCTTAACCGTTTTAATACCTATCAGCGCATCTTGTATTCCTGTGGAAACATCTTCCCATTTTTCATAGTAACCCGAAAGGCCAGATTCCAGCTTATTTGCAGAACGCCATGCAATCAACAGATAAAAAGGTATAATGATGAGTGCTACAGCAGTCAGTGCAACGTTTTGTACAAACATGATAACAAGTATGCCAAGCAGGCTTATTATTTCAGGAAGTATCTGTTGTGAAAAGCCGTTGACAATAGCTGACACTTCTTCAGACTGGTCAATTTGTTTTGCAACTGCCGCACTCGAGCGTTTGCTAAAAAAACCAAGCGGCAGGCTCATCACATGTGCAAATGTGTTTTGAATAAATCGCTGCTCGATAAGACATGAAAGCCTTACATTATTATTTTCACTTATCCTCCAAATGACTGTGCCCGCCAGGTTGATAAGGAATAAAAACAAAACTGACCAGAGCAAAGTGCTGATTGCCTGTTCGGGCGTACGTGATGCCACATGAGTCTGTGTATGCGGTTCTTTCTTTTTTTTCCGGATTTTTTTATTTTGTCCGGGTTTTATTTTACTATTTTCATTTTTCTTTTCCACCGTATCCTTCTTCACAGCTACCCCTTTTTGATCCGGGGCAGTCAGCATCTCTTCTTCATCTGTTACAGCGCCCAGTTCCTTACGCACATCTTCTTTAGCCTGTTTCACAAACAAGCCGGCAACATCGTTAATCGCTTCCCGATAAATCAACGGCTCTATCAAAGTAGCGCCCGTACTCAACAAACTTAGCACTACCACCAGGAAGAACTTATTTTTATACGGAAGAACAAGCCTCAATATGCTTCCCCAAACAGTTGATTTTATATTTTTTTCAACAGTCATGCTTTATACCTTAAATGGAATTTAACCAGGGGGGCGAAATTAACGATAACTTTAATAATTAAACAATCATGTAAAAAACCAACTATTACAGCCTATTTGCCTAATAAATTTGTTTTATTAGGTGTCCTGATTTAATTTTGTCCATCATCTTAGTAGACTTTTATATATGACAGGATACTTTTTCCATACACATTATTGTTGCTGCCGCTGTTAGTGATAACATTGTTTCCTATCCTGATTAAATTATCTTCCTCAACATATCAAAATGGACAATACAACTGCAGAAAAAATATCCGATTTAACCTACAAAATAAGTAGACTAATGCTTCCGGAAGCACTGGAACGGCTAACACAGGAATTTTACGGCAGGGTTACTTTTTCTTCCAGTTTCAGCATCGAAGACCAGGTAATTACACATGCGATTTTATCAAATAATCTTCCTGTTTCCATTTTTACCCTTGACACTGGCAGGCTGTTTGCAGAAACATATTCTTTGTGGAATACTACCAATGAAAAATACAACAGCAGAATAAAGGCATATTACCCAAATCACACAGCACTGGAAGATTTCGCCAACGAAAAAGGGCCAAACTCATTTTACCAATCAATCGAGAACAGAAAACAATGTTGCTACATACGCAAAGTAGAACCATTAAAAAGGGCATTGGCAGGAAATGAAATCTGGGTTACAGGGTTAAGGGCGGAGCATTCACCCGAAAGAAAAAACCTTCAGCTGATAGAATGGGATGAAGGAAACAAGATCATCAAATTTAACCCGCTGCTTTTATGGACAACTGAAGAAGTACGAGAATACATGAACACACATGATGTTCCTTATAATAGTTTGCACGACCGTGGTTTTGTAAGCATTGGTTGTGCGCCGTGCACAAGAGCTATTAAACCCGGAGAAGACTTCCGTGCAGGAAGATGGTGGTGGGAAGATGCAAATAAGAAAGAGTGTGGGTTGCATACCACAAACTAAAAAACTGAAAATGACTCAAGAGCAAATGCATTGAGAAATTGAGTCATTGAAAAATTTCCAAATTGAACTATGAGCAATTATAAACAAGATTATCTCGACCAACTCGAATCTGAAGCAATTCATATTCTTCGCGAAGTAGCTGGCCAATTCGAAAGGCCTGCATTGTTATTCAGTGGTGGTAAGGATTCTATTACGTTAGTGTACCTGGCTTTAAAAGCTTTTCGTCCCGGAAAATTCCCTTTTCCATTAGTGCATGTTGATACAGGGCATAATTTTCCGGAAGCGCTTGACTTCAGGGATAAACTGGCAAATGAAATCGGCGAGAAACTAATTGTACGCAAAGTTGAAGATACGATCAGGGAGAAAAAATTAACTGAGCCAAAAGGAAAATTTGCAAGCAGAAATCAACTGCAAACTTTTACCTTATTAGATACCATTGAAGAATTTCAATTTGATTGCTGCATTGGTGGCGGGCGACGGGATGAAGAAAAAGCAAGGGCGAAAGAACGGATTTTTTCAGTGCGTGACGAATTTGGTCAGTGGGACCCGAAATTACAGAGGCCGGAATTGTGGAATATCTATAATGGTAAAATTCATAAAGGGGAAAATGTACGCGCATTTCCAATCAGCAACTGGACAGAGTTAGATGTATGGAATTATATAAGAAGAGAAAATATTGATTTGCCTTCCATTTATTTTTCGCATGAACGCGAAGTGATAGAACATGAAAACCAATTGGTAGCTGTTTCTTCTTTTATTCGTTTGGATGATACGGATGTTGTAGTGAAAAAAAATGTGCGCTACAGAACGGTTGGCGATATGACTTGTACTGCTGCTGTTGCATCATCGGCATCAACAATTGATGACATTATTAAAGAGATCACTGCCACAAAAACTAGCGAACGCGGTGAAACAAGAATTGATGATAAAGTTTCTGAAGCTGCGATGGAGGACAGGAAGAAAAACGGATATTTTTAATTAAGAATTAATAACCCTGCTGAAGACAGGCGCTAATGAATTTTTCGGATAGCTCCGGTATTGATGCCGGTGAAAAAATAAATGAGGGTTGATTATGTTGAAAATGAAAATTGCTGAGCAGCCTGAAGTCCGGTTATGCATTGCTGTTTAAGTGTGCGACGCAAAGATGTTGAAAAGAATTAATTGGCTGATCACAAAAATAAAACCAATTAGTAATTAAGAATTAAAAAATTAATAATGAAGTGCGATTGGCAGAAATCGTATATCGTAAATCTCAAATCGTAAATTAAAATGGATTTATTACGTTTTATAACTGCAGGAAGTGTGGATGACGGCAAAAGCACGCTGATCGGGCGTTTGCTGTATGACAGCAAAAGTATTTTAATCGATCAGTTGGAAGCGCTTGAACGCCAGAGCCGCAATAAAGAAGACGGCGAAATCGACCTGGCGCTGCTCACTGATGGCTTGCGTGCCGAACGCGAACAAGGCATTACGATTGATGTGGCCTATAAATATTTTTCAACGCCAAAACGCAAATTCATTATTGCGGATGCACCAGGGCATATTCAGTACACACGCAATATGGTGACGGGTGCATCGAATGCAAATTTGATTATTATTTTGATCGATGCGAGACAAGGCGTGGTTGAACAAACACGCAGGCATTCGATCATTGCATCATTGTTGAATATTCCACATGTAGTAGTTGCGATAAACAAAATGGATCTTGTAAATTATTCGCAGGATGTGTTTAATAATATTGTAATCGATTTTTCGGAGATCGCGAATACACTTGGGCTGAAAGACGTGACTTACTTCCCGATCAGCGCATTGAAGGGAGATAATATTGTTGACAAAACCGCGAACCTTAGTTGGTATGATGGAAATACGCTGCTTGAATTTTTAGAGAATGTACAATTGGAAAATGATGTGAACCTTTCTCATGCACGTCTCCCCGTGCAATATGTGATACGACCGCAAATAGAGGGGTTGCACGATTACCGCGGATATGCAGGTAAAATTATCAGCGGCATTTATAAAAAGGGCGATGATATAACTGTGCTGCCTTCAGGATTAACAAGCAAAATCAAAACCATTGAAATCGGCGGAAAAGAAATTGATGAAGCGTATGCACAGCAAAGCGTGATCATTCAATTGGAAGATGATATCGATATCAGCCGCGGCGATGTAATCGTTAAAAATGATAACAAGCCCGTTGTTGCACAGGAACTACAGGTGTTGTTGTGCTGGATGGATAACAAACCGTTGATTCGCGGTAACAAATATTTATTGCAGATCAACAGCCGAACGGTGAAAAGTGTAGTGAAAGAAATAGAATATAAATTGGATGTAAACACACTTAATAAAAATTTTGAAACAGAGCAGGCAGGATTGAATGATATTGTGAAGGCAACGATCAAAACTGCATCGCCATTAGCTTTTGACCCATACAAAGAATTACGTGCAAATGGCGGAGCAATATTGATTGATGAAACAAGCAATGTGACTGTCGGTGCTTGTATGATACAGTAATTTTTTTGATTAATTATTCTATAAAACGAATAGACTAATGAACAAGATCAAACAACATAAAGGCAAAGTGATTCTTGCAGGAGCCGGTCCTGGCGACCCGGAATTACTAACATTGAAGGCTATGCGCTATTTGCAAAAAGCCGATGTGGTGATAACAGACAGGTTGGTAAGCACTGTTATTCTGGATGAGTTTGTAAATAAAGAAGCGCAGGTGATTCATGTAGGGAAGCAATGCCGCAAAGGAGCTTCTACTCCGCAATCAACCATCAATGAACTGATCGTTGATTATGCACTGCAGGGGAAATTAGTCGTTCGTTTAAAAGGCGGAGATGTTTCGATTTTCTCCAATGTGCTGGATGAATTACAGGCGCTTGTTGAAAACAAGATCGAATATGAAATCATTCCCGGAGTTACCGCTGCGCTTGGCGCTGCGGCTTATGCAGGCATTCCGCTAACAGCGAGAGACCATTCAACTGCAGTCCGTTTTCTTACTTATTATAAAATGGATGTGATAGATGATGATGTGTGGAAAGACATCGCGTCAACAAATGATACATTGGTTTTTTATATGTCGTCCGATACAACTGATCTCTTGATTCAAAAATTGATTGAAAGTAAAATCGGAAACGATAAACATATTGCTGTAATCGAACAAGCAACAACGGCTTTGCAAAATGTTTACGAATGTAGCGTATATGATTATGCGGAAAAATTCGGCAAAAGCAGTTATGTCTCCCCCACATTAATCATTATCGGAAAAGTAGCTGCATTGCAGCAGCAATACAAATGGATAGAGAATAGCAACAGCAAGGAAAATTATTTTCAACCTGTGGCTAAAAGCAAAGATGCGTTATCGAGAGCTTAGCAAAAGAGGCGACGCCTTTTTGAAAATGCGTCACCTCTTTTGCTTTGTTGTAGTACTAATTATTCACCAACTGCTCTCTGAACGCATGTGCATAAGCGTTAAATGCTTTTGCCTGCTGCAAATATGCAATTGCAAATTGTTCTGAAGGTTCGTTTTGATTGATCTGCAAAACCATTTCCTTAAAACTTGCGACATCACTGTACAAACCTTTTTCCGTAAAGTGCGTATCGAAGTCTTTTAAAATACCAGCTTGTGTATTGCAATGAACTGAATGGTTTAACAATAATGCTTTTGCGGCATGAATGAAAGAGGCATAAGCCTGATAAATTCCATCCGGCCATGCGCTATTAGCAACGCTTTCTTCTGCCAGTTCTAATTTTTCATCAGCTTCGAGAATGAGTGTGGCAACCAGGTCAATCATTACACCGGCGCACTCTCCTACCCCGATCGCAGTTGCAAACTTTTCTTCATGCCCCCAGTCAACAAAATCTTCAGCAGCTAATGTTGATGCATCTGCAAGCGGCTTCAACAAATCATAAAAATATCTCTCGCCTTTCTCAAAAGTGTAATCAAGATAGTTTTGATTTTCGGTTTTGTTAGTGAGAAAATCATTCAACAGGCACCTTAATATTTCCGGCCCGCGTTTGCTCGGAAGTTTAATTACTTTATTTGAAATCCTTCCATCACCGCCACCTAGCTTACCACCACCGATAAGGACTTGCACAGCCGGCAATACCTTTCCATTTAATTTCATGGAAGAACCATGAAAACCGATCGTGCCGATACCATGTTGCCCGCATGAATTCATGCACCCGCTGATGCGGATAGCAATATCATCACGATGTAAAAATTCGGGATATTCATCTTCAATTACGCGGGATAAAACCAAAGCCAATTCTGTGCTGTTTGAAATTCCAAGATTACATGTATCCGTACCCGGGCATGAAACAATATCAGCTGCGCTGTTTATACCAGCGGCAGTCAGGTTCTCAGATTCCAGCACGCTGTAAATATAGTCAAGATGTTCTTCTTTCACATACCTGAACTGCAGGTTCTGGCTAATAGTTACACGGACGTCGTTTGCAACAACAGGTTGTAATTTTTCAATCAATCTCCTGCTTGCATCAGAACTGATATTTCCATTCGGAACACGTACATAAACGATCAGGTATCCATCCTGCTTTTGCTTGTATACATTTGTTTTTTTCCAGATCTCAAAATTCAATTGGTTTTTGATTTGAATTTTTTTATCCGGCAAAACTCCATCCGGCAAAGCGGCAGATTCAAACCTTTCCGTATCGATCTTAATTCTTTTATCGGCCACCGCCTTTTGTTCAGCGTGTACCAGCTCATTGAACTTATCGATACCGATCTGTTGCAATAAAAATTTAATTCTCGCTTTATGCCTGCTGTTACGTTCGCCATACCTGTCGAACACACGTAACACGGCTTCTATATAAGGTAACAAAAGATCTTCTTCCAAAAATTCATGCGTAGTTATTGCAAGATGGGGTTGCGCTCCTAATCCGCCTCCAACAACAACTTTGAAGCCTCGCACTGTTTTCCCGTTTATTTCCCTGATACGCGGAATAGCCCCAAGGTCATGCATGAATACAAGGGCAGTATCTTTCTCACTGCTCGAAAAAGCAATTTTAAACTTGCGCCCCATTTCCTGGCAAAAAGGCTTGCGCAGAAAATATTCAAACACGGCGTGAGCATACGGTGTAACATCAAAAGGTTCATCAATGTCAATTCCTGCGATATCAGATGCCGTTACATTTCTCACCGTATTGCCGCAAGCTTCCCGAATAGTAATATCATCTTTTTCCAGCAAACTCCATAGCTCAGGAGTACGTTCCAGGCTCACAAAATGAATTTGAATGTCCTGCCTTGTAGTCAAATGAAGATTACCGTTTGAAAATTCGTCTGAAACAGCTGCAATCCGTTTCCATTGAGCAAATGTCATTTTACCATAAGGCAGTTTAATACGCACCATTTGGACACCTTGCTGACGTTGACCATAAACGCCCCTGGCGAGCCGAAGGCTCCTGAATTTTTCCTCAGGGATCTTACCTTCCCTGAATTCCCTGATCTTCCTTTCCAGCTCTATAATGTCTTTCTCTACAAGAGGGTTTTCCAATTCAGTTCTGAAACTTTGCATGCTAGTTTATATTAGTGAAAAATTCTGCTGTTATAATTCCTACTATTTAAGTAGGGTTTACAAAACTAAGCCTTAGGGGTTAATCTGCAAAGATTAATTGAGCATATTTAAAAATCAGTCTATAATTTTGATAGATTATTATTTTACTGAAATATGGGGCCAATGTTTGAAAAATCTTCAAGCCAACTGAATTATGCTACAATCAGGCCAAACAGACAAACAAAGGCATTACATAGCCCAAAAAATAAACAATCCGGGCATATCCATTGAAAAGTAAAAAAAAATATATCAAAAGTCTACTTATTTAGTAGGATATTATTATTTTTGCCAGATGATCAATTTATTTGTTACTTCAGTTGCATTCAGTATTATTTTTAGTAGCCCGGATGTATTAACATTTTCGAAGTCGGGATGTTGTCCCAACGGGGCTATCTAAATAGGCAATCACTTTAAAAAATTTTCTTCTATCATTCTACCAAACTAATAGACTAATGAAATCTGCATACAAACTTTTATTTCTCGTTGCACTATCATCACCGTTATTGTCCAGATCACAGGATTCCTACATTATTTCCGGAAAAATCCTGGATTCTTTAAATACGCAAGGCCTCGGCGGGGCTTCAATCAAAGTAAAAGGGGCATCCGGGGGCACTATTGCTGCAGATGACGGGGCTTTTCAATTGAAAACTTCACAAAAGCCACCTATCACGCTTATCGTTTCTTCTGTAGGCTACAAAACGCAGGAATTTGTAATCAGCGAAAACGGTTCAAACCCGATTTCGCTTTCACTTCACACCCAAAGCATCATGAATGACCAGGTGGTGGTGACCGCATCACGCATCCCTGAAAGTATTTTACGGTCACCGGTAACCATCCAGAAATTGGATTTGAGAGCTATTAAAGAAAGCCCGGCACCGAGCTTTTTTGATGCACTCGAAAGCGTAAAAGGCGTACAGATGACTACCCTTAGTTTAGGCTATAAGGTACCAAATACAAGAGGCTTCAGCGGCACTACCAATTCGCGTTTTCTGCAAATGGTGGATGGCGTTGATAATATTTCGCCTGGCATCGGTGCACCTGTAGCGAATGCAGTCGGGCCCACTGAACTTGATATCGAAAGCGTAGAACTTATTCCCGGAGCTGCCTCTGCTTTATATGGATTAAATGCCGTGAACGGTATTTCAAACATGAAAACAAAATCGCCTTTTCAATACCGGGGTTTGAGTGTTTATCTTAAACAAGGTGTAAATCATGTAGACGGAAAAGATCATACAGCATCCTTATTTTCTGAATATGCCGTCCGCTGGGCTCAAACTATCGGAAAAAAATTAGCATTCAAACTCAATGCCTCCTATTCACAGGGCACTGACTGGGTTGCAAACAACAGGCATGACCAGTATTTTGATGTCGGCAATAAAACCAATCTTTCCCTGGCTGCAGATAATCCCGGCGCAGACCTGATTAATCGCTATGGAGATGAATACAACAGCGACCTGAAAACAATTACACTGCAGGGGAAAAAATATGATGTGACCAGAACAGGTTATTATGAAAAAGACCTTACGGATTATGCCCTGAAGAATACAAAGTTTGACGCCGCACTTCATTACAAACTCACTTCATCAACAGAAGTTTCTTATGCATACCGGATTGGAGTGGTTACCAACAATTACCAGCGTGGCAACCGTGTAAGGTTAAATGGAGAGACCATTCAGCAGCATGTTTTCAATATTAAAGGGCAACATTTCAGTGTAAAAGCTTATTACACCAATGAGAACACCGGAAATAATTCATTTAATTTCCGACCCCTTGCTGAAAACATTGACCTCGCATTTAAAAAACCTACTCAATGGTATAATGATTATACAACGGCTTTTAATACTGCTTATGCAAATAATGGCGGCAATATAGCCGCATCGCATGAAGCGGCAAGGGCAGCTGCAGATAACGGCCGCTTTCTGCCCGGAACGGCGTCTTTTGATAGTGTAAGAAGCAAAATCATTCATACCAATAACTGGGATACCATTGGTGCGCAGATGTTGTTGAAATCATCTTTTGTTCATGTGGAAGGACAGTATGACTGGTCAAATATTATCCCTTTCATACAAATCCTTACCGGCGCTAATTACAGAAGATATATTGTATCGCCGGATGGCAATAATTATGTTAACCCCAATGCGTACAAAGATCCGGCACAGGCGCATAATGATTTTTATTATTATAGCTATGGTGCTTTTATTCAGGCTTCGAAAAATTTTCTGGATGAAAAACTAAAACTCACTGCTTCATTACGTGTTGACAAATCAGAATATTTCTTTCCAAAATTTAATCCCCGTATTGCGGTAGTTTATTCACCGGCTCAACAGCATAATTTCAGGTTGTCTTTTCAAAACGGTTACCGGTTCCCTACCTTGTTTGAAGGTTTTGCCTCTGTAAATAATGGCGGCGTAAAACGATTGGGTGGCCTACCCATTGTGGCAGCGCATTATGGCGTATTCGAAAATTCTTACCTGAACTCTTCTGTTACCGCTTTCAAAAATGCTGTGAATGCAGACATTAACACCAATGGACTGGCGCAAAGTGCTGCAATTGAAAAGGAGAAAAACATTTTAGTGCAAAGCAACTATACTTATATTCAACCGGAACATATCAATTCGTTTGAAATAGGCTACAAAGGCATTCTGTTTGACAATAAACTATTTGTGGATGTTGATTATTATTTCAGTTTTTATGATCATTTCATCGGGCAGCTTGATGTTACACAACCATATAAAGGGACGATCGGGCAAACAGACAGCACGGCATTTTATGCCTATAACGGAGGTAAGCAGGTTAATAAATTTAAGATGTGGACCAACTCCACAACCCTCGTTACCAACCAGGGTATTGAGGCAGGCATTACCTATAATTTCTATAAGCAATTCACCATAAATGCCAACACGAGTTATGCCGCTATAGCCAGCGAATCATCAACTGACGCTTTCACCCCTGCTTTTAATACACCTACTTGGACAGTAAATGCGTCTATTGGTAACCGTGAAATTATAAAGAATACAGGTTTTAATGTTGGCATGCATTGGCAAAGTGCATTCTACTGGAACAGTCCGCTGGCAACAGGTACAGTGCCTGCCTATTCAACAGTAGATGCGCAGCTGAATTACCGTTTCACTGATATCGGAACAACATTAAAAATCGGCGGAACCAATATCTTCAACCACAGGTATTATCAATATGTTGGCGGACCAACTATCGGGGCATTTTATTATTTTACACTGGTGTTTGATACCAACACATTAAAAAAATAAATGAGTACCGAAGCGTACATACAAATTACTCCTTCGCAGCATATAGAGCAAGAAAATGCAGGGAACAACCTGTTCCCGGTTTTCCTTAAACTGGAAAACCTTCGCCTGCTCATTATCGGAGGGGGAAACGTAGGGCTCGAAAAACTAAGTGCAGTATTGCAAAATGCCCCGGCCACATCCGTTAGGTTAGTTGCCACAAATATCAGCGATGAAATTAAGGAGCTGGTTAAAAACTTTGAGAATGTTGCGCTTGCTGAAAGACCTTATCTAGTTTCGGATATACATGACTGTGATATTATTATATCAGCAGTGGATAACAAAACAACCAGCGAACAGATACGGAAAGATGCCAAACAAAATAACAAACTTATTAATGTATCCGACAAGCCGGAACTCTGCGATTTTTATCTCAGCTCCATAGTAAAAAAAGGGAATTTGAAAATCGCCATTTCTACAAATGGCAAATCACCTACCATTGCCAAACGCATTAAAGAAACACTGAACGAAGCAATGCCCGACGAAATTGACGAAGTGCTGAACAATATGGAATCGATTCGCAAAAGCATTGATGGCGATTTTTCGGAAAAAGTAAGCAAGCTGAATGATATTACCAAAGTGCTTGCTGCAAAACAGGCTGTTCTGGAAGAACCGGAAATCCCTTCACAGAAAAAATGGCAACTGATTGTAAAATGGTGCCTTTTTGCTTTTGTATTCATGATTATTGGCCATGCCATTTTATCTTTTGTTCCTTTCGAAAAAATTTTCGGAACAATCCGTTCTGTTCCAGATTACATCGACACAAAATCCTTTTTGCTAATGCTGCTCACGGGTTTCCTGGCTCAAATGGTGGACGGATCGCTGGGACTTGGCTATGGTACCATCTCCACTACTTTTTTATTGGCTTATGGCGTGAACCCTGCCATTGTAAGCAGCCGTGTCCATTCTGCAAGGGTTTTCTCCAGTGGTGTTTCGGGATACAGTCACCATCGGTTCGGGAATATCAACAAAAAATTATTTAAAGCACTGGTTATTCCAGGCATCATCGGGGCAATTATCGGGGCAACATTGGCTTACTTCGGCAAGCAATATGCCTCTTATGTACGCATACCGCTTTCTATATACACCATATACCTTGGTTATTATATCATCCGCAAAGCCTTCAAAAAAAATAAAAAATCAGACAAAATCACCAGCGCCGGGTGGCTTGCGTCAGCGGGTGGCTTTATGGATGCGTTTGCCGGTGGTGGCTGGGGCGCATTGGTAACAAGCACGCTTATTTCCAGGCGCAGGCACCCGCGTTATGTAATCGGTTCTGTATGCCTTGCAGAATTTTTTGTTGTGCTTGCCAGCGCAATCACATTTTTTATTTTGCTGCGGCATATTCCTGTTTTTGATGTTATTGGGCTTATTGCAGGCGGCATACTTGCCGCACCCATTGCAGCCAAATTAGTCGGCAAGCTACCTATGAAAACCATGTTCATTCTTGTAGGCAGTATAGTGATATTGACAAGCCTTTCCACGTTGTGGAAAGCGCTCTCTATTTTACTATACGCATAAGAGAAGCTGAAAGGTTGATAAGTTGAATAGTTGATGATCCGAAAAGTAAAATGTGTTATCATATCGATACATCAAGTTTTATGTACCGGGCGATAGTACTGCTGTTAAGCATCGTTGCATCGCACACTTCAGCAATTGATCTACTGTTCACCAATCATTTCTTTGCGCAGAGGCCCGGGCTATTCTTAATACCCAATCGTACAAACTGGCTTCGCCATTCATAGGATAATAACAATTGCAGCAATAATTTTCCATCCGGACTTTATACCTTTAGTTTTCATTCATTAAACCACTTTACACCCATCTACTTTCCGACAAAATGATTTCTCATAAAAATTTAGCAAGAATTGCAGGATTATTTTATTTCATAGTTATTGTTACTGGTCTATTTGCAGAGGTGTTTGTAAGGCAGGCGCTAAAGGTTACTGGTAATGCGTTGGCAACTGCACATAATATTCAATCTTCTGAAATGCTTTTTCGGTGGGGCTTTGTTGCAGACCTTATCAACTTCGTATGTGGCCTCCCATGTGTATTGCTTATTTATGTTTTATTTAAAGGGGTAAATAAATTTTTAGTTCAGCTCGCAATCATATTTGTTATTATCCAAACAGCAATTGTTGCAGTTAATCTTTTAAACCAGATTTCACCGCTGCTTATGCTGAGCAACGACGCTTACTTAAATTCTCTACAACCTAACCAGCTTGCCACACTTTCGCTTTTACACCTCAATATACAGGCTCAGGGATATGCAATAGGTTTGGTATTCTTCGGGTTTTATTGTTTGATTATAGGCTATGTAATTTATGGCTCACAAATGCTTCCTAAAATTCTTGGGATACTCTATATCATTTCAGGCCTTGGCTATCTGACAAACAGCTTTATCATGTTTCTATCAAAAGGCTTTGCAAACCCTTTATTCATATACCTAGCCATTCCGATTTTTATCGGGGAACTGTCGCTTTGCTTATGGTTGCTGATAAAGGGGGTGAATAGCCCAACAACAAGCATGCAGCCAGAAAATTGATTAATCCTGTAATCTTTCCCCGGTAATACATGCATCGGCAATTAAAATGATAACTTATAATTAGCATATGCTGCGATTACCCTGTTGCAGGAGAAATGCCACACCACACATCATCCACCTACTTCAGGAATAAGTTTTATAAACTTGTTACCTGACGGTACACATGAGACTATCCATTGTCGCCCCTGTGTGAAATAACCTTTCATTTAGCAGAAGAATTATTTGCTTTTGGTTTAACAGAGGCCCGGTCTTCTATTCTTTTTATTTCATCCGCATAATCAGTGTACAATTTCTCCAGGTAAGGTTTTAAATTTTTTTGATCAATCTTCAACCGGTCCGTTAATTCTTTACACAAATAATTGCTCTTGTTGTTATCAATATCTTTGAACACTCTTAATAAACCTACTTCAAACTTCTTCTTTTCCGTTTCATCGAAGGAATTAGAAATAGCAATCAAATAAGCCTCGATTTTTATAGCAAATGCCAATCCATAATCCGGGAGCGCATTAATTGATTTATCGCAATTCTGGAGGGCAGAATTTAAAAAGTCAATTACACCAAAAGTCCTGTAACTATCCAGAAAAGCTATCGCTGCGTTAGCATAGGTCTCCGGCCGTAAAGTAAATTCCTTATCGTAACAACTGATTAGGTCAATCATTTTTCTGTTCCTGTCATCCAACCCGGGGTTTTCATAATAACAATTCATGATATCATCAATAATATCAATTTTTTGACGTGTATCCAGCTTTATTCTTTCATCCGTTAGATAACTTTTCAGTTCATCAATCGAAGCTTCGTCTACCTTATAATCCTTCTTTTGTATAAGATCGCGTCTAAAATCAATTAAACTATATACCACAGATGAAATAGATTTGCCGGTAATGTCTTCAATAGTTTTATCATTGTCTTTCCGCAAGTCATCAAATTTCTTTTCTATCGCACCCTGAAGATAAAATTTAGCATACCAGGTAATGAGAAAACTTAAAATTGAAATCAAACCTCCGACTATAAAAAGCCACCACCTTATTGAATCGCGTACAGAGTTTTCTATTTTATTCTCAATAATATTATCAAAATCCTTATTAGGTATCCTGGTATAGGAACCGTCATTAATCCATTGTTGCAGGCTATCAATTTTTATTTTTAAGCTATCAGGCTTCTGATTTCCATCCTGAGCGCAAGCATTATCCAATAGCATCATTCCCAAAAAAAATGAAATGCACAATAAGAGTAGATATTTCAGAAATATTTTCACGGCAGTGTATTTAAATATTTACCACTTTAAAATAACCTGATACATTTTTATTCCATACTATCGGCTCATCAATCCGTTATTTGAAGTATTATAAGGCTTTCTTAATTTAAAGAAGAAGATAACTATTGCATAAAAATAATAATTAACACATCCCAAAAAATGCCCTTAAAGGGGTATTATGGCTTCCATAATATATTAAATCAGCCTTTATTCAGCTTCCTCCCGATGGAATTCAGGCACTCAGTTAATTGAGAGGGGATCTGTTCCTGGTTCAAAATCTGATTTGCGATAAAGCCATTAGCCCACTGATTATTTTTTTGAACCGGGCGATAGTACTGCTATTAAGTTTTTCTTGCGTTGCACACTTGTGCCGGGGCAATTCCATCCACCTTAAATAAATTTATTTTCCTGCAGTATTTCTCAGGCCTGTGAAATGACAATGCGCAGATAAAAATTGCACCTTAATTTTTAAAATTACCCCACGATTAATCTTTATTGCAAACCTTGAGTCTGACAATACCATGAAACAACATATATTATCCTTCTCCATTATTTTATTTGTTTTGGCAAATTCAGTTTGGGGGCAAAAAAACATACCCCCTGGTGAAACAACCTGCCAAATCACAGTTGATAATATGAGCCGGTCGTTTATCATATATATTCCCGGAACTTATACCAATACCAAAAGATCTCCCGCAATTTTTCTGTTTCATGGAGGAGGTGCTCATGCAAATTCCATAATGAATATAAGTAATGACGGCGATTTTAAATCCATCAGTGAAAGAGAAAACATAATACTGGTAGCCCCGCAGGGAATTGATAAAAGCTGGAATGATGGCCGTGGCACCAAAGCAAATAAACAACATATAAATGATGTAAAATTTATTGGGCTGCTGATCAGCTATGTTGAATCAAACTATTCTGTTGACCCGTCAAGAATTTATGCTACAGGCATTTCAAATGGCGGTTTTATGGTGTCCCGCATCGGCTGCGAAATCGGTTACAAGTTTGCTGCTATTGCAGTGGTGGCCGCAACTATGGGTGTTGATACCCCTTACTCTGTTTGCCATCCGGATTTTGCTTTACCGGTAATGTATATCCACGGAACTGCAGACCCCATCATTCCTTTTAATGGCGCTCAAAAAAGTATCGGCGCAGAAGGGGCATTTATATCGCACGAGCAGGTAATTGACAAATGGGTTTCGATTAACAACTGCAGTCGGACTCCTGAAATAACTTATTTACCCAATATCGCCAAGGACGGCACAAGTATAACGAAAGAAGAATACCGGGCTGAAAAAAACGGGGCTGAAGTAGTCAGTTATGTCATAAATAATGGCGGGCATACATGGCCGGGGGGCAAACAATATCTTCCTAAAATAATAATCGGCAGGGTGTGCAGGGATATGAACGGATGTGAAGTAATCTGGAGTTTTTTTAACCAGCATAAAAGATAAGCTGCCGCCAAACCTGATTTATGTTTGGCAGCAGATTCGAATAATTCCTATTACAATTTCCGAAGTGCTTCTTTTAACGCTGCAAAATTTACCTGTTTGCCGGGGTTAGCTGTTTCTTCTGCGTAAGCAACATTACCGCTTTTGTCAATCACCACCACTCCTCTTTTCGCTACGCCTTTTATGCCACATGCAAAATTACAATGATACATTTCGTATTCATGAATGGTTAATTTATTAAAATCTGAAAGCAGTTCATAAGTAATATTATTTTGTTCTTTAAAAACCTTCAAGGAAAAAGGCATATCTACTGAAATGCCTACTACTGCTGCTCCTATATCATTATAAAAACTAAGCTCATCCCGGTTTGTACATAATTGTTCTGTACAAACACCCGTGAACGCGGCAGGAAAAAAATTAATCACTAAAATTTTCCCGGCGAAATCTGCTAAAGAAATTTCCTTCCGGTCTGTGTTAAACAATCTGAAATCTGGTGCTTTAGTGCCAACTGCTAATGCCATAAAAAATATTTATTTTAAATGAACGGCAATTTACTTCAGAAGATCTTTATGAATATACATGTTGCCGGAATGTTAACATTTAGCGGTAACCTGTTATCAATTGCTTATAACGATTACCTCCAAAAATGCAATTGATCAGGCGCTGATATTTTGCTGTTAATCAGTAATAAAATAATTTAACGATATTGTACCGGGTTTAATCCAAACACCACTGCTTTGCTTTGAAAAAGAAAATTAGCATTTATACTGCATCGGCTATCGTTATTGCAAATATGATTGGCACCGGCGTTTTTACCAGCGTTGGCTTTCAGCTTGCCGTCGTGCACAATACCTGGACCATTATCATACTCTGGATGCTTGGGGGGTTATTGTCTTTATTCGGCGCTTTTGCCTATGCAGAACTTGGCACACATTTTTCAGAATCAGGAGGCGATTATATTTATCTTTCCCGTTTGTTTCATCCTGTGCTTGGCTATCTTTCTGCCTGGGCCGGCCTTACCGTTGGATTTTCGGCGCCGGTTGCATTGGCAGCGATGGCGTTCACCAAATATCTTTCTCCTTTTGGCTTGCAAAACAATGTATGGCTGGCCGTAGCTATAATAATTGTTATCGGCCTGATGCACAGTTTCACCATCAGGCATAGCAGCAGGTTTCAGAATTCATCCACTGTCATTAAAGTGTTGTTCATCGTTTGTCTTATCGTCATTGGTTTTGTATTGCCGGGCAACAATTCCAATGCTATAAATTTCAATAACAGCTGGGGGCATGAAATTATTACTCCAGGGTTTGCAGTTTCCATGGTATATGTTTCATTTGCATACACCGGCTGGAATGCTTCAGCTTATGTTGCCGAGGAAATTGATAAACGTGAAAAAAATTTACCACGCTCACTTATCATCAGTACATTATTTGTAGCCTTAGCATATATCCTATTTCAGTATGTGCTGCTGAAAAACGCCACTGCACAGGAATTGCGGGGAAAAGAAGATGTTACTTTTATTTCCTTCAATAATTTATTGGGAATAACCGGCGGAAAATGGGTGAGTATATTTATCGCCATACAACTGGTGGCAACTATAAGTTCTTATTTGTGGGTCGGGCCGCGGGTAACCTGGGCAATGGCGATGGAGCATAAACTATGGAAACCGCTTTCTAAACAAAATGAACATGGAATTCCGGTTGCTGCCGTATGGCTACATGTATTCATTAGTATATTACTTGCCCTTTCAGGTTCTTTTGAAAAAGTGTTACTCTATGCAGGTTTTGTTCTGCAATTAATGGCGTCATTAACTGTGGCAACCAGTCTTGCTATCAAAAAAACAAAGCCTGGTGCATTTAAAAGCCCTTTCAAACCGGTATTGCAAATTATTTTTTTAGCATTTAATGCATGGGTATTGATTTTTACATTTATCGAAAGACCTGCTGAAAGCCTTATCGGGATTGGGATACTGGTATTGGGATTGATCATTTATTTTTTTGACAGACCGGTTATTGCAAAAAAACAGGGTATCGATACCAGAAACGATTGTTTTTAAATCTATTCATCCAGATAATTCCCAGTATTTTTTTTAATTATCTACATATTTCTTTTCAACAGGTCATTTTTACTGTTATTTTTATTTTTTAGCAAGGATTTTGCAGGTAAGGATATATCCAAATATTTTTTATGAAAAAGACTATTTCGACAACTGTTGTTTTTATTTGTTTTCTCTCTTTTGCAAATGCCCAACTCAAAACAAAACCTGCCTGTGGGGTTTTTTCAGTTGATATATTAAATGGTACTGTTGACAATATAAAGCCCGACATTTCAATTGATGAGATGAGGCAAAAATTTCCCTGTTTCACCAGCCAGGAGCAGGACAATGGTAAATGTGGAAGTGCATTATTTTTTAAAGACAGGGATATAAAATTCTTTTTAAAAAGACAATACGTTGAAATAGGCCCTGCCTTCAAAGGCAGGTTAAGTATCCCTTTGTTAGGCGCAGCACGCGGTAGTCTTTTCAAATATTTCGGTAACGTAAAAATAAAAGATGAAAAATGGGACGCCTATGAAATGGCCTACGGCACACTTGTGCTCCATTATAACAATGCAAACAAAGTAAACCTCATACAATTCAGTACCAAAGGCACTGAATCATTAGAGCTTTGCGAGTAAATATTATTAAATCATCCATATTCACTGCCCTCCGTTGGTGTTGCTTTTAAAACTTTAACGGTTACCATCAATTGCCCGATGTGCCTCATCGTATGCTCCGCTGCATGAAATAACAGGCCCATTACAGTTGTGGGAACTTTTTTCCTGCCAATAAATCTTTGTTCGGTTAACGATGTTTGATCAATCTGTCTTAATTGCAATAATGCTTCTTCAACCTGCTTATGAAATCTTTGAAGAAGTTTCCGGAGGTCGAAATTTGCATTGGGGGAAAGGCTTTCATCATGCAATTGCTGAACTTGTTCGGCCGACAGTTGCTGGTTACGGGCATAAGTAAATAACCTGTCCAGCACACCAGACAAATGCTGCAGATGAAATCCGGGCGAAGCCATTCCTGCCGGTTTTTGCCACAACAGGTGTTCAGGAAAACCCTGCATGATAGTCAACAACTCTTCCCTTGCCTGTAAAATAGCATGCGCAACCGGCTGAAGCAAAGGTGTTACTCCTTCAATCGGGCCTCTTTGCCAAAACTCCGGTTGTGTATGGGTTGAAATGAGAAATTTTTTAGTTGATGTAAAATTAATTCAGAGGTAATGATTTCTTAAGGGCATTCCATTTTCGCAGACTTATTTTTGTTCTTCTTAGTAGTTGAATTTTGGTTAAAACATTCTTTTTGGTTATCAGCCCCGCTACTCTTAGCAGGGCTTTTTTATTTGTAAAAGTTTCCAGATTTTATACAAGCCGTATGTTTTCCAATATAATTATCTTCCAAACTTTTCCTGCCAGCGCAGCATACCCCCGGCAAGGTTTTTCACATTATTAAAACCAAGCGTCTCCAAAATAAGACAAGCCTGCCCGCTGCGGTTGCCGCTACGACAATAACAAATTACTTCTTTTTCTTTCCAGTCTTCAATATTATCCAACATCATATTCTGAATTTTTCCAAGAGGCAAAAAAGCGCCGCCAATATTAAACTCCGCACGTTCGTGCGGTTCACGTACATCTACCAGATGAAGTTCTTCACCGTTATCCATTCTTTCTTTCAATTCTTCTGACGTAATGATCTGCATAAAGTTATTTTTATAGATTATTATTGCTGAGATGGAGGGGGCACAGGTATTGAATCTATTTGCTTTTCGGGTTGCTTCACGCTTAGCCAGAAATCAACAGTTTGTCCTTGCCTGATCATATTCACTTTTTTATCTTCAATGTCAAAACGAGCAGGATTTTGCCGGTAAACATAAGCATTTGCAGTATCAGTTACATCAGGATCGACCACTGATGCTCCCAAAATTAACTGGTTTGTAGCAAGAAGTGATAATGCATCAGTGTATTTAAGCCCTAAAAAATCCGGTA
>Ga0335069_10000056_pt1 | contig 189888 bp, 141 predicted proteins | sample Lox_Sample_11_FD_206714 | JGI IMG/M metagenome (GOLD analysis project Ga0335069, IMG submission 206714) | Soil microbial communities from Loxahatchee National Wildlife Refuge, Florida, United States - Lox_Sample_1.1 | ecosystem: Environmental > Terrestrial > Soil > Wetlands | place: USA... | reverse complement strand
ACTCCAATTCGGGCGCATTTACGCATCGCGGTGTCGAGTTCTCGGGGAACCTCCACCCGATTGTCAACCTCAATATTGATCTCTCGTACAGCTATCTTGATCCGGGGGACCAAACCGCGGCAAACCCGAGGAACAAACTATATGTCGGTGGGAGGTACAACGTCGCGCCGCTCACATTCTCACTCGGTGTGCAATGGGTCTCAGGGCTGTATGGCGACGACAACCACAATGAACCGTTGTCCGAATACGCTCTCCTCAACGCGCGCGTGACGGGACAAATCACGAACAGGTTGTCCGCGTATTTCTCCGCAGAGAACCTGCTGGGTCGTGACTACTCGATCATGTACGGGTATCCCATGCCGGGCAGAACTGTCTTCGGCGGACTGAACTGGGCAATGCGGTGAACCACGGGACCAGACTTCATGAACAACTGAATGGTCAACCGGCCGCCCTGCGGACAGGGCACATCTGAAAGGGACAATCCATGCAAAGATCCACTCTCGTCAGGACCTCCAATCTGTCGATTGCATTCGCTCTTGGAGTCGCACTTGCTTCACCGGCACTCGCTCAAACAGGACTCCCGAAGCCTGTACCACGCCTGATTCAACTGAACCAGGCTGCCGTCGAATCCTGCGACGTGCTCAAGGGTCCACCTGAGACTGTCACCATGCATTCGGGGTATATGGTTCTTGCACACTCAAAGTCGGTCGGCAAACACAGCACGAGAGGATATGAGGAAGCGGTTATTGTGCTGTCAGGTTCCGGGGAGATGAGAATCACGGACGGACCGACCTTCACGCTGAAACCGTACACTGTTGCCTATTGCCCGCCGTTGACCGAACACGACGTCGTCAACACCGGAGCCGATACCCTGCGCTACATCTGGTTGGTAGCTAAGGCACGATGATAACTTCGAGGATACCATCTCCCCCCCATCGACGCCATATCTATGACCGGTGCACCACTACTTCTAAGTTCCGTTCCGACGAGCGCCCAAGCAAGAACTTGCCCCCCATGAGCTTGAGGATCTTACAGCCAAGCCCCTGCCCCACACCGATTCAGACGAGGAGTGTTTCGGGGCCGTTCTGAGACAGGTGAAGGGCAATGCGACGGCGACACTCGCCTCAAAGAAGTGCGAGCGCGCCAACCTGGCCTTGAATCACGCCTCAGTGAAGAAACAGCTCAATACAAGTGCAAACAATATTGCGATGCTGGGGCTTAAGCCCGAAGAGTGTGAGATGATCTTCCCAATCATTCTTCTCTTCCGAGCTTCTTCAACAGGGCCGAGAACCGGGGATCTGAACGGAGAGGATCATAGTCCGGGAACCACCGAAGGCATGCGAGGCCGGACGAATGTGCCGGGAACGCCTTGTCCAGCCAATGGAAGGCCTTTTCCTTTTCGTTCATGCTTGCATAGATCCCGGCAATCGCGTCCGGCTGGACGTATCTTTTCATGGACTCCTTTTCCCAGGCCAGGGCGATTGTTCGTGCATCGTCCATCCTGCCCATGCGACCGTATGTCATCGCCAGACCCATGGGCGGGGGCGAAGTGGGAAAGCGCTCGTATTCAGCTACGGCCTCGCGGAACATCCCCTTCGCGCGATATGCGGCGCAGCGGAGATTATCCCCGTAAAAAAAGTTCGAATCCAGCTGAGCAGTCCGCTGATGCTGCTTGATGACGTCGTCGTAGCGACGCGACGCATAGAGGAGAAACTCTTTTGTCCAGCTCGCGAGCGGGGAAAGAGGGTCGATGGCGATCGCACGGTCAGCGTACTGTAATCCCTCATCCATCCTGTTGAGTGCCAGCGCACACTGGCACCAGTACACCAGAATATCAACGGAATTCGGGTTGAGCTCAAGAGCCCGTTGAAGTTCCCGCGACCCTTCCGCTAGCTTCCATTCGTACAATGTCAGGACGATCCCCAACGCTCCGTGTGCATCTCCATTCAGGCTGTCGATCTCCAGTGCTTTCAGGGCAGCCGCCTTTGCCAGGGGCATCGCATCGTTCGGTGGCAGGTAAGCATCGGCGAGACCCATATACGTGAGGGAAATGCCGACATGGGGGGCCGCGTAGGCCGAATCCTTCTCGATGGCGAGCCGGTAGTACTGCAGCGCCTGTTGAAGCTCGTCCCAGGTATACTGATTGTAGTGGAAGCGCCCCCGCATATAGAGGTCCTGAGCCTCGGCGTTCTCGGTCGGTTTCCTGTAGATGGTGCGGGCCTCCTCCAGCCCGAGCTGGACTTTCAGTGCAGTAACCACCTGCCGGGCAATGTCGCTGCGGATCTCGAGGATGTCGCCCGCCTCCCGGTCGTAGTTCGTAGCCCAGAGGTGGAACCCGTCGGCCACATTGATCAACTGGGCAGTGATGCGGAGACGGTTGTGTGCCCTGGTCACGCTCCCTTCGAGCACGGTGGCTACATCGAGTTGATCGCCGATCTTTCGAATATCATCAGTCTTGCCCTTGAAAGCGAAGGACGACGTCCGCGCCGGCACCCGCAGACCCTTTACTTGCGACAGAGCTGTGCACAGATCATCAGTCAGACCGTCGCTGAGGTATTGGTCTTCTTTATCGGGACTCATGTTCACAAACGGGAGAACGCCCACGGATGTCGTTTTCGGATTGCCGTGCGGGAGGAACACGGCCAGCCCGGCTGCGATCACCACGACGGCCGCAGCGGCGGCCAGAGCTCTTCTGGTCCACTTCCCTGCCGGCATCCTCTCGGTCTTCCTGGAAAGCGCACTTCCTGCGCGGTAGGATTCCAGGTCAGCTATGAGTTCGGCTGCGGTCTGGTATCTCTCAGCGGGGTTTTTCTGCAGGGCCCGTCGAGAGATTTTTTCGAGACCCTCAGGCACTTCAGTGCGGATCCGACGCAATGGCGCCGGCTCAGCGTTGAGAATCGAGTAGACCAGTGCCTGGTCGTAGTCGCTCTCAAACGGCCTCGCGCCCGATAGCATCTCGTAAAGCGTGACACCCAGTGACCACAGATCTGACCGGCTGTCGATCGCTTCTCCGCGGGCCTGCTCCGGCGACATGTATGCGGCCGTACCGAGCGTGGTGCCGGATTTTGTGAGAAGCGTGCGGCCCGAGACCTTCGCCAACCCAAAATCAAGAATCTTTGCGTTACCATCCTTCGCGAGGATGATGTTTGCCGGTTTGATGTCCCGATGGACAATCCCTGCTTCGTGGGCCTTGCCCAACCCCTGTGCAAGCTGGATCGTGATGCTGACGGCCTCATCGACAGGCAGCGGTCCGCGCCCGATCCTTGTCTTGAGCGTCTCGCCGTCATAGTATCCCATCACGATGAAGGTCTGCCCGTCCTGTTCGCCGATCTCATGAATCGCGCAGATATTGGCATGATCCAGCGAGGAGGCGGCCTGCGCTTCGTGGACAAATCGAGACCGGGCCTCGGGGTCGCGGGTCAAATCAGGCGGGAGAAACTTGAGGGCAACAATTCGCTTGAGCGCGAGGTCTTCTGCCTTGTAGACGACGCCCATCCCTCCGGCGCCGGTGCGTTCCAGGATCCTGTAATGTGAGATAACCTGACCGACCATGGAGAATGTTCTTCAGGGGAGAGGTCGGCGCGTTCCGCAAGACAGGGACTTCGCAGGAGGGACTTGGATGGTGGACGAGCGCACGACCATCGTTTTAGTCCGCAGCCGCTCCGCTGGAGGCACACGCAGGCAGTCACGCAGAATATATGCCGCCGCTTGATTAATGTCAACGAAGGCCAATGCACCGCAGCATTCATGCATCGCAGCAGTCAGAGCGAGTCTGCAATTCGTCAGCGATATGGGACGACTCTCAGCCAATTTGCAGATTTTTCACACACGAGAATTGAATCGGCAAGAGATTCTTCACCTGCCGCCGGACCAGGATTTCCGAGTACGGCGTCCAGCTCCGCGAGAAGCAGAAGGTCCGGCGCATGTACGGCCTGCAGGAGACGCAGCTCCGGAACACGTTCGAGCGCGCGCTGAAACAGACCGGGCGCACGGGGGAGACCCTCGTCAAACTCCTGGAGCGGCGGCTGGACAACGTGGTGTACCGGCTCGGGCTCGCCCCCTCCCGCAAGGCGGCGCGCCAGCTCGTCAACCACGGGCACTTCCTTGTCAGCAGCCGCCCGGTGGACATCCTGTCGTACCTGCTGAAGTCGGGGGACTCCAGGCAAATTACGCGGTCAGCGAGAAACTGGTCTATGCCGATGCGGACGGAACGAAGCTGACAGGAATGGATGCGGCTGCGGCATCCGGGGTCTCTGAGATCTGGGAAATCGCAGGCTGGGACCTGGTATCTGCCATATGCGGGAATATCTTTCCGGACCTCGATGGGTCAAAGGGAGTTCCCCCTCTGCTTAAAGGGATGGTTGAGCGGGGCGAGCTGGGCACGAAGGCAGGGAAGGGATTCTATGAATGGACGCCGGACTCGATCCTGGCGTAGAAAGGCCGTATTGCGCGCACACAGTCAGACGTCGCACAGGTGGGGAAGGACTCTTGAACGCAGACAGTGTCTCGATTGCCCTGATTCTATTGACATTCATATTTGAATTCCATAGGCTCCTTTCATCCTCTCGCTACTCCGGATAGTTGATTCGGGCCGCTACCAGATTCCGCATTGCGCGGTGAACTCTCTTCACAGATTCTGAATCCGACGGGCGGCGTCTGTCCCGCCACGCGACGTTTCTTCATCCACGATCACATTCCATGGAGGTGCAGCATGAACAGATGCATATGTATATCCGGGCTCCTCGTCTTCGCCCTCGTCGCGGGGTCGCTCGGCGGGTGTTCCAGGCCCGTGGACGAAGGAAAGATCCCCCTTACCACAAAATCCGACGAAGCAATGAAAGAGTACATTCAGGGGCGTGATATGCTGGCTCAGGGTCAGTCACACGAAGCCAACGCCCACTCTGACAGAGCAATCGCCGCAGACACCGGATTTGCAATGGCGTATCTGCAGCGTGCGGGGGGCTCAGCCAGCACGTCCGAGTTCATGTCTTACGTCTCGAAGGCGGTCTCTCACTCCGGCGCCGCTTCAGAGGGGGAACGTCTGACGATCCTCGCGGCCAAAGCCGCCTCGATCGGAGACATGGCCGGACAGAGGGAGAATCTGGAAAAGCTGGTGGCCGCGTATCCGAAGGACGAACGTGCTCATGAGGCCCTCGCATTCTACTTCTCGGGGCAGCAGGAGAATGACAGCGCGGTCTTCCACTTCAAAGCGGCCACGGAGATTGCGCCGGCATATCCCTCAGTCTACAACGGACTGGGATATGCATACCGGGCAATGGAAAAATACCCGGAGGCTGAACAGGCATTCAGGAAGTACATTGAACTGGTCCCCTCGGATCCCAATCCGTACGACTCGTATGCCGAACTCCTGATGAAGGAGGGGAAATTCGACCAGTCAATGGAGAACTACAAGCTGGCGCTGACAAAAGACCCCAATTTCGTCTCGTCGAAGCAGGGGGTTGCGTTTAATTTTCTTTACATGGGGAAATCCGCTCAGGCGGCCTCCGAGCTGCAGGCGATGATGGCGTCCGCCCGGGATGACGGTGAAAGGGGGCTGGCGAGGTTTGCGATGATGGTTCTTCATATCGATGGCGGGAATACCGCCATGGCGCTTCAGGTCTGCGACAGCATGTATGCCGTTGCAGAGAGGCAGAACGATGTCAGCGACATGGCGGGGGCTCTGGACTTCAAGGGGGCGATCCTCGAAGAGGCGGGGAAAAACGCGGAGGCGATGGAATATTATGACCGCGAAATGAAAATGATTGAGTCATCATCCCTGCCTGCCGAGAGCAAAGAGTCGTCCGTGCGCACGCATCATTTCAACGCCGCGACGATCGCTCTCGCCACGGGGGATGTGAGGGGCGCGAAAACACACGCGGACGAGCTTGAGAAGCTTGTTGCTGCAAATCCCACCCCTGCGCGCGTCAGAGGCGTTCACGAGCTGTACGGAAGGATTGCACTTGGCACAAAGGAATACGACAGGGCGATCGGGGAGCTCCAGAAGGCAAACATGCTGGATGCGCATAATCTCTACCGGCTGGCGCTCGCATACCAGGGGAAGGGGGATACGGGGAAAGCAAGAGAGTACTGTGAGCGGGCGGCTCACTTCTATTCCGTCCCCGACATGGGCTATGCTGCCATCCGCCTGAAAGCCGAGAAAATGCTGGCAGGGATGAAAGGCTGATCCAGTCCCGCTTTCATGAGTGCAAACACCAGGTGTCCCCCCCCTGGTGTTTGCTGTGTATTCCCTACCCCACCGTTTACCTCCCTCGGCCCCATCTGAAAAACGCCTTTCCGGCACTGATTGGCCATTTGTTATTTAGTCATGGATCCTCCATAAGGGGATCTGCAAGGAAGGAGAGACAACAATAAAGGAAAGGAACGGCGGATTTACAGGAGGAGCAGATTGCTTTCAAGTCCTCCACAACACCATATTTCTTTGTGTGTAATATACGGCCAGCGCAATTTGTCTATGTGAATGGATCCATCTCGCTCTGCACCAGAGTCGTCGTAGAGCAAGAGCTTATTGTCGCGTGAGAGATCAAAATTTGTGATATCTGGCCCTTGATCAAAGCGGATCAATATTTTTGGGGCCTCCTTTCCGTCTACTCTTACCATGGAGATGTTCGTTCCTGTGGTGTAGTAGAAGTATCTCGAGTTTGTTGACCATCGAACATCATGCGCTTTTCTTCCATTAGAATAGAGTTTCTGGCTGCCGTCTATCAGAGATTAAACAAACGAGGAGATTCGGTGCTCGGTCAAATATGGCGAGAAGACGGGCGAAATCGAATTCCGCCTCAGGGGAGAAGGCTCAGTGAAGGAAAAATGGGAACGAACGAAGAAAAAGAACATGGGGAGCCGGGTAAACCTGCCTTGCGGCATTTCGACTCCCCATGTAGTTTGGCTCCGCGAGCAGGACTCGAACCTGCAACCCTGCGGTTAACAGCCGCATGCTCTACCATTGAGCTATCGCGGAATCAGAAAGAAGATAATCAATTGCGGAGGAATTGTCAATCGCGGGGATTGCTTCGTGGCGCCTGCGGCGCCACTCGCAATGACTGGGAGAATCTCCCGCACAGCATAAAAAAGCCGCGCCCCCTTTCGGGGGCGCGGCTGGCAGTGGCTGAGGTTACCTCAGGAGGCAACCCGCACGTTCGTCGCCGAGAAACCCTTGGGGGTCTTCTCGATTTCGAACTCGACCTGGTCGCCTTCATTCAGGTTCTTGTACCCGTCGCCGATGATCGAGCGATAGTGCACGAACACATCTTCGCCGCCGGTACGCTGAATGAATCCGAAGCCCTTGGCTCCGTTGAACCACTTGACTGTTCCCTTTTCCATGGGAGCAGACCTTTCTGGGATAGTTAGAGTGTCCCGTCGTCAGGGGGACGTTCCTTCAACAGCAACCGCATGCCTCGTAATGAAAAATCGCAACGATGGTCAGACAAGCGCCAAAGCTGCGATTCAACGTATTCCGCGACAACAAGGGACCTAACCACCCAGCGAAAAGCGTGCCGCGTACTGCGGACTTCAAAGCTCAGCGACGATGTACTGTTTGACATAACAGTATACACTTTCAAAAGGAGAAAGTCAACTGCTGGATTGCTTCGTGGCGCCTGCGGCGCCACTCGCAATGACGGGAGATTGCTTCGTCGCTGAGAAGCGCTCCTCGCAATGACAGGGAACGGGCGCTCGCAGTGACAGGTAATTCACATTTTCTTTGCCCTGCGCTCAAGTTCTCCCGCTATGTCGGTAAGTGACACCCCCTCCTGCTCGAGGAGGACAAGCGTGTGGTAGAGCAGATCGGCCACTTCCCAGGTGAGTTCGTTCTTGTTGTGGTTCTTGGCCGCGATGATTACCTCGCCGGATTCCTCGCCGATCTTCTTCAGGATCCTGTCCGTTCCGCCGGTGAAGAGTTTTGCTGTGTACGATCCTTCCGGGAGCTCCGCCTTCCGGCGGCGGATCACCCCCGCAAGTGCGCCTACCACCTCGCCGAATGAGGCACCCGGGGGAGGCGCATCCCCCAGGCGATTGAAGAAGCAGGAATGCGCCCCGGTGTGACAGGCGTTCCCTTCCTGCCTGACCGAGACAAGGAGCGCGTCTGCGTCGCAGTCGTAGCTGATGCCTGTGACCTCCTGCACGTTCCCCGACGTCTCCCCTTTGTGCCAGAGCGCGTTCCTGCTCCTGCTCCAGAAGTGCGTCTGCCCCGTCGCAAGCGTGCGGGAGAGAGCTTCGCGGTTCATGTAGGCGAGCATCAGCACGGCGCCCGTCTCCGCTTCCTGGACCACCGCGGGGACAAGGCCCCGCTCGTCGAACCGGACCTGATCCAGCACAGGCTCATTCATCGTACAGGCACTCCCCGTTCTGAGAGAAATTTCTTCAGGGCACGTATGGTCATGGCGCGCGTGTGAAAGAGGGATGCCGCGAGCACGGCGTCGGCCCTCCCCCGCTCGAACGCCTCGGCAAAATGCTCCATCGTCCCCGCGCCGCCGGAGGCTATGACGGGGATGGAGACGCGCCCGGTTATCGCGTGGAGCATCTCGCAGTCGTAGCCGGCCTGTGTCCCGTCCCTGTCCATGCTCGTGAGAAGAATCTCGCCGGCGCCCCTCTTCTCGACCTCTGCGGCCCAGCCGAGCAGGTCCATCCCCGTGTTTTCCCTCCCCCCGTAGATAAAGACATCCCACCCCGGCGTCCCCTCCACACGGCGGCGCGCGTCGATCGCGGAGACGACGCACTGTGTGCCGAAACGTTCCGCCGATTCGCTGATGAGCTCCGGCCGTTTGACCGCAGCGGTGTTCAGGCTTACCCTGTCGGCTCCCGCCAGCAGCAAATCGCGGACATCACCGGTAGAGCGGATCCCTCCCCCCACCGTCAGGGGGATGAAGAGGTTTTCGGCGACCGCCTCCACCACATGCACAAGCGTCCCGCGGCGCTCATGCGATGCCGTGATATCGAGGATCACCAGCTCGTCGGCCCCCTCGTTGTTGTAGAACAGTGCATGCGCGGCGGGATCACCCATCGACACCAGGTCAACAAATTTCACCCCCTTGACCACCTTCCCGTCTTTCAGGTCCAGGCAGGGAACTATGCGTTTTCGGAGCATCGTCAGATCCCTCCCCCCTGCCCAGCCGGGGCGCCGTCCCCGGGACGAATCGTGGCGAGCGCGATCGCGGACGGGAGCGCAACTTTCCCCTCGTAGAGGGCCTTGCCGATGATCGCCCCCGCAATCGCCTGAGGCCCGATGGCGAGCACACTCCCCAGGTCCTGGAGGGAAGCAATCCCCCCCGAGGCAATAACGGCAAGTCCCGTCCGGGCCAGCTGGCCGAGCATTGCAAGATCCGGGCCGCTCATCATGCCGTCCCTTCCGATGTCTGTGTAGAGAATCTGCTTCACACCCGAGCGGCGAATATCGTCCGCTGCGGACTCGACGCTCTGGCCTGTCAACTCTTTCCACCCTCTGGTCGCAACAACACCCTCGCGCGCATCGATGGCAACCACGATCCGGTCTGTCCCGAATTCGCGGAGAAGCTCAGAAAGAAGCTGGCGCTCTTCGAACGCAATCGTCCCCAGCACAACCCGGTCGGCCCCGGCATCAAACGCGGCGCGCACAGCCTCCCGGGACCTGAGGCCGCCGCCAAACTGGACGCGCGCCGGTGTGGAGGCGACGATGCTCTTCAGTATGTCCATTGCCCGGGACTCCCTCCCGAACGCCCCGTCGAGGTTCACCACGTGGAGCCGGCGTGCTCCCTCTCCGGTCCAGCGCGCCGCCACGGCGACGGGATCGGCATCGTAGACCGTCTCGGCATCCTCACGCCCCTGTGACAGACGGACGCACCTCCCGAGGCGTATGTCGATTGCAGGAATGATATCCATCAGGAATTCCACGGGGGCGGACCCACCTGCGCGAAGCATCTGAGCAGGTTCAGACCCGCGACATGAGACTTTTCCGGATGGAACTGGACGCCGAACAGCGTCTCTTTCTGCACGGCGGCGGAGCACCGGACGCCGTACTCCGTGACTGCGATGGTTTCCTTCATCACCGGGATGTAGTAGGAATGGTCGAAGTACGCCACAGGTTTCTCATTCCGGTTGGGAAAGAGGGGCGTCTGCGAGACGGGAATGACGTCGTTCCAGCCGATGTGGGGAATTTTCACATCGCCGGAAAGCTGGCGGACGACACCCGACAGGAGACCGAGCCCGACGGCCCCGGGGGATTCCTCGCTGGATTCAAGAAGGAGCTGCATCCCCAGGCATATCCCCAGGAGCGGCCTCCGCTTTTCGGCGTGATCCATGATGGGTCCGCGCAGGCCAAGCGCATCGATGCGCCGCACTGCTTCACCGAACGCCCCCACACCGGGAAGAATGAGCCAGCGTGCGTCGCGCACGGCAGCCGGATCAGACGTCACGAGTGACTTCACGCCGATCTCCGTGCACGCACGGTGGACGTTCCTGAGGTTCCCCATCCCGTAATCAACGATCGTAATCATAGCGTCCCCTTCGTCGAAGGGATATCGTCCCCGCCCGTTCGCGCAACCGCGGCGCGAAGTGCCCGGCCGAATGACTTGAATATCGCCTCGGCCTGGTGGTGGGCATTGCCGCCGTACAAGATCGCAATGTGGAGGTTCATCTTCGCTTCCCCCGCAACGGCGCGGAAGAACTCCTGCACCAGCTCCAGCGAGAACCCGTTCAACGTGTCACGCGAGAATACGGCATTGAACACAAGGAAGCTCCGCCCGCTCAGGTCGATGACTGTCCGGGCCAAGGCCTCGTCCATTGTCACGAAAGCGGCCCCGAATCGCTCGATGCCCCGCTTCTCCCCCAGCGCGTCGGCAACGGCCTTGCCGAGGCAAATGCCGACATCCTCGACCGTGTGATGGTCGTCCACATGCAGATCTCCCTTCGCCCCGAGTGTCAGATCGAACCGCCCGTGACGGGCGATGTGCGAGAGCATGTGATCGAAGAACCCGATCCCCGTGTCGATCTCATATTTCCCCGTCCCGTCCAGGTCCAGGTGCAGGCGGATCGATGTCTCTGCCGTTGTCCGTACGATGTCGGCAGTCCTGTTCATACCGCCTCCCGCAGTGCGTCCAGAAAACCGCAGTTCTCTTCCGGCGTACCCACGCTGACACGGAGCCCCCGTGAGAGCATGGGGTAGCGGGAGACGTCGCGTATCAGGATCCCCTTCCCGAGCATGGCTTCGAAGACTTCCGCCGGTGTCTTCCTCAGCGTCTCGAACAGGAGGAAATTGGCGCTCGAGGGATGAACGCGGACCCCCTCCATGCCGCCGAGCGCCCTGAAGAGCTTCTCCCGCTCGGCCACGAGTACCCCGATCCAGGACCTGAGCGACTCCCAGCGCTCCATGAAAACCTCCGCGGCTGTGAGTGTAAAAATGTTGACCGAATACGGAAGCTTGGCCTTCGCGAGCTGCCGTGCGAGCGACGGTGCCAGAAGCGCGTAGCCGAACCTGAGTCCCGCCGCTCCCATGGCCTTGGAGAACGTCTGGAGCACAACGAGCCGCTCGTTCTGCCCAAGGAGGGGGACGACGCTCGATCCCGCGAACTGGACATACGCCTCATCTACCGCCACAAGTCCCTCTGTGGAGGCAAGTATGCGCTCAAGGTCGGCCCGGGGAAGCTGCGTGCCCGTCGGGTTGTTCGGCGAACAGAGAACGACCATCGCCGCATGTGTCCTCCGCGCCGCAGCGATCACGCCGTCCACGTCGAACTCAAACGAGGCTGTCATCGGGACATCCGTCACTTCCGCGCCCAGCGTCTCGGCCAGGAGGCGGTAGAGCGTGAATGTCGGCTGGCTGAGCACGAGGCCCCGGCCCGGTCCGATCGCGCATGTGAACAGGAGCTGGAGCAGGTCATTCGAGCCGTTCCCCAGGAGCACCCCCTCCGGCGTCCATCCCGCAAAGCGCGCCACCCGCTCGATCTGCGCTCCCGGTACAAACGCGGGGTACCGGGACCAGTGCTGTGCGCCGACGCGGCGGAGCACTTCCTCCTTGATCTCGTGCGGAAGCTCAAACGGATTCTCGTTCTGGTTCAGCTTGATGCGGCAGGAGCGTTCCCTGAGCGTGTATTCCGAGAGCCGTTCAATCTCCGGGCGGAGGAGCGTCCTCATCGCCGTTCCTCCCTGATCGCCACTGATCGTTCATGGCCGTAGAGGCCCTCCCCCCGCGCAAGCTCGCGCACGTGCGGCGCCAGGCGCATGAACGCCGGGCGGGAAATCTCGATGAGGTTGGAGAACTTGACGAAATCCGACACGCCGAGCGGCGACGAGAACCGGGCGGAGCCCGACGTGGGAAGCGTGTGGTTCGGTCCCGCGGCGTAGTCGCCAAACGCCTCGGTCGACCATGGCCCGAGAAAAATGGAACCGGCATTCCTGATCATTCTTGCGTAGGACCGGGGGTCGTTCACCAGGAGCTCGACATGCTCGGGGGCAATCATGTTCACGATGTCGGCGGCGTCTTTTTTCTTCGGCGCGATGATCGCGACCCCCTGCCCGTCGAACGCCTTCCTGGCAATCGCGCCGCGCTCGGCCGCGGCGACCTGATCCTCCACACGCCGGAGAACGCTCTCGGCCTGCGCCTGCGAGGAGACGATGCAGATCGGGGAGGCGAGTTCGTCATGCTCGGCCTGCGCGAGAAGGTCTGCGGCGATGAACTCAGGCCGTGCGCTCCGGTCCGCCACGACCACCACCTCGGTCGGTCCGGCGATCATGTCGATCCCGACCGCCCCGAACACCATCCGCTTGGCGGCAGCCACGTACGCATTTCCGGGACCCGTGATCTTGTCGACGGGACGTATGGACTCCGTGCCGTAGGCGAGCGCGGCAATCGCCTGGGCTCCCCCCATCCGGTAGATCTCGGCAATGCCCGATTCGGCCGCGGCCACAAGGACTTCGGCGGGGATCCGGCCGTCCGCACCTGCGGGAGTCGCCATGACGATCTCCCGGACGCCGGCAATGCGGGCCGGAACGGCGTTCATGATCACCGTGGACGGGTACGCCGCTTTCCCCCCCGGCACGTAGATGCCGACGCGGGCGAGCGGCGTGAACCTCTGCGCAAGGCTCATCCCCTTCTCCCGCAGTACCCAGGAGCGGGGTAGCTGCCTGCGGTGAAAGCGCGCGACCTGCGCCGACGCGACGCGGAGGGAGGCAAGGAACGGACGGCCCACGGCGGCGTACGCGCGCTCGATCTCCTTCGCCGAGACGCGCAGACCGATCGAATCGATGAACCGGCAGTCATACTGGCGCGTGAGCGTGGTCAGGGCCTCGTCTCCGTCTTTCCGCACGCTCTCGATGATCTCCCGCACACGGTGTTCGACGTCAGCATCGGGCTCGAGCCGCCGCCCTGCCAGCCGCGCGACGCTTCTCGGGTCCGCCGCGTAGTCAAGGATCCTCATAGACCACCGTATCAAGTTGTGTGATGAGATGCCGGATGTCGTCGGATTTCACTTTCATGGCCGTCCGGTTCACGATGAGCTTCGCGCTCACGGTGGAGACCTCCTCCACCACGCACATGCCGTTTTCGCGGAGCGTTCTCCCCGTTTCTACCAGGTCGACGATCGCGTCGGCAAGTCCGAGGAGCGGAGCGATCTCCACTGATCCGTCGAGCCTGACGATGTGAGGGTGCGCGTGCTTCCCGCGGAAGAACCGTTCCGTCGTGCGGGGGTATTTTGTCGCCACGCGGAGCGCTCCCCCCCGGGGGAGCACGCATGATTCCGGTGCGGCCAGCACCAACCGGCAGCGTCCGATGCCCAGGTCCACGGGCTCGTAGACATCGCTTTCGAGCTCGCGCAGCACGTCGCTCCCGACGATCCCGGCGTCCATCGCGCCCGATTCGACGTAAACGGGGATGTCGACCGGTTTCAGGGGAACGAACTCGTACCTCCCCTGCTCGTCGGCAAGCACGAGCTTGCGGGACGTGCCGGCGGCATCGGGGATCCTGATGCCGCCTCTGGCCAGGAGGCCGACGGCCCTGTCGTACAGACGTCCCTTCGGAAGCGCGATCAGCACACGGCGCGTCATTCGCACTCCCCGAGCGTGTCCATGGAAAATGAGAACCCGACGGCCGGGAGGTCAGCCCCGAACTCATGCATCAGCGAGTCGTAGCGGCCCCCGCGCCCGAGCTCCGCGGAATGCTTCGTGCTCAGAAACGTGAACATCACGCCCGTGTAGTACTCCATCTCGTCAATCTCGGTGAGGTCATACACGATCCGTCCCTTCCATCGGGGAAGGGCCGCGGCAAGGCCTTCCAGCGCGGCGATCGCTGTGCGCGATTCCCCGTTGACGAGGGAGCCCGCAGCATCTTCCAGCGCCCGCTCGTCCCCGACGCACCGGGAGAGCGCGCCCACCTGCGCCCGCACGCTTCCGTGCACGCCCAGCTCCTCCAGCCGGCCGTCCAGCGCCCGCATATCCTTCCTGTCGATTGCCGAGCGGATTTCGGCAAGCCTCGCCGGCTCGAGACCGAGGCTGTTCACCAGCCCGCGGAATATCCCCGCGTGGTTGACATGAACGCTTGCGTCGGCAAACCCCGCCCGCACGAGACACTCCAGCGCGACGTCGAGGATCTCCGCATCCGCCGCCGGGGGCTCCCCGCCGATCAGCTCCGCCCCGATCTGGGCCAGCTCGCGGTACTGGGCGCTATGCCTTCCCGTCTTCCTGAATACGGGGCCTGAGTACCAGAGACGCACGGGGGGGTGCAGGTCGGGCAAACGGCCGGCCACGATCCGGGCAACCGCAGGGGTGAAGTCGGCGCGGAGCGCAAGGAGCGCGTCGTCGCGATCCAGGAACCGGATCGCCCGGTCTCGCACTCCCTGGTTGCCGCGCGCGTACAGGTCGAGGTATTCGACGGCCGACGGGATCACCTCGCGGTACGACGCGGCGCCGAGAACGGCTGAGAACTGGTTCTCGATGTGCCGCCTCCGTTCCGCGGCGTCAAAAATGAGATCCCGGAACCCGGCCGGAAGCCCTATTGTCCTCTCGCCCATGATCAGTCCCTGATGAACGATGTGCCGCCCTACCCCCAGAAACGTCGAAAGCCCCTCCCGGCATTCCGGGAAGGGCTTTTCTGGATTCGCTGACTCGAGGTCCGTCAGCCGACCGTCACCCCACACATCGGAACGCACAGGCGCACGTGCAATGGTGCGCATGGTGGTGGTGATGGGCGTGCTTCCGTGTTCCTCTGCGGTTCATGATGGAAGAATATAGTCAAATTCGCCGCACAAGTCAAGGCCGCTATTGAAACATCACGCGGAAGCCCTCGATCGCGTAGTACGCCGCAGCGGCCACGAGCGCCGAGGCGGGAATCGTGAGAATCCACGCCCAGATCATCGTCCCTGCAATGCCCCACCGGACCGCCGAGAGGCGCTTTGTCGCGCCGACGCCCATGATCGCCCCCGCAATCGTGTGCGTGGTGCTCACCGCGATCCCGAAATACGCGGTCAGGAGGAGCGTGATCCCACCGGCGCTTTCCGCGCAGAACCCGTCGGAGGGCTTGAGCTTCGTGATCTTGGAGCCCATCGTTTTGACGATGCGCCACCCCCCGAAGAGCGTGCCCAGCGCGATTGCGCAGTGTGACATGAGGATGACCCAGAGCGGAACGTTGAACGCGGGCAGAAACCCCGCGATGACGAGGAGCCCGGTGATGATGCCCATTGTTTTCTGGGCGTCGTTTGTGCCGTGTCCAAGGCTGTACAGGGCGGCCGACAGGAGCTGGAGTCGGCGGAAGACAATGTTCACAGCGTCGTACGATCTGTGCCGCACGACCCAGAGGACAGCCACCTGGAGTGCATATCCAAGCACCATCCCCAGCACAGGGGCGAGAACGATGAAGAGGAGCGTCTTGATCCACCCGGCGGCAACGATCGCGCCGAAGCCCGCCTTGGCGACCGCCGCCCCACCGTACCCGCCCATGAGGGCGTGCGAGGAGCTCGAGGGAATGCCGAAAAACCAGGTGATGAGGTTCCAGGCGATCGCGCCGATGAGTCCCGCCATAATCACGTACACGGTGACGTCTTCCAGCTGGACAAGTCCCTTGCCGATCGTTTTGGCGATGTGCACATCGAAGACGAGCGCTGCGACCAGGTTGAAAAACGCGGCCCAGACAACGGCCTTGCGGGGAGTGAGTACACGCGTGGAGACGATCGTAGCGATCGAGTTCGCCGCGTCGTGAAATCCATTCAGAAAATCGAACGCCAGCGCCAGCGCGATGACGAACAGGACGAGCGTCACCATGTCAGGCGTGCTTGACCATGATGGATTCGATCGCGTTCGCTGCATCTTCGCACTGGTCGGTGGCGGTCTCCAGGCTGACCAGGAGTTCCTTCACCTTGATCAGCTCTATGGGATCCTTGCATGTATCGAAGAGCGATGCAATGGCCCGCTCGAAGAGATCGTCCGCCTCGTTTTCCATGCTGTTGATCTTCACGAGGCTCTCGTTGATCGCGTCTGCGTTGCGGAGATCCCGCAGCTGTGTGATGGCCCGGTGGAGCTCGACGACCGCCTCGTAGATCAGCTGCGCGAGCCGCTCCGCCTCCGGGGAGATCCGGTCAACCCGGTAGAGCGCGATCCTGTTGGCCGCCCCCTGGATGTAGTCGAGGATGTCATCGAGCTTCGAGGCGAGGATGTGGATGTCCTCCCGGTCGAACGGGGTGATAAACGTCGTCCCGAGCGCCTTGAAGATCTGGTGTGTGATCTCGTCCCCCCGGTGCTCGATTTCCTCTATTTTCCGGATTTTCTGGGCGCGTTCCTCCTTCGAGATGCGGTCCGTCATCAGATCCCTGAACGTGGAGGCGGCGTTCAGCAGGTTCTCGGCATCCCGCTCGAACAATTTGAAGAAACTGTCGTCTTTCGGCAGGAGCGCGTGGAGGATGGCATCGATTTTCATTGAAGTCCTGGCCCTTGTGATGTCATGCGAACGGGGTGAAGCGAAACCTGTGGCAGACGCGGAGCGTGCGGCTGGAAGGAACCGGAGGCAAGATAACCAAATTTGCGGCCGCGTGCAAGGAGGCCCGGAGATTGCTTCGTCGCTGAGAAGCGCTCCTCGCAATGACAGAGATGGAAGCGCTCCTCGGAGATTGCTTCGTCGCTGAGAAGCGCTCCTCGCAATGACAGAGATGGAAGCGCTCCTCGGGATTGCTTCGTGGCGCCTCCGGCGCCACTCGCAATGACAGGTCTCGCGCTCGCATGACAGGTCTCGCGCTCGCATGAAAGGTGTCGCGCTCGCGATGACGGGGGCGCGGGCATCAGTCGTCGGGGCGGACGCCCCTCCGCGACCGCTTGATGAGGGACGCCCGCTTCTTGGCAGACAATCGCCGGGCGCGGGAGGCGCGCGTGGGGGAAGACGCAACGCGGGACTTCACCGGGCGGAGAGCCGCAGCGATGAGGAGGCCGAACTTCCGGAGCGCGTCCTGCCTGTTCGTCCACTGGCTGCGCGACGCCCCGGAGCGTACGTGAAGCACGCCGGCGGCGTCGACGCGCCGCCGGAGCGCAGAGAGAACGGCACGCTTCTGATCAGCGTCCAGCGCCTGAGAGGCTGCGATATCGAAGAGAAGCTCCACGCGGGTTTCCACCTTGTTGACATTCTGGCCGCCGGGACCGCCGCTCCGGGCGTAGGCGAACGAGATCTCACGGGCGGGGATCTGCAGTCCCCTGTGAACGTCGACGGCATCCGTCATTTGAACTTCTCTCTCCTTCTGCGTATGTTGAGCGGAATCGATCCTCCATCCCTTGCCGATACCGCATGTCTGAACACTCCGTCAACGGCTACACCATCAGCGTAACGCACGTCGAGAGCCTCGGCTCCACGTGGATCGTCCGGGTCTCCCGGAAGCTGTTCCTCTTCCGCAGAACAATCAGCTCCGACTGGTTCCTCGACAAGAAGCAGGCACTCCTGTTTGCCGAACAGACGGCAGCGCGACTTGGCTCAGGGAAGGACGCTGCGTTGCTCCGCTCGCGCAAGCCCGGCTGGGTGCTGGACGCCCCCGAGCACTGAGACCACCCCTCCGCAGGGGAGCCTGTATTCCGCTGTAGTCACCGGACATCACTCCGTCCACTTTTTTCGACGCGGGGCCGCAAGGTCCCGCACACGCCCGCTCGATTCCGCGCTATTGTGCAGAAATCAGGGGAGACATGCAACGCCTTCCTCTGGCATGTCTATTGCAATATGGTCCGGCATCGGGCAATCGATGTGCAACAGAGAAGAAAGGGGGAGCAGATGAAACGGAAGAGCGGGTGGCTGGCAGCGCTGGCCCTGGCAGGTCTTCTCCTGTTCTCCGAGAGTGCGCTCGCGGGCGTGTGGGTGGGGGTGCGCGTCGGTCCTCCTCCCCTCCGGCGGGAAGCGATCGTCGCGTGTCCCGGCCCTGGCTGGGTGTGGACGCGCGGTCACTGGGGATGGTACCGGAGCCGGTATGCCTGGGTGCCGGGAAGGTGGATCGCCCCACGGCCCGGCCGCGTGTGGGTCGACGGCGGATGGTATCACAGGCATGACGGATGGAGATACCGGGAAGGATTCTGGCGCGGGAGACGGTAAGAGATTTGCATACCTCAACGGGCGGCGCCGGCAGGACATCGACGGCGCCGCCCGCCTACCTTTCTACTCCCCCACTTCAAGGAGACGTCCAAGGGCTCCGGGATCAGTGACGGGAAGCTCGCACACGAAGTTGCGGCAGACGTAGGCGGCAGGCGTGCCATCCACCATCCCCATCCTCTCAAAAAAACTGTTGAGCCGCCGGACTTCTTCATCCCCGGGGTCGAGAGGGATGATCGACAGTGAAGGGAGATACCGTCGGAAGACTTCCCGCTTCAGTGAGCGCGTTCGCGGATCCCCGACCGGCCCGGCGATCACGACCTGCCGCGGCGGCGAAAGGAGGAGATCGAGGACGCCCGTCATCAGCGGAAGCACACCGGGCTGCCCCGTGAGCGCCGAAGAGAAGCTCGATACGGTTTCCGAAGCAAGCTCTTCCCATGCGGGCCGGTCGATCAGCCTGGCAAGACGGCAGAGGTTCATGGCGGCGACGGAGTTCCCCGACGGTTCCGCACCGTCGTACTGCTCCCTGATCCGCGCAGGGAGTATCCCCTCTTCCCCCGTCGTGTCGAAAAATCCTCCCCGCGTTTCATCATGAAAGAGCCGCACCTGTTCCTCCGTCAGCCGCACCGCGGAAGCAAGCCACTTCCCGTTTCCCGATGATTCGAAGAGATCGATGAGAGCCGCGGCGAGAAACGCGTAGTCATCCAGACCTGCGTCGATGCGCGATTCCCCGTCACGGAATCTCCGGAGGAGCCTGCCGTGCGCTCCGTCGTAGAGGCGGTCAAGGATGAATTCAGCCGCGCGGCTCCCCGCAGCGAGATAGTGTTCGTCCCCGAGCACACGGTACCCGTGCGCGAAGGCGGAGATCATGAGCCCGTTCCAGGAAGTGAGAACCTTGTCGTCGCGGAGCGGCCGCGGCCTCAGCGCGCGGGCCTCGAAGAGCTTCCTCCGGGCCTCCCTCATCCGTTCCTCTTCTCCCGGGGCGGACACGCGGGGGCTGCCTTCCGCGAGCGGCCTGTAGAGGATGTTCTGTCCCGTGAACTCCCCGCCGGGATCGAACGGAACGTTCCCCTCCCCGCGCACGCCGAACCACTCGCAGGCAAGCGCCGCATCAGCGCCCAGCACGCGCTCGATCTCCCCCTTCTCCCAGACGTAGAACGCCCCCTCCCCCTGTTCCCCGGGGTGCGACGGGCGGGGACTGTCGGCGTCCTCGGCGCTGAAGAATCCGCCGTCGGGGTGCGTCATCTCGCGGAGCACGTAGTCGAGCGTCTCACGCGCCACGAGCGCGAACGAAGGCTCGCCTGTGACACAATGGGCATCGAGGTACGCCCGGGCGAGCTGCGCCTGGTCGTACAGCATCTTCTCGAAATGGGGGACGCGCCACCCGCCGTCCACGGAGTACCTGTGGAAGCCGCCCCCCAGGTGGTCGTACATTCCCCCGGACGCCATCGCCCGGAGGGTCCGTCGCACCATGTCCAGCGGAGCTGCCAGGCGGCTCCGCACATGATACCTGAGGAGGAAATCGAGTACGACAGGGCGGGGAAACTTGGGACCGGAGCCGAATCCGCCGTGGATGGGATCGTAGGACGAGGCAAGCTGGCGGTAGCAGGCCTCCGCCGCTTCGCCGCCCGGCAGGAGCCCGGGTGCACCCGCGGCGGCGACATCCTCCAGAAACGTCGTCACGCTGCCGGCGGATTCCTCCACGCTGGAGCGCTCCGTGTCCCAGATGCGGCGTATCCGCCTGATCACGTCGGGAAAGCCTGCTCTCCCCTGGCGGGATTCCGGGGGAAAATAGGTCCCGCCGTAAAACGGTTTCCCGCCGGGAGTCAGGAACATCGACATGGGCCAGCCGCCGTTCTGCCCCATCGCCTGGAGCGCGGTCATGTACACCCTGTCAACGTCGGGCCGCTCCTCCCTGTCGACCTTGATGCAGACAAAGCTCTCGTTCAGCAGTGCGGCGACGGCGGGATGCTCGAAGGACTCCCGTTCCATGACATGGCACCAGTGGCACGTGGCATATCCCACGGAAAGGAAGACGGGCACGTCACGCTCGCGCGCGCGGGCGAATGCCTCCTCCCCCCACGGGTACCAGTCAACGGGATTGTGCGCGTGCTGGAGGAGGTAGGGGCTTTTTTCCCGGATCAGCCGGTTTGCGCCGCTGGACAATGCCGTCTATGCAGGGATAATTGATGCCGCAGATTCGGCAACGCCCTCGCGCGCCTCGCCGATCTGCTGGCGCCACATGGCGTAGTAGAGCCCCTTCGCCTCGACAAGGGCGTCGTGCGAACCCGATTCCACGATCCTCCCCTTCTCCAGGACATAGATCGTCTCGGCGTGCATGATCGTCGACAGGCGGTGGGCGATCAGAATCGTGATGTGGTTCAGCTGCACCGAGACACTGCGGATCGTGTCGCTGATCTCCTCTTCCGTCAGGGAGTCGAGGGAGGATGTCGCCTCGTCGAACACAAGCAGCGAGGGATTCCTGAGAAGCGCCCGGGCAATGGAGAGGCGCTGCTTTTCTCCCCCCGAGACCTTCACCCCCCCCTCGCCGATCATAGTGTCGAGTCCGCGGTCGGCCCGCGCGAGCAGTCCCTGGCACGCCGCCTTCTCCAGGACGTCCATGCACTGCGCGTCGGTTGCCGCGGGGTTCACGAACAGCAGATTGTCCCTGATCGTCCCGGCGAAGAGCTGCGTGTCCTGCGTGACCAGCCCGATCCGCTGCCGCAGGCTGTCGAGATCGATATCCGTCGCCGGGATGCCGTCGTACAGGACGCGCCCCTCGGCCGGCGCATAGAGTCCCACCAGCAGCTTGACCAGCGTCGATTTGCCCGCGCCGGAGGGACCCACGAAGGCGATCGTGGAACCGGTCCGCGCCCGGAACGAGATGCCGCAGAGCGCCGGCGAGGAGCCGGACTGATGCGTGAACGTCACGTTGTCGAATTCGAGCGTCCCCAGGGAACCGACGGGCACCGGGGAGGCCGGCCTCGGCTCCACGGGCGTCTCCAGGATATCCTGGAAATTCCTGAGCGACACCTCCGATTCCCGGTACACGTTGATGATGTTGCCCAGCTCCTGCAGGGGTCCGAAGATGAAAAAGGAGTAGATGAAGAGGGAGAAGAACTGGCCGACGGTGATCTGCTGCGCGAAGATCAGATAGAGCATCACGAAGAGGATCGTGGTCCTCAGGAAGTTCACGCTCGTCCCCTGGATGAAGCTGAGCGAGCGGAGATAGCGGACCTTCTTCAGCTCCAGCCGCAGGATCTTCGCGGTGGTGGCGTTGAGGCGCTCGATCTCCTGCCGCGCCAGTCCCAGGCTCTTCACCAGCTCGATGTTGCGGAGGGATTCTGTGGTCGAACCGGCCAGAGCCGTGGTTTCCGCGACGATCACCTTCTGGATCGTCTTGATCTTCCGGCTCAAGACGCTGCTCAGGACTCCGAGCAGCGGGACGGTCGCGAAATACACGGGCGCGATAATCCAGTGGACCGTGAAGGCGTACACCATCACGAAGATCACGCCCACGAGCGTGGTGAAGAGCGTGCCGATCGACGCCGCGATCAGCCGCTCGACATCCGTGCGGACCTTCTGGAGCTTCCCGAGCGTCTCGCCGCTTCTCTGGTCCTCGAACACGGCGTAGGGAAGCTGCAGGGAATGCCGGAGCCCGTCGCTGTAGATCTCGGCGCCGAGCCGCTGCGTGATGACGTTGACGAAATAGTCCTGGAAGTTCTTGGCCACGCGCGACACGAACGCGACGCCGACGGCGGCCGCGAGGAGGAGGCTGACCCCCCGGAGGAACTCCGCGTGGGAGTAGTCACGGTACCGCGTGGCGTACCGGTCGATCACCTGGCGGAAGATGAGCGGATCGAGGAGCGAGAAGATCTGGTTCACCGCGGCGAGTACGAGCGCAAGCAGGATCAGGTTCCTGTACCGGCGGAGGTAGCTGTAGAGGAGTCGCATTGGGAATGAACAGTGTTTGTTGGGCGTCGGTTCCCGGACGGCACAGAACAGAAGGGCCTTCCGCACTGCGGAAGGCCCTGTGGAGCTGAGGGGGATCGAACCCCTGACCTCGTGAATGCCATTCACGCGCTCTCCCAGCTGAGCTACAGCCCCGTGCGCGGCGACGAACAGCGGCTCAATATATCCACAATCGCCCCCAAAGTCAACGTTCCGGGCGGCTTGAATCTCCCCCCCCGGTTCAGTATGTTTAGGGGGGAGACACCCGGCGTCACACCTGCCCGCACTGACATGAAAGACATCGGCAAAGCATTCTCGATCCCGTTCAAGGACCCGGCCTGGGTATCCAAGTTCCTGCTGGCCGCCCTCTTCATGCTCCTCTGCCTGCTCGGCATCGGCATCCCCATCATCGTCGGCTACCTCATCCAGGTCACGCAGCGGGTCATCCGGAAGGAGGAGCGCCCCCTGCCGGAGTGGAGCGACATCGGCGTCAAGTTCGTCCTCGGCTTCAAGTACTGCGTCGTCTATGTGATCTACCTGCTGCCCGTCGTGCTGCTCGTCATCCCGGTGATCGCCCTCGGCGTGGCAACGAGCTCCACCGACGCGCCCGAGCTGGTCGGGGTCCTGTCGCTCGTGTACATGTTCGGGTTCACTCTGCTCGTGATCCCGTATTCCCTCATCCTGGCGGCCATCATGCCGATCGTCGCCTACCGCTTCGCGCTGACGGAGAAGATCGCGGACGGCATCGACGTGGCGGCCATCTTCAGGGATTTCCGGAAAAACTGGCAGAACACCATCGTGGTCGCTCTGATCACGGCGGCCATCGAGTCACTCGCGTTCGTGGGGATTCTGTTTTTCCTGGTGGGAGTCTTCTTCACGATCTTCTACGTCTACCTCGTCGCGGCATCCATGCGGGGTCTCCTCTACCTGGAGCTTCCGCAGGAAGGGAGCGCCGCCTGACGATGCGCCGGGAACTGGCCGCGGGGCTCCTGGGGGTGCTGCTCGCCGGCGCAGGGTGCAAGGGGACCGCGCCCACGGGGCCCGACGGGAGTCCCTCCAACATCGTGTTTCCGACGAACGGCGTCAGCTACTCGAAACAGGTCCAGCCCCTGTTCAACCAGGCGTGCAACTTCTCCGGGTGCCACGACGCGGGCACGCACCAGAGCGCGCTCAACCTCACGTCGTACGGCGAGGCCGTCCTGACGATTCCCGGGGTCGTCGTCGCCGGGAAGCCGGACGCAAGCACGCTCGTCCTCCGCATCCAGGGGAGCGTGGGCACGCGCATGCCCCCCGGCTCCTACCCGCTGAACACGAACCAGATCGACGGCATCAGGACCTGGATCAACGAAGGGGCGAAGAACAACTGAGCCCCGCTATCCCGAGGTCCGCGCGTCCCTTCCCCAGTGGAGTTTCGCCCGCAGGAGGTCGAAGTACGATCTCTCCCGCCGCCTGACCAGGCGCACCGGGAAATCCGCTTTCCTGACCACGATCTCGGCCGGGGGCTCGAGAAACGCCTCCTCACGCCCGTCCGCGGAAAGGAGCACTTCGGCGCTGTCGGCGTGTGCGACGATCCGGATCACGCTCGAGGCGGGAACAATGAGCGGCCTCCCGCTGAGCGAGTGGGGGGCGATCGGCGTGATGCCGATGACGTCGCTTCCCGGACTCACGATGGGTCCCCCGTTCGACAGCGCGTACGCCGTGGACCCGGTCGGGGTCGAGACGACCACGCCGTCGCCGCGATACGTGACGGCGAACGCGCCGTCGATATGGGTCTCGATGTCGATCACGCGGGAAGAACGGGACTTGTCCAGCACGATGTCGTTCACCGCGTGGATCATCTTGTCGGGATGCGTCGGCGTCCAGGCCTCGATCACCAGCCGCTCGTCGACGACATACTTCCGCTCCAGGAGTTCGTCGACGGCGCGTTCGATCTCCCCCGGGGCGACCTCGGCCAGGAAGCCGAGCTTGCCGAGGTTCACGCCGAGGATCGGCGTCGCACGGCGGCCGACCGCGCGCGCCGCCGCCAGGATTGTGCCGTCACCCCCGAGCGCGATGAGTACGGCGGCGCCGTCCAGGCACGCCTCGCGGCTCCTGAGGCAGCCGGAGGAGGTGCCCGGCCGTCCCGCCACGAGCGGCGAGAGCGCATCGTCCAGCGCGTACTCGACGGACGACTGCTCCAGGCGCGCCAGGAGGGCCAGCAGCGCGTCACGGAGAGCGGACTTCTCCGCGTTGCCGAATATGGCGACCTTCATGACGACGGCGCTCCCCCCGGGCCGGGAGGCGGATCGGGTTTGGCCGCCTCGTCCACATAGTTGAGCCGCAGCTCCTGGAGCACCTGGGAGAGCATCCGCCCTTCATCCGGCGTGAGGTTTCCCTTCGTCCGCCGCTCCAGCATCTCCAGCGTGTCGATCATCCCCTGTGCCGCGGCCAGGTCGCGCTCCACCTTGTCGGTCACGGGGTTTTTCACCTTCCCCAGGTGCTGCATTGCCGCGGCGTGCAGCATCAGCACGAGCCGGGCGAACAGGACGCCGTGCCTGTCTGACGGTTCCATGGCGCATCCCTTCAGTGTCGTTCGGTCTTCTGCAGTTCCCAGAGCTTCGCGTACTTTGCGAACACGTACGCCGACGATGCGGCGCAGAGCACGAAGCCGTGGATGCCGTCCAGGAATCCCAGGCGGAGCAGGTACATCTTCACGAACTGGAAGAGCGGCCTGACGACGAGGTCCGTGACGGCGAAGCGCCTCCCCGCATCGGACATGTCCGTCGCAGCGAGGGAGGTGTACGTATTGAACTTTGAAAAGTAGTGGTGCAGGTCGGGATCGGTGAAGTGGAGCAGATCGTGCCGGGCGCGCGCGACAGTCCCCCTGACCACCAGGCGCTCGTGCACGCGGGTCTCGCTGAACGACGCCGCGTCCTTCCGGAACAGGCGGACGACGCGCGAGGGATACCACCCGCCGTGGCGGATCCACTTCCCGCAGAAATACGCGCGGCGCGCGATTTCGTACCCCGCCACCGCCGGATCGTCGTGCGCCAGGATCTCCCTGATCTCCGCGGCCAGTTCCGGGGTCACGCGCTCGTCGGCGTCCAGCCACAGCACCCAGGGGAGCCGCGCCCGTGCGAGCGCCGCGTTTCGCGCGGCCCCGTAGCCGCGCCACGGGAGCTCGATCACATTCGGCGTGAACCGCCGGGCCGCCTCCACCGTGCCGTCGGTGCTCCCCGAGTCGATCACGATGATCTCCCCGGCCCACGAGGCGCTTTCCAGGCAGGCGGCAATGTTGCGCTCCTCGTCCCTGGTCAGCGTGATCACCGTCAGCGGGGCGCTCACGGCAGTCCCGGACCTGCCAGCCGGTCCAGCGCCAGTGTCAGCCCCAGCGTCACCCAGACGAGGATCACCACCATCTGGTTGCCGAAGCTCCATTCCGTCAGCCCGTTGACCTGGAAACCGATGAACACCGCGAACGCCCCCAGCACCCACGAACCGGCGAACCAGTCGTCACGGACACGGCGGTAGATGCGCCACTCCACGACGCCGATGCGGATGAAGAGGGCCAGGACGGCAAGCGCTCCGACACAGCCGAGCGTGACCAGCACGTGCATCGCCACGTTGTGCAGGTGCCCCCACTGGCCGCTGTAGCCCGGGCCGGCGTACTGGCGGAGCAGCTCGCCCAGATCGATGTCCCCCACGCCGGTCACGGGGTGATCAGCGAATATCTTCAGCCCGGTGCTCCAGAGCTGGATGCGCGACGCGTTTTCCGGGTGCTGCAGATCCACGATGCTGTGCAGCCGGCCCGTCACGTACGGGGGGGCAAACAGGAGAACGCAGGCCACGATCACGGCCAGCGGGATCACCAGTTTCCAGTTCCGCACGAGCGCGATCACCAGTATTCCCGCGGCGGCGGCAAGGTACGCGCCGCGCGTGACCGTGGCGTACAGCGCGACCGCGACGGGGATGGCGGCCGCCCACGCGCCGAAGCGCACCGCCCGGGGAGCCGCCGGGTGAAGCCCGAACGGGATCAGGAGCAGCAGGACGATCATCATGAGCTGGGAGGTCGTCATGTAGAACTGGAAAATGCCGAGCCGCGTGTTGTCTCCCGGTCCGCCGAGCAGGAGCTTGCCCACGCCGATCAATGCAACGATCACGGCGGCGCCGAGCAGCACGGCCACAACCCGCTGCGCCTCGGCGCGGGTGCCGGTCCGTGAGGCGAAGCAGTACACGACGCCGATGAGGAGCAGCCGCCGCGCCAGTGTGAGCGACTCCCACGGGTGGACCGCAAAGACCGTCGCCAGGAGCTCCGCGGCCGCGTAGGCGAGGAAGAACCAGTCAAGAGGCGTCGGGGCAACCTCCCAGCGCCGCCCCAGCACCATCGCGAGCCCCCAGGCGACCGCCATGAGGCCGAGCGCCAGCGAGTTGACCGCGATCGAGACGCAGGCGGAGGCCAGGAACACGTATGTCGCCCAGCGGAGCGTCCCCCCCGCCGCGGCTGCAGCCCTCTCCCGTGCGGTCCCCGCGCTCATGCGCGGAACTGGAGCTGGTAGAGCTTCCGGTAGAGCCCGCGGGTCTTCCCGATCAGCTCCTTGTGCTTTCCCGCCTCGACCACCTTCCCCCCTTCGATCACCACGATCCGGTCGGCGTGCTGGATCGTCGAGAGTCGGTGCGCGATGACGATGGATGTCCGCCCCGTCATGAGACGCTCGATGGCTTCCTGCACGAGGATCTCCGACTCGGTGTCGAGCGCCGAGGTCGCTTCGTCGAGGATCAGCACGGGAGGGTTCTTCAGAATCGCCCGCGCGAGCGCCAGGCGCTGCCGCTCCCCGCCGGAGAGCTTCACGCCGCGCTCGCCGATGACGGAATCGTAGCCGGAGGGCATTTCGCTGATGAAGGCGTGGGCGTTTGCGGCCCTGGCGGCCTCCACGATCGTCGCCAGCGGGCAGTCCTCGAGCCCGTAGGCGATGTTGTTCCGCACGCTGTCGTTGAAGAGAATCGTCTCCTGCGTCACGATCCCGATCTTCTCCCTGAGCGAGTGGAGGCGGACGCGACGGAGGTCGATGCCGTCGATCAGTATGCGCCCCGCCGTGGGATCGTAGAACCGGGGAACGAGGTCGATCAGCGTCGACTTCCCCGCCCCGCTCGGTCCGACCACGGCCACCACCTCCCCCTTCCTGATGGAGAGGGAGATGCCGTCGAGCACGATGTCCCCCTCGCCGTACCGGAACGACACGTTCTCGAACCGGAGCTCACGCTCGAACGACGGCAGGTCCACCGCGTCGTCGGCATCGCGGATGTTCGGCTCGGTGTCCAGCACCTCGAACACCCGTGCCCCCGCGGCGGAGGCCTCCTGGATCCGGTTGTTCACGTTGCTCAGTTCCTTGATGGGAGGCATGAGCTGGAACATCGCAAACAGGAAGAGGATGAACTCGCTCGAATCCATCACGTGTCCCAGCACCTGCAGTCCCCCGTACCAGATGATCACCCCTCCCGCAGCCGCGCTCAGGAACTCGGTCATGGGCGAGGCGAGATTCCGGATGTTGGTCACCCGGAGGATCGTCCGGAAGTAGCCGTGACTTTCCCGCGCGAACTTCCTGTTCTCAAACTCCTCCATCGAGAACGCCTTCACGACCTTCACGCCCGAGATCGTCTCGTGCAGCGTGGACGTCAGGTCCGCAATCCGCTCCTGGGCGATGCCGCTCTCGCGGTGGACGCGCCGGCCCACAGTCGCAATCACCAGGAGCACCGCCGGGAAGACGACAAACGAGATGAGCGTCAGCTTCCAGGAGAGGACCAGGCAGATCGTCAGGTAGACCAGGAGGAGGAGCGGCTCCCGCACCATCGTCTGGAACGTCGCGGAGATCCCCGTGTTGATCACCGGCACATCGTTCATGATCCGGGAGATCAGATTGCCCGTCCGTTCGTTCGTGAAGTACGCCAGCGGGAGCTCGTGGATGTGCCGGTAGAGCGCGTTACGGAGGTCGCGCGTCAGCCCCTGTTCCACGTAGATCATCAGGTTGGACTGGAGGTACGCGAACAGGTTCCGGAGGAAGAACGAGGAGACAATGATCAGGCAGATGACGAGCAGCGAGTCCGCCGGGTCCTGACGGAAGACGAGGTGCCTGAACGCTTCGCCGGCCGCCTCTTTGGCCCGCACGATCCAGTCGGGCAGGAACGTCGGGCCGGCGGGCGCGGCCGACGGCTGCAGCGCGGTCCCCCCGGTGAAGAGCATCTGCAGGAGCGGCATGATCAGGTATATCGACATGCCGCTGAAGATGGAAAACAGAATGGAGCAGACGACCGACAGGGCGAGCGCGAGCCGGAAGGGGCGGATGAACCGGATGATGCGGGCGTACGTGCTCATTGTTTCCGCTTGAGTGCGTTCAGTTCAAAGTTCGTGATCGGCGGGAGCACGCCCTTCCCCTCTTTCTGGCGCATCCGGTATTCCCACAGCTTCGCGTACATCAGCATGGCGTACGTGGCGTCGAGGAGCGCGAGCACGAAGCCGTGGAACCCGTCTTTGTACCCCTTCCGGGAAATGAACATGCGCAGGAAATGCGACAGGGGGCTGAGCACCAGCGTGTGCCACCGGACGTCGGCGGCGGGATTGTCCTTCAGGCGGTTGGAGACGTGGAGGGACGTGTACTCGTTCATTTTTTCCACGTACGCATAGACTGTCCGGTACGTGTGGTGATAGAGGTACCCGGTGAGGCGCCCGCGCTTCCCGCGCGTGTTGAATCCGCCGTGGATCTCCTGATGCTCCGGGTAGTAGCTGTCCTTCCGGAAGAACCGGAACTGGCGGTCGGGAAACCACCCCCCGTGCTCGATCCACTTCCCGAATGCCTCCGGTTTCCTGATGAACTCGAAGCCGGCGTACCCCTCGCTGGATGCGAGGACAGCCTTCACCTCGGCGGCGAGCTCGGGAGACACCTCCTCGTCGGCATCGATGACGAATATCCAGTCGCCCGTGGCGTACGTAATCCCACGCTCAACCTGCCGGCTCGTTCCCGGGTATTCGTGCTGGTACACTCTGTCGGTATAGCGCCGCGCCAGCTCCACGGTCCGGTCCGTGCTGAAGGAGTCGACGACTACAATCTCGTCCGCCCAGCGGCAGCTCTCCAGGCATCGCTCGATGTTGGATTCCTCGTTGAGCGTCACGAGGACCACGGTAACTCTTTCCATCCCCTAGCGGACCACGAAGTTGATAATCCTGTTCTTTACGACGATCGCCTTGATGACCGTCTTTCCCTCCATGTGCCGCCGGACGTCGGGGTCCGCGAGCGCCAGCTCACGCACAGCGTCGTCGGGAGCATCCACGGGCGTCTCGACGCGGGATCTCACCTTGCCGTTGACCTGGACCACGATCTCAGCCACCGTGCTCCGGAGCATGGCTGCATCGTACTGCGGCCATTTCTCATATGCCAGTGTCCCCTTGTGGCCCAGCCGCTGCCAGAGCTCCTCCGCGATATGGGGTGCGAACGGAGCCAGGAGGAGGACAAACGGCTCGAGAAGCTGAATTGGCCTCGTCTCCGATTTCATCACCTCGTTTACGAATATCATCATTTGTGATATCGCGGTATTGAATCGGAGAGCCTCAATATCATCTCCGATCTTCTTTATCGTGGCGTGATAAAGCGTTAACAGCTCGTTGTTTACCGGCGTCTTTGAAAGATTCGGATCGAGCGTGTCATCGTCGGTCACATAGAGGCGCCACACCCTCCCAAGAAACCTGTGGACCCCCTCCACCCCCCTTGTGCTCCAGGGTTTCATCTCCTCCAGGGGCCCCATGAACATCTCAAACAGTCGGAGTGAGTCAGCCCCGTATCTCGAGACGACATCGTCGGGATTGACCACATTCCCGCGCGATTTCGACATTTTCCGTGAATCTTCCCCGAGTATGATCCCCTGGTGCCGGAGCTTCGGGAATGGCTCTTTGGTGCTCAGATAGCCGAGATCGTAGAGCACTTTGTGCCAGAAGCGGGCATACATCAGGTGGAGCACGGCGTGCTCCGAGCCGCCGACATAAAGGTCCACGGGCATCCACCGCTTCTCGAGGGCGGGATCGCAGAACGCAGAGTCGCTTTTCGGGCTGAGATAGCGGAGATAGTACCAGCAGGACCCGGCCCACTGCGGCATCGTGTTGGTCTCACGGCGCCCCTTGCGCCCCGTGGCCGTGTCGACCACGTTCACCCAGTCTTCTGCAAGAGCCAGGGGGGACTCCGTCGTGCCGCTCGGCTGAAATTTCTTCAGGTCGGGAAGGAGCAACGGCAGATCCCGTTCGGGGACCGGCTCCATGAGTCCGTCATCCCAATGGATGATGGGGATCGGCTCACCCCAGTACCGCTGCCGGGAGAAGAGCCAGTCGCGCAGCTTGAACTGCACCGCCGCGTCCCCGCACCCCTTTTTCCGGAGCCACGCAACAATCGTCTTTTTCGCCTCAGGCGTGGGAAGGCCGTCGAGCGAGACTTCGCCGCTCGTGGAGTTCATCCCTGTGCCTTCACCCGTGAACGGGCCCTCCCCCGGCTCCCCGGACCGGACCACCTCAACGATCGGAAGCCCGTACTTCCTGGCAAACTCGTTGTCCCTCTCGTCGTGGGCCGGGACAGCCATGATCGCCCCGGTGCCGTACCCCATCAGGACGTAGTCAGCGATCCACACGGGGATTGTCTTCCCCGTGGCGGGGTTGACGGCAAAGCCGCCTGTGAAGACGCCCGTCTTCTCCGCCGCCGCACCCCGTTCCAGGTCGCTCTTGAGCCGGGCCTGGCTCCTGTACGCCTCGACTGCGGCGCTCTGCGCCGGCGTGGTGAGCGCAGGCGACAGCGGATGCTCGGGCGCCAGCACCATGTACGTTGCGCCGAATATCGTGTCTGCGCGCGTCGTGAAGACGCGGATCTCGCCCCCCCCGGCGGCGAGGGGGAAGCCGATCTCCGCCCCTTCGGATCGGCCGATCCAGTTCCGCTGCTGCTCGATCGTCGATGACGGCCAGTCGAGCTCCGCCGAGTCCTCGAGGAGCCTGTCCGCGTAGGCCGTGATGCGCATCATCCACTGCCGCATGGGACGCCGCTCGACGGTGTATCCTTTCTCGGTCCACTCCGCGACCTCCTCGTTCGCCAGCACGGTGCCGAGTCCCTCGCACCAGTTGACGGGGATCTCCGCCACATACGCGAGCCGGAAACCCGCCAGAACGGTCTGCCGCTCCGCCGGCGTCATCGAGCGCCACTCCGCGGCGGTGAACTTACTCCCCGCGGGGAGCCCCTCGGAGCCGCGGGCGTCCAGCCGCTCCAGGAGCGTCGCCACGGGACGGGCCCGCCGGGCATCCGGGTCGAACCAGGAATCGTACATCTTCAGGAATATCCACTGCGTCCACCGGTAGTACGCCGGATCGGTGGTGTCGAGTTCGCGCGACCAGTCGTAGCTGAGGCCGAGCATGCGGATCTGCCGCCGGAACGTCGCGATGTTCTGTTCGGTAGTAATGCGCGGATGCACATTGGTCTGCATCGCGTACCTCTCCGCGGGAAGGCCGAACGCATCCCACCCCATCGGATGCAGCACGCTGAATCCCTTCATCCGCCTGTAGCGGGAGAGGATATCCGTGGCCGTGTATCCTTCCGGGTGCCCGACATGGAGTCCCGCCCCGGACGGGTAGGGGTACATGTCCAGGATATAGGCCTTGGGGCCCGCGGGGTAATCCTCCGCGCGGAACGTGCCGTGTTCCTCCCAGTACTTCTGCCATTTCGGTTCGATTGTCGAAAACGGGTACGGCATCCTACGATCCGGTGTGATTGTCACGTGACTGTGCAATATACAGTTTCGCCGTCGAGAGGCTCCCCAGGCGCATGCGCGTGCGGATTTCATCGGCGGAGGCACCGCTCCCTGCCAGGAGCAGCGCGGCGGTGTGGCGCAGCGAGTACGGCGTGATCCTGCGCCGTGCGCTTGAGCGGAGTCCCGAGCGCGCCATGTATTGCGAGACCCTGTCGCGCACTCCCCGCGTCGTCATCCTCGTCCCCCGGGTGCGGTTCCCGGCACTCGCAAAGAGGGGGTCCGACTCCGCGAGCGCTCCCCGCAGTGCGAGATACCCCTGGAGCGCCGCAAGGGCCTCCGCCGGCAGCGCCACGGACTGGTCCTTCCGGAGCCGCCCCTTCCCCTGCACGCGCAGACGCGCCTCCCCGGCATCACGGAGGATGTCCCCCGCATCCGCGCGGATGATCTCAATTTCGGAGAGTCCGCACGCGAGCATCAGCATGATGAACGCGTAGTCACGGGCCCCCCTCTCGCCGGTCCTGTCGACGACCGCCAGGAGCGCCCCGGCCTCCGCGGCCGTCAGCGGGGCACGCGAGTGGATCCGGGGACTGCTGTTCCCCCCCACACGGAGCGCGGGATTCTCGGAGAGCACTCCCCGCCGCACAAGGTACGCACAGAACCTGCGGACAGCGGTCAGGTATGTCGACACCGAAACATCCGTCAGCCGCTTTTCGTCCGTCAGGTAGGCCTTGTACCGCCGGACGTCCCCCGTGGTGAGCCCGGCGGAGCGCTTCCTGCCGTGCCACCGGACGAATTCCCGCAGTGCGCGGCCGTACGTGCCCCGCGTCTCGGGGCGCTTGGACCGCAGGCTGCTCAGGAATCCGTCGTAGTGCGGGGCGAGCGGACCGGCGGGGACACCGGTGCGGATGTGGGAGGAACCGGCCATGGGGTGCAATAACAGAAATTAACCAATCGGCGGGACGAATGCAACGCCCCTGTCAGAGGACCTTCACCACCATCATCGTGATGTCGTCCGATTGCTGGGCCCCGGAGGCATGGAGCAGGACGTCCTTGTGGATGGCGTCGAGAATTTCCTGTGCCGGGAGATCTACGGTGCGCGCCAGGACACGCTCCAGGCGCTCCTCCCCGTACTCCTCCGCGCGTGTGCTCATCGCCTCGCTCACACCGTCCGTGAAGAGGACGAGGGCGTCCCCCTCCCGGCAGACGACAGAGGCCTCCTCGTAGGGGGCGGCGGTCTTCAGGATCCCCAGGATCATCCCCCCCCTGTCCAGCCGTTCGAACGTGCCGTCGGCGTGGTACACGTAGGGATAGTTGTGCCCGGCGTTGACATACGAGAGCGTACGGGTGGCGGGGTCGATCGCCCCCCAGAAAAACGTGACGAACTTGTCACCCCCCGTGTTGTCGCACATGAGATCGTTGACGCGGCCGGTAAGCTCCGCCAGGGGGACGCCGAGCGGCACCAGCGCCCGGATGGCGGCCTGGAGGTTGGCCATGAGGAGCGCAGCCGGGGACCCCTTGCCGGAGACGTCGCCGATGGCGATGATGAAGCGCCCGTCGGGAAGCGTGAGGACGTCGTAGTAGTCCCCTCCCACCTGCTTCGAGGAGATGTTTGCGGCGGAGAGCTGGAAGCCCGGGATCTCCGGCAGGACGCTCGGGAGGAGTCCCTTCTGAATCTCCCGCGCGATCATGAGCTCGTCTTCGAGCTTCTGCTTCTCGATCGCCTCTTTGAAGAGCCGCGCGTTCTCCAGGGAAATGATCGCCAGGTTGCCGATCGACGAGAGGAATTCCAGGTCAGCCTGGCTGAAGTCCTCCCCGCTCATCTTCCCCCCGAGCAGGATCAGCCCGCGCGTCTCTCCCTGGAGGCGGATCGGCACGACCACGCTCATCCCCAGGGCCTTCAGCGCCTCGCGGGTGTCCACCGCTCCGCTGACCACGATATCCTGGACACCCACCGGCGCGCTTGTGCGCGAAAGCGCCGCCAGGAGTCCCCCCTGCGGCGGCGCTCCGGCGAGCTTCGAGGCGACAATTCTCATATCCGCCCCCTCCCGCAGCGAGATCAGGTAGCGCCCGGGCATGAAGCGGCCCAGGAGCGAGAGCTCCAGCAGACGCACCTGGCGCTCGGGGTCCAGCAGCGCGCTGAACTCCTTCCCGGTTTCGAACAGCGTCCCCAGGTCCTGGATCTTCTGGTCGAGCTGGCGGTTCACGCGTCGCAGCTCGCCGATCATGCGGATCTTCTCGACGGAGCTGGCGGCGATGTTGGCCAGCGAACGGAGGTACGTCACCTCCCGCGCCGCGGGCGCCTTTGACGCGACTCTGCCGCCAAAGCCCAGGATACCGATGGTCCTCCGCTCGATGACGAGGGGGAGGATGAACTCCACCCCCTGATCCCGGAGGAACTTCGCCCAGCCGTGGCGCCGCGTGTCCAGGCGCTTCGTCTCAAACGCGCCGCGGGGCACCGCGCGGGCCTCCAGCAGCCGCCCCGTGAGCTCCTGGGGAAAGCCCTTCACCATCGCCACTTCGAACTGCGAGCGCGTCGTCGCCATCAGGACCATCCCCCGCCTGGCGAGCGTCTTCCCCATGATCGTAAAGAGAATGTGGCTCAGGATGAACGGGAGCTCCAGGGAGGAGTTGATGACCGAACTGAACTCGAAGAGCGCCGCGTTGTCAAAACGGCTTTCGTGGGATTCCGCGGGGGCGGCTGTGCGGGGGGAGCGGGGCATGGGGGGATACTTACCGGGGGAGGTTCTTGAACAGGCGCACCTCGTTCGCTTTTCCCTGCGCGATGGAGTACTCCACCCTGTCCATGAGCGATCGCATCAGGTACACGCCCAGGCCGCCCCGGCGGTAGTGCGTGAGATAGTCCTTCATGTCCGGAGGCTGGACCACCGCCGGATCGAACCGCACGCCGTTGTCCTCGATGACGACCTGGAATTCGCTGTTCCTGCCGCTGACGCTCACGCGGATGATCTTCGTGGGGTCGAACCGGTAGGCGTGTTTGATCACGTTGGTGCACGCCTCGTCCACGGCCAGGGCGATCTTGCTCACGTCCTCGTCGGCGAAACCAAAGGCGCGGGCACGCTCCGACACGAAGTCGCGCACCTCGATGAGCCGCTCGGTGCGGCTCTCGACCTCTATGCTCGCGGTGTTCACGCCTTACTTGGCCCGGTCGAAGAACCTGGTGACGGCTTCCTGTTCGTCCTTGAAGATCTCGTACAGCAGCGGGAACCCGAGCAGGTCGAACACGTTGTACACCTTCGGGGACATGTTGGTGAGCTTGATATCCCCCTTGTTGTTCCGCACGTCCTCGATGAACGCCATGAACACGCCCAGCCCGGCGCTGCTGATGTAGGACAGGTCGCGGCAGTTGACCACGATGCGGTACCGCTGGGTCCGGAGGAGGTTCTGGAACGCCTCTTCGAGCTTCGGCGCCGTATGGGCGTCCAGGTATCCCTTGAGATCGAGAATGCTGACGCTCTGCGCCTCGCGCTGTCCTATCTTGAAATCGCTCATCGATGATCCTCCGGTGGCAAGTTGCGCGTTAGCCGCGCCTGTCGGGTCCGTTCCATTTCAGTACCACGAGCGTCAGGTCGTCGTCGTTCGGCCGCTGCCGGGTGAACGCGCTGACGCTCTGCAGAATCTCGTCCTTGATCCCGGACGCGCTCCCGGCGCGCGCCCCGCGGGCCACGGCCATGAGGCGCTCGTAGCCGAACTCGTCATCGCCGTCGCGCGCCTCGGTGATCCCGTCCGTGTACAGCACGCAGACATCCCCCCGCTCCAGGCGGATCTCCTCCTCCGCAATCGCGTCCGCAAACGTCGCCCCGCGCCGCAGCCCCATCCCGAGACCGGTGGGACGCACGTACACGACGCGCTCGCCGCTGATGTGGAGCAGGGGACAGTGGCCTGCGCGGGCGACCGTGAGCCGGCCCGAGGCGGTGTCAAGGATAGCGTAAATTAAGCTAACGAAGGAGCGTTTGTCAATAGAATCGGCAAGCGCCTCGTTGGCCTTCACCATGAACTCCTTCGGCGACGCGCACAGGCGCCCGAGCGCCTGGAAAATCCCCTTCATCTCCGACATGTAGAACGCGGCGGAGACTCCCTTGCCCGAGACGTCCCCCACCACGATGCCGATGCGGCCCCCGCCCAGGTCCATGAAATCGTAGTAATCGCCGCCGACCTCGAACGCCGGCGTGGACACCGCGTCCAGGTCGAACGCCGGCGCGGACGGGACGTGCTGCGGCAGCAGGCGTTTCTGCATTTCCTGGGCGACGAGCATCTCGCGGTAGAGCCGCTCCTTGTCCAGCGACTCCCGGATGAGACGGGCGTTTTCAATCGCCACGGTGGCCTGGTCGGCGAACGCCGCGATCGCATCGACGTCGTCCCGGACGAACCCGTACGACTCCTTCTTGGCCGCGTACAGGATCCCGGCGAGTCCCGTATGCGCCACCAGGGGCACGACCACCAGCGAGCCCGCGATCCCTTTCCGCTTCTTCAGGTGCACGAACCGCGCGTCGCGCTCCACGTCGTCCACCACGATGGGCTTCCGTTCGCCCACCACGGTGTCGCGGATCCCCCGCCGCTCCGGCGAGACGAGGAGGTCGATCTCCTCCTGCGTGATGTTCTTCCGGGCCGCCACCTGCACGCCGTAGGACGCGCCGTCGGCCTCCGCTGCGGGGGGAACGGTGATGATCTCCAGCCAGCAGCTCGACGCTCCCACCACCTGCAGCGTCAGCGACGTGACGTTGTCCACCAGCTCGTTGAAATCAAACACCTGCGTCACAAGCTTGCTCAGCGTGTGGAGCGACGACACCTCCGAGCGCTTCCTGTCGAACGCCTCCGCGGTGGGGAGATGGAACAGCGTGCTCACGAAGGCCATGCCCGCGTACATGGCGCCGAAAATCAGCACCAGCTGCACGAACGTGTGGAGCGGGTGGGAATAGTAGAGCAGCGAGCGGCGCAGGAGCGATCCGCTCCCCACCTGCACGGCCAGGGCGGTGAACCCCAGGAACAGGAAGAACGCGCAGGCCAGGCTGAAGAGCTTCTCCCGCTTCGTCAGGTACACGATCCAGGGGAGCCGGAAGGAGTTCATCACCGCGACGGCGATCGCCAGCGCGAACAGGACCCCGGTGAGGAACGACCCGTCGAGCGGCCTGGTCGTCAGGCAGGAGGCGGAGGAGCCGAGGAGGAGCACGGCAAAGATCAGCCAGTTCCGCCGGGCCGCCGGCTTCCTGTTCACCAGGATGAGGTCCCGCAGGAGGCGGATCACCACCAGCGAGAAGACGCCGAAGGCCAGCCCCACCAGCGATGCCAGGAAGATGCTCGGGTAGTCGAGCGGGACCAGCGTCAGGTTCTTCGCGTCGAAGCCCGCGACCCCCGAGACCGACAGGCCGATCGACCCCAGGATCATCGCCCCGAGGGCGACGAGGGCAAAGGCCAGCTTCCGCACCGGCGTGCTTTCGCGCCGAGAGGCCAGCGCGTCGATGACCAGATAGAGGCCCCCCATCGCACCGATGAGCAGGAGCTCCCTGATCAGTCCGAGACCCGTCAGGTCCAGCTCGACGTTTTTCTCAACGACGTCGAGCGTGAACTTGAGGATCACCAGGACGAACGCGCCGCCGAGCAGGACCACTCTGCGCAGTCTCATCCGGCGCCCCGCGTGCGCACGCCTACACCGCGATCGTCAGCCACGAATCGCTCCTGTACTTCCGGTAGATCAACAGCGAGTACGAAACTATGTAGATCGGGAGCGCACACCACGCCCCGGGGAGCCCGAACCCGAGGCGCACACCCAGCAGGTAACACAGGGGGAGGAACACCACCCAGTGCGTCAGGACCTCGATCAGCATCACGTACACCAGCGCGCCCGCCGCCTGCAGGGCGTGCGCAAGCACGATCCCCGAAGCGTAGAACACCTGCGCCGCACCGGCGATCCGGAGGATCGGGCGGGCGATGTCGGTGACCTCCCGGTTGGTGGTGATCAGGATGATGACCGCGTCCGGCGCCAGGATGAACAGGGCGCCCAGCGCGATCGTGAAATACGTCGCCAGCCGCGCAGCCTCCAGCCCGTAGCGCCTGGCCATCTGCCGGCGGCCGTTGCCCAGGCTCTGCCCGACGAGCGTCTGCGCCCCCACGCCGAACCCGAAGCAGGGAAGGAACGACATGAAGAGCGCCGTGATCACGACCTGGCTCGCCGCCTGCTGCACCGTGCCGATCATCCCCGTGATGGATACGAACACCAGGAACCCCAGCAGGATCAATATGTTCTGGAGGGAGACCGGCAGGGAGATCCTGACGATCTGGCGCAGGACATCCCCCCGCAGCCGCAGGCGCCCATAGTACCTGTATTGTGTTCGATACCGGCGGAGGAAAGTTGCACCCAGGAAGAACACACAGCCCACCATGTTGCTGATCGCGTTGGAGGCGCCGGCCCCCGTGAGACCCATCGGGCGCATGCCAAACGCCCCGAATATCAGCACATAATTCAGGGCGATGTTCGTGACGTTGATGATGATCGCCGAGTACATGAACACCTGCGTGTCGCCGATGCCGTTGAAGAAGCCCCGGTAGGAGACGACAAACAGGAAGAAGAGGAGCCCGATGAATCGCCACTGCATGTACCCCGTGCCGGCGACGGCCACGGCGTGGTCGCTCGAGAAGAAATCGATGATGTTGTAGGAGAAAAAGTACCCGGGAGCGCCGAATGCGATGCCCAGGACCAGGGCCAGGAGGAGGGAATTGTTCAGCGCGCTGCCCGCCCCGATGTAGTCCGTTTCGCCGGTGCGGCGGGCGACAAGCACGTGTGTGCCCGTGGCCAGGCTGGAGAACACGCTGGTGATCGCCCATGTGGCCAGCATGCCGAGCCCCATGGCCGCGAGGACCACGGAAGTGTTCTCCAGGCGCCCGACCATGGCGGTGTCCACAACGGAGACAACCATCTGCGCCGAGAGACCCGCCACCGCGGGGGACGAGATCTTCAGAACACTGCGCGTGAGAGGTTTGTCCGGAAGGAAGCCCATGCAGTCCCGCTGTACGACACTGATCCGTGGTTCACCCGGCCCCCCCGCGCGGGGGACACCGGGAGACTACACCGAGAGCTGCGAAATGAACCGGTCGGCATCCCGGGCGAAGGCGGAGGTCGGGTAGTTTTTCTTGATGCGCCGGTAGAGGTCGATCGCCTTCTCCTTCTCCCCCGCCTGTCCATAGTCGCGAGCCGCATCGTTGAGGTACTCGGCCGCGCTTGCACCCGACGGGTACTGCGTCGCCGCCTTCTCAAACTGCGCCGCCGCCGCGCGGTACTCGCCTTTCGCTTCGTAGCAGGCGCCGAGCCCCGAGAGGCGCGCCACCGACAGCAGCTCGCCCGAGGGGCTGTAGTCGTCGTATGCCTTCAGTGCCTCATCGTACCGCCCGAGCTGGTAGTACGCGTTCGCAAGGTAGAAACGGGCCAGGTCGCCTGTCGCAGAGTTGCCGTAGTTGTCGACGATCGATTTGAGACCCTTGATGTTCCGCTCGGGGATGCCGTCCACGGCGGTCTGATACTGTCCCGCGTCGTACGTCTCGAATATCGCCCCGAGCGCGGTGATGGCGTTCTCGTTGTTGTCCGAGCGGTTTTTCAGGTACATGAGGCCCGCGGCAACCGCCACCACGACCACCGTGATGGCAATGCTGATCGTCCTCCTGTTCGTGTCGTAGAGCGTCCTCAGCCTGACGTACCAGGTGACGAGGGCGTCCTCTTTCAGTTCTCTGTGGGAGATCTTCTTTTTCGGGCGGAGCATCGCGGGGCCGTTCCTTCAGCGATATGTGCGTGAAATGTGGCTCTCGTGCGCCCGTCGGGAGTCGAACCCGAAACCTTTGGCTCCGGAGGCCAACGCTCTATCCAATTGAGCTACGGACGCGGACGTCCCCTGCGGCGTGCGGGATACCTGGAGACGGGACACGGTCAAACTGTCATAAAACATACGAAAAACGCCGGTCGTATGCAAGCAAACCCCCCGAAATACGAAGCAGGAGCAGGATAATCCCCATCAGGATGACCGCATACGCGGAGGCAGCGCCGATGTTGAACAGGCGGAGCTGCGCCAGGATCTCGACCGACACGGGGCGGCTTGCGTACGTGTACAGGAGGATGGAGGAAACAAACTCGCCGAGTGACGCGATGAGGACCAGCACGCCGCCGGAGATCACGGAGGGAAGTATCGCCGGCAGTGCGACCAGCCTGAACCTCCTGAACGCCCCCGCCCCGAGGCCCGCCGCCGCTTCCAGGAGCGAGGAATCCATCCCCTCCAGTGCGGCGGCCACCGAGCGGACCACCACGGGGTACTCGCGGACAAAGTATGCGAGGGGAAGGATCCAGAATGTCCCCACCAGGAGCGAGGGCACGCCGGCGATTGCGGGCCTGTTGAACGCGAGGATCAGGGAAACTCCCACCACTGTGCCGGGCACGGCGTAGGGCATCGTCAGGACGAGATGCGCCCATGTGCGCACGGTGCGTTTCCTCCCGGCCGCCACCACGAAGGCCGCGGCGACGCCGAAAAGAATGCAGGCGGCAAGTGCCATCGCCGCCATCAGGAGCGAGTTCGCCACGGGAGCAAGCATCCCGGGATCGTCGAAAAAGGCGGCGTAGTTTGCCACGCCCCACGCCGAGGGGATCCACCCGGTGGTCCACGACCCTTCCCGCGCAAACGAGAGGGCAATGATCGCGGCGACGGGGAGCATCTCCAGCGCAATAAGCGCAAGGGCGCACCCCACCATCACGGATCGGGCAGCCGCGCCGGTCCTGAGGAGACCGGGCGCGCGGGCACCCTTGCGCGCGAAGGCCGCGTCGCGCGCGGGACCGAGCGTCAGGAGGAGATAAAACAGGAGCGAGATGCACGTCAGGAGCACGGACTGCGCGGCCGCCAGATCCATGTCCCCGTTCAGCTTCGTGGCGTAGATCTCGAGCGTGATGAAGTGTTTTCCCCCCGCAAAGAGGAGCGGGGCGGTAAACGACGCCATGCTCGACATGAACGTGAGGGCGGATGCGGCGAGCAGCCCGGGACGGAGCGCGGGGAACACGACGGTCCGGAACGTCCGCCAGGAGCCGCTGCCGAGTCCCTCTGCCGCCTCGAGCTGTGAGGCATCAAGCGAGCCGAGCGCGGCGGATGCGAAGAGAAAAAAGTAGACGTGGAACGAATAGACGTGGACGAGGAGGATGCCGGTCATCCCCCCGGCCGGGAGCACGGGCGCGGATGCGCCGGTGAGCACCTGGAGGCCGCGCGGGATGATCCCGGTCTCGCCGAACACGAACAGGAATGCGATCACACCCACCAGGGGGGGAAGTGCCACCGGAAGCACAGCGAGGCGGCCCAGGAGCGACCGGAGCGGAAACCGGAACTGCGTGAATACGAACGCCAGGAAGAGGCCCGCCAGCGCGCTGAACACGACGGAGAGGACGGAGATCAGGACCGAATTGCCCACCGCCTCGAAGTTGACGCGATCGCCGGGGTCAAAGAGCGCCGCATAGTTCGCAAGCGAGAGTCCCCCCCCCGCGTGCAGGCTCCGTGCGACCGTCGCGCCCAGGGGATACAGGACAAAGAGCGCGAAGACGGGGGCCAGGGCGGCCCACGGGAGGAGCCGTGCGAAGGGGCGGTGTCTCATTGCGCGTGGAGAGAACAGTGTGTCCAGTTGAGCCTGAGCCGCACGCGCGCACCCGGGGCCAGCGCCGGCCCTGAGGCGCTGCTCACCTCAAGCGCTTTGACGTCAGTCCCCATGGCACTGAGCCTGTATGCAGTCGTAAATCCCGTGTATTCCGATGAGAGGACCGTCGCCCCGATCTCCCCTTCGTCACCCCGTGCGAGGCTCACACCCTCGGGCTTGACGGCCAGCACCACCGGTCCCGGGGCCGGGGCGCGGACGCCGCCGGGAATGCGCAGCGGGTGTTCCCCCGGCACACGGAGCGTACCCTCGGCCGTGAGCTCCCCCGTGATCAGCGTGGCTCCCCCGAGGAATGCAGCGACAAACGGGGTGGCGGGCGCGTCGTAGAGCTCCGCGGGCGTGCCTGCCTGTTCCACCCGTCCCGCACGCATGACGGCCATCCGGTCGGCCAGCGCCATGGCTTCCCCCTGGTCGTGCGTCACGTAGACAGTCGTGATCCCGGTGGCGCGCTGGAGCTCGCGGATTTCCTCGCGTGTCTCGAGCCGGAGCGCGGCGTCAAGGTTTGAAAGGGGCTCGTCGAACAGGAGGAGCCGCGGCCTGAGCACGATCGCGCGCGCGACGGCAACGCGCTGCTGCTCACCCCCGCTCAGCGCCGTGACGGGCGCGGAGGCTTTCGCTGCCATCTTCACGCTCTCCAGTGCGGCCGTGACCCTCGGGCCCACGTCCGGCCGGGGCACGCGCCGCGCCCGGAGTCCGAACGCCACGTTGTCGAACACGGTCATGTGGGGAAAGAGGGCGTAGTTCTGGAATACCATGCCGATCCCCCGCTCGCGCGGGGAAGCGTGTGTGATGTCCACGCCGTCGAGGCAGATGGTCCCGGCATCGGGCGGCTCGTACCCAGCAATGAGACGCAGGAGCGTCGTCTTCCCGCACCCGCTCGGTCCCAGCACGCCGAAGAACTCCCCCGAGGCGATCTCCAGTGTCGTGGGGTGCACGGCATCGAACGTGCCGAACCTCCGGGCGACGGCGGCGAGTGTGAGCGAGGCCATGCTCAGCGCTCCCCGGCCCCGCGGCCGCGGACGCTTTCGTCCCAGGAGCGCATCCATTCTTTCTCGTGGAGAGCCAGCGAGTCGATGTCGAGCGGCAGCGCGCGGTAGGCGAGCGATTGCATCCATGCCGGCAAATCCGCCCGCGGAATGTCGTTCCGGGCGGGGATGCGGTAGAACTCGCGCGCCTGCCGTACCATGCTCGCGCGGGAGGTGACAAACTCGTAGAACCTCTTTGCCTCTTCCCCATGGCGGCATCCCCGCACCAGCGCAATGCCGTCGGTGATGAGCGGCGTTCCGGATGAGGGAAATGCGTACGCGAACGGATACCCGTGGACACCGGCCTGGAGCATCACGTCGGGGAGGTCCCACAGCGTCACGAGCCCCTCCTCCCGCGCGATCGCGATATACAGCTGCGTCGGATCGGCCGCATAGGTCTTCGTATTGGCATCGAGCCTCCGGAGCCAGTCCAGCCCCGACGCCACGGTGCCACCCCGGCCGATCTCCCTGAGGATCACGGAGCAGAAGATGATGCGCATCGTCCCGGAGGCGAGCGGCGACCGGATGACGATCTTCCCGCGCCAGGCCGGTTTGAGAAGGTCGTCCCAGTCGTGCGGCGCCGCGGAGGAGTCGATCTTCCGGCTGTTGTACATGATCACTTCGGGGGTGAGAAACGTCCCGTACCAGAAATGCGCGGGGCTCCGGAGCGAAGGGTCGACCGCGCTGTCCCATGCGGGAACATACGCCTCCAGGAGTCCTTCATGCTCCGCCCGGGAAAACGCCGTCATCGGTCCCCCCCACCAGATATCCGCCTGGGGGTTCTCCCGCTCCGTGCGCACCCTGTCGAATGCGTCCTGTGACCCCATGTCGAGCCAGTGCACCACCTCCCCCGGATGGGTGTCCTCGTAGCTCCGGGCGAACGCGGTGAGCAGCTCCTTCCCATGCGGGGAATAGACGACGATTTCACGCTTGCCGCCGGTCGAGCACCCGGCAAGGATGATCCCCAGGAGAGGGACCAGAAGACGCTTCATGGCGTGCCGGGCCGGTGAAGAGGATAGGACAGCATGTTGGCGAAGCTGCGATAGGCGCCCTGGTTTCCGTCCTTGAGCTCGCGGTACCAGACAAAGCATGTGTACATGTAGGACCCGCGCCCGTAGCGGGCGACGAGCCACCCGGTGTCCAGGGGCGATTCGTCCGGGTCGGCCGTGGCGACGAGCCGCGCGTAGTCCGGCGGCACGTCGGCGGGGAAGTAGAGAGCCCTCTCCTGGATCCACCCCTCCCAGTCCGCAGGCCGAATCCTGTTGGGGACGTTGAGGAGGGGTTCCGAGGGGCGGAGAACGTACACCGGCGCCTCCTCAACACACACCCTGCGCGTACCGATACGGAACGGGTATGGTGCATACTCCGGCTTCCATTCCCTGTCGCGCTGGTACATCACCACCAGGTTGCCGCCGCCGCGGACGTACTCGAGAAGCCTCCCGTTGTTCGCCTTCAGCGCGTCGCGCAGGAGATACGCGCGTATGTCCACCACGATCGTCGTGTAGGGGGCAAGCGATCCCGCGGCGAGCTCTTCGTCCGAAATCAGGTGCGTCTCCGCCCCCAGTGCGGCCGTCGCGGATTCGATCGTGTTGTCCTGGCTCCGTATGATCCCGACGCGGACTCCGGCGTCCAACGCCGCGTCGATCACGTGCACCGTGACCGGCACCTGCGCGAGGTCGGTCCAGAGGTGTATCGTGTAGACGCCAGAGGCGATGCCGGCAGGGGGACGCACGCGGAGCGTTCCGGCAGCCGTCGAGTCCTCGGCGGGGATGACAAAGGAGGCGTTTTCGGCCGTCCAGCCCGCAGTGGCCTTGATGCCGACCCTCCCCGCAGTCTTGTGGGGGAGGAAGTTCCGGATCCTGTACCCGAGGGGAAATCCCTCACCCGCACGTGAACGGAGGATCGACACCACGGGGGGCTCGGCTGTCACGATCAGCGGCGGCGCGATCTCCAGCGACGGGGAGGCGCGGAAGCGGAGCGGGTGCCCGTCCAGCGCCAGGTCCACCGTGGCGGAAACCTCCTGCCGCCCCTCGATCGGTCTGTACTGCGTCACGGTGCGCGGGAGCGTCGGCTGCGCCTCCTCCCCCACCGTGAGCGTGTACGTCCGCGTGTCTGCGGCCGGGGAAAACTCCGGCGAAGCGTCCGGCCGGGGGTCGATCACCCAGCCGGGCGGAACGTCGAACGACCAGTGCACATTGCCGAGCGCGCAGTCGCGCGATGTCACCGAGAGCTCGCAGTCAACGCGCTGACGGGCGACACAGACGGTGTCCGCAGGCCGCACCGAAACGCTGATGCCGCAGAGCGCGGAGGCCAGCCGCGCGGCATCCTCTTCCCAGTGCGTGAGCATCCTGCGGCCCAGCACGGAGAGTCCCCCCCTCCGTGAGAGCGAATCGGCGGACGCAAGTGCCGCCGAGAGCACGCCCAGGAGCGAGTCGCGGTCCATCACCCCTTGCACGCCGTCCAGGAGACGGCGCACCGGGCGCAGGGAATTCAGCGCCGGATCACGAAAGAAGTCGATCCCGGAGAAAAACGAGGCGGTGTCCTGCTCGTAGAGGCTGTTGGCCCGGACGAGCCGGTAGAGGCTCTTGCCGCGCGTGAACGCACGGAGGTTGGCGCGCTCCATCCCCTGCGTCCTGTGCTTGCGCAGCGCCTCCACTGCAATGTCGAGGTAGGTCGTGCCCCGGCCGGGGTCGACCGCGTTGATGTCGTTCGACACGTCGGCGGCAGACTCGAACCGCCCGAACGCACGGAAATACAGCTTGCGCGGCTGCCACAGCGTTATGCCGGGATCCCTGAGCTGCTCGGGACGGTACGTCGAATCGGCGGCAAGGTCAAAGGCGGCAAGCGCGGTGATCGCCACCGCCTGGTGGTTTCCGTGACCGTCGATCGTGTTGTGATTGGTGAAGAGAACATCAGGCTTGTACTTCCGGATCACGTACACCAGCCGCCGGATCGCTTCTTCCTCCCCCCCCCACTTCTGAAACGTCTCCGTGGCTGTCTTGGAATAACCGAAGTCCATGAAGTTCAGGAAGTGGACCTCCGCCCCCAGGACGGCCCCCGCGTCACGGGTCTCCTGCGAGCGGAGCACGCCCAGCTCCTCGTACAGCTCCGGGCCCTTCTCGTTCTGTCCCCCTTCCCCGCGCGTGAAGAGAATGGAGTACGTGCGCACGCCGTATTTCATCCTGTAGTAGGCGAGCGCCGCCCCGTCCTCGTCGTCCGGGTGGGCCGACAGATCCATCAGCACGCAGTCGTTCCCCAGGTCGAGCAGCGACTGGCGCACGTCGACCGGCGGCGCCTGCGCCCGGACGGCACAGACGAGGATGCAACAGAGGGCAACGGGAACGATGAATCTCCTGCACATGGCATTCTACCGGAGTAATGTGGGAACGACGCGCTCGACAGCTTCCCGCGGAATGACCCCCTCGCGCACGAGGCGGGGGACGGAACCCGAAGCATCCACCACTGTTGACGGCACCGCCGCGGGGAGGCCCCCCCCGTCGATGTAGAGATCCACCGACGGGCCGACGGCCTTCTCGATCTCCGCCACCGTCGCGAGCACCGGGGCGCCGGAGAGATTCGCGCTCGTGGAGGTCACCGGGCACCCGGCCAGCGCGCAGAGCCGCGTGCACAGAGCGCTCGCGGGAAACCGGATGCCGATTTTCCCCGAGCCCGCCGTGAGCTCCCGGCTCACGTGGGGGGCGGCGCGGAACAGGAGCGTCAGCGGACCCGGCCAGAACGACGCCATGAGCGCGCGCGCCGCGTCGGTGACCTCATCCGTCAGCCCGGCGACCGCGTCCGTCTCATGCACAAGGACGAGCGTCGGCTTCGGCCCGGCACGCCGCTTCACCTCGTGGAGCCGCCGGACGGCGCCGGCATTCCAGGCGTTCACCCCCAGCCCGTACAGCGTGTCCGTCGGATATACGATCACGCCCCCCGCCTGGACGACCTCCGCCGCGAGCATGAGCACGCGGTCCTGTGGAGAACCCGGGTCGACGTTCAGCCGCAATGCCATGACAGTAGCCTCCCGGAAGCGGAGCAGTGTGACACCCCGGCACTCCTCATGCCGGCCGCGCCGCCAGCGCGTTCAGAACACGCCCGGCGGCAATGCGTTTCATACAGTCAAACGTTCCTATGGGGCAGCGGTTCCCGCCGTGGATCGAGCAGGGCCGGCATTCAAGGCCCTCCACCTCCACCACGACGTCGCGGGGACCGGCGGGCGCGAACCCGAACCGGGGAACTGTCGGTCCGAAGACCGCGACCACGGGGACACCCATCGCCACAGCCAGGTGCACCGGCGCGCTGTCGTTGCTGACGAGCGCCCGGCAGCGCCCGATGAGCGCGGCGGACCCGGTCAGAGAGAACCGCCCGGCGGCATCGGCCACGGCTCCGTTCCCCGCCGCGCCTGCCAGGCGGGCACAGAGCCCTCTGTCTCCGGCTCCCCCCACGAGCACCACAGTGAAGTCCCTCTCCACCAGCAGGCGGATCAGCGCGGCAAACTCCTCCTCCGGCCAGCGCTTCGTCGCCCAGACGGACCCGGGGGCAACCGCGATCCGCGCGCGCCCCGCCCCGCCGCACCGCTCCCGCACGAACGCGTCGACGGAGCGGAGGTCTGCCGGCGACGGGTACAGCCGGGGGAGCACCATGCCGCCGGCGTCAAGACCCAGCGGCCCCGCCAGCGCCAGGTTGCGCGCGATCTCGTGATCCGACGGGACGTAGCGGACCAGCTCCGTAAACAGGAACCGCCCCGCACTCGTGTCGAACCCGACGCGGACGGGTATCCGCGCCGCATACGCAAGGAGCGCGCTCCGCAGCGACCGGTGCGGAATCAGCGCCGCATCGCACCCTACGGCCCGGAGCCGCGCCGCCATCCTCAGGAGACCGCGGATGCCGCGGTCAGACCCTCTCTTGTCATACGGGAGCGCGCGTGTGACGGCGGGATGACCTGCGACGAGCTCGATGGCCCCGGGGATTGTCACGGCGGTGATCTCCGCCTCCGGGAAACGCTCCCGGAGGAGCTGCATCAGGGGAAGCGTCAGGACCACATCCCCGGCAAATGCCGTCTGCAGCACCAGGACCGACCGGGGCTGCGTCATCGCGCGCCGTCCCGTGCGGTCTCCCTGCGCTTCAGTTCCTCCGCCCGGGTTTCGTAGTAGGCGGTGTGTTTCCACCTGCGGTGCATCCAGAGCCAGTGGTCCGGGTACATGCGGATGTACCGTTCGAGCACGGCGGTGTGGCGCCGCGTCAGCTCCACGATGGCGGCTTCCCCCGTGGAGCCGAGCCCGCTGCGGTCCACCTCCTCGAACACGGTGCGGTATCTTCCGTCATCCTGGCGGATGATGAAGAACATGACGATCGGCGTGTCACACTTGAGGCTGAATGCGGCCGCCCCCCGGTGCGTCGCCGCCGGCCGGCCGAAGAACTCGATGAAGATCGATTCCTTCGGCCCGCTCTGGTCCCCCAGCATGGCGACGATCTTCCGCGCGCGCAGGAGTCCCACCACCTCCCTGGGGGCGCGGTGCATCGTCACCGTGCCGCTCCCGAACCTGTTCCTGTTCGCGGTGATGACGCGGTCGATGAAGGGGTTCCGCTGGGGCTGCGCGACGGCAATGACCGGGTGACCCAGGAGCAACGCCAGGGAGGTCACGATGAATTCCCACGCGCCGAAATGGCCGGAGAGAAGGATGAGCCCCTTCCCCCGCGCGAGCGCGCCGAGAGGGACGTCCGGGTTCGCCAGCGTCATCACGGCGCGCAGTTCCTCCTCTCCCGCCCCCCCCGACCAGAGCAGCTCCATGAGCGCCCGCCCGTACCCCCGGTAGGCGCGTGCGGCGATCGCGTCGATCTCGCCGGGACTCAACGCGGGGAACGCGAGGCGGAGATTGCCGGTACTGACGTCCTTGCGGTAGGGAATCCTGCGCCAGACAAATCCCCCCAGGGCCGAGCCCAGGCGCCCCGCTCCCCTGAAGGAGAGCCGGCGCGCAGCCAGGTTGACCGGGAGGAAGAAGAGGTATTCGACGAGGCTTTTCAGCGTGCGCAGCAGCATCGCGCGGCCCTTGCCGGAGCGGCGGACTCAGTTGGTCTGCTGCGCGTACTGCATCCAGTTTGCGTCATGCAGCTCGTTGCGGTGCGTGGAGTTCACGAGCTCGTAGTCGGACCCCTGGGTCCTCTGCAGGAAGTCGAATTCGACGCCCCCCTGGATGCTGTTATATGTCCAGATCTCGTACGGCTTGGTGTCCGATTCGTTCGGATGCCGCTCGATGTCGTCCGGGGGACCGTACACGATGTAGACGCGCCCCCGGTCCGTGCGGAATCCTTCGCGGCCCAGCATGCCGAAATTCTCGTTGGCGTGCTCCACACGCGCCATGTACACTTCGCGCGCCCCCGGGGGACGGCGGCGCCAGACGTCGGAGAGGAACTTCCTCTTCACATCGACGCCCGTGAGCTGTTTGTACTGCGACTGCTCGGCGTCGGACAGCTCGTAGCGCGACCACTTGAAGTCGCGGTCCAGTTCCGGCTCCTCCATTGTGGAGTACGCCGCCATAGGCAGCGAGGAGCCGAGCGAAAGGAGCGTGGAGTCCACGCCGAGCTTCTGGTTGAACACGAAGAACTTCCGCGAGATCTGCGCCATGACCTGCTTCGCGGTATCCTCCAGCGTGACCACGAGTGCGTACGTTCCGCTCTTGAACCTGCTGGCCGGGACCTGGTCCACCAGGACCGCGGATTCGGCGGCCCGCTTCCGCTGTCGCTCGCGTGCAACGATTGTCTTGCCGACGGCGTCGTACACCGTGGTGTGCGCCGTGTAGTCACTCCGGTCGGGTCCCGTCAGGAGATTGTAGACCTCCAGGTAGAAGAAGCACGTCTGCGACTCGCTGTACAGTCCGCCGACGTTGGGGATCACCTCCAGCGTGTTCTTGTAGAAGGGGCTGTCCTTCTCCCCCTGCCTGATGGTCGCCGCAAATTCGATGTCGCTCAGGGCCACCCTGTCGGCGGCGGGAGGAACCACCACGAGCGGCATTACGATGCTGTCGCACCGCGCAGGCGCCAGGCGGTCGCGGCAGATCATCTTCAGCGTGTACTCACCCCTGCGGAGCTGCACCTGGTACACACCCACCATGTTCATGCCGCGCGGGGCCCCCGCCGTGTCCGCAACCCGCGCCGGGACGAGCCAGCGCTCGCCGAAGGCGAGCGAATCGCGGGCGGTGCCCAGCACCGTGATCTGCGCCCCGCCTGCCCACCCGGCGCTGTCGCGCGCGAGCGTGAGCCCGTCGCGGTTGATGGCATAGTGGATCTCGATCAGTGCGGTCGCGTCGTCCGGCCCGCGGAACCGGCAGACATCCAGCGCCACGTGAACGGGCTCGCGCGCGGGGAGGGTTTGCGACCGTACGGCAGAGGGTGCGCCGGCGCTCAGTGCGGCGGCCAGAATGAGGAGCGAACGCTTCATTGCGGTGTGTGCCTTCCAGTAATTCCGCGGGGGAACCTGCCCGCCGTGCGGGCTTCACTCCCCCATCACTTTGATGATCAGACGCTTGCGGCGCCGCCCGTCAAATTCGGCGTAGTACACCTGCTGCCAGGGACCCAGGTCGAGGTCGCCTGCCGTCACCGGCACGATGACCTCGTGGTGCACCAGGAGCGATTTGAGGTGGGCGTCGCCGTTCGTCTCCCCGGTCCTGTGGTGCCTGTAGTGCGCGTTGAACGGGGCAAGCTGTTCCAGCCAGGCGTCGATATCCTGGATGAGACCGTCTTCGGCGTCGTTGACGTATACGCCCGCGGTAATGTGCATCGCGGAGACCAGCACCATTCCCTCGGCAACGCCGCTCCGCCGGACGACCTCCCGCACATTCTCCGTAATGTTGATGTACTCGCGCTTCCGGGCGGTGTCGAACCAGAGGTACTCTGTGGCGCTTTTCATTGCGTGAGCGTCTTGACCTTCTCGATGACGGCCGCGATCGAAAAGGGCTTGGGAAAAAACTCGTCTGCGCCGGCCCGGAGGACGATTTCGCGGACGCCCTCCGCACCGAGACCGCTAGTGCCGATAATCCTCACACCGGGGCGGACAGCCCGGACGCGCGAGATCAGCTCGACGCCTCCCAGGCCGGGAAGGCCGAGGTCGGTAAACACCAGGTGGATTGCCTCGGGATTGTCTGCCAGCATGCGGAGACCTGCGTCCGCATCCGCCGCTTCAAACACGTCGAAATTCGCCGCACTGAGCATGAGTCCGAACAGCCGCCGGAGATCCGTATCGTCTTCGACGACCAGGATTCCCCGCCTGTCGGAGCGAGCCATGAATGACCTCCCGACCGTGGACGGCGCCGGGAGCGGCGCGGAAGGCCGGCCGGGCCGATACATGCAATGTAGAAATTGCAGGAATGAACTGCAACCGCGCCCTCCATTTCGCCGCGGGATTTGCTATATTCCCGCATGGCGAGACTTGACCTCATCCTCCTCGTCGCCTTCTCCTCGATCGCCCTCCTGGCGTCCGCCGGCGCGGTGTTCGCGTTCCGCCGCGCGCTGCGCGTCGCAGGCGAGCGTGACGGCGACCTGAAGATGTTCTTCTGGGCCGCGGGATCGATGCTGTGCCTGATCATTGCCGGCATGAGCGCGGCGTACATCCTCCTGCCCATACTGTTCCACCGCTAGGCCGGGCATGCTCCCACTCCACTCCCTCCCTGCACTCATCTGTGCGCTCCTTGCCGGAGCTCCGGCCACCGGGGACGATCCTCTGCAGGGGGAACACTTCGCCGCATTCGCCTCCCGCGTCGCGGCAATGCCGGACAGCACAGCGCGCGAGCGCGAGGTGACCGACCTGCTCGGGCGCGTCAGGAGAGGCGGCACGGTCCTCCATGACGATTCGACGGTGACGTTTCTCTACCGGGGCCCCGGCCGCCGCGTCTCCGTGGCCGGGGATGCCGACGGGTGGGACCCGGCTGCGGGGGAGATGCACCGCGTGCGCGGGACGGCGCTCTTCGCACTCACGTGGCGACTGGACCCGGCGGCGCGCTGCGAATACAAGCTCGTCGTCGATTCCGCGTGGATACTCGACCCGCTCAACGCGCTCCGGGAGCCCGGCGGGTTCGGGGAGAACTCCGAGGTGCGGATGCCCCGGTACGCCTTCCCGGCGGAGTCGCTCGCGCGGCCGGGAGGTCCCGCCGGGCGCATCGACACCGTCGCCTGCGAAAGCGGGAGACTCCGCAGGCGCATGCGCCTCATGGTCTACACGCCCGCCTCATACGACAGCGCGGGCGGCCCGCTCCCGCTTCTGTTTGTCACGGACGGGGGGGAGTACATCGAGCTGGCGCGTGCGCCCGTCATTCTCGACAACCTGGTCGCCGACGGCGCGATCGCCCCGGTCATCGCCGTGTTCATCGACCCCCGTGACGGTCCCTCCGCACCGAACACGCGCATGGGGGACTATGCCCTGAACGACAGCTATGTCGCCGCCGTGGCGGACGAGATCCGCCCGCTCATCGGCAGACGCTACCGCGCGAGGATCGACCCCGCCGGAACAGCCATCATGGGGTCATCCATGGGGGGCCTCATCGCCACGTACGCGGCCCTCACGCGCCCCGACGCGTTCGGCCTCTGCGGCGCACTCTCTCCGTCGTACCAGTGGGCGGGCGATTCCATGATCGCCGTGATCCGGGCGCTCCCCCGCCGCGCGGTCAGGTTCTACCTGGCCACAGGGACGATGCACGATGCACAGGAACGCGCGCGGATCGTGCACGCACTGCTCGGAGCAAAGGGGTACGACGTGACGTACGACGAAGTCCCCGAGTCTCACAACTGGTGCACCTGGAGGGGAAGGATGCGGGCGCTGCTCACGACGTTCTGGGGGACCAGATGAGGGCGTCGGCTCTTCTCCTGCTCGTGCCATGGTGCACGGCCGCCGCAGGCGGCCCAGGCCCGGCGCTCGACGCACTCGGTATCGGCACCGGAGAAACACCCCGTCAATTCTGCTACACCAACACGACGGGGGCGTTCTACGACGGATGGACGCACCCTTCCCCGCCCACGGGGTGGGAAGGCTTCTTCGTGGAGGGGCACAGGGTCCTGGAGGATTACCAGGTCGCCGTCGACGGCGTGCCGCTGGACAGGACCGCATCCGCAGACACGGTCTTCCCCGATTTCCTGAGGCGGGTCTACCGCGGAGGAATCGTCGAAGAGCTCCACCCCGTTGACAGCATTGCGGCGGTCGTTCTCACGATCGCCTCCCCGAGACCCGTTGAGATCTCACTGCGGGCGGTGCTCCCCCGCGACGAGTACATCTGCTCGGCGGATACATCCGCTCTTCTGTCCGCCCCCCGGAGCCACACGGTGAAAGCCGCAGGCGGGAGCTATCCCGCCTGGCTCTGTCTCTTCGCGCCGGGGAGCATTCCCGCAGCCGCCCCCACCCGGAGCGGGAGCATGTCGTCAACGGGGTCGCTCGTCGTGTCCCGCGCGAAGACCTGCACGGCGGTGATTGCCGCGGGAGAGACACCCGGCGCGGCCCTTCGCGTGGCGTGGCGCGTCGCCGCGAGCGCTCCGCGCCACGCTCGCGAAAGACGCTCGCGCATGCAGGCGTTGATTGACTCCTGCGGGATCGGGACGTCGGATGAGCGGTACACGCGGGCGCTCGCGTGGGCCGTGCTGTCGCTTGACGCGCTGACAGTCAGAGGCGGGGGCATCTACGCCGGCCTTCCCTGGTTCGCGGATTACTGGGGACGGGACACGTTTATCACGCTTCCCGGGGCCGCACTCGTCACCGGCAGGTTCGCCGAGGCGCGCAGGATACTCTCCCTGTTCGCCTCGTTCCAGCAGCGCGACTCCCTCTCACCGGACTACGGCAGAATTCCGAACAGGGTGACGTCCACGGACACGGCATACAACACGGCCGACGGCACCCCCCGGTTCGTCATGATGGTGAGGGAGTATGCCGAGCGTTCGGGTGACCGCCGTTTCGCTCTCATGCAGTACCCGGTCATACTCCGCTCGATCGAGGGCACGCTCCGCTATCACACTGATTCGCTCGGGTTCCTGACGCACGGCGATGCGGAGACGTGGATGGACGCCGCGGGACCCGACGGCCCCTGGAGTCCCCGCGGCAGCAGGGCATGCGATATCCAGGCGCTCTGGTGGGAGCAGCTGGCCGCGGGAGAGTATTTCGCCGCACAGGTGGGCGATGTGGCCTCGGCGCGGCGCTGGCACGACGCGGCTCTCCGCCTGAAGATGAACTTCCGGCGCTGCTTCCTCCACGGGAACGCAATCGCGGACCGCCTGAAGCCGGACGGGACGCCCGATATGACGCTCCGCCCGAACCAGATGTTCACCGCACCGCTCCTGGACGAACCGGAGCGGGATTCGATGATCCAGCGGGTCGTCGGCAGGCTGACGTATCCGTACGGCGTCGCTTCGCTCTCACAGGACGACAGCGCCTTCCACCCGTACCACGTCGCTCCCGCATACTACCCGAAGGACGCGGCCTACCACAACGGGACGGTCTGGACATGGCTGCAGGGACCGCTCGTCTCGCTCCTCTGCCGCACAGGGGGTGAACAGATCGCGTGGCAGCTGACGCAGGGGAGCGTGCACCTGATACTCGACAGGGGAGCGGCGGGGACGCTCCCGGAACTCCTCGATGCGCTCCCCCTGCCGGGGGAGCCGGAGCCCCGGACTTCCGGAACGTTCTCGCAGGCGTGGAGCCTCGCCGAGTTCATACGCAATTTCTACGACGACTTCTGCGGCGTCCGCTACGACGCACTCCGCAGGACGCTCCGCATTGCTCCCGCGCTCCCGGCCGGGCTGAGCGGCGCATCCTGCACCGTGAGGGGAGGCAGTGCGTCGCTGCGCTGCGACGTGAAAGCCGGCGGGGAGATTCATGTCGCGTCGGAGGGGGGAAAGGACACTGTCGTTGTCATTGCCACAGTCCGCCTGTCTGACACCGCGTGCACAACGGCGCAGACGACACTCCCCCCCCGCGCGCTGCTGGTGCTCCGCGCTGAAGGAGGCCGCCTCCGCGTGTTGTGCAACGGGAGGGATCACATCGCCTCACTCACGGGAGAGACCCTTCCCGCGGGAGGCGGACGGGAGCTGCGCTTCGCCTCACCGCGGCGGGCGGACGGAATCCCGGCCCTCCGTCAGCCCCCGTACGTGCTCCTCCCCCACCGCAACATCATGCGCTCAAACCCCGGTGCCCGCGTCGTGATCGACATTCCGCACGCACCCGGCCCCGGCGCAGCGTCGTACACACAACCCGGAAACCGGGCATTTGTCCCCGGGTCCTGTTCGATCCGGCGTTTCACGCTCAGCGTCGACAGCGCGTGGGCCTACGTTGTCATGGCCTTCCAGGCGCTGTCGGATCCCGGCTGGCATCCCGAATACGGGTTCCAGCTCACGTTTGCGGCAATCGCCGTCGACCAGGACGGCGTCCCCGGATCGGGGGAGCGCCGCGTCGGCCGGAACGCCTTCTTCGTGCTGGACAGCGCGCACGCGTACGAGCGGATCATCTACGTCGGCGGCGGCGTGCAGATCGAAGACGCGAAGGGGACGATTCTCGCCGCGTACAGGCCTCTCCCCGACGATGCATCGCACCCGTTCGGTGACGCCCGTTCGGGCACAATCCGTTTCGCGCTCCCCCTGGCGATCCTCGGCACGCCGGCGCCCGGCTGGACGTTCACAGTCCTCGCGGGTGCGCAGGACGACCACGGCGGCGCGGGACTCGGGGAGTTCCGCACCGTCGGCGCCGTCCGGGGAGAGTGGAACGGGGGAGGGAAGATCCGGCCGGGGGATCCGAACGTCTACGACACGCTTGTCGCTCACTACGGGGAGATACGCTGATGGACACGCAGCGCTCCGGGCGGTGGACGCTCACGGGAAAGAAAGCGCTCATCACGGGGGGCACCAGGGGTATCGGCGCCGCGGTGGCTGAAGAGATGTGCGCACTCGGGGCGGAAGTGTTCGTGGTGGCGCGCTCGGCGCCGGACGTGCAGGCGCGCGTGGAGGAGTGGACGGCGCGGGGATGGCCCTCGGGAGGGATGGCCTGCGACGTGGCGGATGCGCACTCCCGTGACGCGCTCATCGCGCGTGTCACCCAGCGGTGGGGAAAGCTCGACATTCTGGTCAACAACGCCGGGACAAACATCAGGAAGAAAACGCCGGCCTACACCGACGAGGAAGCCGACACCGTCATGCGGACGAACATGACCTCGGCGTTCGATCTCTGCCGGAAGGCGCACCCGCTGTTCAGGAGCGCCGGGGGAGGGAGCATCGTCAACGTGACGTCGGTGGCGGGAATCACGGCGCTCGGCACGGGAACGCCGTACGCGATGAGCAAGGCGGCGGTGCTGCAGATGACCCGCGCGCTCGCTGCGGAGTGGGGCCCCGAGAGGATTCGGGTCAACGCAGTCGCTCCCTGGTACATCAGGACGCCCCTGGCGGAACCGGTCCTGAAACGGCCTGACTATCTCGCCGCCGTTCTCGCCCGCACCCCGCTCGGGCGCGTCGGCGAGCCGGAAGAGATCGCCGCCGGCGTGGCGTTCCTCTGCATGGAAGCGGCCTCGTACATCACCGGCGCGTGCCTTCCCCTGGACGGCGGGTTCCTGGCCTGCGGGTTCACGCCCCCGGGCTGAGCGTTGCCGGCGCGTCGGAACGGCCGTCGTCCACGCTGCGGAGCAGGTATGTGCACCAGGCGGCCACACCCAGCGACACCCCTCCCAGCAGCACCGCGTTCATCGGGTTCCCCCCGAGGAGATGCTTCATGAGGAGCCCGAGCCCCGCCGAAGCGAGGATCTGGGGCAGCACGATGAAGAAGTTGAACACCCCCATGTAGAAGCCCATCTGCTCCGCGGCGATCACATTGGAGAGCATCGCGTACGGCATCGACAGGATGCTCGCCCAGGCAATCCCCACCAGGACCATGCACACCAGGAGCGCGGCCGGATTCGCCACCACCACGGAGAGGATGAGTCCCGCCCCGCCGGCGACCAGGCAGGCGCGGTGAATGAGCTTCGCCGAGAACTTCCTGACGAGCGCCAGCAGCACGAACGAGAAGACGAACGCGGTACCGTTGTACACGGAGAAGCAGAGACCTCCCCATTCCGTCCCCCGCTGGTAGGCAGCCGACCCCGGCTCCCCCCCGAACACGTGCGTGGCGACCGCCGGGACGAAATAGATCCACATGCAGAAGAGTGCGAACCAGGTGAAGAACTGCACGAGCGCGAGCTGGCGCATCGCGGCGGGCATCGAGCGGATGCCGCCGACGATCTCCCGCAGCGCACGCGCGATCCCCCCGGGCTCCGCCTTCATCGCACGGAAGCGCTCCGGATCGTCGGGGGGGTACTCCCGCGTCGTCAGGATGGTATAGAGGACCGCGGCGGCAAAGACCGCCGAGCCGACGGTGAACGCCAGGTGCACGGTGCGGGGAATGAGCGATCCCTCTCCCGCTCCCGCGACGCCGAACACGTTCGTGAGCACCCAGGGGAGCGCGGAGGAGAGCACCGCTCCCAGGCCGATCAGGAGGCTCTGCATCGCAAACCCCGTCTTCCGCTGCGGCGGCGGGAGCATGTCCCCCACGAACGCACGGAAGGGCTCCATCGTGATGTTGATGCTCGCGTCCAGGATCCAGAGGAGCCCCGCGGCCATCCAGACCGAAGGGGCGTTCGGCATGGCCAGGAGCGCCAGCGTCGACAGGAGCGCGCCGGTCAGGAAGTACGGCCGCCGCCGGCCGAGCCGCGTCCAGGTCCTGTCGCTCGAGTAGCCCACGATCGGCTGCACGATGAGCCCGGTGAGCGGCGCGGCGATCCAGAGCCAGGCGATGTCCTCCTCCTTCGCGCCCAGGTACTGGTAGATCGCGCTCATGTTGGCCATCTGAAGTCCCCATCCGAACTGGATCCCGAAGAACCCGAAGTTCATGTTCCAGATCTGCGCGAGCGACAGCGTGGGCCGGTTCATCGCGTCCTCTCCTCACGGACGAGCAGCCAGCCGAGCGCCGAGAGCGCGAGCGCCGCGCCGCTGATGAGGAAGATCACGTTCTTGTCCGGGGCGGCCTGGATCACGCTCCCCAGCACCAGGCTGACGAAGAGCTGCGGGAGAACGACCGAGAGGTTGAAAATGCCCATGAAGAACCCGGTGCGCGACTTGTCGATCTTCTCCGTCATAATGGCGAAGGGGAGCGACACCACCGACGCCCAGCCGATCCCCAGCACGCCCATCAGGCAAAAGAGCGCCAGGGGGGACGTGCCTGCCAGCGCGGCGGCAAAGTATCCCACGGCCATGATCCCGACCGCGCACGCGTGCACCCGCACGCGCGTGAAGCGGACGGCGAGCGGCTCCAGCACCGGCGCGGGAAGTATGAACCCGACCGTGTTCAGCACCGCGAAGGAGACGGAGATGATCTGCCCGGCCGTCCTGGCCCCGTCTTCGGCGCCCGCGGGAAGATCCATCTTCTGCTGGATGAACGCGATGATGTACACGAACATCGTCTGCACCCCGATCCACGACAGGGCGTGGGCCCCGTAGATGCGCCAGAGCTGGCCCCACTCCGTGCGCGAGGACTTCGTCTCCCCCGCGGCGGGCGCGCCCGCAAGCTCGCGCGGCTCGGTGATGAAGAAGACGGGGATCACCGAGAAGGCCAGCACGAGGAACACCCCCGCATAGATGAGGGCGAAGTTGCCGAACACCGCTCCCACCACGTATGCCGCCACGCCGAAGAACCCGGAGATCGTCTGCATCCAGGTGTACCCCTTCGTCCGCGGCGTCCCTTCCGGCGTCACGTCCGCGATGATGGACCGGGTGGGATTGAAGCTGATGTTGATCGCGAGATCCAGCGTGAGCGCGATGCCGGTGGCCACCACGAGCAGGCTCGCGATGCCGAGCGCGCCGCTCACGCGCGCGATATTCGGCAGCGCGAAGAGCATGAGCGCGGCCAGCACCCCCCCGACCACGATGAACGGACGGCGCCGCCCCCCCCAGAACCACACCCTGTCGCTGATCACGCCGACGATGACCTGGCCGAATATGCCGGCCAGCGGGCCCGCCGCCCAGACAATCCCCACCTGGTGGATATCGAGGTGGTACTGCGTCGTCAGGATCCAGCTCAGCGCGGAGATCTGGATGGAGAGGGCGAAGCCCATCGCCGTAGAGGGAAGGCTGATGAGCGCGTAGAATCCGTTCGTCAGGTTCTTCTGTATGGTGCGCATGGCGCGTTCAGTATTCGACGATGAGACACTCTCCCGGACCGAGCGTCGCTTCGATCGCGCAGTCCTTCACGGGGAGCGTTCCTCCCCCGAGCAGCTCGGTCAGGCGCTCCGCCTGCGTCTCGAGCGGCAGGCGGAACGTCGCGGGGGCGTGAAAATCGGTGTTTCCCGCGATCGCGAGGCGGGGCGCGCCTCCCGGGCCGACGCGCCCGAACGCCATGACGGACGGGTTGTCGGCGTCGTGGACGCGGAACGTCGCGGGGGACGGATCCGCAACCAGCGCGCGGTACCGGGCGCGGAGCCCGAGCACGCGCGAGACGAGGGGCGTGAACTCCTGCACGCTCAGCCAGTTGTAGGCGTACTCGCTGAACAGGGGGAGCTTCTCGGAGGGGAGCGCCCTGATCTGCTCTACGGTGAAATCGAGCCCGGTGTTGATCGGGTAGGTCTCCGCAAGCTCATAGCCCGAGTGAATGAACGGCACCGCGGGGATGAACGCGTTGACCACCAGCGCCCACCGCGCGTATGCGGGCCCTCCCGGGCGGGACGCCGCGCGGGGGGTGTTGTGATTCTCGGGCGTGGCAAAGAAGGGGATCGGGAATCCCCCGGAGGCAAGGCGCGCGAAGAACTCCCCCATCTTCCGGCGATCGTGCTCGTCCACCCAGAGGTAGCCGAACACCGCGTTGTATCCCTCGTCCCTGCTCTTCTTCGTGATGGCGAAGTTCTCGTCCCAGAACGCAAAATCGGGGTTCTTCCTGCGCGCGGCCGACACCATCTCCGCCTTGAGCTGCATGGGGAGCGCGTGCCCCATGTCGATCATGACGCCGTCGATCCCGAACTCGTCCTGGTAGTACGGGACGATTCCGATGATCCTGTCCCAGAGGGGGCGGTTGACGTGCTCAGGCCCGGTCAGCCGCGTGTCGTACATCCTGATGGTGTTGTAGCCGATGTAGTTGAATGCGGGATGCGTGTACATGCGCAGGTACGTGACGTCCCCCCACGGCGGCTGGTTGTCGTCCGGCGGCCAGTCGGCGAACGCCCCGGGGATGCGCACGCGCGTCCCGTCGGCAAGCCGCCCCACGTACCGTCCCCCCTCCTTTGTCACGTGCGCCGGATCCGGCGGCAGCGTGAAGAACTGGCGGTAGATCTCATGCGGGGGAATCAGGTTCCCCATGTGCCCGTCCTTCACGTCGCGGTGGATCTGTTCCAGCTCCTGGGGCGTGAACAGCGGTGAGCCGTACCGCGATTCGTCCTGGTGCGCGGGGTCGCGCATCTGGACGGATTCCCTGATCCAGTACATCCACTCGGGGTGCTCCTTCACCCAGTCGGCGTCCTTCGCGGCCGTGCGGAAGACAAACTCCACCACCACCCTGATCCCCATCAGGTGGGCGGCTTCCACGAACGCGCGGAACTCGGTCTTCGCGTCGAGCCCGAGGACGGGCTCCGCCAGCGCTTCGTCGATCTCATACGGATTGCGGATGGCGTACGGGGACCCCAGCGATCCCTTGTTCCCGTCCTGCCCGATCGACGTGATCGGGAGCAGGTGCACCGTGTTCGCACCGAGCCGGTGGATGTACGGAAGCATCGCGATGGCTTTCAGGAATGTCCCCGTTTCCCTGAACCCGGCGTCGTTCACCGGGAGATCCAGGCGCCCGTTTCCGTCGTGGTCGAACGCACAGGTCGTGCGGACAAACATGTTGTAAATGACGGCCTCCCGCGTCCACTCTCCGGCCCCCGGGACCTCATGGCGGGGCCCCGGAGCGGAGCCCATCGCGGTGCGGACGGCCTCGAGATAGTAGGCGAACGGGTCCACCACGTCCGCCCTCCCGCGCCCTTCAGGGAAACGCCAGAGCGCGGGGACATGGTAGCGGGCCGCACCCCGCGAGCGCCGGGCGCGGAGCAGGGCTTCCTCGAGCGTGGCAAGTGTCTGTGCGTGTGCAGGTGTGCTCATGGTGTGTGATGTGCTGATAGGTTTCACCTCGCCAGGATCATCTTCCGTGTGCTGACGAACGAGCCCGCCCGGAGGCGGTAGAAGTAGACGCCGCTCGCGAGACGGGACGCATCAAACACCGCGGCGTATGTGCCGGGCGCATGGTAGCCGCCCGCAAGCGCGGCGACCTCCCTCCCCAGCACGTCGTAGACGCGGAGCGACACGTCGGAGCCGGCGGCAAGCGTGTACGTGATCGTGGTCGCCGGGTTGAACGGGTTCGGGTAGTTCTGCAGCAGCTCGTACGTCCCGGGTGCGGCAGCCGCCCTGCCTCCCCCCACCGAGGTCAGCGGCGGAAGGACCAGCGTATGCGCGGCATTGTCGATCACAAACACCGCGGAGCCGAACGCCGGGAGCGTGACATTCAGCGTGTCGACGCCGCCGCTGAACACCACGCTCTGCGTCGTCCCGTTGTACAGATCGCTCGCCACGTACTGCGTCCCGTCGGCGTAGTTCACCAGTGAGGCGGGCGAGCCCGCCGTCGACAGGATCACCTTCGCGGTGTGGGCCGTGCCGTCGCAGTTGGCCACGACGACGCCGCTCGGCACGACGTAGGGGCGCGTGTAGGCGTACACCCCGGGGACGTCGACCGGCACGCGGACCATCGACTGCGTCGTGAAGCAGGAATACTGCTTTCTGATCTGCGCAAGCTTCTGGTAATGGGGCATCATCCCGGCCGGATCGCTCCAGTCGATGATGCCCCGGCGGCGCACGTCAAAATCGCCGATGCCGGGTCCCCGGCCCACTTCCTGTCCCGCGTACACCTGCGGGAGACCGACGGCCAGGTTGACCGCGGTCGCCACGGGGAGCGTGCGGGCCCTGGCCGTCGCGGCATCGGGAGCCCCGGAAGCATACAGGTACGCGATCCTGTCCTGGTCCTGGTTCTCCAGGAAGCGGAGGAACGACGCGTTGGGACCGGGCACGTATCCCATCCCCTGCGTGGAGCCCCCGTTTCTGAGGCTCGCATCGAGCGCGTTGACGCGGGATGAGGCATCGAGGTTCCAGATATTCGACTCGACGGTTCCCATCAGGTTCCAGTCATAGGCCTGGTCCAGCCCTCCCCCCTGATCGGCGTAATTCACCTCCGTGCCGACTCCGGTCCCGGCGGTCTCACCGAGGATATCGATGTCAGGACGAATGTGCCTGAGCGCCGCCCGGACAGGGTCGCCCATCTCCGTCTCACCCCCCGCACCGTTGTTCGTGCGGGAGTGGGGACCCCAGTAGACGTCGAACCGGAATCCGTCAACGCCGATGGAGCTCACCCAGTACCGGTAGACGTCGATCATGTAGGCGCGGGCGTCCGGGTCCGCCCAGTTGTAGTTCAGGAGCGCGTCGCTGAACCCGTTATAATAGACAAACCCGTCCGAGGTCACCGACTGAGAGAGGTTCCCGGTCCCCATGACCTGGTGCTGGTAGTACGTCCAGTAGCGGGAAGCCGGCCCGAACGTCCGGGCGTCGAGGACAAACGGGTGTGACGAGCTGGTGTGGTTCGGCGTGACGTCCAGGATCACTCTCATGCCCAACGCGTGCGCGGCGGCGACGAAGTTCTTCATGTCCTGGTTTGTCCCGTACTCGGGAGCCACGGTATAGAAATCGACGATGTTGTAGCCGGGCCCGGGACCGTTGTTGATCGGGTCCCGGTTCTTCATCACGGGGAGGATCCAGATGATGTTGTAGCCCATGACCGCGATCCGGTTCAGGTCAGGGAGCGCGGCATTGATCGTCCCGGCCGCCGTGTGCATTTTGAAAAACATGCAGTACATGCGCCCCTCGCGCACCCAGCGGGGCGCCGTGGCAGTCGAGGCCCCGACGACCGGCGGCGTGGGTCCCACGGTGCAGAAGCTCCGCGTGGTGTCGCTGTTGCCGCTGGTATCCCTGGCGATGAGCGAAAAGTAATACTCCCCCTGGACGGCGGGGCGTGCAAACGTTATCACGGGGGAGGTATTCCCGTTGATTCCCCCGATCTGCGCGGGGTTGGACGGGTCCTCTCCCCAGAGGAACGACAGCGTGCGCCCGGTATCGGGCGACGTGCTCCCCGTCGCCTGGAGATCGATCTGCCCGTGGTCAAGAAACGTGATGAGGGCGTTCGGCCTGTGGCTGACGATGCGCGTGAAGGACACCGCGGCGGACGCGGCCTGTGCGCCGGAAGAGTCCGCAAAGGCACGGAACGTGTTCAGGCCGGGAATCAGCGCGACGGTCGCGCTGAACTTCCCCGACGTCACAGCGGCCACCGTGGTGTCCGTCTGGTTCCGCACGATGCGCACCTGCGTCACGCCGGTCCCCTGGACGAGTCCGTAGAGGGTCCGCGACGACGTCAGCGTGCCGTACCCGCCGGGGTTCGTGATCTGCACATACCCGCTCTGCGTGTAAAACGTCACCGTGTCCGCGTTCGAACCCCCTGCAAGGCTCGCGGCGCGGACGATCATCGTGTGCGCGCCGTTTGCCAGGGGAACGGGGAGCGTGAACGCCAGGAGATGGGACGACGGATCGTAGTCCGACCCCAGGCCCGTGTACGCCGCCCCGTCCACGATGAACGCAAGCGACGACGTGTCGATGGACGAACCCGCCTTCGGGAAGATGTACGCGGAGACCAGCGGCGTCGCGGTGGTCTGCACGGCCTGCCGCTGGTTGGGAAGGACCTGGTAGATCGTCGGATCCTTCGCGTAGATGAACGTGTTGCCGTTGTCGGCGGCGTTCACGTGGTGGTTGAGCGGATCATTGGGCCAGGAGCTTGCCCCCGGGTAGTAGAATTTGTACTGCCATGTTCCCGGGAGCGTGCCGCCGGGATTCCCCCCCAGCGGAAGACGGACGGTCTTCGTCCACACATTCCCCCCGATCGCCGACATCGGGTACGTGGAGTTGTTCCACCCCTCGAAATCGCCGACCAGGGACGGCGGCGTCGCCGGGGGATTTGCGTAGCGAAACGTCACATCGACGCTGTCCGCCGCACGGACGGGCATCACCCCCGCCGCCAGTGCGGCGGCCAGCACAACCATGGTCGCGTTCTTCACGTTACTTCTCTCCTTCCAGGACCACCCCGGACACCGGGGGGACGGTCAGCGTGTCGCCGGCGGGCGCCCCGGCAGACGGCCAGAGCTGCCGCCAGGCGCGCACGGCGGGGATGTGAGCCCGGGAGATCGCCACGGAGGCGGGAATCCCGGACCTGTTGAGTATGACCAGCGCGGCGTGCGACGCGTCCTCGCGGACACAGGCATAGACGCGCGCCGGGTCGTCGACGATGACGGGAGCGAATGACCCGCGCCGCAGGACCGCGTGATCCCGGCGAAGTGCGATCGCCGCGCGGGTGAATGCGAGCATGCCGGCGTCCTGCCGCGGGGGATCCCACACCATCGGCGCCCTGCACCACGGATCCTTCCCTCCCGTCATGCCGATCTCGTCACCGTAGTAGAGGCAGGGAGCCCCCGGGTATGTCATCTGAAACAGCACTGCGAGCTTCCACAGGGGAACGTCTCCCCCGCAGAGCGTGAGGAAGCGCTCCGTGTCGTGGCTCCCGAGGAGGTTGAACTGGCTGAACGTCAGGTCGCTGCCGTAGTCACGCCGCACGCGCGCAAGGGAGGAATCGAACCCGCTCACCGTGGACCTCCCCGCGGCGAAGAAATCGATGCACGACGAGCGGAACCTGTAGTTCATCACCGCGTCAAATTCGTCCCCCCCCAGCCAGGGGGTCCCGTCGTCCCAGATTTCCCCGAGGATGTAGGCGTCGGGATTGACCGATTTGACCAGGCGGCGCCACTCTTTCCAGAATTCATGCGGGATCTCGTTCGGGACGTCGAGGCGCCACCCGTCGATCCCCGCCTCCAGCCAGTGGCGCGTCACATCGAAGAGGTAGCGGCGCACATCCGGATTGCCCGTCATCAGCTTCGGGAGCGAGCCGATCCCCCACCAGCATTCATAGTTCGGCGCGCTTTCGGGCCCCACCGGGAAGCTCCGGATGTTGTACCATCCCCTGTATTTCGAGCGGGCCCCGTTCTTTCGCAGGTCGGCAAACGCGAAGAAATCCACCCCGGTGTGGTTGAACACGCCGTCGAGCATGATGCGGATTCCGCGCGCATGGCAGGAGTCCACCAGCTCCCGGAACGTCTTCTCGTCCCCGAACGCGGGATCGATCTTCAGGTAGTCGCTCGTGTTGTACTTGTGGTTGCTCGGGGAGGCGAAGACCGGGTTGAGATAGAGCGCATTGACACCGAGCGACGCGACGTAGTCCAGGTGATTGATGATGCCGCGGAGGTCCCCCCCGAAGAAATTCCCGTTGGTCGGCGTTCCGCCCCAGCGCTGCGTGCCAGGGGGATCGTTCGTCGTGTCCCCGTTCGCGAACCGCTCGGGGAAAATCTGGTAAAACACTGCGTCGCGCACCCAGGCCGGGGCGATCGAACGGTCAGCGGTGTGCGCCGTCTGTGCGCGCGTGCCGGCGGCAGGCGTGAGGACTCCTATCAGTGTCATGAGACAAACGCTATTCTTCAACAATTGTCCGGTGCACATTGGCATGATCGGGGATGACAGGGAGTGCGAACAAGGCGTGGTGTGATCATGATACTGATTCGCAGCGGGAAAAGCAACGACGGTCTCCTCCCCGGTCGCTGTCTTTGCGAGTGGCGCCGCAGGCGCCACGAAGCAATCCCGGGCTAGATTGCCACGCCAAGAAGCGCCGTGGTCCAAAGAGCGGACTTCGTCGCTGAGGAGCGCCTCGCAATGACGGTGGGACATGTTCCATGGAAGATAAATTCTCCGCTTTGATTCCCCGCCGGCGGATTTTATATTGGGACATGTCCGCTCACCACACCACCCCCCCGCCGGCAGGCCTCAAGCGCCTGCTCTTCACGACGCTGATGCTGGCATTCCCACTGGCGCTCCTCGTCCTGCTGGAGATCGTCCTGCGGGTCGCGCACTACGGCCCCGATCTCTCGCTCTTCACCCGGATGGAAGTCGGGGGGAAAACGTACCTGGTCATGAACCCGTCGGTCGGGCAGCGCTATTTCCCCGGGACCGAGTTTTCTCCCGCCACCTCTTCCGATGCGTTCCCGCTCGTCAAGGCGCCCGGGACGTTCCGGATATTCTGTCTCGGAGGATCGACGACCGCGGGGTACCCGTACTGGTTCAACGGATCGTTTTCCGCGTTCCTGCGCACGCGCCTGCACGCCCTGTTCCCCGACCGCACGATTGAAGTGGTCAACTGCGGGCTCACCGCCACCAACAGCTTCACCGTGCTTGACTTCACGCGTGAGCTCACCAGGGCCGGGGCGGACCTGATCATCGTGTACGACGGCCACAACGAGTTCTACGGTGCCCTCGGCGTCGCCTCCCGTGAATCCCCGACAGGCTTTCGCGCGCTCACCGAACTCTCTCTCTCCCTGCTCAGGTTCCGCACGTACGTCCTGCTGCGCGACGTCTACGCCGGCATCAGGCGCTCGCTCGCAGGCTCGCACGCCGGGGAGGAGCGGGGAACGATGATGGAGCGGCTGTCGCGCGGCGAGAATATCCCGCTCGGGGGAGCCCGCTACCGGGAGGCCCTCGGGACGTTCAGGGAAAACCTGCGCGCGACGGGCGAACTCTGTGCTGCGCACGGCGTGAGGCTCATCCTCGGTACGCAGGTCTCCAATGTCCGGACAATCCACCCGTTCGTCTCTCTCCCCCGCCCGGGGATTTCCGGCGCCGCGGCCGGCGAGTTCAGTGCCTCGCTGGATGCGGGACGTGATGCGCTGGCGTCGCGGCACCCGGACCGGGGAATAGCGCCGCTGCGCCGCGCGCTCGCCCTCGACTCGCTGAGGGCCGACGCGATGTTTGCGCTGGCGGAGTGCCTGGACGCGACCGGGGACAGGAGGGGCGCACGCGCCGCCTATATTCGCGCCCGGGACCTCGACCAGCTCCGCTTCCGCGCCAGCTCGGATTTCAACGCTGCGATACGCGAGGCGGCACACGCACCTGCTGTCGCCGTCGCGGACATTGAGGCTCGTTTCGCAGAGGCAGCCCCCGACTCCATCGTCGGGAGCGGGCTGATCTTCGAGCATCTCCATCCGACGGCGCGGGGCGCATTTCTCATGGCGAAGGCATACGCGCAGGTCATGGAGCGCTCCGGTCTCATTGCCGCAGAGGAGGCCTGGCGCGCGCGCGACACCGTGCCCGACGAACTCCTCTGGGCACAGAGGCCGATGACGCCGCTGGACGAGAGGCTCGCTGCGCGGAAGGTGGACATACTCACCTCGGGGTGGCCCTTCAGGCCGGGGGTGCCGGTCGTGCCGGCGGTACCTCCGGAGGATACGCTCGGGCAGTTTGTCGAAAACGTGACGCGCTCACGCTGGACATGGGAGCAGGCGCATGAGGCGGCGCTCGCCTACTACAAAAAGCGGTCGGAGTGGGACGCTGTTGAGAGGGAGTTCAGGGCGATCATCACGCAGATGCCGCTGGACGTGCAGCCGCAATTTGCATTTGCCCATTTCTACATGGAGCGGGGGAAACTCCCCGCGATGGCCGCGGTGCTCGAGGCAACCCTCGAGGTCGAGCCGACAAAGCTCGCCTACCGCTCGCTCGGCGATCTCGCGCTCCAGGCGGGACAACCGGGTCCCGCAATCGAGCGCTACCGCGCACTCGAGCGCTTCCCGCAGGAGACGGGGGAGCGTGTCGAGAACGGATACCTGCTGGGACTCGCGTACGCCGGAGCCGGACGGACGGACAGCGCGCGCGCGGTGGCCGCACGCGTGCTTGCGCTGAACCCATCGTACGCGCCGGCGAAGGAGCTCCTCAGGCGACTGGAGGCCCCCGCACGCTAGGGGACGACAGTCTCCTTCCCCGCCTGCTCGCCGAGCCAGTCAATCTCGGGTACGACGAACGGCACCGCGAGCATCCTCCCGCCAAATCCGAGAATCCGGAACGTCATCATCGGGACGCGCGTCACCTGAATCTTCTTCAGGCGGTCGCTGTAGACGTCCACCCCCCTCTCGCGCGCCATTGCGGCAAGTCGCAGCGTGACGGCCCGGCGCGCTTTCCGTTCCATCGTCTCTTTCCGCGCCGCGGCAAACCGCCGCTGAAGCGAGGTATCCCGCTCCAGCGGGGCTGATTTTCTGCCGAGAAGTTCGAAGAGGAGGGGAGTCCCCTCGTACGAGAACGGGCCGTACCGCTCGCCGGTGCGCATCCGTGCGGCGATTTCCCCCAGCGGGGGACGTGCCGTCACGGGGAACCACTGCGAGACCCCGCCCGAGGCCCGTTCCGCAGCGTCGGAGGACCAGGACCGTACGACCGCATCCATCGGCTTCCCCCGGGCGATGTCTTCCATCGCCGACTGCATCTGCTCGTACGTCGCCGTGCGCAGCGTCCGGATCCTGACCTGCGGGACGACGACAGTCGAATCTTCCGACTTGAGCGCCGCCCACACATCGGCTTCCGACACGGAAGTCTCCTGCGCAATGGCCTGCCTGTCCATCGCGGAGAGAAACGACGCCCGCCACATGTCCACCTGCCGGCGGACGTCCGCCGTCGTATCGAGTCCGCGGCGGACGGCCTCGTCTCCCATGAGCTCCCGCTGCACAAGTCCCATCAGCTCCGCGTTCAGCCGCAGGGGGATGCTTCCCAGCGCGTTCCGGTGGACACCGAATCCCTGGCCGGTGAGGATGACGAGCACGTCGCCGATGTTCCAGACCCGGTCCCCCGCCACCGCAAGCGTGTCGCCGAGAGAGCGCTCGAGGATGCTGTCCAGCGCCGCCGCCCGGGCGGGCGTGAGATAGACAATCGAGTCCCGGCCGGCTTCGGCGTAGACGCGTTCCATCGCCACGGCGAGCGTCCTGAGCGCGGCGGGAGAGGCGTAGCCTCTCTTCCCGCGGAGCACCTGCGGTGCAAATTCCTCCAGGCGGGCCTTTTCCTTCCTCCTCCGGAGCGCCGTCATCACTTTGTCGCGGAGCATGTCGGCGGAGAGGCTCGCGTTGGCGAAGTTTCTCCCCACCCCGGCAACCATCAGGATATACCAGCCTGACCCCGCGCGAACGACGGGAGAGATCTCCCCCTCTTTCAGCCGGTAGGCCGCCGCCTCGATGGCAGGATCGGCTTCCCCCCAGATGACGGTGGCGGTGTCGCGCAGGGCGTGAAACGAGGAATCAACCGCCAGGCGCGTGAAGTCGCCCCCCTGCGTCATGCGACCGCGCACGAAGTGCGCATCCTCTTCCACGGGAAAGTAGATGTAGCGGACGGAAAGCTGCAGGAGGGCCTGGCGCTCGCCGCGCTCCAGTTCCGCGGCGCTCACGGCGGTTTTCGCGATCACCTCCCGCTTGTACAGGGCGTCGCGCGCAAGCAGCTTCCGTGTCTCCAGCATCGCCAGCCGGAACACGGAATCGCGGTCCAGATGCCGCTCTTCCGCATCCTGCGCCAGGAGCTTTTCCGCAATGATCGAGTAGAGGAGCTCCGTTTTCCTCGCCTCGACCGCCGAGGCCGCGTGCCGGCCGAAGCCGGGGAGCATCTCGTAACGCTCGACGAACTCTTTTTCGGAAACGAACACGTTTCCGGCGCGGGCGATCACTGCCTCCTCCGCGCGTGACTGCCCCCGGAGGACGCCGGGCAGTCCCGCCGCGCCGAGCAGCGTGCAGAGCGCAATTGCCGGGATGACGTTCATGTGTGGGATCGGTGCGCGCGTGTGAATGGACTCTTCAATATACTCAAGACGGGGCGCGATGACAAGCGACGCCTTGCGCTTCTCGGCAGTGTTGTCTAGATTGGCACATGCTCACCCCCCGCAGGCGCATACTCTTCGCCGTTCTCCCGACACTCACGCTGCTCGCCCTCATCGTCCTCACGGAAGTCTCGCTCCGCCTGTTCGCCCCGTCGCTGGAGGTGCCGTTCGTGCGCGGGGCCGCGATCGACACCGTCGCCATGCTGCAGGTGAACCGGGGATTTCTCGAGCGGTACTTCCCGGCAAACGCGCCGATGGTGCCCGAGCTGAAGCCGTCGCTCATCAGGAGGACGAAAGGACCGCACACGTTCCGCGTCCTCTGCATCGGCGAGTCGACGATGTTCGGCACGCCGTATGAGCTCTCGGCGACGATCCCGGCGCTCGTGCGGAAGCAGCTGCGGCACATCGACCCCGGCGCCGACATCGAGGTGGTCAACGTCGCCGCCTCCGCCATCAACTCCAATGTCATCGCGGACATGACGCCGCGCCTGGCTGCGCTCCGGCCCGACGCCGTTCTTGCATACTTCGGACACAACGAGTTCTACGGCCCCGACGGCACGGGGGCGCCGTGGCCCGAGAAGCGGTTCCCGGCACTCACGCCGCTCAAGTACCGGCTGCGCAATTTCCGGATCGTGCGGCTCGCCCAGAAGGCGCTCGCCCTCGTCGTCCGGGCGGGCGCGGCCGGGGAGGAGAAAAACCTGATGAAGCAGGTCTCCGGGGGCGCCACCGTGGCGGCGGGCTCCGACGAGGAGCGGAGGATCTTCGAACGCTTTGCCCGGAACGTCAGGGAGATTCTCCGCATATTCCGGGCCCAGGGGATCCCGGTGATCGCCAGCGACGTCACGTCAAATCTCCTGTTCCCCCCGTTTATCGCCGGTCGCACGGATGCGCGCGTCCCTTCGCTGGTCGAATCGGGGAGAGCGGCGGAGGCTCTCGCGCTCCTCGGCGCCGACACCACCGACGCGTTCGCTTCGTACTGGAGGGGCAGAATCCTGCTCGCCCGGGGAGAGGCGGCTGCCGCCGCCGCCGAACTGCGCCGGGCGCGCGATGAGGACCTCCTGAAATTCCGGGCACCGGGGGAGATCAACACGATACTTCACGCAGTGTGCCGGGACGAAGGCGTTCCCTGCCTGTCGGCTGATTCGCTCTTCGGGGCCAATGCACCCGCGGGGATTCCGGGATGGTCCCTCTTCTGGGAGCACCTCCACCCCAACGTGCGGGGGTATGATCTCATTGCCAGGATGTTCGTCGGGGAGATGGTCGCACTCGGGATCATCCCCGGGGCGCCACGCGACGCCCGTCTCCTCCCGTTCGACCCGGACAGTCTCTCCCTCTGCTGGCCCGACCTCGCGTACGGCGAGGTGTCAGTCCGCGGCCTCACCGGCCGGTGGCCGTTCACCGATTTCCGGTCCCCCACGCCGCTGATGGACTCCGCCGACGCCGCCGAGCGCGCGATCGCGCTCGACCTCTATGCAAAGAAGACGGGCTGGACGGACGCCTGCCTCGCGTTCGCGGCGCATGCCGCGGCTGTGCACAGGCCCCGTGAGGCCGAACGCACGTACGGCGCCCTGATCGGGGAATTCCCCTTCGAGTTCTACCCGCACTACCGTCTGGGCGGACTCCTGCGGGATGAAGGGAACCTCGCGCAGGCCGCGGGGGAGTACCGCCGTGCGATCGCGCTCAATCCCTCGCACCTCTACTCGCGCCTGGAGCTCGGGCTGATTCTGAACAACACGGGGGAATTCGACGAGGCGAGGATGCACCTCATGAAGGCGCTGGATCTGGCCGGGAGCGGCCCGCAGGCAGCGCTCCCCCGGGCGGAGATATGCTACGGGCTCGCCGCGCTCAGCGCGAACGCCGGCAACATGGCGCAGGCGCGCGACTGGATCGCGCAGTCAATCCGCGCCGCCCCCGGGTACGCACCGGCACGGCGGCTCGCGGAGCAGATCGCGGTCCACAAATGACAAAGGGGCGATGCCACCGGCATCGCCCCTTTGCATTTCATGTTATTGCGCGCGCTTTCTTCGAAGTGCGTTCTTTGCATCCCGCCAAAGGCGGGGCAATCTCGTCGTCAGATCGCCACGCGGTGGCGGGACCCGTTTGCGTGAGATTGCTTCGGGGGCGCACAGAACGCGCCCCCTCGCAATGACAGGTTACGGCCAACGTGCAGCGGTTACTTCAGCAGCAGCATCTTCTTCGTGCTCACGAACGAGCCCGCCGTGATCCTGTACAGATAGACACCGGTGGCCAGGCGCGAGGCGTCAAACGTAACGGCGTGATTGCCCGCGTTGAGCGTCTCGTTGACCAGCGTGGCGACTTCCTGTCCCAGGATGTTGTACACCTTCATCTCCACCTTCGACTGCGCGGGGATCGCGAACTCGATCTTCGTGGAGGGGTTGAAGGGATTCGGGTAGTTCTGCTCGAGCCGGTAGACCTTCGCTACGCCCGGCAGCTGCGCAATCCCCGTCGGGGTCTGCGGCTTGTGCAGGTCGTAGTTCCAGTACTTGTAGTACGCCGGGTTGATGCTCCCGTAGTCGCTCGCGATCGTGAAGGTGGTGTCGGTGTCGACGATGTTCTCGGCGTGGTTGTTGCCGTACCCGCCGCTGCCGCCTTCGTTGTCGCTTCCCTGGATACCGAACTTGAAGACCTGGCCCACGACGCCCTTGTCACCGGTGCCGACGCTGTCCGGCGAGTAGTTGACCACGACCGAGTAAATCGAGTCGTGCGCAACCTTGTCGCCGTGCGTGCCGTCATCCCACATCTGGTGCGCGGTGTCCTGCGTCAGCGGCAGGCCCCACGTATCCCAGTTGTCGACCGCGGGACCGTTAATCCAGACGCCCCACTTCCAGATGGAGTCTTTCTGCGCCGGATAGACGGTCAGCGGACCCTGAATCGCGAAGAGCGTGTCGCCGCCTTTCAGGTTGTAGTACGCCGCACGCATGTCGACCGTGTACGTGACATGGACTTTCCGGGCCAGCACGCGGGCGTTGGGGAACACCGGCTGGCGGCGGGCCGACACGACGCTGTTGCTTGTATCGAAGATCGAGAAGGTTTTCGACGGCACGGTGAACTGGCGCCGCTCCGCCTCGCTGGCCTGGGGACCGTTGTACGTGAAGTTGTAGTAGTTCTCCCGGTTGTCCTGGCCGAACTTGTGCGTGTAGTACTGATAGTCGAGGAGCGCGCCGATCTTCGTGACCACCGTGTCGACGCCCCGGTACGTGAACCCGATCACCTGGTGGAGATACGTGGTGCGTGGATTCTGGGCGGCGGTGTTGAAGAAGCCTGACTGCACGTCCACCGTGTCACCCTGCGTGTAGCCGCCCTTGGAGATCGCGTTCGCCAGGTTCACCGTCCACGTGATGATGCACGTATCGGGATTCGAGCGGGGTATCGGCTGCGCGTTGCCGAAGTACACCCACTGGAGCGTCGTGTCGTTCTGTCCGACGGGGATCTTGAAATGACGGTTCCCGTCGCCGGGAAGCCCCTGCTCGGAGCGCTGCAGCGTGCCGTAGCTCCAGTTGGAGCCGAACCGGAACTTGTAGGGAATATCCGTCCCCGCGGGATAGGCCGATTTTCTCAGCTTGAGGCGGCCGGAGAAGAACGTGTTGGCCGGCATCCCGAATGCATTCGGACTGTTCGTCGGCGACTTCTCCTGCGTCAGGTAGAACGGCGTCCCCCAGTCGAGGTTGTCGCCCGCCGAGGCACTCCCGCCTCCCATGACGCAGACCGAATCGTTGTCGGCCGTGGTGTAGCCGTACGTGCCGCCGTCCTGGACGCCCTTGATGTTGACCCGCACCCAGACGCTGATGAACGAGTCCGCGATCGCCGTGTACGGTTTGTCAAACATCCCGATGCTCTTGCCCGACGGGAAGTTGCCGTTGTTCCAGAATTCCGTGAGCAACGTGGAGTCATTGGACGGGATCACGAGGTTCCTGTTTCCGTTCCCCGCGTTCGTGTTCTCTTCCCACCCGCTGTTCTGGGCGGTCGGGTAGACGCGGATCTTGAACGCAACCGTGTCGCCCTGGTCCATCTGAAGCGTCGTGGACCAGTAGTCGCCGCCGATATTCGTCAGCAGCGCGCCGGTGCCCCAGCTGCCCAGCGCTTTGGTGTCGTTGGTGTCGGCAGTCGCCTTCGTCGATGCGCCGGTGATTGAGATCGACGCCCCGGCCTTGATGGTGTCCGGGACCGTCGCGGTGTTGATGATGAACGTGACGTTCCTTTTCGCCTGTGCCAGGGCAGTCCCGGGCGCCATCAGCCCGACAACCACCAGGGCGACAAGCAAAAGAAGTACTGTCTTCTTCATGTGAACCTCCTGTGTGTGAACCTCTGTGGACTTGATACCAGTGTTCCGTGTGAAGCGACGTTTGTGCCCCCGGGATCCTCCTTTCCGTTGAGCGCAATTATGACGGTTTCAGTGAATGAACGTCTCAGAACCCTATGGACAGGGCGATGGTGTTCAGGTTGCCGAACAGGCCGAACTTCTGGAACGCGTAATTGAACGCGAGCGAGGCAAAACCCTCGAAGTGATACCGGAGCCCCGCGCCCAGCGTGAGTCCCTCCTGCCCCTTGTCGCTCGAGAGCGGCGCCTGTCCCCCCTTGAAGAGGGACTCGTAGCCGCCGCGGACAAACAGCATGTTCCTCCAGCCGATTTCGCCGCCGAGGTTGATCGATTCAAAGTCGTCGCTCGGGCGGAGCGCGTCGAGAGCCACGGTCGCCGACATCTCGTCGTTCTTGACCACGTCCATGGCCACACCCACGCGGAAGAGAAGGGGCAGGGGCCAGGGATCGGTCTTGAGGCTTGCGACGAGCGTCTTGTTCGACCCCGCGTTGTTCGGGTCGGTGTCGACGCGCTGGAGCAGGTCGCGCCCCGAAAGCGTGACGTCGCCGCCGAAGTTCGACATCGACATGCCGATGCGGAGGCCGCTGATGTCCGTGTCGTACAGGAGTCCCGCGTCAAACGCCACCGTGCTCGCGGTCTCGTTGTAGACACGCAGGTTGATGTACTTCACGGTGCCCCCGATGGAGAACTTGTCCGTGAGACGCCGGCTGTAGGAGAGGCTGACGGCGAGGTCCGCCGCCGACCAGGTTTCCCCGGTCCCCTCGGGATTGGCAACGGTCGTGACATCCCCCGACCCGTAGTCCATGTCGGTGACGCTTGCCCCGATGGCGTTGTCACCGTCCAGGTTCAGGACGAGGCCGAACCACCGGAACTTTGTTCCGACGAGCCAGTCGGTGTTCACGAACTGGAACTCGCTGGCATCGGCCTGCACCACCGCTCCCGGATTCCAGTAGAGAAGGCTCACATCTTCCTTCGCGGCCACGTAGGCGCCGCCCATGGCGATCGCCCGCGGGCCGACGGGTATGCCGAGAAACTGCGCCGCCGTCGTGCCGACTTTCGACTGTGCGGACACCGTCCCGGGAATCGCCACCGCACACAGGGTGACCATCAGGAAGGCAACGAATCGCCGCATGCGTGTTAGTGTCATGGCAGTCTCACTTGATGATTGCAATCTTGCCCGTCGTGTTGCCGACGGGAGATTCCACGACGTAGAAGTAGACGCCGAACGCGACGTCGAGGTTTTCGTACGTCTTCAGATCCCACGAGACCGCCCCATCCTCGATGCTGCCGTCCTGGTGGAGCGTCTGCACGTAGTCGCCGCGGGCCGTATAGATCTTGACCGTAGCCCCCGCGGGAAGGTGGATGAAGTCCATTTTCCGCACACCGCGGCCGCTGGTGATGCCGGGATTGAGCGGCAGCTCGAACTGCGACTGGGTCACGTAGGGGTTCGGCACGACTTTGATGCGGCTGAGCGTCGCCCGGGCCGCCGGCGCACTCACCGTGGCCCCTGCCGGCGTGAACTCGAAAAGGTCGCCATAACGGAACGGCTGTGTCGTCCGGATCACGAGCTTGTTGGACGGCCCCAGCTGGTAGATCGTATCGGGCCGGGCGTTGTACACGCTGAAGAGCGCGGACCAGGTCGGCGACACGGCGCCCCGGGGGTTCTTCTCAAACAGGACAACCTGCACACCGTTGGCAATCCTCCCCAGCCCGTAGTTCAGGCCGTCGTAGTAGAGGAACTTCACGTACGTGCTGTCGGTACGGTTGTAGACCCTGAAGTACGTCGGCGACGCGGGAATCCCGTCGATGTCATCGGCGACCGACGTGTCGATGATGGAATTCGCGAACTGGAACTCGTAGTCGGCGGGCCTGGCGTAGCCGAGGAGCCCCGCCCCGTTGTAGAGATCGGGCAGATTCACCGGGGAGAAGTTCCAGACATATGCGGCAGTGCCGATCCAGCCCGAGGAGCTGTCGATCACCTGCGTCCTCCAGTTGTTCCGGAACGCGAGCTGCACCCCGTCGAAGATGTCGGCGTCCTTCGTCTCGCTCGCGTAGGGAGAACCGAGGATGTTCGGACTCCGGTAGACGGGATAGTACTGGTACGTGATCGTGTAGCTGCCGGCAGGAAGCGATCCCAGCGACGTCCCCCTGATCGTTCCCACGGAAGAATTGATCGCGTACGCGGACGGCGGGATGACCGACCCGCCCTTGTTCTTCACCACAACCGAGGACGGGAGGAAGTTCTTCCGCGCCAGGGGTGTGATCGTCGTGTCGTGGCTCGTGAACTGATCCGTGTACGTGGTCTCATCCAGCACGGAGTATGACGTCGTGATCCTGGACCATGTCGTCGAATCCATCGACGACACCGGCACGCCGGCGGGCGTCACGCTGTCGACCTGCGTGTCGAAGAACTGGACCTGGTACTTGCGGCCTGTGATCTTCGTCTGGTCCGCCAGCACGTATGAGATCGTCCCCACCCCCTTCTGGACCGTGTGCGTCAGGGGGACGCCCGTCGGCGCGGTGTTGTACCCCGCGGTGTGGGCATTGGGGACGACCACCGCCACATTCTGATCGTGAATGATCTGTCCGCTCGACGTGATTGTGACAAAGTGCGTGTTCTCGGCGGGGAATATGCCGGTCGTGACGTCCCCCTTGCTGTAGGCGACAAGCGCGTAGAAGTACCGGCGCCCGTTGTCCACGGAGGAATCGACGAACGTGTGGACGAGGCCGTTGTCGCTCCCCAGGTAGTAGGTGAACCCGGATGCGTCCTGGTACGCCTCCCCCTGCGCCTGGTAGTAGCCCGTGACACCGTCCTTGAGGTCCCACTCCTGGAGCCACTTGTACCCCTGGGGCGAACCGGAGCCGTCCGTGATCGTGAATATGTCGCTGAAATTCGGATCAGTGGACTTGTAGAGCCGGTACCCTTCAAAGGTCTTGGTCAGGAGGACAGGATCGATCGTCGCCTCCGACTTCCTGTCCCAGTAAAGCGTCACCTTGTGATCGCCGGGGACGGCACTGAGCGTCGGTTTGTCCGGGGGCTGGGGGAACTGGTAGTTGGCATCGTAAATCTTCTGGACTGTCTGCTTGTGCTTCAGGAGGTCGGCAAGATCCGCGTCCAGTCCCTCGTTCCCCAGTATCCCTCCGCCGTACACGAGTGCCAGCGAGAAACGCTCCGTAGACCTGGCCAGCAGCGGGAAATACCCTGTACCGTACACGAAGTCGCCGTCCTCACCGCCCTGCGGGCGCCCCCCGACGATCGAGGCAGGCACGTCAAAGAAACCGGGAATGAGCCGTTGCCAGAGGCTCTCTTTGTCCTGGAGGACGATCTGGCCGGAGGGTGCGAAGTAGCTGAAGCTGGTCAGGCCTATCTGGTCGGACTCGCGAACGTCGGTCTTGTCGATGTGGGGCTCACCCGGGAGACCCGTATCGTGGAAGCTGGCGTCGTAGCCGGACGTCGGAAGGCCGTCATGAGCGCCGTACGCACCGTCGTCAAGTCCGTCGATCCCGACGTCGTCATACTTGATCTGCCAGTTCAGGTTGTTGTCGATCCTGTCATCCCTCTTCTCGTCGATCATGCTGTAGGGGCTGGTACCGATGCCCGTCGTGTAATCGACATGCCGCAGCGGGCGCAGGATATCGAAGAGCGGGTGGAGCGGGTCTTTCGGGTTCGCCTTCACCTGCCGGTAATGAATGCGGTAGTTCTCGTCGATCAGACCGTTGAAGTTGTTGTCCACACCGTCATACGCGTTCGGGTTGACATACGGATTCTGACTGGCATCGAACAGAACGTTCCCCTCCACCACCTTCGTCACGTTGGGCGTGAAGTGCAGCGTGTATCCCCGCGTGTGGAGCACCGAGTCGGATGCCTGAATCGTATAGACCGTACGCGAGAAATCGTCGCTGATGAGGACGACCTTCTTCCCCACGGTCAGCACCGTCGTGTCGAAATCCGCCGGCGTGAATTTGGGGGCTGCAATACCGACCGACGAAGAGTCGGAATCGGCGTCGTTGTCAATCCCGTCGAAGGGATTGCCCGGGCTCTCCAGGAACGCGTACCCCACGAGACCCGTCCCTCCCACCCAGAGGGGATTCCTCATCGGCTGGCCGAAAATCGCCTTGAAATCACCGGTGTACGTGATATTCTGTGTCGGCTCGTAGAATGACCAGTCGTCCTGGTACTCCTGGTAGTCCTCCGTGGATGTCACACCGACGTACGTACCGACGAGCATCCCGAAGACCATCTTGTTGTACGTAGTCGTGCCCGTGTTCTGGATCTCGTAGAGCCAGAAGATGTTGTCTTTGGCGAGGAACTGCGCCCACTGGAGCGCGCGGACGGTGACAACGAGTCCCATGCCGTTGCGCAGCAGATTTGTGGAGTCCGGCCGGAACGCCACGTGCCAGATGTTCTGGTTCGGGTCGTTGAACCTGGTATCGTTGTTGTCGTCCATGACGAAGTACGTCTCTTCGTCGGCGCTGAACTTGTTCTTGCCGAAGTAGCCGTTCCACTTCCCCGCCCAGCCGGGATCGTGGGCATCCCCGAGTTTGTCGGGCCAGGAGAGCGGCCATGTGGTCTGATCCGTGCTGATCGCCACCCGCTCGTTCGGCGGTCCGGCGAAATAGCCGCCGACCGGCTCGAACGTCGTGTACTTGCCGGAAGCATCAATATCCTGCTTCTGGGTCGGGCGATCCACCGGACAGGTGGCGACCGAATGAAAGACCGTGTCCCGGTGCGTCACCACGCTCTGGGCCTTGATTTCAGCACCGACAAAGATGCTGACGTCTCCGATATATCCGTCGTTGTCGTTGCGCCAGGCGCCGCGGTGCCCTGCGGTCGCGGGCTGGGCAATCACGCCCCAGTTTCCGAACACGGTCCGCACCTGGTTGGCGTTCATGATGGCGTACCGGCGGTACTGGGCACCACTGTCTGCAAGGACCAGCGAGTGCGCGCAAAGTGCGGAGAGCGCAAGAAGTGCGATCGTGCGTTTCATAGTGATCATCTCAGAACTCCAGGTTCATGCCAAATTCGATGCGTCGCGGCTCCGAATACTGCGTCGGCGTATGGTAAAACTGATCAAGCGTGTTGACGCGCTGCGGGGGATTCGTCAGCGCCGCGTTGGTCTCGTCGATCGTCACGCCGGCCAGGCCGGTATCGTTGTAGACATTGATCTGGTTGCGAATGTCGAACACGTTGTACACGCGGAGCTGGATCACAAGCGTCATCGGGCTGAAGTGAATGTCGTAGTGGGCCTGCAGATCCACGTTCACATAGTCGGGCTTGGTCTGGCTGTTTGTCAGGAGCGCCGTGACATCAGTGACGCGCCGCGGGCTGTAGGGAAGTCCCGTCTGGTACGTCATGTTCGCGCTCGCTCCCCATGTCGGTGCCGTGTAGATCACCTGTGCATTCACGTTGTGGCGCTGGTCCCAGTCCAGGGGGTTGAGCTGGACTTCGGGGAGCGCACCGCCGAGGACCGCGTTGCGTGCGTCGTCGGGATTGGAGGCGCTGCCGCGCGCCACCATGAACGTGTAATGGAGCGACGCGGTGAGCCCGCCCGAGAACCGCTTATCCACGTTGAGCGTGATCCCCTTGACGAACCCGAAGTCCGTGTTCTGGTACTGCGTGTAGTTGGCCGAGCCGCCGAAGACGACGATGGCGTTGGAGCGCGTCCCGATCAGGTTCCGGATGTCCTGCAGAAATGCGGTGACATCGACAGAGACGTCTTCGGTGAGCTGCTGCTGGACGCCCAGCTCCCCTTTGACCGTCTGCTGGGGCTCCAGGTTTGTATTGCCGACCAGTCCCTGATTGCCGGTCCCCTGTCCGATCTTGAAATCGGGGTTCTGGTACATCTGCTCATACGTGGGAATCTGGAAAAAATGCCCGTAGGAGAAGTGCACGATCCCCCTCGCCGTGATCGGGAACGAAAAGCCGAGCCGGGGGCTGAGCGCGGATTTCGTCGGAGATTTCACGTACCAGTAGGCCCGCCTGTCGGCCACGGTCTTCGTTGGTTCCCCGGGGTCCTGCACGCCGTTCCCGTTGTAGTCAAAGAAGAGGTTCCCCGGCTTGATCGGGTTGTAGATGTTCGGATCGCTCGGGTCTGCGAGCGTCACGCCGTCGGGGCTGAAGTAGTCGTACCGGAGTCCCACGTTGACGATCAGGTCCTTGAACTCGATCTTGTCCTGGACGTACGCCGAGAACTCCACCGGGTGGTGGTAGTACTGGTCGTGGTAGGGTGAGGAGAGATCGGGTATGTACGTCGTGATAAAAGGACTTGAGTTTGCCAGGTTGATCGCGGTCTGGGCGGGGATGGGCTGGAGCGTGTAGCTGTCGTAGAAAATCTTATGGTGCGTGTACTGGACGCCGGCTTTCACCAGGTTATGCTCGCCGACCTGGCTGCTGATATCCAGCTTCCCGAGCACCGTCTCGTCCCAGCGGTTCGTGTGGTTCAGGTCAGTCCCCCCGGTGTAGAAGCTCCACTGGTCCTGCGTGATCTCGAGGTTGGGGTGGACGTACCGGGAGTCGTACGGGTTTTCATACAGGTACTTCTGATATGTCTTTCTGAAATACGACCCCCCGACGGTATAGAACGTGTTTGCCCCGATCGAGTGGGAGAATTGCGTAATCACCGTGTGGCTGAAATTGTACTCGTTGGGGAGCCCCTCCGGATCATAGAAATACTGCCGGTTGTACGGCTGTGACTTGGTGTGATCGAAGATGTAGTTGGCCGTCAGTTTCATGACCGGAGAGATGTGCCATGTCAGCTTCCCCTGCGCATACACGCGCTCGCTGGAGTTCATCGGCACGACCGAGCTGTCCCCTTTTCCCTGCGGATCGCGGTAGAGGACGAATCTGCCTGTGCTGTCGATGTATGCGATATTCTGAGGGTTGAACCTGTTGATGCCGTACATGTCCCCGCCGAAGTAGATGTACCGCCCGTTCGCGAAGAACGTGAGATCGTCACCGGTGACGGGACCGCTGAGGGATCCCTCGAAGTTCCTGATGTCGAACGGCCGCATGCGGTCCAGCCCCGTGTAGAGCGCCTTGCTCTCGCCGTCGTTGTTCGGAATGTAGTTCCCGATGTAGGATGAGAGAGAGCCGCTGAACTTCCCGCTCCCCTCACGCGTCGCGATGTTCACGATCCCGTCCATCGCCTGGCCGTACTCGGCGTTGTATGCGCCGGAGACGAGCTGCACCTGCTCGACGAGGCTCTTGTTCACCTCGACGACCTGCGTGGAGTTGAACGCGTCCGTGACGGGGACGCCGTCGATCCAGTACACGACGCCTCCCGTGCGGCCGCCCCGGAGGTGGAGCCCCCCGTTCTGATCCACCGTGACGCCCGCCTGGAGGTTGAGCACCTGTCCCACCTCTGTCACGGGAAGCGCGGCAATCTGGTCGCCGTTCACGGTTGCGGTGGATGCGGTCAGGTCCTTCTGGACGAGCGGACGCTCGGCCACCGTCACCACTTCCTCTCCCACCTCGACGACGGTGGATGTGAGCTTGAAGTCCATCGTCGTCGTCTGATCGATGGAGACCTGCACGTTCGAAACGGTCTTTTTGTTGTACCCCACCCCGGAAACGGTCAGCGTGTATGTGCCCGGCTGAACGTTCAGGATGACGTAGTACCCGTCGATGTTCGACGCGGCGCCCATGGAGGTCCCCTGGATCTGGACGCTGGCGCCCACGATCGCCTCGCCCGACTGGGCGTCCTTCACATCACCCGCAATTTTCCCTGTGTTGCCGGCGCGCGCGTCCATCAGCGCCAGCGTCAGCAGGACGGACAACAGCAGTAGACGTGATTTCATGTGGTGCTCGCTCCTTCGCATGCGGTATCGAGTGTACAGCTGACACTCATCGTTCATACGAGCTCCTCGCTCCCGATGCGCGCGCCGCAGGAGCGGCGGACGATCAGCGAGGGGAGAAACGTCGTGAGGGACGGGGGCGCGTCCGGGTTCTTGAGCCTGTTGTGCAGCTTCTCGAGGGCCAGGACGCCCATCTCGTACATCGGCTGGCGCATGGTCGTGAGCTGGGCGTGCTGGGCAAGCTCGATGTCGTCGAAGCTGACGATGGCAAGGTCATCGGGAACGCGGACCCCGAGTTCGGCGGCCCCCTCCAGAGCGCCCATCGCCTGCACGTCGCTGGCAATGAAGACGGCGGTGACCCGGTCGGGTCCCGCGTTCTTCCCGATCAGGTCCTCCATCGATGCGCGGCCCGCCTCGCGGTTGAACCCGTCCTGTTTCCCGATGGCCGAGATGAAGACGCGGTCGCTGCGGAAGGGGATCCCCGCCTCCTCCAGCGCAATCCTGTACCCTTCCATGCGGTCGCGCGCAGGCTGCGTCGAGAGGCTCGCGTTGATCATCGCGATGTTCGTGTGCCCGAGCTTCACCAGGTGCCGCGTCGCCATCGTGGCCCCTTCCAGGTTCCTGACGCTGATGGAATCGAACTCCGGGTGGTAGGCGTCGACGAGAACCAGGGGGAGCCGGATCTCGCGGAACTTGGCGACGTACGATTCCGGGAGCTTCATCGAAAAGAACATCACCCCGTCCACGTGTCCCCTGTGGAGCGACCGCCGGAGGTAGTAGTCGGCCTGCGCCGTGTTGTTGACGCCGTACAGGATCAGATCAAACCCGAACTCCGCCGCCTTGTCCTGCACACCCTGCAGGACCTGGATAAAGAAGTAGTTCGTGAAGAACGGAATGATCGCGGAGATGGTGTTCGTTTTCTTCGATGCAAGTCGCTGCGCGTACGCGTGCGGCTGGTAGCTCAGCCGCCTGACGACCTCCAGCACCCGCGCGCGCGTCTCAGCAGAGACGCTCGGGTGGTTGTTGAGACAGCGGGACACCGTCCCGATGCCCACCCCCGCTTCGCGCGCAAGGTCGTAGATCGTCACACTCATGGGTTACAGAAAATCGAGAGATTAGTAAGGACAGGAGGTTCAGAGTTGGAAGCGCTTCCACGAATATAGGAAGAGTCTTCTCAAAGTCAAGTGTTTTTTCAATGAATCTTATACTATTGTCATGTGAAGGGCTTCCACGGGCGCCGGTGGAGCTCTTTTCCCCGCAGGAAGACGGAAATTTGTGTTTCTGCGCCCGTGTCGCTATATTTTGGCGTTTGTTCCTCCCAGATCGCTCTCCTCCAGGACACTTGAGAGAATGCTCCCATGGCTGAAGTCAAGCTCGAAGGCGTGACAAAGGTGTACGACGGCAAGGTCACCGCAGTGAAGGGCGTCGACGTGACGATTCGCGACAAGGAATTCGTCGTCCTGGTCGGGCCCTCGGGGTGCGGCAAGTCCACCGTCCTCAGAATGATCGCCGGGCTCGAGGAGATCTCCTCCGGCACCGTCAGCATCGACGGGAGGGTCGTCAATGAGGTGGCGCCGAAGGACCGTGACATCGCGATGGTGTTCCAGAACTACGCGCTCTATCCCCACATGTCCGTCTACGACAACCTCGCGTTCGGACTCAAGCTCCGGAAATACGAGAAGGCGGAGATCGCCAGGCGCGTGCAGCACGCGGCCGAGATCCTCGGCATCTCGTCGTACCTCGACCGGAAGCCCAAGGCCCTCTCCGGCGGACAGCGCCAGCGCGTCGCGCTCGGACGCGCGATCGTCCGGCAGCCGAAAGTCTTTTTGTTCGACGAGCCCCTGAGCAACCTCGACGCCAATCTCCGGGTCCAGATGCGGACGGAGATCTCCCGGCTTCACCATCAGCTTCAGACCACGATGATCTACGTGACACACGACCAGATCGAGGCCATGTCCATGGGGGACCGCATCGTCGTGCTGAAGGACGGCGTGGTGCAGCAGATCGACACTCCCCTGAGCATTTACCACAGACCGGCGAACCGTTTCGTTGCGGGGTTTATCGGGAGTCCCACGATGAACTTCTTCCCCGGTGCGCTGAAGAAAAACGGCTCGTGGATGTTCCAGCAGGAAGGCACAACGTTCGCTCTCCCGGTCGAGGAAAGCGCCGTCGCGCATTGTGCCGGAACCGCGCGCGTGACACTCGGCATCAGACCGGAGCACATCTACGCCTTCCGCCCGAGCGGGATCGCATCGCTCGCCCCGTTCACGGCACAGGTGGAAGTGATCGAGCCCGTCGGCAACGAGATCTTCGTCTACTTCTCCACCGGACCCGGGACGCACTATGTCGCCCGGATCGCGAGCGACCGCTCTCCCGAGGTCGGCACGTCCCACGAGCTCCTCGTGGATACTTCCAAGATGCACTTCTTCGACACGGCAACGGAACAGAGCCTGTAGGACTCATGCGACGCATTCCCCTGGCGCTTCTCGCCGCCCTGCTCGCGTCACACGGATCCGCCGCCTGGCGCTCGGCGGGAAACGTCGATGCCGTCGCCGTTGCGGGCGACACCGCCGCCACGCTCCGCGCGGGGGAGAGCACGCTCACCGTCACCGTGTGCGCGGACGACCTCCTGCGCATCCGCTTCCGCCCATCGGGCGCCGGGGGAGCGGACCGCTCCTGGGCGGTGGTGCGGCAGTCGTGGCCCGGCCGGGGAGCGCACTTCACGGATACCCCGGCGGAGCTGCGCGTCGCGACGCCGCGGATGACGCTCCTGGTGCGGAAAACGCCCCTCCGCCTCACGTTCCTGGACGCTGCAGGGGACGTGATCGCTTCCGACGACTCCGCGCTCGGGATGTGCTGGGACGGCAGCGAGGTGTGCGCCTGGAAGACGATGCCCCCCGGGGAACAGTACTACGGCTTTGGCGAAAAGGGGAGCGATATCCGCAAGCGCAACACCGCGATGACCATGTGGAACTCCGACATCCCCGCATACGGTGCGGACACCGATCCCCTGTACGAGTCGATCCCGTTTTTCTACGGCATCCGGGGTGGGAAGGCCTACGGCATCTTTTTCGACAATCCCTGCCGGACCTGGTTCGACATGGGAAAACAATCCCGCCGGCGCTATGCCTTCGGAGCCGAGGGGGGCGAGATCGACTACTACTTTTTCTGCGGCCCTTCCGCGAAGCAGATTCTCTCCCGCTTCACGGAACTCGTGGGTCGCATGCCCCTTCCCCCCCGCTGGTCGCTCGGGTATCAGCAGTGCAGGTGGAGCTACGCCCCGGAGGCCAGGGTGAGAGAAATCGCCCGCGGGTTCCGGACGCGGAACATCCCCTGCGACATGATCTACCTCGACATCGGCTACATGGACGGGTACCGGATATTCACCTGGGACCGACGCGCGTTCCCCGACCCGAAGGGAATGATCGCCGACCTCGGCGCCATGGGGTTCACACTCGCGGTGATCGTCGACCCGGGGATCAAGACCGACTCCTCGTACGCGGCCTACCGCTCCGGTCTCGCCTCAGGTGCATTCGTCCGCGCCGCGGGGGGGGACGTGTGGACCGGCAGCGTCTGGCCCGGCAGGTGCGCGTTCCCCGATTTCACGTCGACGGCGGCGCGGCGGTGGTGGGGATCCCAGTTCGCGGGACTCGTCGCGGACGGCATACGGGGATTCTGGAACGACATGAACGAGCCGTCCGTCTTTGACACGCCGGGCAAGACAATCGATCTCGACGCGGTGCACACCGGGGACGGGTCTCCCCTGCCGCACGCGGCCGTCCACAACGTCTACGGCATGGAAATGACGCGGGGGACGTACGAGGGGGTGCGCGCGCTCATGCGCGGGAACCGCCCGTTTGTCCTGACGCGGGCGTCGTACGCGGGGGGAGAGCGCTACAGCGCCGCATGGACGGGGGACAACATCTCGTCATGGGAACACCTGGCCATGACAATCCCGATGTGCCTGGGCATGGGACTGTCGGGACAGCCGTTTATCGGGGCGGATATCGGCGGGTTCATCGGCCACCCTTCGGGAGAGCTTTTCGCGCGCTGGCTCGAGCTCGGTGTGTTCACGCCGCTCATGCGCGCGCATTCGGTCACCGGGGAGATCAACAAGGAGCCGTGGGAGTTCGGCGACGCGATCACGGAGGTGAACAGGGAGACAATCAACCTTCGCTACCGCTTTCTCCCCTACATTTATACGGCCATGGAGGAAGCCTCCGCCAGCGGGATCCCCGCGATGCGCCCGATGCTGCTGGAATACCCGGAGGACCCCCGGTTCGCCGAGACCGCGGACGAGTTCATGTTCGGACCGGACCTGCTTGTCGCGCCGGTAATCGTCCAGGGGGACGTGCGCAAGAATGTTCTGCTTCCGCGGGGCACATGGTATGAATTCGCCACCGGAGGGCGCCTGGAAGGGGGGCGCTCTCTCACGGTGGATGCTCCCCTGGGACACATCCCCCTGTTTGTCCGCGCGGGGGGCGTCATACCGATGCAGCAGGTCGTCCAGTACACGGGGCAGGCTCCGATTTCCCCCCTGACGCTCATGGCGTTCCCTCCCGAACCGGGGACGGCATACACCTCTCCGTACTATGAGGACGACGGAACGACGTTCAACTACGAGCAGGGAGCGTTCTGGCGGAGGGAATTCCGGCAGTCACAGGACGGTGACGTGAGAATGCTCAGGATCGAGGCCGCGAGGGGGACGTACGTGCCTCCTCCCCGCCGTCTCGACGTGAAGTTCCTGGGGTATCCCACGCCGCCGCGGGAGGTCACACTGGGAAGGCGCCCGCTGGAGCGTGCGGAGAGCCTCCCCGGGAATCCCCCCGCTGCCGGCTGGAGGTACGATGCCGCAACGGGGACGGTTGAAGTCGCCTTCCCCGACAGCAGGGAGGCCGCCGAGGTCATGCTCCGGCAGTAGGGCCCGAAAGACTTTCCTTTGTAATTCTCCCCGGGGATTGATATATTCCCCGGCATCAAGGATATGGCGGCACAGGACAGCGTGGACATCTCTCATCTCGAGCAACAGCTCTCCGAAGCGGCGACGCACGCCGAACAGGGGAACTACGAGGCCGCGGTCAAGGCGGTCCGCGCGGCGAAGTCGCTCGCACCCCGGAACGTGTACGTGCTCGCGTTCGAGCGCCAGGCGGAGCAGCTGAGCGAGCTGCATTCCTCCAGAGCGCTGACCGAAGAGGCGCGCACCGACATCCTTGAGTCCATCCCCTCGATCATCGAGCGCGCGCTCGAATCCACCCGCTCACCCGGCAGCGCCACGGATATTTCCACCCTGAAGGCGGGGGACGCGTCACAGGAGAAGAAAGAGAAGGCCGCCGCGCTGGAGTGGCTCAAGAACCAGTATTTCCAGCACGCCCACGAGTACATCCGCAAGGGGCAGTACGACCACGCCCTGGCGGAAATCCGGCGCGTCTACATCATCGATCCCGGCAACAGCATCGCCAGGGACTTCGAGAAACAGTTCGAGGCACTCGCGCAGATGAAGCGGGGAGACCCGGCGCGCACGGCGGCTGCGGCGGCGCCTCCGACGATTGCAATCGTCGTTCCGCCGGCAGGCTCTCCCCCGCCGGAAGCGGATTCCACGCCGATGATGACGGAGGAGTGGTCGTCGCCGCAGCAGCTCCTGCGCGAAGGGCCGCGCCCGGCGCGCGCCCCGGAGAAACCCACCCCAAAGCCGCAGAGCAACGCGCTCCTGATCACGCTGATTATCATCGCCCTCTGCGTCCTGGGGGCGCTCCTCTATTACTACTACCAGCGGAACATCTACAAGAAGCCCGCGGTGACATCGCTCCCGTCGCCGGCTGCAGAGCAGTTTATCGGCGCGCCCGCGCAGGCCGATGAGCAGAATTTCCTCGTCACACAGGACGATTCCCCGTCCGGCACGCCGCAGGTGACCGAGGTGACCTCGCACACCGAGGCTCCACCCGCCGCCACACGCGCTGCCGCACGGAACACCCCCGGGAAGGATATCGCGCGCGCGGAGAAGTCCGCTCCCCCGCCACAGACGGTGGAGCGCCCTCCCCTGCAGGAGACGCAGCCCCCCCTCATGGCCACACAGCCGCAGCCGGTACAGAAGGAATCGCCGGCCCCCCCGAAGACGGAAGACACCGCAGCGCCCGCTCCCTTCGTCGCCGTCGAGAAGCAGGCGCGCATCATCCGTCTGGAGAAGCCGAGGATCTCGACTGAAGGTTTCATCGGGGGCGTCTCGGGCCAGGTGGTCGTGCAGGTCCGGATCGACGCGACCGGGAAACCGGTGCAGACGGTCACGCTCAAGAGCACGAACGACATGCTCATACAGCCCGTGATCGACGCCGTCATGGCGTCGCAGTTCGCCCCCGCAGAAATGACAACGGGACCGGTCGCCTCCTGGCTCACGATCCCGTTCCGGTTCGCCACCCGGTGACCCGCCGCTATTTCCCCGCATCCCTCTGCGTCCTGTAGTTCTCGTACTGGATCGCCTTCTTTGCCTTCCCCGCCGGCGCGTTCGTGTCTTTGAGCTGCTGCCGGAAGGCGTCGAGCCGCGCGGCCTGAGCGCGGATTGCCCCGCCCGCACCGGCGTCGGCCGCCGCGGGCGACGCCGACAGCACGGCGTGCGCCGCCGCAAGCTCCTTCTCGGCGGCATCCCCCTTCCCCTCGTCCAGCGCCTGCATCGCACGCTCAACGCCCCGCGTCGAGAGGGCGACGTCGGCCTTCGCCTGCGTGTCCATGTCCCGCTCCCGCTCGACGGCCGCCGCGTCGTCGCTGAACCGGACGCGGATCCCCGCAAGGGACGCAACGCTGTTCCTCCCGTCGCACTGCTCGGAGCGCACCTCGCCCCGCACCACCTCGAGCGTCCCGCTGCCCGGCGGAATGTCGAGGACCGCGGTGAATTCGCGGCGCTCGCCCGAGGAGACGTCGCCCAGGCGGATCCGCACAGCCCCGTCGTCGACGCTGAACGGCGCCCCGACGACGTCCACGATCCTGACGCCCGTGCCGGGCCTGAGCACGATCACGGCGTTCTGCGCGACCACGGAGCCCAGGACACGGAATTCGCCGCGGAGAATTGACGCCAGGTCCCGTCCGCTCTCGATGAAGTAGTAATTGCCCCCCCCTTCGGATGCCAGCGCGCACATCAGGTTTTCATTGTAGTCGAGCCCCACGCCCATCGTCGTCAGCGAGATGGAGCGGTCCCTGTACCTGCGGGCGATCGCACCGAGCACGGACGGATCCGTAATGCCCCGGTTCGCCAGCCCGTCGGAGAGAAGCACAACACGGTTGACGTACCCCTCCCCGGCGTTCCGCGCCACCTGGCGGAACCCCTCCTGCATGCCCCCCCCCAGGTTCGTCCAGCCCCTGGGCTGAATCCCCTCCACCAGGTCACGCAGCGTGCGCCTGTCGCCGGCGGGCCCGGCGCTCCGCAGGACGTCCACAACGTCGTCGTAGATCACCAGCGAGAAAATATCGTCCTCCCGGAGGCGGTCGATCAGCGCACACAGCGCCTCCTTCGCGTGGGCGATCTTCCCCTCCTCCGCCATTGAGCCGCTCCTGTCCAGCACCACGCAGAGGTTCATCGGCCTCCGTAGCGGCTCCCCTGCCTCGCGCGCGGTGAGCATGAGCTGGAGACATGCCCTCCCCCCCGACGCCGGCAGAACGGGGCAGTTGATCCTCCCCCGGAGCGCAAGCACGTCCCCTCTCCCGGGGAGCGACATCCCCCCTGCATCCTGCCGGCAGGAGCCGAGAGCAAGCATCGCGGCCATCATGACGATTGTGCGGTTCATACGACCTCCATTCTAGTGTGTGGTTTACCAGGAATACCTGATTGTGTACGTGATGCTCCCCTCGCCTCCCGGCGCGATGTGCAGGGGAAAACGGACGGTGCTTTGATCGACTTTCGACCACGGGCCGGGGGCATCCACGATCTCCCACTGGCTCCACCGCCACGGATGCTCGTACACCTGCACGTCCGCGGCGCCGGACCCGTGGTTGCGCACACGCAGGCCGATCGTCTCCTCCACGACGCGGCCGCCGGCGAACGAGCGGAAGTCCTTCTGCATCCTCTCCCCCGTGAGGTCGAAGGCGTTTCCGAGGTAGAGACGGACTTCCTCGTCTTTCGGCGTGTGGTCGATCTCGTCCTCGCCGATGAACTGCTCTTTCCCGTCTTCGTCCCGTTTGTAGACGCGGACCTTTCCCTTCGGGAGCGGCATCCCCAGCGAAGAGCTCTCCGCGTTGGTGAACGTCACGAACACGCCGATCTTCGGATTGGACTGCTGACCGAAGCTTCCCTGGTTCCTGTACGAAGGCGTGTTGAGCCACGACCGCCACCAGTCACCCTGCCCGTCGTAGATGAACGTTTTCCTCACCGGGATATTCCTCCCCGACGTGAGCTCGATCTGCTTCGTCTCCCCCTCCGCAACGTCCGTCCGCCGCTGGAGCGTGTAGAGCTTGTATTCGAAGAGGGACGTCTGTCTGAACTGCGGCGCCGCGGCCGCCTCGTCCATGGCAACCTCCCTCCGCGCCTTCATCATCCCCGCCAGCGCGTTCTGTACGACATTGACGTCGCCTGCCACGAGCTTCAGCCCCGCGTTGCGGAACGTCGTCCCCGACGTGTTCGTGAGCGTCACCCAGCCCGTGAGGTCGCACCGCGTGTCAGTCCTGTCAAGCAGGACGACGTAATCCGCGTTCCAGGAGAGCCCGCCGGCCAGGTAGCTCACTTCCGAAGAGTGCATCCCGCCCCGGTCGCTCGCGACGAGCCACTGGAGGCGGGGCCTGAGAACGAGGCCGTCCGGCAACGCGGGAAGGAGGAGCCGTCCCCCGGGGGCGATCTCGATCTTCCCCCCGATCTCGGCAATCAGCCCGCCGGTCATGGCATACGACGGCGCGTTGCCGTACCCGCTCTGGTTCGTGTATCCCGTCGCAAGAAGACGCGCACGCACCGTGTCTTCCCGGTGCGTCAGGGGGTCGGTCCGCACGAACTCCACCTCCCTCCCCAGGTACCGCTCCAGGAGGCGGGCGGGGTGGACGAGGTCATACTGGTAGTTCTGCTCGAGCACGCGCACCCCAGACGGGTCGGTGAGCGAGCGGAAGTGGACCGATGTCCCGTCGATTGTGGCCGGAATATCCGGTACGATGACCTGTGTCGTCCCCGGATCGAGCGCGAACGTCCGTTCTTCCCGGACGAGAGAGAGGTTCTGGTTGTAAATGGTCAGGTCCACCGCCGTGCGGTCTCCCGGGCGGGCCTCCGCAGCGGCGGCCAGGAAGAGCGGGATGGCACACATGAGCAGGCGCGTCGTCATTTGTCGTTCTCCCGTGCTGTTTGAAAAGAGGAATGGATTATTGTATGTTGTGCCGTTCACCTTGTGACCGTTAATGACATTCACATCAGGAAGGTAAATGGCGGATCCCCTCCCCTTTGCCAGCAGGGACGCAGCGCTCATCGACCGGATCGGGAAGGGGGAGGAGGACGCGCTGGTGGAACTGTACCGGGAGAACAGGCGGCCCGTGGAGGCGCTTGTCACACGGAGCGGAGGACGGAAGGAAGACGCCGACGATGTCCTGCAGGAGGCGCTCGTCGCGCTCTGGGAGAGCGTACGATCGGGGCGCTTTCGGCTATCGGCACGGCTCGGCACATATATCTACGCCACCGCCCGGAACATCTGGCTCCGGCGGCGTGTCCGCATGCGGAGAGAAACCACCGGGGAGGTCGCCGATCCCCCGGACGGGGAGGCCTCACCGCTTGAGCTGGCGATCGGCGAGGAAGAAGCGTCGATCGTCCGGGAGGCGCTGGAAGCCCTGGGAGAACCCTGCCGGACGATACTGCTGTTGTACTACTGGGAAGAGGAATCGATGGAGACCATCGCCTCCCGCCTGGGGATGGCCAACGCTGACACGGTGAAGTCGCGGAAATACCAGTGCAAGAAGGCGCTGGAAGCACGGGTGAAACGGCGGATTGACCGCAATGACTGAGGAACCGGCAGAGCACATAGATGAGGATGTCCTGGAGCGCTATGCACTGGGAGCGCTCAACGACGAGGAGCGGCATGCAGTCGAGTCACACGCCTCGGCGTGCCCCCGGTGCATGGAGGCGCTCAGGCGCGAAGCCCTGATCGCCGCCGGCGTGCGCTTGGCGGGACGGGCGGACCTGAAGGCTTCGCTCCGCCGCCGGATCGACGCGCAGGAGCGTCCCGCGCGCCGGTGGCGCATGCTTGCCGCGGCGGCCGTCGCGTGCGCCGTGACCGGCGGAACACTCTATTATGCCTGGATCGGGAGGTGGGGTCATCCCGTGACACCGCCTCCCCCGATCGCACAGTCGGAAGCTCTGCCGGCAGACAAGGTCGTGCGCGATGACGGTTCGTCAGCCGGGGGGCTGGCCGGGTCGAACGCCCCCGCTCCCGCCGCGCAAAGCGCTGTCGGCCGGACCGCCGCACATCCCCCCGCGCATTCCCCGGAAGGCGCGGCCTCAACGGCGCGTGAAGAGCTGAAATCCCTCGAGACGGCGGGACCGGCGACTCCCTCCCGCGTCGGAGAAGAAGGATACTGGTCGGAAGGCATCGTCGAGGAGACCCCCACACACAACGACGCACTCCAGGAATCGGGGGCTGCACGCGCGCTGAGCGCCGGCGCGTTCAAGAAGGAGGCCGGGGAACTGAAAGGTGCGGCGGCAAAGGACGCGATGACCGGCGAGCGCCAGCAATTTCACCTCCGCCAGAAACCAGCAAGCGCCCTCCCCCCTGTCGTCGGAGAGAAGCAGCGCCTGGCACAGGGGACGCTCGTGCCTGCCCGCGTGGATCAGCGCGGGACGACGACGACAATGACACTGTATCTCGACACGCTCGTGGATGAGACGCAGCTCAGAGATGCCAGCGTTCGACAGGCAGGAGGGGATACGGTGATCGTGGAGCTCGGCAAGCGGAAAATCCTGTACCGCATTCCCACCGCCGCAGGCGCGGGACAGCAGGGGAAGTGAGGCGTCTCAGGCGCCGTGTCCCCCGCCCTGCAGAACGTCGAGCGCGTGGAGGATCCAGGGAAGCAGGACGTCGAGCGACTCCCCGACCGCCGCCTCGGAGCCGGGCAGGTTCACGATGAGCGTCCGGCCGCGGACGCCGGCGACGCCGCGGGAGAGCATGGCATGGCGGTTTCTCTCCTGGCCGTGCGCGCGGAGCGTCTCCGCGACGCCGGGGAGCGACCGCTGGATGACGTCCTGCGTCGCCTCCGGTGCCGTGTCCCGGGGACCGACGCCGGTGCCCCCGGTCGTCATGACCAGGTCCAGCCCCTTCCCGTCCGCAAGGCGGATCAGCTCGGCGGAAATCTTCTCCCTCTCGTCGGGCAGTACGATGAATTCCTGCACACGCACGCCGAGCGATTCCAGCCGGGCGCGGATCGCCGCGCCCGATGTATCCTTCCGTGTGCCGCCCGCAGTGCTGTCGGAGAGGACGAGCACGCCCGCCGAGAGTTCCCGGGCCGGCGGCCGGTAATCGGATTTTCCGCCTTTCTTCCCTGTGAGCCGGACAGCCCGGATCTCCATCGTGTCGTCGATGATCTTCAGCATGTCGTAGAGTGTCAGCGCCGCGGCGGATGCCGCCGTGAGCGCTTCCATCTCGACGCCGGTTTTCCAGACGGCCCTGACGGAGGCGCGGATGTGTATTGAATTCTCCGCAGGCGTAATGTCAACCGCAACATGATCGAGCGGCACCTGGTGGCAGTACGGGATCAGCAGGCTGGTGTTCTTTGCCGCCTGCACGGCCGCCACGCGCGCAACGGCCAGCGGGTCCGCCTTCGGGACGTCCCCTGCGCGCAGGCGCGTGATCGTCTCCCCCGCGCAGGTCAGCGTCGCTTCCGCCGTGGCTGTCCTGAGAGAATGCGGCTTCGCCGACACGTCACGCATCGTTTCCCCCTCCGTCGTGTGCAAATGCAGGATCGCGGAGAAACTCGATCTCCACCTCGCTCCCCGCCGACATGCGCTTCCCCCCCTCCGGCAGGATGATGAGACAGTTGGCCAGAAGCATCGACGTCATCACGCCGGAACTCTGGCTCCCCGTAGTCTTCACTCTCAGCGTTCCACCTTCCCTCCGCACGATCCCGCGCAGGTAGCTGCGCCGTGTCCCTGCGGGATCGAGCGGCTCCTCCGCCACCGCCGTGAAGCGGGGAGGGAATATCTCCGTCCGGCCGAGCATCCGGCGGAGCGCCGGCCTCACGAACTGGAGGAACGTCACGGCGGTCGACACAGGGTTGCCGGGGAGGCCGAAGACGAGCGTCCTGCGTGCGACGCCGAACAGCAGAGGACTCCCGGGGCGGATGTTCACTTTCCAGAACCGGATTTCGACTCCCGCCCGGTGGAGAACCTCGCCGACGTAATCGTGCGCGCCCACGGAAACCCCTCCCGTGAGGAGGAGAATGTCCGATGCGAGTCCCTCTGCGACTTTCTTCAGTATGGCCTTCTTCCGGTCGCGCGCGATCCCGAGAAACACGGGCGTGCCCCCCGATTCCTTCACCATCCCCATCAGCGCATACGAGGAGCTGTTCCTGATCCTCCCGGGCCCCGGCGTGCGGCCGGGTGGAACGAGCTCGTCGCCGGTGGCGAGTATGGCGGTGCGCGGCCGGACTGCGACGCGGACCGATTCCCGCCCGATTGCCGCAAGCACGCCGACATGCGGCGGGGTCAGCAGCTCGCCCCGGGCGATGACCCGGCGCCCCCGCCGGATGTCTTCCCCCTTCCGCCGTATGAACGCACCCCGGGGAGAAGGAGAGCGAAGGAGGACCGCACATTCCCCGGCAGGTTCCGCATGCTCCACCGGAACGACGGTGTCGGCCCCGTGCGGGATGACCCCTCCCGTCATGACGCGCACCGCGGTCCCGGTTCGCAGCCGTTTCCCGTAGGGATTGCCGGCACTCGACTCCCCCGCCACCGTGAGGCGTACGGGATGACCGTCGCCGGCGGAGGCGACGTCCGCACACCGGAGCGCAAAGCCGTCCATGGAGCTGTTGTCGAATGGGGGGATGTCGTCGCCCGAGGTGATGTCCTCGGCGGCCGTGCGGCCCGCCGCGCGGCCGAGACGGACAGACTCGCCCCGTGCCGCGGGAACCGCGTCGAGGATGATGCGCAGAGCTTTTTCAGCGCTGATCATTGCACGCCGGCGTCGACATGGTCCGCCAACGTACGAATCTTCCGGCCAATGGTCAAGCAGCGGCGGGGTGCGCGATGAGCTTGTATCCCGCGGTGTGCACCGTCACGAGGTGGACGGGATGCGCCGGATCGTCCTCGATCCTCTTCCGGATCGAGAGGATGTAGTTGTCCACCGTCCTCGTGGTCGGGAAGTGCTCGTAGCCCCACACCTCGTCGAGCAGCATGTCGCGCGTGACCACTTCCCCCTCGTGCCGCGCGAAGTACTTGAGGATCTCGTACTCGCGCACCGTGAGCTTCAGCGCCGTCTTCTTCTTGAAGGCCTCCTGCTTTCTGAAGTCCAGGAGCACGTCGCCGATCGCGTACTGTTCCAGGTCCCTGGGGAGCTCCTTCACGCGGCGCAGCAAGGCCCGTATGCGCGCCACCAGCTCACGCGTGCTGAAGGGCTTTGTCATGTAATCGTCCGCCCCGATCTCGAGGCCCACGACCTTGTCCATTTCCTCCCTCCGGCTGGAGAGCATCAGGATCGGCGTGCCGATCCCCTCTTTCCGGAGATCGCGGCAGATGTCCTCGCCGCTCCTGTCGGGGAGCATCAGGTCCAGCGTGATCAGGTCGATGTTCCCGCGCCGCGCCAGCGTAAACCCCTTCTCCCCCGTCGGCGCGACGAGCACGCGAAAGTGCTCCGCTTCGAGGGCCAGCTGGATTCCCCTGGCGATCGGGGGATCATCTTCAATCACGAGAATGGTGTTCATGGCTGATGCTCCCCTGTCGTTGTTGTCTCAGTGGGGGAAACGCCCGGAGGGGGAAACACGAGCGTGAACGTGCTGCCCCGCCCGGGAATGCTGCTCACCTCCACGCTGCCGCCGTGGACGCTCATGATGTGCCGGACGAGCGGCAGGCCGAGGCCGACGCCGCCGGTGGTGCGGCGCACGCCGGGGGCGCGGTAGAACCGCTCGAAGATGTGGGGAAGGAGATCCGCCTGGATGCCGATCCCCCTGTCGCGCACGACGCAGATGCTGGACGTGCCGCGCCGCCCCAGGCGGACCGCAAGGACGCGCCGGGCTCCCGCATACTTGATCGCATTCGCGACGAGGTTCACGACAGCCTGGACGACCGCGTCCGGATCCGCGCGCACATTGAGGGGACGGCGCGGCTCCGCGAGCGACCACCGGAAACGGTGCTGCGACAGCTGATACTCCATCGCCTCGAGCGCCTGCCGGACGTACCGGCGCAGGTCGCAGGTCACGGGGTGGTACTCCTGCACGCCGTTCTCGATCCGGGCCGAATCGAGAATCGTGGTCACCATGCGGCCGAGACGCTCGGATTCCCCTTCGATGACGCGGACGTACCCCCGGGCGGTCCTCCCGAGCCGCAGTCTGCTCGAGCGGAGAATCTCCGCGAACATCTTGATCGAAGTCAGCGGCGTCCGGAGCTCATGGCTCACGTATGAGACGAAGTCGGACTTCAGGCGGTTCAGCTCCTCCAGCCGGTGCGCGGCCGCCTGCTCCAGGAGCAGCCGCCGCTGCAGCGAGATCCGGCCGAGCGCGAGGCCGGTCTCCGCGGCAACTTCCATCATCAGGTCAACGTCCTCGGCGCTGAACCGCGCCCCCGATTTCTTCCCGCCGGCGGCGATGGCTCCCGTCGCGCGTCCCTCCGCGTCCACCATGGGGAACGCCGCAACGATTCCCAGCGCGACGGAGTCCGGGGAGAGGCTCCGGCACGGGATGCCGGGCTCCACCGCACCCGGAGCCGCCCGGCAATGCGAAGGCTCCGCCTCGAGCCACTCCCATGTCCACGCGTCGAGGGAGGCGCCGGGAGAGAACCCGCGCACGGCCACCGCGGCGGCGCCCCCCTCCTCCCGCCGTGCGAGAACGGCGATCCGCTCCAGGGGGATGACCTCGTCGGCGCTCCGCAGCACCGCCCGGCCCAGATCCCGCTCGTCCAGGGCGCGGTTGACCCCCTCGAACATGCTCCTGACCGCTTCGCGGAAATCATACGTCACCCGGAAGAACCTCCGGTCCACCCACCGCTCCAGCCACGTCCGCACCGGGTTGAACAGCAGTGCGGCGCCGACCGCCCCCGCGGCGCCGGCGGCAGGCACATACGCGCCCACCAGCGCGGACACCACCCCAACAACGAGCGAGTACAGAACCACCACGCACCCCAGCACGAGAGCGTAGACGGTCGTCCGCTTGATCACGACTTCGATGTCAAGCGCCCTGTACCTGACAAACGAGATGGCAAAGGCGGCCGGGATGAAGAGGAAGAACACTTCCGACACTCCCTCCGGGATCAGGCCGGCAGGCAGGAAGAGCTCCGGAAGGACGGTCAGGAACAGGAAGGGGGTCGGGCCGACGGCCAGGCCCAGCATGATCCAGAGGAGCTGCCTCTTCTCCGTGACAGTCGCCGCCTTCCTGTAGCCCCTGACCACGTTGAAGAGTCCGATGCATACGTAGACGACGAGCACGACATGAAACGCATCGAACCACCCTTCGTAGGCACGGTACAGGGCGATCGAGTGCAGCGCGATCGCGCGCAGGTGCGTGAGGAGGAGTCCCGGCAGGAGCACCGCTGCCGGCAGGAACGAGGCGGCGACCTTGCGGCCCATGGAACCCGGCCAGGGGCGCGGGAAGAGCGTCGTGAAGAACACGAAGAACGACAGGACGCCCGTGTACACAATGAAGAACATCCCCCTGCTCACCAGCGGGAGAATTCCCCCCCCCGCGACGCTCCCGGTCGTGATCATCGTGCTGGCGCCGATCATGACCAGCGCCCAGTGGAGGGCGACGGCGGCAAGCTCCCGCGGCCGCTTCAGGAGCACGAAGACGCCCACCCCGCCCGAAACGAGGCCGATGATGAGGACAACCGCGACGTACCAGTCGGCGTATTCCCGGACGCACGCCACCGTGACGCGCCTCCCCCCTTCGAGCGTCAGCGTCACGCTCTGGTACGGAGAGGCAAAGTCCGCAAAGAACTCGATTTCGCGGTCCGACTGCACCGCCTCCCCCTCCCACGCCTCGATCCGGTCGCCCGGCCGGAGCAGCCCGCAGGCGTCCGCCTCGGTCAGGCGCGCAACCGTGACATGAGCGCCGTCGTTCCGCGCCTCGAACGGGGGCGCGGCCGAATGGACGAGTGTGCGAAGGTGGAGCAGGCAGAGAAGGAGAAGCGCCGCGTCGAGGATGAGAAACGTCGTGGTACGAAACGGGGATTGTCGCATGGCCTCTGTCCCTTCAGGTGAGATGACAGCCGGCAGCACGGGACCGCGCGCACGCCCTCAGGCTCTTCGGCCGAGTTCGGCGGCGCACACGCGGCAGAATGAGGCTCCTTTCAGATCAATGTCTTCGACATACGACGACGCGTGCATCACGCACGTCTGCTCGGCACAGTGGATGAGGGAGGAGACGTGTCCGAGCTCGTGCACGGCTTCCTTCAGAAGCCGCTCTCCCAGCAGCGCGTCGTCGGCAGGGAGGCCGTACCGGTCCGGGGCGAGACGGCAGTACGAAACCACCGCCACGTTCCCGCCGACCTCCGCTTCTCCGAAGACGTACGTCAGTATGGGGATGAACAGGTCGAACGGGAGCAGCGCGAGCGCCCGGACGCCCCCCGGTGCCAGGGGGGCGTAATGGCGCTTCAGGTGCAGGAGGAGCTCCGTCGAGTTGTACTGGCTCCGCTCCGGATTGAAAAACGTCTCCAGATCCACATCCCATGCCCGCTCTTCGACATTCGCGCCGAACGTCCTCGCCAGCGGTGCGGCCAGGGCGGCCGAAAGATCCGCGCGCGCCCCTCCGAGCGGGAGGATGTGGATCGCGCTCATTGCGTCCGCTTGAGGCCGAACTTCTCGATCTTATGATAGAGCGTCACCCGGTCGATGTCCAGGATCGCCGCACTGCGGCTCACGTTCCAGCCGTTCTCCCGCAGGACCTGCTCGATATGGCGCTGCTCGATGTCCTCGAGGCGCTTCCCGTCTTTGGCCGGCGCGGCCACGGTGTGCAGCGGGAGGTGCGCCCTGTCGATCACCTCACCCTCCGCCACCACCATCGCCCGCTCGATTGCGTTTTCCAGCTCGCGGACGTTTCCCGGCCAGTCGTGCGCCTTCAGGGCCAGCATGGCGTCGGGGGAGAAGCCGGTCACCTTCTTGTTCATCTGCCGGGAGAACCTCTCCAGGAAAAAGTGGGCAAGCTTTGCAATGTCGCCCCGTCGTCCCCTCAGGGGGGGAAGGTCGATCGTGAACACGTTCAGCCTGTAGTAGAGGTCCTCGCGGAACGTCCCCTCCCGGACCGCGGCCTCCAGGTCCTTGTTCGTGGCGCAGATGACGCGGAAATCGGAACGGATCATCTCCGTCCCCCCGACGCGCGTGAACTGCTTCGTCTCGATGACGCGCAGGAGGTCCATCTGCGTCTTCATGTCGATGTTGCCGATTTCGTCCAGGAAGAGCGTGCCGCCGTCGGCGAGCTCCACCTTCCCCTTGCGCCGGTACTGCGCCCCGGTGAAGGCGCCGCGCTCGTGCCCGAACAGCTCGCTCTCCAGGAGACTCTCGGTCATGGCGCCGCAGTTGACGGTGACGATCGGGAAGTACTTCCGGGGACTGCCGACGTGGATCGCGCGGGCGACAAGCTCCTTCCCCGTCCCGCTCTCCCCGCGGATCATGACGGTGGTGTCGGTCGGCGCCACGGTGCGCACCAGGTCCATCACTTTCCTGATCTCCGGGGATTCACCCACGATCTCGCCGGGCCCCGCAAGCTCGCTGACGGTATCCTTCAGCTTCTGGTTTTCCCGGAGCAGGAGCTGCTGCTGCAGCGCCTTCTCCACCATGTGGTCCAGGTAGTCGGGGTCGATCGGCTTGGTAATGTAGTCGAACGCTCCCTCCTTCAGCGCCTTCACGGCGGTGTCCACCGTGGCAAACGCGGTGATGATGATAACGACCACCTCGCGGTTCGTCTGGCGGACCCGCTGCAGCAGCTCGATCCCGTCCATGCCGGGCATCTTGATATCCACGAGCATCAGGTTCCACTGCCCTGCCTGCAGCTTCCGGAGCGCGGTCGCCGCGTTCTCCGCGGCCTCGACGCGGAAGCCGTCCTCCCGGAACCACTTGCTGAGCGATTCACGGACAATCAGCTCATCGTCCACCACCAGTATGCCGATGTCACCTTTGTTCATGCGTTCGTCCCCTCGACGGAAGATGTCAACTGCTGCGGCCCCCCGGCGGCGGGCTGCCGGACCGGGAACGAGAGCGTGAAGACCGTTCCCCTGCCGGGGGCCGATGCCACGTCAATGACGGCGTGGTGCCTCTCCAGGATGCCGTATGCCACGGAAAGCCCGAGTCCCACCCCCTTGGAATCGGATTTGGTCGTGTAGAAGGGCTCGAACATGTGGGCCTTGGTCTCTTCGGACATGCCGATTCCCGTATCGCTCACCACAATGCGCATCCGCCCCTCTGCCGGGGCGGGGCGGAGCTCCAGCGAGAGCTTCCCCCCCTCATCCCGCCCGAGCGCGGGGCCCATCGCCTCGATGGCGTTCACCATGAGCGCGATCAGCACCTGCTGCAGCTGGTCCGGGTCGCATTCCATCAGATCGTCCTCCGCAACGGTCGTGTGCAGCTCGACGTTGTGCATCCGCGCGTGATGGTTCATCAGGAGCGCGCAGCGATCGAGGAGGGGTCCCATGTGGACCTGCTGGAACGATACTCCCCGCTGGCGGGCAAACACCAGCAGGTTCTTGACGATGTTGCCGCACCGGAGGGTCTCGTCCGCCATCAGCTTCAGATCCTCCATCATCGCCCGCTCGTCCCCGGGGGGGAGCGCGAAGCGCTGCACCCTTTTCATCAGGAGCCGCGCGAACGTGAGTATGCCCTCAAGCGGGTTGTTCAGCTCGTGGGCGACGCTGGAGGCGAGATTTCCCAGCGAAGCCATTTTCTCCACGCTCAGCATCTGGCGGTGCGCCTGTTCGAGGTCGGCGGTCTTCTCGCGCACCTTCTGCTCGAGCGTCTCCGACCAGGCGGTGACTTCGGAGCGGGCGCGCGCCAGCTCCTGCGTCATGAAGTTGAACGTCCCCGCGAGCTGGCTCAGCTCGTCGCGCGAGGACGAGGGAAGGCGCTGTGTGAGATCGCCGGAGGACACCATGCGCATCCCTTCCGTCAGCCGGCTCACCGGGCGGCGCACCACGAGCCAGATGAACCCGCCGGAGATGAGGCCGACCAGGAGCGCGGCGGCAAGCGAGGCGCTCAGGAGTTCCCTTCGCGCGTCCGCAACGCGCTCATCAGCCTGCGCCAGAGACATTTTGACATCCAGCACCCCCAGGATCGTGCGGGAGGCGGGGTGGGCGTGGCAGTCGGCATCGGCGCACTGGGCCTCGTTTCGAATCGGCGTGATGAGCCCCATCACCCGGTGACCGTCGGCTGCAGCGAATATCCGGGAGAGGTCCCGCGTGGCGCTGTGGGGATTTGCCAGCGTGCTGCCGGCATGGCAGCTCACGCACGCCTCGGCGTTCATGTCCACAGTCGTGTGCAGCTCCGAGGAGGTTGTGCTGTACGCCACCTCACCCGATTTGCTGTAAACGCGGATCCCCTCGATCCCCGGCTCGCCGGCCATGGCCGCCAGTATCCCGTCCACATCGGCATTCCGGTTGAACATCATGCTGTGCCTTGTCGCCCGGCGTATCATCTCGCTTACACGAACGGCGCTCGACTCGACGTTTTCCATCAGTGCGGATTCCTGGACGCGGAGGAGAGCGTACGTGAGGAGGGCAAGGACGATGGTCTGCACCGACACGATCAGCAGGAAAAGCCTGAACGCGATGGTTCTCGTGATCCTCATGGGAGCGGGCGCACTGGCACAATAGTGTCTGCGCCCCGAATTTCACAAATCATGCCACCAAGTGAAGCGGCAAACTCTCCAAACTATGAGATTTTACTCCAGATAGGTCTGACAGCCCCGTGAGCGGAAGGGTGCGTTTCCCACGCGTGGGAAGGGGTGTTGCATAATTGAACAAAAATGGGGGGCGAGAGCCCCCCATGGAGTTCTGAATTCAGATTGCAGAAGTGAATTGCTAGTCGGCACGAGCAGGGAGAACACCCGGCGCCTCCGGCTCCCCCGCCGGTTCTTCAACATGCGGAGCCTCCCCGAAGACATTGAAATACCGGGCAACCACGGCGAAGGCGGTAAACCCGAATGCCGCGAGCCCCAGCGTGACGGCGAACTCCTGGACCGAGGGGATGTACAGACGGTCGGGCCAGTGTTCCATGCTGGTGATTGCGGTGTTCATCCGGTGAGCCACGAATCCCAGGAGGACGAGCGCGGCGGAGTAGAACAGCCCCGTCTTGCTCTCACGGACCCTCCTCGAGAGCAGGAGACCGAACGGCAGGAGGACGCCGAGAACGATCTCCACGAGAAACATGGCGCTCTGGTACGTCGCCGTGAAGACATACTGAAGGGCGTCACGCGCCATCAGATCCTGCACGCGGACAGTGAAATAGAGCGCGAGGACCACGACAATGACGCGTGCGAGCTCCGAAAGGAGAGGCAGCTCCACCTCCCTGCCGAACGCGCGCGAGGAGAGGAACGATTCCACGATCGTCATCGCCAGCCCCGCCGCCACGCAGGAGATGATGAAGAGGAACGGAATGATGTTCGAATACCAGAGCGGATGCATCCTCCCCGGTATGATCAGGAAGAGCGAGCCCAGCGAGGACTGGTGGAGCGTCGAGAGGATGACGCCCAGGACCACCAGCGGGATGGTGATCGCCCTGATCACCCTGAGCGTCCGGCGAAGACGGAATCGTTCCAGCACGACCGGGCTGAATTCGAGCGCCAGCACCGTCGTGTAGAGCATGACGCACCAGGCGACCTCGAACATGACCGAATGGGGATTCCACATGATGATGGCATGCCAGATCGCCCAGGGCCGCCCGAGATCCACCATCAGCCCGGCGATCACCAGCAGATACCCGAGGAACGCCGTGAGTATCGTCGGCCGCAGGATCGGCCGGAACCGCTCGATGCGGAAGATGTAGACCGTCGCGGCAATTGTGAACCCCCCCGCGGCAAGTCCGACACCCACAAGGATGTCGAACCCGATCCAGATTCCCCATGGAAACGTGTCCTTCAGGTTGGTCGTCGCCCCCAGCCCGAACGCGTAGCGCTGGACGGCGGCCGCGAACCCGAGCGCCATCAGCACGATGGCAACCGATTTCCAGAACGTGAGTTTCAAAGCGCCGGGAATTCTCATGGCCGCACCCCGCTTCCCCCGGCGCGCTGTTCCCGCGCCCTGCGCTCTTCGGCCTCAAAGCGGGCCACGTCGGTCCGGCGCGCGGTAATCCAGTTGACGCCGAAGAGAACCACCCCCGCGGCCACGGCGTACTTGGGCACCTGCGAGAGGACGCGCCACGATAGATCCGGGATCGGCTCCTTCGGGACGTTCATCGGGAAGCCCAGCTTCTCGAACGGAATGGCGGACAGGAACAGCACGGACGTCCCTCCCGCCTCGTTCAGTCCGTAGATGTAGTCGACGTAGGACCCGGGATTGGCATCGATCCGGGAGCGCGCCTCACGGACCAGGTCATCCCTGTCGCCGAAGATCGTCGCGCCGGCGGGGCACGCCTCCGCGCAGGCGGTCTGACGGCCCCCCGCAACGCGCTCGTAGCACATCCGGCATTTCTGGATCTTCGGCGCCAAGCTCCCCCACTCGTAGCGGGGGACCTCGAAGGGGCAGGCCTGCATGCAGTACCTGCACCCGATGCACTTCGACTCGTCGTACAGCACGGCCCCGGTCTCCGTCTTGCGGAAGGCCCCCACGAGGCAGGCAGAGACGCACGTCGGCTCGTTGCAGTGCATGCAGAGCCGCCGCACGAAGACCGTTTCGTTGTTGAAGCTCCTGAGGTACGTATAATGGGTGGCCGACAGATCCGACGCCGCGTCCTGCGGGAGGCCGTTCGCCTCCGCGCAGGCACGCTCACATTCATGGCACCCGATGCACCTGGTAATATCGATCAGCAGACCCTTCGATTTCAGCATCGCGAAATCCCCCCCTCTCATTTTTCGACCGGTACGGGCACGTCAATCGTCGCAAAGCGGCTCTCGAATTCCCTCCACACCGCGGCGTCACAGTGGAGCAGTGCCCCGTCGGCCAGCTCGCCGCCGTCGGGCAGGGACGCGAACGCGGGAACGCCCGCAGCGCCGGTGAGGAACTCACGCGCCGCGGCAACCTGCGACCCCAGCCATGCACGGGCGCTCTCCCCCGTGAATCCCCCGGCGGACGCCTGGCGGTGTTCGGGAGCGATCTTCAGGAGCCAGCCGCCGCCGTACGGATCAAGCCGGGCCAGCGAAGGATTACCCATAAGCCCCCTGTTCACCTCGAGGATGCGGCCCTTCACCGGCGAGGCAAAGCGGAGGTGCCGCGCACCGTGTGCCAGCGCGAATGCGGGGTTCGCCGGGGACACGTGCGCCCCTGCGTCGGGGAGCATCACCGACTCGACCGCGCCTGCGATCCGGGCGATGAACTCGTCCACGCCGACCAGCACGCACTCCTTCTCCTCCTTCACCCAGGTGTGGTTCGGGGCAAGCCATACGCCCGCGGGGGGTCCGGCCGGAAGGGCGCGCTCCCGGACAGCCCGGAGGGCGCGGGCTTCACGCGCTTTCTGGACGAAATGGTCAGCAGCGAGAAATGTCACGATCATGCAGAGCATCAGTATCACGGTCATTGTCGTATCTCCGGTTATTTCGCGTGGATGTCGGTCAGAAAGAACGCATTGACCAGCCGCTGCCACTCCTCGTCGGAGCAGCGATCGCCGAGGTTGGACAGCATCGTGCCGCCGTCCTGATACATCAGCGCCGGCGTACCGGAAAAGAACCCCGCCAGCTGGCTGCGGACAGCATCAAGCCACTGCTGCGCCGGTTTCCCGGTCAGGAGGTTGTGGAGCTGTGCGTCGAGGCGCCGCGGGCGCACTCTGAGCAGCCACCCGTCGCCGTACGGGGAGTCGCTGACGAGAGATGGCTTGCTGAGCGCCATCTCGTTCTTGCCGACCACCCTCCCGGAGACGGGAGAGATGAGCGGCACCGTCCGTGAGCCGTGACGGACCTTTATCGCAATCTCCCCCTGCCTCACGTTCTTCAGTATCCGGGGAAGCTCGAGCCCGTCAACCGATCCTATCAGCGCGGCGGCAAAGTCGTCGATGCCGACCAGGACCTCGCCGTCCGGGGTTTCCCTTACCCAGGTGTGGCCGGGATGCATGTAGCGTTTCACGAACACGGGGGGAGCGACGGCGGGTTTCGCGTGCCGGAGGGCCGCAACCACCACCAGGATGATCACCGTTATCAGGGCTAGTATGGCTGACATGTCTGTATCCTTTCCGGTAGTTTCCTGACTGCCCTGAGATGTTTCAGTATTCGTGCCAGAAAGCGGATCTTCATGTGATTATTTTTTCAACTTCTGTATTGAATACCCGACAACGACTTAGGCAGGATTTCCTCAAAACAGAAGGATTTCAAGAAGATCCGAGGCATACGGATGAGTTGTGGATTTCAACAGCAGTCACACAATCGCCGCGCAGGCTCTGCTGTAATCGTTGTTGTAGTCGAGAGTTAGGGCAAGCGTAGAGAATTCTAACGCCTCCGTTGCGAGACGCAACACCGTGTTGTCCCAATTCCTCGAATCTGTTTCTACTTTTGAGAATGCGAGCCGCATGCTCTTCCCAACCCACCAGCACCGCGAAAGAAGTGAAAAGATCAAAGCAGTGTTTAAATCATTTAAACCCCACATTCATTCGCACGCATCAAATGCCAAAAAGCCGGTTTTCTGGCACGAGTGGTGCACATCTAAACCGGAATCGCCCTCCGGCTCCACTGTCGTTGCCGGGGTTGCGCCTTGTAAGTTCAGGTAAAACCTTATAATTTGGAACAATAACTACACAGCCACATCGTGAGGATGGTATGTCCGAGTATGTCAAGAGCCTCATCGCTCAGGTAAAGGCGAAGAATCCCAATGAACCCGAATTTCACCAGGCCGTCCAGGAGGTGACCGAATCGCTCGACGTGGTCCTCGAGCGGCATCCCGAATACAGGGCCGCGAAGATACTCGAGAGGATGGTGGAACCGGAACGTGTGGTCATGTTCCGCGTCCCCTGGTCCGACGATCAGGGCGAGATCCACATCAACCGCGGCTTCCGCATACAAATGAACAGCGCGATCGGGCCCTACAAGGGGGGGCTCCGCTTCCATCCTTCCGTGCACCTCGGCATTCTGAAGTTCCTCGCATTCGAACAGGTGTTCAAGAACAGCCTGACGTCGCTCCCGATGGGCGGGGGCAAGGGGGGATCCGACTTCGATCCCAAGGGGAAGAGCGACGGCGAGGTCATGCGGTTCTGCCAGAGCTTCATGACGGAGCTCTTCAGGCACATCGGTCCCGATATCGACGTACCCGCCGGCGACATCGGCGTCGGCGGCAGGGAGATCGGGTTCCTGTTCGGCCAGTACAAGCGGCTGACAAAGGAATTCTCGGGCGTCCTCACCGGAAAAGGAATCAACTGGGGGGGCTCGCTCATCCGGCCGGAAGCCACAGGATACGGCGTCGTCTACTTCGCCGAGGAGATGCTCAAGACGAAGGGAATGTCGTTCGACGGCGCGACGGTGGCCGTCTCCGGTTTCGGCAACGTCGCCTGGGGAGCGGTGGAAAAGGTGACGCAGCTCGGCGGGAAAGTCATCACGCTCTCGGGTCCCGACGGATTCATACACGACAAGGACGGGATCAGCGGAGAGAAGATACACTACATGCTGAAGATGCGGGCAAGCGCCCGCGATGCGGTGAAAGACTACGCCGACAAGTTCCAGGTTCCCTTCTACCCCGGGAAACGCCCGTGGAGCGTCCCCGTCAACGTCGCGCTCCCGTGCGCCACGCAGAACGAGCTTGACGCCGCGGATGCCAGGGACCTGATCAAGAACGGCTGCAAGTGCGTCTGCGAGGGGGCCAACATGCCGACCACACTGGAGGGCGTGAAGGTGTTTCTCGATGCCCATGTGCTGTATTCGCCGGGGAAAGCCTCCAACGCCGGCGGCGTTGCAACGTCGGGGCTCGAGATGAGCCAGAACAGCATGCGTCTCCCCTGGCCGAAGGAGGAAGTGGATCACCGGCTCCACCAGATCATGCAGAACATACACCAGACCTGCGTCGAGACCGCCGAGAAATACGGCTCCCCCGGAAACTACGTCACGGGGGCCAACATCGCCGGCTTCCTGAAGGTCGCTGACGCGATGCTGGACCAGGGACTGGTCTAGCCCCTGATCGGCACGGCGGGGCGCTCATCCCGGCGCCCCGCCGCTTGCAGGTGAGCATGCATTCCCGTATGTTCCTTTCAACGTATCTGACCTTGGTTCTTTAGAGAGACTGCCCGGGGATCGGGTTCCCTCAGGATCGGATACGTTTTTTTTCTCCCCACCGCACCTGGGACGCCTGTTCCATGGCCAGAATCGACCAGCTGCAGATCGAGGACATCTACGGGAGCCGCCTGAAGTCCTTCCAGCGGCTCATGCACTTCAAGATCCGCGACATCCTCCTGGTCGCCAGCCTGTACGACAACTACCTGTTCGAGGAAGACGGCCGTCTCTACGAGCTGATCCGCCAGGAATTCCAGGCCCTGAACCTGAGCCAGCCCCCCGAGATCACACACGTCACGAGCGCCGCCGAGGCGATCGAGCTGCTCGAGGGAGAGGAACACTTCGATCTGATCATCACGACGCTCCACATCGAGGACATGAACGTCGTCCGATTCGCCCAGAAAGTGCGGCAGGCGGAGATCACCGTGCCGATCGTCCTGCTGGCGTACGACAACAGGGAGCGCCGGGAACTGGTCACGAACTACGATACCTCGGTGTTCGAGCGGATTTTCATCTGGCAGGGGGATTACCGCCTCCTCATCGCGATCATCAAAGAGATCGAGGACCGCCGCAATGTCGAAAAGGACACGCTCACGGTCGGCCTCCAGTCGATCATCCTGATCGAAGACAACGTCAGCTTTTATTCCTCCTACCTCCCCCTCATCTACACCGAGATCCACCACCAGTCGCAGCGGCTCATCGCCGAGGGACTGAACCTCTCACACCGGTTCCTCCGCATGCGGGCACGGCCCAAGATCCTCCTGTGCACGAGCTACGAGGAGGCGCTCGCGCTGTACGAGCAGTACCAGGACTTCATCCTGGGGATCATCTCCGACGTCAATTTCAAGAGGGGGGGCGTCAAGGACCCGGAGGGAGGGTTTGCGTTTGCGCAGCTCGTCCGCAGCCAGCACGCCGATATCCCGATCCTCCTGCAGTCCAGCAACGTCGAGTTCGCCGAGCGGGCCAGGGAGATCGGCGCGTCGTTTGTCAGGAAAGGCTCCCCCCGCCTGCTCCACGAGCTGCGGGAGTTCATGATGCAGCGTTTCGGGTTCGGCGATTTCATCTTCCGCACGCCCGACGGCACGGAGGTGGGGCGGGCCACCAACCTGAAGACGCTGGAAGAACAGCTCCACCACGTCCCGGACGACAGCATCCTCTACCACGCCGAGCGGAATCATTTCTCCGTCTGGCTCAAGGCACGCACGGAGTTCTGGCTCGCCCATCAGCTCCGGCCGCGAAAGGTGTCGGACTTCCCGTCGGTCGCGGAGCTGCGCAACGGGCTCATCCTCTCCCTCCACCAGTACCGGGAGGCGCAGCAGCGGGGGGTGATCACCGAGTTCTCGCGGGAGACGTTCGATCCGGCGTCGAGCTTCGCGCGCGTCGGGACCGGGTCGCTCGGAGGCAAGGGGCGCGGCCTGGGGTTCATCAACACGCTGATCAGCAACTACAGCCTGCGGGACAAGTACGCCGACGTCGAGATCGCGGTCCCCTCCGCCATCGTCGTGGCCACGGACGTCTTCGACCGGTTCCTGGCGGAGAACCAGCTCGAAACGTTCGCGCTCTCCGGCACGGACGACGCGGAGATCCAGCGGAGGTTCCTGGAGGCGCCCCGGTTCCCGCGCGAGGCAGCCGCGCGGCTCCGCGAATTCCTGGACATCATGCGGGAGCCGCTGGCCGTCCGCTCCTCCAGCCTGCTGGAAGACTCGCAGTACCAGCCGTTTGCCGGGGTCTACCAGACGTTCATGATCCCCAACAACCACGGGGACGTCGATGTCCGGCTCGACGGCCTGCTCCGTGCCGTGAAGCTCGTCTTCGCCTCCACGTTCACCTCCCGGGCCAAGGACTACATGAAAGCCACGTCGTACCGGCTGGAGGAGGAGAAAATGGCGGTGATCATCCAGCGGATGGTGGGGGCACGGCACCACGACAGGTTCTACCCCGCGTTCGCGGGCGTGGCCAAGTCGTACAATTTCTACCCCGTCCCTCCCCAGAAGTCCACGGACGGCATCGTCCAGGTGGCCCTGGGACTCGGCAAGACGGTCGTCGACGGGGGAAACGCGGTCCGGTTTTCTCCCAAATACCCGAGGCACCTCCTCCAGTTTTTCTCCACACTGGAGACCATCCGCAACGCCCAGCAGGACTTCCTGGCGCTGAACCTGGCCCGGGGCGGCACACGGGAGGAATCCCCCGAGGCGTTCGTGGAGCAGTACGACCTGAGCAGGGCCGAGGAGGACCAGACGCTCTACTACGTCGGTTCGACCTACTCCCCTGAAAACGAATCCGTGTACGACGGCGTCTCGCGCGAGGGAAAGCGCGTGGTCACGTTCGCGCCGATACTGAAGCACAACATCTTTCCGCTGGCCGAGATCCTGGAGCTGATCCTGGACATGGGGACGTGGGGCATGGGGACGCAGGTGGAGATCGAGTTTGCCGTCAATATGAACGTCCCCGCCGGGAGGCCCAAGGAGTTCGCGCTCCTCCAGATCCGCCCCCTGGTCCTCTCCCTGGAAATGGAGGAGCTCGAGATCGACTCCGTGGGACAGGAGGATCTGATCTGCCAGAGCCAGCAGGTGCTGGGCAACGGCGTGATCCGTGACATCCACGACATCGTGGTGGTCGACATCCAGCAGTTCGAGCGCACCTCGAGCCAGGACGTCGCCGCCGAGGTGAGCCGGTTCAATGCCGACCTGCTGGCGCGGAAGAGACCCTACGCGCTGATCGGCGTCGGCCGCTGGGGCTCGCTGGACCCCTGGCTGGGCATCCCGGTGACGTGGGACCAGATTGCGGGCGCCTCCGTGATCGTGGAATCGGGATTCAAGGATTTCAACGTGACCCCCTCGCAGGGGTCCCATTTCTTCCAGAATATCACGTCGTTCCGCGTCGGGTACTTCACCGTGAACGCGTTCAGCAATCTGGGATACATCGACTGGGACTGGCTCCGGCAGCAGGATGCGGCGGAGGAGCTCCGGTTCACCCGCCACCTGCAGTTCGAGGAGCCGATCGTCGCAAAGATCAACGGGAGAAAGAACATCGGGATCATCCTGAAGCCGGGCCGTTGATCCGGGAATGTAAAACGTAATCGTTCCGATTACGTTAGCGGCACATCACACAGACTCACTTCATCCGGGAGGTACATATGTCGCAGTACGTGAATGACCTCATAGCGGACGTGAAGGCGAAGAACCCGGCGGAACCTGAATTCCACCAGGCGGTGCAAGAGGTCGCGGAATCTCTCTCGCTGGTGCTTGAACGGCATCCGGAATACCGGACCGCGCGCATCCTGGAACGGATCATCGAACCGGAGCGCGTGATCATGTTCCGTGTGCCCTGGGTGGACGACCAGGGGGACGTCCAGATCAACAGGGGGTATCGCATCGAAATGAACAGCGCCATCGGCCCGTACAAGGGAGGCCTCCGCTTCCACCCGTCGGTGACGCTCGGCATCCTGAAGTTCCTCGCATTCGAACAGGTGTTCAAGAACAGCCTGACCACGCTCCCGATGGGTGGCGGCAAGGGAGGATCGGACTTCGACCCGAAGGGGAAGAGCGACCTGAAAATCATGCGCTTCTGCCAGGCCTTCATGAGTGAGCTCTTTCGCCACATCGGTCCCGACACCGACGTCCCGGCCGGGGACATCGGCGTCGGGGGACGGGAGATCGGGTACCTGTTCGGGCAGTACAAGAAGCTCCGGAACGAGTTCACGGGCGTGCTGACGGGCAAGGGATTGAACTGGGGCGGCTCGCTCATCCGTCCCGAGGCGACGGGATACGGCGCCGTCTACTTTGCTTCCGAGATGCTTGCCACGCGCGGCAAGACGCTGGAGGGAAAGCTCTGCCTGGTCTCGGGGAGCGGGAACGTGGCGCAGTACACGATCGAGAAGATCCTGCAGCTCGGCGGGAAAGTGCTGACCGTGTCGGATTCGGACGGGTACATCTTCGACGAGGCGGGCATCAACACGGAGAAGCTCGCCTTCATCATGGAGCTGAAAAACGTGCGCCGCGAGAGGATCCGTGAGTACGTAACGAAGTACAAGAGTGCGGTCTACACGCCGGTCAACCCCAAGCTCGACTACAATCCGCTCTGGGGCCACAAGGCGGACTGCGCCTTCCCGAGCGCGACGCAGAACGAGATCAACGGCAAGGATGCCCAGAACCTGGTCCGCAACGGCGCGTACCTGGTGGCCGAAGGGGCCAACATGCCCACGACGCTGGACGGGGTCAGGGTGTTCCTGGACGCGAAGCTCCTCTACGGCCCCGGGAAAGCCGCCAACGCGGGGGGCGTAGCGGTCTCCGGGCTGGAGATGGCGCAGAACAGCATGCGCCTCCCGTGGACGCGGGAGGAGGTCGACAACCGCCTGCGCATGATCATGAAGAGCATCCACGCGACCTGCGTGCAGATGGCGGACCGGTTCGGCACGCCGGGGAATTACGTCAACGGCGCAAACATCGGCGGCTTCCTCAAGGTCGCCGACGCGATGATGGACCAGGGCGTCGTCTGACCGCGCGCGGCATGCGGGGACACGCACGGTCGCGCGCGTGTCCCCGCCCCGCGCAGGGACGCCCCTCCCGGTGAAGAGACGTGGATCAGCACATCGACAGCATCACCAAGACGCTCGACACGCTTCTGGTCGAGCACGGATACGGCAACAGGTTCCAGGGGTTCCAGAACCTGATGCGCCTGCGCATCAGGGACGTGCTCCTGGTGTCGAGCCTGTACGACCTCTACCTGTTCGAGGAGGACGGCAGGCTCTACGAACTGATCCGGAACGAGTACCAGGGGTTCAACCTGAGCCACTCCCCCGAGCTCACCCGCGTGTCAAGCGGCCGCGAGGCGGTCGCGCTGGCCCGGGAGGAACGGCGGTTTGACCTCGTCATCACCACGCTCCACATCGACGACATGCCCGCGGTGGAGTTTGCCCGCCTGCTCCGCTCCTCGGGCCTCAACATCCCCATCGTCCTCCTCGCCCACGACAACCGCGAGCTGAAGTACCTCCTGCTGAGCGGTGATGCATCCGTGTTCGACAATGTGTTCATCTGGCAGGGCGATTTCCGCATCATCATCGCCATCATCAAGTCGCTCGAGGACCGGATCAACGTCGACCACGACACGCGGATGGTCGGCGTGCAGACGGTGCTCGTGATCGAGGACAGCGTCCGCTTCTACTCCTCCATCCTGCCCGTGATCTACACGGAGATCCTGAAACAGTCCCAGCGGCTGATCTCCGAGGGTATCAACCTGACGCACAAGTTTCTCCGCATGCGGGCCCGGCCGAAGATCCTTCTCTGCTCGACGTACGAGGAAGCCTGGACGTATTTTCAGGAGTACCGGGAGTTCATGCTGGGCGTGATCTCGGACGTCGACTTCCCCCGGGGGGGGGAGCAGGACCCCCGGGCGGGCCTCGACTTCGCGCGCGCCGTCCGTGCGCAGCAGAGCGACGTCCCCGTGCTCCTCCTCTCCAATGTCCACGCCAACGAGGCTGAAGCGCGCCTGGCGGGGGCCTCGTTCGTGCTGAAGGACACGCCCATGATGCTGAACGAGATCCGGCAGTTCATGGCGCACCAGTTCAGCTTCGGCGACTTCGTCTTCCGGACACGCGAAGGGGTCGAGGTGGGGCGGGCGGCGGACCTCCGCTCGCTGGAGGAACAGCTCTCCATCGTCCCCGAGGAGAGCATCCTCTACCACGCGGAGCGGAACCATTTTTCCAACTGGCTCAAGGCCCGCACCGAGTTCTGGCTCGCCCACCAGCTCCGCCCGCGCAAGGTATCGGACTACCCCTCCGTCGAGGCCCTCAGGACGGACCTCATCCAGTCGCTCCACAACTACCGGAACATCCGGCAGCGCGGCATCATCGCGGATTTTACCAAGGAGACATTCGATCCCCATTCCAGCTTCGCGCGCATCGGCGGGGGATCGCTCGGAGGAAAGGCCCGCGGCCTCGGGTTCGTCAGCACGCTGATCAACGACTACAACGTCAGAAACCGGTTCGAGGGGGTGCTGATCACCGTTCCCCCCGCCGTCGTCCTGGGGACGGACGTGTTCGACCAGTTTGTGGACGAAAACAATCTGCGGCATTTCGCCCTCACGTGCACCGACGACGGGGAGATCACGCGGCGGTTCCTGGAGGCGACCAAATTCCCCGAAGGTGTCCTGGGCGAGCTGGCGGCATTCCTGGACCTCATGCGGGACCCCCTGGCCGTCCGCTCTTCCAGCCTCCTGGAGGATTCGCAGTACCACCCGTTCGCAGGCGTGTACGAGACGTACATGCTTCCAAACAGGCACCAGAACCCCCTCATCAGGCTGAACGACCTGATGGGCGCGGTCAAGAAAGTCTACGCGTCCACGTTCTACGAGAGCGCCAAGGACTACATCCGGGTCACCTCCTACCGGCTGGAGGAGGAGAAGATGGCGGTCATCATACAGAAGATGGTGGGGCGGGCGCACCATGAGCGGTTCTACCCGGATTTCTCGGGCGTCGCGCGGTCGTACAATTTCTATCCCCACCCTCCCCAGCGGCCGTCGGACGGCATCGTCTCTCTCGCCCTGGGCCTCGGCAAGACGGTGGTCGACGGCGGCAACGCAGTCCGGTTCTCCCCCAGGTACCCGACCGATCTCATACAGTTCTACTCGGTGAAGGAGACACTGGACAATTCGCAGCGATCGTTTTTCGCGCTCGATCTCGACGCGGAATCGGACTTCTCTGCGGCCACGCGCGACCTGCTGACAAAGCAATACGGGCTGGACGTCGCCGAACGCGACGGGACGCTCCGGTTCGCCGGGGGGACATATTCGCACGAGAACGACGCGGTCTACGACGGGCTGGCCCGTGCCGGGACCCGGGTGGTCACGTTCGGCCCCCTGCTGCGGAACCGGAGTTCCCCCCTCCCGCAGATCCTGGATCTGCTCCTGGACATGGGACCGTGGGGCATGGGCACGCCGGTGGAGATCGAGTTTGCCGGAAACCTCGCGCGCGGCGAAGGGGAGCCGATGGAGTTCGGCATGCTCCAGATGAGGCCCCTGGTCGTGTACAGGGAGCAGGAACAGCTCAACGTCGAGGATTTCGACAGGGCGAAGCTCATCTGCCAGAGCGACCAGGTCCTGGGCAACGGCGCCATCGAGGACATACGCGATGCGGTCGTGGTCGACTACCATCAGTTCGACAGGTCCCGCAGCCGGGACGTCGCCCGGGAGGTGAGCGCTCTGAACACGAAGCTTCTCGCTGAGAATCGTCCCTACCTCCTTGTCGGCGTCGGGCGATGGGGATCGCTCGACCCATGGCTCGGCATCCCCGTGACGTGGGACCAGATCGCCGGGGCGCGGGCGATCGTCGAAACGGGCTTCAAAGAGATGTCGGTCGCGCCCTCGCAGGGATCCCATTTCTTCCAGAACATCACGTCGTTCATGGTGGGGTATTTCACGGTCAACCAGCAGGCCCGCCAGGGATTCCTGGACTGGGACTGGCTCCTGTCGCAGGAACCGGTCGAGCAGCTCTCCTTCACGCGCCATCTCAGGTTTTCCGCCCCCCTCACGATCAGGATCAACGGCCACCTGAACAAAGGCGTCATTCTCAAACCGGAGGATCCACGTGCGACGTCCCGCGCATGATACAGGCCCCACGGCGCCCGACACCTGCCCCCACTGCGGACAACCGCTGTCGCCGTGGCAGCAGGTGCTCCTCAGCGTCGACCGGGCAATCGTCTGCAAGAACTGCTGGTACAGGATCATCCTCGACGTGTACGACGGGAAAAGCCGGCACGGCGAGAAGGGACACACACCACAATAGCAGGGAGCAGCGCCGATGGCATCCTACAACTCGTTCCACGTCGCCCAGCAGCAGGTGCGCGAGGCGGCCGGCGTGCTCCACCTCGACCGGGCGACCATCGAGCTCCTGTCGTGGCCGCAGCGGGAGTTCCAGTGCACGTTGCAGGTGAAGATGGACGACGGGCGCATCAACGTTTACCATGCCTACCGGATCCAGTACAACTACGCGCGGGGGCCCGCCAAGGGGGGCATCCGCTTCCATCCCGACGAAACGGTCGACACGATCCGCGCGCTCGCTTCGTGGATGACGTGGAAGACCGCGGTGGCCAATCTCCCCCTGGGGGGCGCCAAGGGAGGAATCTGCTGCGACCCGAAGTCGATGTCCGTGCGTGAGCTGGAGAACCTCTCACGCGGCTATATCCGTGCGGTCGCCCCGCTGATCGGCGCCGACAGGGACGTTCCCGCCCCCGACGTGTACACCAATCCCCAGACGATGGCATGGATGATGGACGAATATGAGGCGATCGCGGGAAGCCATCACCCCGGCGTGATGACGGACAAGCCGCAGCAGATCGGCGGGACGGAAGGGAGGCGCGATGCGACCGCCCGTGGGGGCGTCATCACGGTGCGGGAGGCGTGCAGGATGCTCGGCGCCGATCCGTCAAAGGCATTCGCCATACAGGGATTCGGCAACGCAGGCCAGAGGGCGGCGCTCCTCCACCGGGCGATACTCGGCGGCGGGAAACTCGTGGCGGTCAGCGATTCGCGCGGCGCGATCTATTCCGCCGGGGGGATGGACCCGGAAGCGCTCGTGACTCACAAGCTGAAGACGGGAACGGTCCTCGGATTCCCCGGCGCCACAGTCATACCCCACGAGGAGCTGCTGGAGCTGGATGTCGAGGTGCTCTACCCCGCGGCTCTCGAGAACGCAATCACCGCCGACATCGCCCCGCGCGTCCGGGCGCGCATCATCTGCGAGCTGGCCAACGGTCCCACCACGCCCGAGGCGGACGTCATACTCCACAGGAAGGGCATACACGTGATCCCCGATATCCTGGCCAGCGCCGGCGGCGTGACCGTCTCATACTTCGAGATGGTCCAGGACAGCTACTCCTGGTTCTGGGACGAGGCGCTCGTCCACACACGCCTGGACACGACGCTGACGCGGGCATATCATGCGGTACAGGAAGCGGTGAAGAAAAACCATGTCCACCCGCGCCTGGGCGCCATGGTGGTGGGCGTCGCGCGTGTCGCGGAATCGGCGAAGCTGAGGGGGTGGGTGTAGCGGGGGTGGAGACGAACCTGTCATTGCGAGCCGCTTCTCAGGCGAAGCAATCTCCTGCGAGACGGGGGCTACCGCTGGAATATCGCGACGGCACGGGCGGCGGCAACGGTCGCGGTCTTCATCTCGGCGCGGCACTCTTCCATCTTTGAAAACGGACCGACGCGGAGGGTCTCGACGCTGAGCGCGTGGACCGCGATCACGTATTCGTGGGGACCGGAGTTCTTCTGGGGCGCCGGACCCACGTAGCCGAGTTCGCCGAACGAGTTCCGGAGTTCCAGCGCGCCGGGGGGCATCCTGTCCCTGATGCCTGAGGCCCGTTCGGGAATTTCCCGCACCCAGTGAGGAATGTTGATCACGAACCAGTGCACCCAGTTCAGCGCCGCGGGATGAGTGTCAGTCACAGAGAACACGAACGACTTTGTCCCGGGCGGAACGTCCCCCCAGTGAATCGGGAGAGAGATGTTCTGACCGCCTGTCACCCCCCGGCCGGCGAACTTGTTCGGGATGTATTTCCCCGAGAGGAGCGCGGGGCAGTACACTTTCATTTCTTCTTGCCCCCGCCCGGGAGTGCGGCCTCCTTGATCGCCTCACGGATTTCATCCATCTCCACCCGCCCCTTGCGGAGGTACCTGATCCCCTGCGACTGGAGGTGCATGACCTCCTTGAACGGCAGATCGCGCCCCGAAATAATTACAATGGGCACGCCGGCGGTTTCGGGGTCGCCTTTGAGCTTCTCGATGAAATCCATCCCTCCTTTCCTCCCCAGCGCAAGATCCATCAGAATCGCCGCCGGCTGGTGCTGCTTTGCCCAGCCGACGATATCGTCGCTGTTGAGCGGGAACTGGACACCCGAGAAACCGTCGTCTTCGACGATAAACTTCAGCAGATTCGAAAAATCCGTGCTATCCTCAACGATGAGAATCGCCCGGCGCCCTGGGGTTGAGGGGGTTTTCGCCATTTTGGTACCAGGATGAGAGTGGTCTCCCCCGGAAAAGAGAGAGAGCATAGGTTTATGAAAGGTACGTCAGGAACCACGTTAAATCAACTCTCGTCGCACATTGCCATTCTGATGTTGCGTTAAGTTTCAATTATCACTAATTTATAGCGATTCAGTCACAACGAACAGACACCACCCGCCTGGAGAGCATACCTCCACATGATCTGCCAGAGAACACTTATCATTGCTGCGCTTCTGTGCCTGTCCGGCTGCAGCGTCCTGATGCTGGAGCAGGTCGATTTCGGCTGGCCCGTCGAGAGTGTCGTCACGGTCAGCTCCTCGAACACCATTGAGGACGTCCGCTATTCTGTCAGGACGGGGGTCGGCCCCCTCGCACGGGAGGAATTCCAGGATTCCACAGCCCTCAGGGGAGCCAGGCTTCGTCTCCTCCGGAATTCCGCGGGGTTCTATTTCCTGACGGGGCCACGGTTCAAGCACGTCTACGTGTTCGCCCCGGGTCCCTCCACGCTCACATTGAACAGGGCGATCCCCGTCACCGAAACGGGATTGAAAGATCCGGCACTCAACCAGCGTCCTCCCTACGTCGAACTTGTTGACGGGGACAATTTCCGCAGGCTCCTCACATCCGACGACATCGTCGAGGTAAAGAAATGAGACGCATCCTGTTCACGGCGTTCCTGCTGCTCGCCGCGTGCGCCGGCGCCACTGCGCAGCGCTCCGACTATGCCCTGAAGACCGACTTCGAGGAGCGCGCACGCGCGATCGCCGCACGCCTCGACTCCGCATCCACGACGGAGGCCATCGACTCCGCCAGGGAAGACATCACGAAGCTTGAATCCGATTTCGCCTCCCACAGCGAGTTCCTGGACAAGGCGCTCTACCCCCTCACGTTCACTGAGAGCATCTCCAGGCTCCGCTCCCTGCAGGTGCTGACGTACGACCGCGTCTATCTCATCCGCACGCAGGGGGTGAAGCTGAGCGAGCTTGAGGCGCGGATCAGCGCCCTCACCGCCCGGCTCGATACGCTCACGGCGCAGCGCGACCAGCTCTTCGGCGAGCTCCAGGAGAGTAAAAAATCGCTCGCTTCTCTCCGTGAAGCTGTGCGCCGGCTCACAGCCAATCTCTCGGCCAAGGACCGGCTGATCTTCGCGATCGTCGATTCGATCTTCCTCCCCTACGGCAAGGACCTTCACCAGGTCGCCGACGTGCAGAAGGAAGCCATCGCGCAGCGGCTGCAGAATGCGAACGTGGTCACACGCGTGTATGAAATCGCCGCCGACAACGTCAAATTCCTCGACGTCACGCAGCTTCAGGGGAAGGACTACGCAGGGCTGATCGACCAGTACCAGGCGTTCGCCGGCCGCTGGGCGGGTCTCAAGGAGAAAATGACGGATGTCGCAGCCACCTCGGCCGTGGTGGCGGGAGAAGCCGGAACCGCAGCGCACGGGGGGAAGCCCGCGAAGGGAAAAACGCCCGCGCACGCGGCGGCCGAGAGCGCAGCCACGCAGGCGGCGCACGTCGATTCCGTCCTTGACGACTGGCACCGGCGCCTGATCGCCGGGTTCTGGGGAGGGCTCCAGAAGGAGTTCGCACAGGCGGGAATCACCGTCAATGAGTTCCACGACGGACCCTCGTTCGCGGCAAGCGTGCGGGCCTGCATCGCGTCGCTCTCGGCGAGCAAGCAGGACCCGCAGCCGTTTGTGGAGAATCTCTGGAAGCAGAAGATCGACCGCGACTGGCGCGACGGGCTGACGAGGGAAGGAATGCTGGGACGCGCCGAGTACGCGGCGCTGGACCGCGCCGTGAGCGAGCTGTCGAGGGAAACGATCGACGGGACGTTCGTCGCCTACATCGCGGGGGTCCTGGCGCTCATCGCGGGTGTCTGGTTCTTCGTGTTCCGGAAAAAGAAGGCGTCCCCCCCTCCCGCCCCGGCGGAGTGAGGAGGAATCCCCCGCGCAGCCCTGTCTCTAGCGCTGCGCGGGGTCGCTGAAGAAGTCGATCATCCGGTTAATCGCCGCACTGCAGACCGGGTCGAAGTCTGCCAGGCTGAGCGAGAACATCCTGCAATCGATGCAGGGACGGTAGAGTCCCCTGGCGACGTACCCCGCTCCCTCGAACAGTCCCACCATTCCCCTGTACGGAGAGCCTGCGAGGATCTCCGATTCCCGCCGCTGGAACGGTTCCCGTTTCACATAGTAGTCGGCCGCGAGGCGGTCCAGCCTGCCGCGGAGCGCCTCCAGGCTGTCGTACGCGGTTTTCTCCCAGGGTGTGGGGAGCGGAATGCCGGGAGCGAGGAGCGGGCGCCATTTCAACCCCTCGGCTCCCGCCGCGGCGGTGATGTTCGGTTCCCACGGCTCGACGCCCGGGAGGTAGAAGTCGTTGTACCCTGTCGACGACGTGTAGTACTCATCCGCGAGCCCCGCGAAGCAATGCCCGAACTCGTGGACGAACACATAGTCCATCTGCCACTGCTGGCCCGGCGTCCCCTCGTTCGTGTACGTCGTCGTGTACAGGTTGAAGATCCCTCCCCCTCCGTACCGGGAATCGTTCACCAGGATGCACAGAAAATCGTAGGGAGCCGCCGCAGCCGCGTCCCGCACGGAACGATTGTCCTCCGTCAGCACGTAGCGCGCGGAGCCGAACGTGTCGTACCGGGCGCCGAGGGCATGGCGTTTCCACACACCCCTGCCCGGGACGTCGATCCCGCTCTCCTCCGACACAACATCGACGCGCCAGACGTTGAAGTCCTGCTTCCGTTCGCGGAACGGGTGGGTGCGGAACAGGTCGTCCGTGAAGCGGGCCGCATCGCGCCGGAATTTCTCCATGTCGGCCGCAGCGTAGCCGTCCCCCAGGATGGCAATGTCTACCTTCACGGCCGGGGGACCGTTCTCCACGATTGCGGTCACCGCAGGCTTCGGGTGCGTGTGCTCGCGGACGACCTGCGCGGGGTCGGCAGGATCGATGACGGCGGAGAAGATCTCGTGAAATTCCATTCTCCGGTCCCTGCGGGCGATCGCCAGACGCACCGCCCGGCGCGGGGCCGGCAGCCTGATGCTCTCCCCGAACGTCCTGCACACGCCGGCCATGGCCTCGTCGGTGGTCTGCCACTCGTTGAACACCGTCGAGAATCCTCTCGTGTAGACGGGCGCGTTCGTGGCGCGGTCCGTCACCGTCACGAGATACTCTCCCAGGTTGAGCGTGTCGATCAGGTTCACGCGGTGGCCGGGCCAGGCCCCTTCCAGGACCGCCCTGTCGAGCGCATAGTGCTCCTCCCCCTTCGTGCCCGTGTGATAGAGGTCCACGCGGAGCGTCCGCTCCGTGAAATACGCGCCGTACTCCGGGTGCGCGGCTGCCGCGGCCGCCCAGAGACACACTACGGTGAGTGCAACGACAGGTCGTTTCATGTCAATGCTCCGCAATCGTCGGATGTGCGTGGGGGGAAAGGAGGCGGGAGCGTCAATCCTGGAGCCTGAACCTGATGCGCAGGACCCCGTCGGCGTACTGCGTGGAGGCGACGCGGAACGTGCCGATCGCTCCCGACCGTTCCACGTGGGCCCCGCTGCAGGGACAGGCGTCGTAGTCGCCGATGCGGACGATCCGGACGGTGTCGCCTGCGTCTCCGGGGAGCCGGCCGAGGTCGAACGCACGGGAAGCCTCCTCCCGGGGGAGGAACTCGGCCCGCACGGGAAGGTCCGCGGCGACCACGGCGTTCACACGCCGCTCGACCTCCTGCATCTCTTCGGCAGTCAGGTCGCGCCCGAAGCGGTAGTCGCAACGCGACTTCTTCTTCTCGACGTGGGCGCTGAATGCCCGTCCGGTGCCGAACATCCGGACCATTGTCTGATTGAGGATGTGCTCCGCAGAGTGCATCCGCGGATCGTAGTCCTTCACGCTGCCGTACCTTTCAAGCGATCAAGATACCCCGGCAGGGGGACAGATGCAAACTCGCGAGATTGCCCCGCCTTCGGCGGGACGCAAAGAGCGCGCTTCGTCGCTGAGGAGCGCTCGTCGCAAGGACGGGGGGTCAGAACGACGCGCTCACGCCCAGCGTCGGGGCCAGCGCCGCGCGGAGCCCCTTGTCGTTGAGGGGGACCAGCATGTTGAACACGAACACCAGCCGCTCCGCGGGGGAGTACCGCAGCCCGATCGCGGCGTTGAACACGTTGTCTGTGTTGCTGTCGGGGATATTGCTGTTCGGCACCTGCCGGACGGCAACGCCAGTGCTGTCGGTGGTCGGGAACTTGCCGGGGTGATCGTAAATCGTCGTCGTTCCCGGGAAGAGGTGGATGGTCTTGGAGCTCGACAGGTCGATCTGCCCCAGGAGATCGAGGGCGAACGTCAGCGACTGCGAGAATCTGCTGTCGAACCCGGCGCGGAACTGTAAGAGGTCGCTCTGGAAATCAGCCGGGTTGCGTGTGTAGCCGACATTGAGGTGAGGAGTGACGTCCCCGTACCGCTTCGAGAGGATCCCCCAGATGCTCGCGGTGAGCTTCCCGGTCCCGAGAAAATCCTCCGTCTTCCCCGTGGGAAACCGGACATCCAGGAGTGCGGCTGCGTCGAGCGCTCCTCCACGGGCGATCGAGTACTTGCTGCGGAAGGCGATGTCGCCGATCCCCGTTGCAGTCCTGCTGTACGGGTACGTGGTCTGGAGGACCGGATGGAGCGAGTCCCCCCCGAAGTAATGGTTGGCATATCCGATGACCGCAAACGAATAGCTGGAAATCACGGCGCGCGCAGTGCCGCTCATCGTAATGCTGATCAGCGGAACAGCGATACCCACATCCAGGTCCTTCGTCAGGCCGTATGTCGCCGAGAGCGCACCGATCTGCGCCCTGGCATGGAGATCGGTGGTGACCGTGATGACGTCGCTTTCGTTGGGGTTGAGCCCCAGGACGGAGTCAGGCTTCCCGGTCGCCCGGTTCGGCACCTCCTGGTGCGTAAATGCAAACTGCATCTGGTCCGTAGGGAGACCGCGGAAGCTGGCCAGGTCGAGGTACGTGTAGCTCACTTCCAGGGCCACCTTGCCCGCGCCGAGCGGCCTGGCGGTTTCGCCGAATATGGGGCCGAGACTCGTGGAGGCCGGCAACGGCAACCCCGTCACCGGGTCAAGACCCGCAGAGGCCTCGTAAATCACGCCCGCGCCGGTCGCCGACAGGGGAAAAGCGGAGACGTTGCCTGCAATAAGGCTGTTGAGGGCAGGGACGAGCTGGTCGTTGGCGACCGTGTCGGAATGGAGGAAGTGGTTCTGGTGGTTCGCCTGTCCTCCCGCCTTCTGGAGGCTGGTGGGACCCAGGATTGTCCGGAACATGTCGCTGAAGAGCGTGTTGAGCTGAGCGTGAGCCGAACCTCCCGTGAAGACGAGCAGGCAGAGGAGTACGACGAGGACACCTGTCCTTCTGATCATGGGCCTTTCCTTTCCCAGGGGTGAATGGGCGCCTATTTGCGAGAGAACGATGCGATAGTCCAGCGGCCGCCGACGTACTCCAGCGCCACTTCCATCGTGAGCGACTGCTCCTGATCCCCGCTCGAGAATTTCTGGACGAGCTCGGCTTTCGCATGCGAGAGATCGGGGAGCAGCTGCGACTGCACAATCGTGATCGACCTGTTGTCGGAGTTCTTGAAGAACACCTCGGAGCGCTTTCTCTCATCGGCCGAGAGGTTCTGGAGCGCCGCAAGCGTCTGGATGTCTCCCTCCTCGAAACTCCTCTTGTACGTGTCGAGCGTCTGCCGGAGGTCCGATTCCCTGACGGCCCTTGCAGCCTCGTTTTTCTCGGCCGTTTTCGCGGGGGGAGCCGGAGGCGGCGCAGATTTCTCCCTGGCGAGTGCCCCCCTGATGTCATCCGCTGCCGCACCGTAGAGCGATCGCGCATGCTCGAAGCCGATCCGGGCACCGGCGTAGTCGCCTGACTGGTAGAGAGCGCGGGCGGCGGCCTCGGCGTCGGAGGCTTCGCGGTAGATCGCGCTCGACCGTCTCGCTGCGTCCGTCCCCGGGAGGGCCTCCTTCGCCTGGTTCATCGCGGCCGATGCGCCGTCGGCGTCCTTCCTGAGTGCGAGGGCTCTGTCCGCTTCCTCGGCGAGATTCCTGTAGCCGTCTCTGGCACGGCGATAGGATTCCACCGCAGCGGCGACGACGGCGGGATCCTGTGAGGCACGGCCCCCCTCCCCTGCCGTTTCAAACCTGGCCGCGTCCTGGTATTCCTGCCCCGTGAGCGCCCGGGTTCCTTTCTTCTGGAGCGCGGACTTTTCGGCCAGCATCTCCTGCCGGGCGGCGCCGAGGCTTTTCTTGAGAGCCGCGATATCGACGGAAGGCGCCGATGGCTGTGCGGGCACAGTTTTCGGCGGGGCGGCCTGGACGTGCTCCTCGACCGGGGCCGCGTGCGTCACGGGCGCTCCCTGCGATGCTGAGGCGCCGGCATCGTTCTTTGCCGTCCCGGTGGGGGCAGCGGGACGGCCGGGGAGAACGACGAAGAGAACCACCGCCGCGCCGATCACCACCAGAGCGGAGACGATCAGCAGGATGCTGCTCCGCTTGCGGGGAGCGGAGGCCGGCAAAGGCGTGGCAACGCCGGCGCGCGGCCGGTCCGTCTTCCCCTTCTCCAATTTCCGGAGTCCCCGCTGCGCATCCCGGTTGTCCGGGTCCATCGAAAGCACGCGCCTGTAGGCGGAGGCCGCGGCATCCGGCTTGCCGTGCTTCAGCGAAATCTCCGCCTCGGCGACGAGCTTGTCGATCTGCTCCCGCCGTTCCAGCCCCTCGTTGGCCTGCTCCAGCATGCGCGTCGCATCCGGCTGAGCGGGCTCCACGGCAAGCACGCCCTCCATGGCGTCGCGGGCCTCCAGGAGTTTCCCCCTGTCAAACAGCTCCGTCCCCTGCCTGAGGAGCATGGTGACCTGCTCCGCCTGGGCGAGCCTCCGGTCGCATTCCTCCCGCAGCTCGCGGGCGCGCGCGTCGGCGGGGGTCACCGCGAGCACTTTGTCGACCCGCGCACGCGCCTCGCCGTACCTCCCGTGTTTTAACAGATCGCGGGCCTCGCGCATGAGCGCGTCCGATTCCGGCGTGCGGGCGACCCCCGGCTCCCTGGTCTGCACGATGCCGCCCTGGATGCGCTCCAGCTCCTCCACCATCGTCTGGACGGAGGCATACCGCTCCGCGGGGTCCTTCCGGAGCGCCCGGGAGATGACCTCCTCGAGTCCCGCCGGCAGCCCGGTCCTGACGCTCGTCAGGAGAGGCGGATCGTCGGTCACGATCGCATACAGCATGGCCGCCTCGTACTCCCTCTGGAACGGGAGCTGCCCCGTGAGCGTCTGGAACAGGAGGACACCCAGCGACCAGATGTCCGTCCGGTGGTCGACCGTGTTTCCCCGGATCTGCTCGGGGGACATGTAGGGAAGCGTGCCCATGCGCGCGCCGACGCGCGTGATCTGCGTGCCCCCCGAGAGCTTGGCGAGACCGAAGTCGACGATCTTGACTTCGCCTTCGGACGTGAGAATGACGTTGGCGGGCTTGATATCGCGGTGCACGATACCGTGTTCGTGCGCCTTGGCAAGTCCCCGGCCGATGCGCACGACAACGTCGACCGCCTCACCCGGCCGGAGGGGACCCCCGGCGATCCTGGCGCTCAGGTTCTCGCCGCCGTAAAACGCCATGCAGATGAAGAGGAGGCCTTCGACGGTCTCGCTGATTTCGTGGATCGTGCAGATGTTGGGATGGTCCAGTGCGGACGCGGCCTGGGCTTCTTTCAGGAAGCGCTTCTTCGCTGAAGGGTCGCGCACCAGGTCGGGCATCAGAAACTTGAGCGCGACGATCCGCTTGAGGGACATGTCCTCCGCCTTGTAGACCACCCCCATCCCGCCGCCGCCGATCCGATCGAGGATCTGGAAATGGGAGATGATCGTGCCGATGATGTCCCCGGCCAGCACCTTCCGCATGAAGGCCTCCCTGTCCCTGAGGGAGAGCCTCTTGAGGAATGCGCGCGCCTGCGGGTTGTCGGGATCGATCTCCAGAAGCTGGTTGAACTTTGCCGCCGCCTCGTCGTACTTTTCGGCCCTGTCGAGGGCAATCCCCTGCGAGAGGAGCGCGCGGACCCTCGGGTCCTGCGATGGTCCCTCGGTCAGAGCGACCAGGTCGCGGAGCACCTCCGAACAGTCCGCGTAGCGCTCCTCGTGATCCTTGGCGAGACACCGGGAGAGTATCCTCTGCAGCTCGTCGGCGAGGCCGCTCTCCTCCAGCTTGATGGGGGGAGGTTCTTCGTGCAGGATTTTGTACAGGACCGTGGTGTCGTCGCCCTGGAAGGGCTTGGCGTAGGTCAGCAGCTCGTAGAGGACGACCCCGAACGAAAAGATGTCCGTCCGCCTGTCGACCGGGTTGCCGCGTGCCTGTTCGGGGGACATGTACCAGGGAGTACCGATGCGCATGCCCATCCGCGTCAGGACGGCGCTCGTGCTTCTGTCCTCCGGCGACGCAGTCGGGGTGTAGGGCTTGGCGATGCCGAAGTCGATGATCTTGACGCGCCCGTCCTCCAGGAGCTTGATGTTCTCGGGCTTGATGTCGCGGTGGATGACGTTCTTCGCGTGCGCGTACTGGAGGCCCCGTACGATCTGGCGGGCGTAGTCGAGCTTCTGATCGAGGGAAAGCACTTCGCGGGCGTCGATAACGCTCCGCAGGTCGCGCCCCGGGAGGTATTCCATGGCGATGAAGGGGACACCTTCCTCCTCGCCGATCTCGTAGATGACCGCGATCGCATCGTGTGAGAGACGTGCGGCCATGCGCGCTTCCCTGTAAAACCGCGCCTTCACGTCGGCGACATCGAGGGCGATCTGCTGTATGATCTTGAGTGCGACTTCCCGCTCGAGGCTCGGGTCGTACGCCCGGTAGACAACCCCCATGCCGCCGCGCCCGAGTTCCTCGACGACCTCGTATTTGCCGATTTTCTTCACGCGCGGCTCCTGGAAGCTGCGGCAAAGACTGAAAATCTGAATTTTTCTGCGAGGTACCGGGGAAGGGAGATTCGTGCGAAGCGAAAAGAGGGGGTCGCGCCAGCGTCGTGAACGCGGAACGTCAAGGGGGATCCTGTCACGCCTGAGTCAATGAACGGAAAATCTGTAATTTTACAATATACATCACCAATCCCGCACTGTCAAGCCCCCCCTCCAGTTGCTCCCCCCGTCCCGAGTCCCCGATGGTGCATCATGCCCCTTGACGGCGCGCACGGTGTTTCTCCCGGCGGCGCTTGCATATCACCGTGGTATCCGGTAACATCCTTAGTGCACGGTTGAGAGGCGGTGCATCGCAGGAAAGCCGCGTACGCACATCCAAATGTTCTTCGTCATCCCCCCCGAGAGTGATGCTCGGGGTTTTTCATTTTGGGGAAAGACCACACTGGTTTTGCGCTCTGAGAGAGCAAGGGGGAGAACAATGAGAATCTCCGACGTGTCAGTTTCACGGCGTGTGGGCTGCGCGCTGATGATCGTTGTCGCACTCGGCGGGACAGCGGTTGCACAGCGGCATCCGCCCAAACGGAATTTTCTGCAGGACAGCATTGCATGGATTCCTCAGACCATCCCGGTCCCCGGCGTCGTCGCGGGAAACGCGATCTGGTTTGACTTCAACAACGACGGCCGCCTGGATATTCTCATGGCGGGGATGAGCGAGAACGGGCCTGTTTCCGGCATTTACCGGAACGACAGCACAGGGTTCGTGCAGCTGCAGGCGAACATATGCCCTCTGGTTTCGGAACATGGACTTGCCTGGGGGGACTTCGACAACGACGGGAACATGGATTTTGCGATCGAAGGCCGTACGGACACAACCGGCGATCATTCGGTTTCAAAGATCTACCGCAACGACAACGGCACGTTTGTCGACACGAAGGCACAGGTCATGGACCTGGACGGCGGGTCGGCCACGTGGATCGATTACGACAACGACGGTCATCTTGATCTTCTCCTGAGCGGCTCTCCCGACCTCGGTCAGACGTTTGCGACGAAGCTCTACCGGAATATCAAAGGCAGTTTCTACGAGGAGCCGGTGAGTCTCCCCGGCGTCTGGGGAAGCTCCGTGGCGTGGGCCGACTACGACAGGGACGGGTTCCAGGACGTGGTCATAAGCGGCTACGGATGGGGGACGCAGACACGGCTCTTCCACAACGCCATGTCGCGCGGGGTCATCGGCTTTGATGAGGTCAATGCGCCCGTCGGCCTGAACAGCCAGTTTGCCGCCGTCAATTCAAGCGCTCTGCTCTGGTTCGACTACGACAACGACGGCTACCCGGACCTCCTGGTCACGGGTGCGGGGTACGGCGGGCCGGTCGCGAAGATCTACCACAACAACCAGGACGGGACATTCACCGATATCAATGCAAATCTGAAACCGGTCTCGGTCAGCGCCGTGGCGGTCGGCGACTACGACAATGACGGCTTCATGGACATTGCCATTTCGGGGGCGGACGATTTCACGACGGGATCAAACCCGACGACCCGGATCTATCACAACAACGGCGACGGGACGTTCACGGATATCGGCGCGAAGCTCGTCGGAACCTGGTTCGGATCGCTGGACTGGGGCGACTTTGACCGCGACGGAAGGCTGGATCTCCTTGTCACGGGAGCGACGTTGCCGAGGAATCATCCGACGTATGGTCAGGATCTGAAGCCCGTCACCATCCTGTACAAGAACACGGCCATCGTGGACAGCAATGCCGCGCCGACGGTTCCGGCCGGCCTTGTCGCCCAGGCCGGCACGGGGAAGGCGACACTCTCCTGGAGTGCCTCGACGGATAAGGAGACGGATCAGAAGGCGATCACATACAACATCAGGGTCGGAACCACACCGGGAGGGGTTGACGTCGTTTCGCCTCTCTCGAATACGACGTCCGGGTACCGCCGCCTGCCCAAGTCCGGAAATCAGGAAGCCAGAACAACGGCGACCCTCAACAACCTGCCGCAGGGAACGTATTACTGGAGCGTTCAGGCCGTGGACAACCAGTATGCGGGCTCAACCTTCTCGGCGGAAGGGAAATTCCAGATTACGTCAAGCTCCGTCGGGGGAGATCAGCCGCTGCCGCCTGCCTATGCGCTGAAGCAGAACTATCCCAACCCATTCAATCCGGCGACCGTGATCGAATATGATCTCCCGGCGGCAGGACACGTCGTTCTTGCGGTGTACGATATCCTCGGACGTGAAGTATCAACGCTGGTCAATGGTTGGGTCGACGCGGGCGTTCACAGAGTCACGTGGAATGGCGGCGGCTCGGCAAGCGGGGTGTATTGCTACCGGCTGCAGTACGGAACGTACTCGCTGGCAAAGACCATGACACTCGTTCGCTGAAGATCCGATGGTTCAGCGTCCCGGGTCAGTTGATCCATCCGTTCCTGAGGACGAAGAAACTCCTGACGGGGCTGGTCACGAGACGGTTGCCGAACTCGATCGAGAGCCCGCAGGCAACCACGGTGTCGATCCGGATCATCGCTCCCCCGAGCGAACACCCGGTGATCGTCATCCGCATGTTCTCTCTCCCCTTCCGCCGGAACCACCCGCCGGAGACCTGGAATGCCCCGTCATCTCCCACGCGGAGGGCATAGATGGAGTTCTGTGTGCGCACCATGATGCTGTCCCCCGGCGACAGCTCCTTCCGCCTGAGGCCCCCCGACCGGGCGCTCAGGTCCCCGAATGATGACAGCGTGTACCCGATCGGTGTCATCTCCCCTCCCCCCTTTCACCATGTCCGCCGCAGAGGATGCGCTTCGGTATTCAGCGTCACGTGGTCGAAATCCAGCGTCTGTTCCGGCCCAAACAAAAGATAGAAGTATTTCAGCGTCTCCGCAAGGAAAAAACTCTCCATCGAATCGGCTTTCTTCTTCGAGCAGACGCTCGCCAGCGCCGTGTATCCGTACGGCGTCCGGCAGTATTTCTTCACGTCGTCGAACATGACTTTCCCCATCTCCCTGTAGCGGGGGTCGTGCGTGGTGTGGTAGAGGTAGTATGCCGACTCGATGATCTCCGGCCGGAGGGCATAGCCGGAGTCGATCGCCGTCATCGTCCGGTAGTCGATGATCTCGGGCTCGATCCCGTACCGCTCCCACATCCTGAAGCAGGATGCCTGCACTCGGGAAGCTCTCCCCTCGTCCCCCGCCAGGCAGAGGACGGCGGGGTAAAATGCGTCCAGACCGCCGAACAGTGTCCGCGTCCGCCTCCCGGTCGCCATGTCGACATGCCCGTACCAGAGCCCTCCGCCGGCGGTGTCCGCAACCCACCTGTTCAGGGCAGCCTCGCTCGCGCGCCACATCCGCAGGCAATCCTCATCGCCGAACAGCCTCCAGCACTTGACAAGATACTCGTAGTAGGAGTCGATCCTCCCGGAGATGTGGCTCTCGGTCCCCACCCAGGCGCCCGTTTCGACGTCGATCGAATCTCCCACGAGGCCGATGCCCGAGCGCCTCTGGAATATCCCCGTCAGAGATTTCTTCGCCGCATCGTAGAAGCGCGCATCGCCGGTCAGGCGCGAGAGCGTTCCAAACTCCAGCAGAAGCGTCCCCGCCTCGGCAGGGTTCGTCACCGTTCCCCGGACTGCACCGGTCCTCAGGTTGACCATGACGTACGGAAGACCCGTGGGGGATTTGAACGCGGGCAGAAGCCGCCGGCCAAGGTCCGCCGCCAGATCCAGCAGCCGGCGGTCGCCCGTAAGCTGGTAGGAGGAGAGGAGTCCGCCGAGAAACCGGATCGTGAACTCGAAGTTCTTGACCTCCACGTCCCTGTCGAATGAAAGGTGACGCGCGATGTACTCACGCGCACTGTCGGCCTCGGCGGTGAGTCCCATCAGGATCATGGTGTCAAGCGCGTCGACGGACGTCATGCAGAATGTCGTGCCGTACCAGTCCCTGGCGCCCCCGCCGACGGGAGTGAGCTCGTCGTGCTCCCGGGCATGCGTCCAGTAGCCATGCCAGGCGTGGAGGAATTCCTGCCTGACAGACGACGCGAGCGACGAATCCGCGTCGCCGGCCGCACCGCGCGAAGGAAGGAGGAGGGACGCAGCAGCCAGCGTCAGGACGAGCGGCCATGCGGAATGTCTCATGTGCGTATCAGGTAGAGTGCGGTGATATCGTCGTTTTGCGGAGCCGCGCCGGCGAAGCGTTTGACGTCGGCAATCAGGTCCCGCACAAACACCTCGGCCCTCTCCGGGCAATGGCCCGCCACAAAATCGCGGAGCGGCGAGGCCGAATCATACATCTTCTCCTGCTCATCAAATGCTTCGGTGACGCCGTCGGTGTAGAGGAGCAGCCGGTCTCCCTTTTCCAGCGTCAGCGTCTCGCTCTGGTAGGGGAATTCCATGTCGAGCATGCCCAGGGGAATGCCGCCCAGCGAAAGCTCCTTCAGCTCGCCCCGCGCCGTGCGGAGCAGGACCGGGTTGTGGCCGGCGCTCACGGTCTCCATCGCGCCCGTGGAGGTGTCCAGGACCGCAAAGAACGCGGTGATGAACTTGTCCTCGGTCGAGGCCCGGGCCACGACGCTGTTCAGCCGCGTTGCGAGCGCGGCGGGGGCGACGGGGGCTTCCAGGAATGCGCTCAGGTACGCGTGGAAGCTGCTCACCAGGAGTGCCGCGGGCACCCCCTTGCCGGCCACGTCGGCGATCACCAGCGCCAGGCGATTTCCCGCGAGGGGAATGCAGTCGAAGTAGTCCCCTCCCACGGACTTCGACGGGATGTTGATTCCGGCGATATCGTACCCCTCGATGCGCGGAAGCGCCTTCGGGAGGATGCGCTGCTGGATCGACGCGGCAACGGCGAGGTCCTGTTCGATCTTCTGTTTCTCGAGTGCCTGCCGGAGGAGATAGCGGTTCTCCAGCGACGCCAGCACCTGGCGCGCAAGGGCATCGAGGAGCAGCTGGTCAGTGCCGTCGAAGCTCACGGGGCCCTGCCTGCTCTCCTTGTCCATGAGCGTGAACTCGTAGCAGCCACCGCCGAAGGCGAATGAGGTCCTGATCGTCCGGCCGCCCGCCTCTCCGGGTGAGGCCGCGGAGCCGACGGGGAACATCACCTCCTCCGTCGTGCGGCCCTCGTGCGACACACGCAGAACCCCCCGGGCCGCGTTGGTGAGCGAAGCCGCGCGCTCAAGCGCCACGTGGTGGGGAGCGCGGCACTCCAGGCTCGCAACTTCGATTCCGGTGTCGATCAGGCTGTTGAGCTGGAGGACCCTGTGATTGAGCGAGAAGATCAGGTCTTTCTCGTGCTTGCGTGCGATCACCTCCCGGAGCAGGCTCTCGAACACCGTCACGAACAGACCGAGAGCCGTGAGATCCTCTTCCCCCGGCTCCTGACGGTCGACAACCACGCCGTAGCGCGATCCATCCGGCGTTGCCCTGACCATGCAGAGCCTCCCCCCTTCCGCAGAGGCGAGTCCTCCCCCCTTCTCCGGCGGCATCGATCCCGGCTCCCCGGCAAGGAGCTCCCAGCCGGCGGTCCCGCTCCGCGCAATGCGCACGGGGCTGCCGAACCAGGAGCTGAGCGATGCGTGAAGCCGCGCGGCAAGCTCAGCGGCCGTCCCGGCCCCGGACAGCGCCCGGAAAGCCCTCTCCAGGGACTCGATCTCCCCCTTCCTGCTCCTCACCGATTCGGCGGATCCGCCGGTCATGGCGTCCCGCCGGATGCGGCAAACTCACCGAGCGCTCCGTCCACCGTGGGCGCTTTCCCCGCGAACTGGAAGAGCCCCATGATCGAGAGCATTTTCTCGACTGCAGGATCGAGATTGGTGAACACGAGTTTTCCCCCCGCCTCCTGGAGGCGTTCGATGATCTCGATCAGGAAGGACATCCCCACCGAGTTCACCACCTTCGACCCTCCCAGGTTGATCACGACCCGGCGCACCCCGCCCGCAAAGTGGCGCGCAAATTCGGCCGCGATTGCCTCTCCCCCCACGTTGTTCACGTAGCCCGAGGTCGCGATAATGAGCGTCCCGTCGCGTACCTCCGATGTCAGACTGAATGGCTGCTCCATGCGGTTCTCTTTAGCGAAGAAGCTTCCTGATGGTAATGGTCGTTCCGCTCCCGTCCGAGACAATGTGGAAGTCGTCGGACATGCTCTTCATGAGCTTGAGGCCCCATCCCCGTTTGTTCGGCGTGCCGAGCTTCGATCGGATGTCCGGTTCTTCCACCTCCTCGGGGGCGAACCCGCGGCCGTTGTCCCTGACGTGAATCGAGAGCTCGGTCGGCGTCATCGTGTATTCCACGGCAACCTCGGGAGCCTCGGTGGCCGAATGCTCGAGCGCGTTGACGATCGCCTCGGTCACAATGATGCGCGCTTCCGCGATCTTCGCGTCCGCGATGCCCAGGTGGCGGGCGAGCCGGTCAAGCCCTTCGAGCGCAACCAGCTCGATATCCGGGATCTTCGGCAGCGTCATCTTCATCGTCACCGCGTCGCTCATGCGCCCTCTCCGGGTTGCTGTGGTGTTTTCCTGATCACGAGCATCGTGATATCGTCGTCCGGCGCTCTGCCCCCGAGCCACGCGTCGGCGTCACGCGTGAGCCGCCCGATGATCTCCCCGGCGGGAAGGCGTCCGGATTCCTCGAGCGCGCGGCGGACGCGTGCATAATCGAACATCTCTCCCGCCCCGTCTTTCTGCTCGGGGAGGCCGTCGGTCAGGAGCAGCGCCGCGTCCCCCGGCTGCATCTCCTCTTCGTGCAGCGCGTACGGGAAGCTCTTCATCGCCCCCAGGGGCATGCCCCCCAGGAGGATCTCATCCACCGAGCCCCCTGCGGCCCGGAACAGAAAGAGGGGAGGCATCCCCGCGCACGAGAACGCCACACGGTCTCCCTTCAGCCGCAGGAGCGTGAAGGCCATGAAGAGGCGGCCCAGGCGGATCTCCTTGATCGCCCTGCTTGCATGTCCAAAGAACGACTGGATGTCGAACCGGGACGCGTCGGAGAGGAAGAGTCCCTTCATGAGCGTCACGATCGTCCCGGCCTGCATCCCGTGTCCCGTGGCGTCGCCGATGGCGACGTTCAGCGCACCGTCGGGGGCGGTGCTGAAATCGTAGTAGTCGCCCCCCACTTCCGTCGCCGTTTTCATGTAAACGGCGATCTCGTACCCCGCCAGCACCGGCACGTCGCGCGGGAGCATCGAAAGCTGAAGCACGCGCGCATCCTCCAGCTCCTTCGTCTGCCGTTCGTTCTCGGCCTGGAGCGCACGCTTTTCCGCCTCCGCCGCCCTCGCCCGAAGGTTCGATTCCCGCACCTGCGTTTTCTGTGCCTGCCGGTTGATCTCAAAACGGCGGATCAGGTAGAGGGCACAGAGGAAAAGAACGGCGTACGTCCCGTACGCCCACTTTGTCTTCCACCAGGGCGGGAGGACGACAAGCCGGAGAGCAGCTCCTTCATCGTTCCAGAGGCCGTCGTTGTTGGAGCCCCTGACGCGAAGCGTGTAGCTCCCCCCGTCCAGGTTCGTGAACGTCGCACGGTGGTCCGTCCCCAGTCGGATCCAGTTGTCGTTGTAGCCTTCCAGACGGTACGCGTACTGGTTCTTGAACGTATTATAGTAATTCAGCGCTGCAAACTCAAAAATGGCGACATTGTCCTTGTACGAGAGGGTGATCTCAGACTTCGCGCCGATCCCCTTTTCCTCGATCGGCTTGCCGTCCTTGTCGTCGTTGTTGTAGCGGGTGAATGAACTGAAGACCACCGGGGGTCTGTACGGGTTTTCCCGTATGCTGTCCGGGTGGAAGAGATTGAACCCGTTCCCGCCGCCGAAATACATCTCTCCCGTGCGCGCATCTCTGGCATACGCTCCCTGGTTGAATTCATTCCCCTGGAGGCCGTCGTTTTCGTCGTAGTTGCGGAAGATCTCGCTGCGGGGAACGAGCTCTGAGAGCCCCCGGTTTGTGCTCATCCACAGGTTGCCATGATCGTCATTCAGAATACCGAATATGACATCATTGGGAAGCCCGTCCTTCTGGGTGTACCTTCTGAACTTCCCGGTGGCGGGGTCAAACCGGTTCAAGCCCCCCGCAGTCCCGATCCAGAGAGTCCCCGCGAGGTCTTCGTGAATGCACGCAACGACGTCGTTGCTCAGGCTCCCGGGATCGGCGTCGTCGTGCCTGAAATGGGTGAACGTGCCGGACTCACGGTTCAGCCGATCGAGCCCGCCCCCGAAAGTCCCCACCCACAGGACCCCGTCGTGGTCCTCGCACAGGGCAAACACCCCCGGGGCACCCAGGCTCCCCGGAATCGAATCGTGGTGGGCGAAGCATGTAAACGTACCTGAAGCGCGATCGAGCCTATTGAGTCCGCCTCCGTACGTTCCGACCCAGAGGGCGCCGTCGCGGTCCTCCGCCAGCGCATAAATCCTGTTGTCACTGAGGCTCGTTGATTTTGCAGGATCGTGCCTGAAGTGAGTGCACCTTCCCGTGCGCGGATCGAAACGATCCAGGCCGCCTGCAAATGTCCCGAGCCACAGGCTTCCCGACCGGTCCTCGAGAATGCACTCAACGGTGTTGTCTGCGATCGATCCGGGGTTGGATGGATCATGCGTATAATGCGTGAACGTCCCTGCCGATCGGTTCAGCCGCTCAAGGCCTCCCCGCGTCCCGATCCAGGGAACGCCCGATCGTGTCACACAGGCCGCGACCACGTCGTCGTTGATGAGGCTGGCCGGATTCGAGGGTGTGTGCGCATAGCGGGTGAATGCGCTGAGATCCGGCTGGAATCTGTCCACGCCATGTTCCGCCGTACCGACCCAGATCACGCCGGAGGCGTCCTGGTAGATGGAGTAGAGCCTGTCATTGCTGATGCTCCTCGGGTCGGTCTCTTCATGCCGAAATCGCACGAATCCCCCGGTCCCGCGGTCATACCTGTTCAATCCACCGCGGACTGTCCCGACCCAGAGTGTGCCTGTCCTGTCTTCAAAGATCGGCCAGACCCAGCTGTCGCTCAGGCTGGCCGGGTCCTTCTCATCGTGCCTGTAGTGAACGAACGTGCCGGTCTTCCTGTCAAAGCGGTCGAGTCCTTCATGCGTCCCGATCCAGATTTCGCCGAGGTGATCGCCGGCAACGGCATATACTCTGTCGTCGGCGATGCTCCCCGGGTCGGCGGGGTCGTGTCTGTATGTGGTGACTCCCCCGGTGCCGGGCGCACGGCGTGCGAGGCCGCCGCCGATCGTGCCGGACCATACATTGCCGAATGCATCCTGATAGGATGGGCGGACGGCGCTGATCCGCGCCCCCTTCAGAGGGGCGCTGTCAGTCGGGACCTGTGTGAACGTCTCGGTGAGCCGGTCAAATCTGTTGAGGATCCCCGGGTTCCCCCTGGTGCCCGCCCAGAGCGTGCCGTCGGGGGTTTCCGCGATGGAGACTATCCAGCTGTCGTTGAGGGACCCGGGCTTTCCGGGGTCCTGCTTGTACACCCTGAATCCGTACCCGTCGTACCTGTTGAGGCCGTCCTGTGTGCCGAACCACATCATCCCGCGGCTGTCCTGGAGTATGCAGTTCACATCCGCCTGCGAAAGCCCCTGTTTCACCGAGAGGTGCTCGAACACGATCCGCTCCTGGGCCCGGCCCGTGACGGGTGTTGCGACGCTCAGGAGCGCGCAGGAAATGAGTCCGATGGCTCCGCGCGGCGTATGTACGTCCCACCTCCGGCGGTCATCGTCCGGGAGTGAATTTCGCTCTCTCATGTTCATGATTCCGGTGGGCTGCTCAGGAAAAAAGGAAAGCCAGGCTCTCCGGGATCTGATCCCGGAGAGCCTGGCAGAGAAATACTCCGCCTGCGAAACCGCGAATCTGCCGACTCCCCTCCGACTATCTGAGCAGCAACATCTTTTTGCTCTGGACGAAGCTCCCCGCCTTGAGACGATAGATGTAGACGCCGCTGCTCACGCCCATTCCGCGGTCATTTGTCCCGTCCCACCGAACGATGTACGAGCCCGACGGCTGGACATTCTGGACGAGGGACTTCACCACCTGTCCGAGTATGTTGTAGACAATGAGCGTGACAAATTGCTGCTCGGGGAGCTGGTATGAGATCGTCGTCGTCGGATTGAACGGATTCGGGTAGTTCTGCTCGAGTCCAAATGTCGCCGGGACGTCTGCACCCGCAGGCACTTCTCCGCCGCCCGGATCCTTCTGGAGGACCCCCGCGAATGCCGTCTGGAGATTCACCTGCGTCTCGCCGCCGACAACCACGTCTTTCCCGATGAACGCGCCCGTCGCGATGGACGATCCGGTGAGCCAGAGTGTGCCGTTCTTTGCGTAGATATTGGCAAACAGCGTGCTCAGGGGACCGATCGTCACCGCCTTCGGCAGGCCGAGTATGGGACCGTCCGTGCCTGCAACATAGAAGAGGATTTGCTTCGCGCTCACCGCGGAGCCGGGAGCGGGACCGATCGTCGTGTTCCACACCGTGACAATCTGCCCGGCGACCCTGACCTCGCTCGCCCCACCGAACAGGATCTTCGTGTTTATCCCTGCGGTGAGACTGTTGATATTGTATATCCCGCCTTTGATTGTCAGCGTCCCGCCGTTCAGTATCACGATGTCTTTGTAGCTGCCCGCCGCGATCGTCGTCTGCCCGTTGATCGCGACCGTGATCGATTTTGTCCCGGGTGTTCCGGTGTTGAACGCCGGCAGCGCGGTGACGACCGGGAGTGTCAGAGAGGATGTCTGGGTCCCGGTGAGCGTCCCGCCGTTGTTGGTCAGCTTGTTGTAGATCATGTTGCTCGATATTCTGTCACCCGGCGCGAGTACGACCTTGTTGGCCTTCAGGTTGTATCCGCCGGAGGCGTTGACGTACTTCCCGAGCGTCAGTTCCGCGGCCGGGTTCCTGGTGTTGGCCGGAAGCGCGTTGTTCACAATGACGCTCCCGGAGTTGATGTTCGTGCTGTCCCCGATCTGAATGCTGTGCGTGGCGAACAGGACGGCGTCGGGCTGGAACGGCGCCTGCACAAAAACGGACTGTCGGAACTGCCGGTTGTAGGGAACCTGCGTCCCCGGGATGTTCCCGGTGGCGTTGACAGCGATGGGGTAACTCCCCGGCGCGATCGGAATTGTAAACTTCGCCGAATAGGCGCCGCCGCCTGTCGAAATCAGGGACACCGTCTGTGTTGTCCCCCCGGGGGCGGTGATTGTCGCGATCACCGTCGCATCCGTGATGGCCCCTGAAACGCTCGGAATCGATCCGCCCGCCGCCTGCACGGGCGTGGCCCCTCCTGCGGTGAGCGAAGCCTGGACCACGATCTGATCGCCGGGGAGGTAATATGATTTGTTGAATGTCACCCGCATCGTCACATCCGCAAACGCGGCAATGGACAATCCGAGAGTCTCCGATGTCGAGGCATTTCCTGTCGCCCCCCCCGGGATGAGAACCCAACGGCCCGGGACAGGGTTCTGAATCTGATAGAAGTTGTACGTCGGGCCCTTGACAAACTGAATGTCGCTGAAGAACTGATTCGGCCTTGGTATCGACGCCAGATTGTCCGGCGTGATCACAGCGAAACCGGGGGGAATGGTGAAGAGAGCGTTGCTGTTCCACGTCCCCGGCGGCGGGAGAACAAGTCCGTTCTGCGGGGGGATGAGGGCGAGAGCACCTGTGCTCCCCTGCCACTGGAACCCGGGGAGTATTGTCGTGGTTCCGGGATCCACAAGCCCTCCCTGCCACTGGAAGCCTCCCTGCCACTGGAAGCCGCCCTGCCACTGGAAGCCGCCCTGGTACTGGAACCCGCCCTGCCACTGGAACCCGGGCGACGTCGAGGCGAAGGCGGTGTCGGCGAGTATCTGCTCGCCGCTTATGTCAGCCCAGATCTGCTGAACGTCACGATCGATCGTCGTATCCGCAGCCAGGAAATACGCCCCGCCGGTGGAGTCAGCGAGCCTGCTCGAAATGTCCTGCCCGCTGCTGCCTGCGAAGCCGAGCGTGAACACGGGGGTCAGAGATGATCTGAGTCCCTGTACCACGGATGCGCTCAGCGCTCCCGGTGAGCTGGTTTCTTCGCCGGCGCTGAGCAGTATCATGGCACGCGCCTGGTTCGGACGGGGCGTTGCGCCCGTCAGCAGCGACGTGCCTGCCTGGATCCCCTGGCCGACGGCGCTCGTTCCGCCGATCGCCATCGCTTTGATTTTCGCAATGACGGCGGACCTCGAGGCGGTATCAGAAATCGTCGCGAGCTGCGGGCCGACGATCACCTGGCCGGGAAGCTGAATCACGCCCACGCGATCGCCGGGCCTCAGTCTGTTGATCAGCTCGGACGCGGCATTGACGGACGGCGTGAATCCGTCGTACGTCGCCGCAAATGTCGCCGAGCCGTCGACGACAAGCATCAGATCCACCCGACTTGCCGGGATATTCCTGTACAGGAAGCCGATCGCCGCTGTATCGGGGGATTGAAGAACTCTCTTGGAGATCTCATCGTAGACGATGTACCCGTACATCGTCACAAAATCGTTGCCTGTCCCCATGAACGGTATATACGGAGCATAGCCGGGGTTGTAGATGTCTCCCAGCCCGCTGAAATGGCCGGCCTCGTGTGTGGCGACATCCTGCATATCCTTTGGAGCGGTATTCGTGTTCGTCGGCGTCGACACGTTGGCGAATGTGTAGTTTTGCGCATTGATCGCCATGTCGGCATCCGTCAGCTCGCCGTTGAGCGCGTTATACCGGACGCGCGTGACGGCAATCGCCTGCGAGGGGGCCCCCGTTATCTTCTCCCAGGTGCTGTCCGGATTTGTGCCGGTGATCCAGACAACGTTGTTGATCCCGTCCGGATTTCCCCCCCATGTGGAAATCGCCTGCGAGGGACCCTGGATTTCCGAGTATGCGATGGGACTCACGGTCCCCCACGTGGCGAAGGCGGCACGTATGGCCGGGACCAATGCAGGAGCATTGGCAATCACGTTGTTGCTGATCTGGAACGAGGTTTTGCCACCGGGCCAGTGGAGGGGGATTCCCGAGAGCGTCGTGTTGACGACAAAGTGAGGCCCGTAGATCTTCGTCTTCGTTCCGGCGATGAGATCGGGCGAGAATTCCGATGTGTTGTTTCCCGGGTCCGTCGATGTCGCACTGAGGTACTGGCCGGGCTGGATGGGAGCAGTCGGTGTGAGCGAGAAGACAGCATTGCCCAGCCCATCGGTGGTGAGCATCGTCGTCCCGACAAGCGTCTGCCCCTGCCCGTACCCGGACGTATCTGCGGCGGGGTTCGAGAACACCTGGATTGTCAGCGGCGTGTTCGGCCAGCTGACGACTGATCCGCGTATGATCGTCGATTCGGGAACAGCGACATACAGAAGAGGATAATTCTGACCTGCATAGAGTGTATCCGGATTGGTCGGATATGGTTGCGGTGTCGGATGAGCGGGAACCCTGTTCGGCGTCGCTCCGTCCCCGCCCGGGACGCCGTCCGCGCTTCTGTCGATGCCGAGCTTCTGGTTTCCGAATATCGAGTTGGAGAGTATCGCATTTCCCAGCGGGGGGGGAACACCTGCTGCCTCGTTCGACTCCAGACACACGCCCGCCTTGCCGTTGAACGCAATGATGTTGCCCTGGCCGGGAAGGAGACCCCCAATCGGATCGTTGCTCGACCCGGATATTCTGACGCCGTGTCCGCCGTTCCTGAGAGGCGCCGCGCCGGTGATGTCAGTCCCGATGTAGTTTCCGAAGACAACGCTTCCGGAGGAACCGGCCCCCGAGATGTAAACGCCGTCTCCGCCATTTCCGGATATCACATTCCGGTACGCGGGCGTCGTGCCACCGAGGGTGTCTCTGGCGGCGATTTGAACACCGGACATGTGGTTCGAGAGTATGCTGTTCCCCGCGATTGTCCCGGTGCTGCCGACCAGCACACCGTCGCTGTCGTTGTGAGTGATGGTATTGCCGAGAATCTCTACAGTGGTCCCGCTGAATGCCACCACCCCCCAGGCGCCGTTGTTGGCGATGATATTTCCCTGCCCCGAGAGCCCGCCGACCACGATACTGGAAGCGTAGTTGCGTACTGCGACGCCCGAGCCGAAGGCGGGCGCAGTTGACGAATTCCCGAGTGGACTCGTCCCGTCGGCCTGAATGCCAACAAAGTTGCCCTGGACGGCAACCCCGCTGACACCGCCGTCTCCCCAGATCGAGATCCCATCACTCAGGTTTCCTGAGACGATGTTCCGGGCTCCTGCGACCGACCCTCCGATGACCGTGTTTGAGGAAGGGCCGATGATCAATATGGCGGCACCATACGCTCCGCCGAGGTTCGGGATCGCGGCATTCCCCGCTGCATTCGTGCCGATCAGGTTTCCCTGGACTGCCGTCCCGGTTCCCGTAATGGAGATTGCAGACCCGTTGTTCCCCGATATCAGGTTCCCTGCGCCCGAGGCAGGCGATCCGACGGAAGTATTCGTAGCTCCCGTGATCTGAATGCCCGCCCCGTTCGGGATTGCCGTCGTGCCGGTGATATCAGTGCCGATGGAGTTGGACTGTATCAAATTACCGGTCGGGGAGATGCCCTGGTTCACGATCTCAATTCCAGACCGGCTGTTCCCGGAAACGATATTGCCGGCGCCGGGCCCGCCGATCAGGTTGTTCTGCGTGGGCGCGCTCACGTAGTAGTAGATTCCGCCTTCCAGCAGAATCCCGTCGTTTGCATTCGGGATCGCGGCAGTACCGGCCGCGTTCGTGCCGATCAGGTTCCCCTGTATTGTGCTTGAGGACGTCGTGACTTCGATCCCGTTCGTCCCGTTTCCCGAGATGAGATTTCCATAACTGCCGGCACCCCCTATTTTGAACTGGCCCCCGCCGATGAACATGTTGATCCCGTCCAGGTGATTGCCGAGCGGAGCCGTGCCGGCGGCATTGGTCCCTATGTAATTCCCGTACACTTCGCTTCCGGCTGTCTGGTCAAACGTAATGCCGTTCCGTCCATTTCCCGAGATGACGTTCCGATCGGCCGGAGTATTCCCGCCGATGAGATTATTGTTCCCCACACCGGGGTATACCCCGTTCCCCGAGTAGACGCCGTCCACACCGTTGCCCAGAGCGGTGGTTCCCGTCGGGTCGGTACCAACGAAGTTGCCCTGTACGGTGTCGACGCTGTTATTCAGAAGAACGATCCCTGCATTCGTGAACCTGTTGACCACAAGTCCCCTGACTTTGCTGTTCCCCCCGTAGAGATGAAGCCCGTCGTAGACCGAACCCCCGCCGTTGAGCTCAACCAGGATGACCGCATTGTCTCCTACGGCAAGCATGTTCGGACTCGATCCCGGCTGCGTGTATCCATCGATCGTGACTATGTCGGTCACGTCGGGAAGCTGCGATGCAGGCGAAATCGTCTGGACCCCTGATCCGCTGATGGCAAACTGGATGACGTCGGGAACCGTGTGGCCCGTATGATTATTTGCATCGGTGATCGCCTGCCGGAGCGAACCAGGGCCCGAATCGTTGGTGTTGGTCACGGTGAAAACCGTCTGGCCGCCGGACACCGCCAGACCGATGACCGTCATGAACGTCAGAAGCAGAAAGAGTCTTTGCATGATTCATCCCCTGTGTGTGCAAACGGTGAGAGATACGCGGGCGCCCTCCCCCGCTATTTCTGATTCTGATCAACCATCGCTTTTTTCACGAGTGCAGTCATTCCGTCAAGCGTCATCGTTCCCCCCACGGTCAGGTTTCCGGTCGATTCGTCCTTTCTGACCGTGTACTTTCCCTGCTGTCCCGAACAGACCCTGTAGTTCCCGCGCGAGTCCTTTTCGGCAAACACGAGCACATTTTCCCCCTGCTGGAATGTCGCCGTGTGGCTGTACAATTCTCCCACGCCGTCGACTTCCCCGCCCGGTACGACGATCATGAGGGGCTGCCCCGGGGTTCCTCCTTTGACGTACTGGTCAACCGACACCGTGACGCTCGTGAGTATTCTCGAATGATCTGCATTCCAGTGCGCGACGAGCGAGTTGACTGTTCCGACGGCAACGATGTCCGCCTTCACGGCCAGCGCCGCGGGCGTCACCTCTACCGACTGGGCCCGGAGATCCGGAGCGGGAAGTGCCAGCACAGAAAAGAGTATCGCGGTCATCTGAAGTGTGCGTCGTGTCATTGGTATGTCCCCCGTGAAGGTTTATGAAACGTGAGTGGTATGCTCATGCGCCGGCGCAGTCAGCGGTCGGATGGAATGCGCCTGAATATCGAACAAGGGAATGTGCGTGTATCTGAGCGGGGAGGAACAAAAAAAAGAGCGACGTGGAATCGCTCTCGTGAACCCAAACGGGAAGTGTGTCCGTCGGAATGGTGCTCTTGCACACGTACGAAATACCGGGTGCGGGCTTATTCAGATCCAGAGCCAACGGTAAAGGCACGCTCGACGGAACTGGGATAGTAAAGAACAGTGGAGGAGAACCCTACCATCATAAGGAGACCGCGGAGGAATGTCAAGCTTTCATGTTGAAATGTGCCCGGGTCGGCATCCGCATTGATGAAGGACACAACACCGGGGTCCACCTGTGTGAGCGTTGCGGAACTGATACTATTGCGATCCTCCGCCGATTTGAGCGCTGGTGTTTCCTTTCTTCCCCGGCCGTCGTATCTTATAGATGAGTGTGAAATCACGTCGATTCGCCTGAAAGGCACACCAGAAAATCAGGGAGACTCGCTATGAACCTGCCTGGGTACGCATTCCTGGACGGAAAGATCATTCCCTACGCCGATGCAAAAGTGGGGGTCCTCACGCACGGGCTCAACTACGGGACAGCGGTATTCGGGGGGATCAGGGCATACTGGAATGACGATGAGGGAGAGCTGTTCGTCTTCAGGCCCGTGGATCACTACCGCCGCTTTCTCCAGTCCACATCACTGCTCCGGATGGAACTCCCGTACACCCCCGAGGGGCTCGCGCAGAGCACGGTTGAGCTTCTCCGCTCAGAGGGACACAGGACGGACTGCTACATCCGGCCGCTCGCATTTTATGGCGATGAAATCATCGGCGTCCGGCTTCACAACCTGACACCCAGGCTCGCCATCACATCCGTCCCGTTCGGGCTCTACGTGGAGAACGACGAAAACGCCCACTGCACGATCTCATCCTGGCGCCGCGTGGACGACAACATGATCCCGGCGCGCGGGAAGATTGCGGGGGCATATGTGAATTCCGCCCTGGCAAAATCCGATGCGCAGCTTGCGGGGTTCGACGAGGCCATCGTGCTGAGCGATGACGGGCATGTCTCGGAAGGATCGGCGGAGAACATCTTCATTGTCCGGAACGGTGCTGTGGTGACCCCTCCCGTGTCAGCCAACATCCTTGAGGGGATCACGCGGCGCATGGTGATCACGCTTCTCCGGGAGGAGATGGGACTTGAAGTGGTCGAGCGGCCTGTCGACAGGACGGAGCTGTTCCTTGCCGATGAGGTGTTTTTTACGGGAACCGGCGTGCAGGTCATCGCGGTGACGCGGATTGACTTCAGGCCTGTCGGGACGGGGAGGATGGGCAGTGTCGTGAAGCAGCTTCGTGAGCTGTACTTCAATATCGTGCGGGGCCGGGTTGTGCGCTACCGGCAGCACTGCGTCCCGGTGTATGCACAGGGGGGGGCGCTCAAGGCCGCCCCCCTGCCGTCGGTCGAAGGAAGGAAATAGGCGTTCTCCCCCGCCTCACTTCGGGGGCACAGGAAGGAGCCCGTACTGGCCGAGGAACTCATGAATCGCCTGGTACGCTCCCGCGTATTCCTCCCGTGAGAAACCGCCGTGCCTGCCGCCGGGGACTGTGAGCAGCTTGTTGGGAACCCCGGCGGCGGTGAGCGCCTTATGCAGGCGCACGGCCTGCGTGTAGGGGACAAGCTGATCGTTGTCGCCGTGTATCGTGATCACGGGCGGAAGCCCTGCGCGGACATACGTGAGCGGTGATATTCTCGTTGCGACGGTCTCCCTGTCCGGTAGACTTCCCAGCCAGTTCACTGCGTAGTTCTGCCTGTTCGGGCCGGCGAGCAGCTCCTTCACGTCCGTGATCCCGAACCAGTTCACGATCGCCGCCACCTTCATCGCGGGATGAAAATCGTCCCACTCCTTCGACGCATCAAAGCCCGCCGAACCGTCCAGCATCCCCGTCATGAGCGCGAGGTGCCCACCGGCGGATCCCCCCGTCACCACGAGCCTTGTCGTATCGAAGCCGTACTGTTTCGCGTTTTCGTACACCCAGCGGAGGGCCACCCGGCAATCCTCGACCGCCGCGGGGGGAGGAGCCACGCGCGCCATGCGGTATTCCACGTTCACGACGTGGAACCCCATCTCAAGCCAGGGAAGGAGATCGAACAGCGCCCCTTCCTTCGTCCCCCCCACCCATCCCCCGCCGTGGATGTGAATCACCGTCGGCGCAACAGTCCCCCTCGGCGTGCGGAGGTAGACGTCCAGCTTGCATTCATAGTTGCTGGCAACCGAGTAGGTGATGTTCGGTACCGCCACGTACGCCAGCTTGAGGTCAACGGGCCACGAGGCAACCGTTTGCGCATACAGCGCCGGAGAACAGACGAGCAACAGCGTCAGCAGCAAGCGTTTCATGGAGAGTGCTCCCTCTGTGATGTGTGGATGACTACGGGTGCGCCAGCAGCACCGACACCGAATCGATGATTCCGGCCGCCCGCTCCAGGACGCGCGCGGCCACAACGACCTGCTCCCCCGCCTCCTTCCACTGCCTCAGCTCGATGGCTTCCCTCACACCGGGGAGCGTTTTCACGCCGTAGCCGGTGTACTTCCCCGGCGCGTAGATTGCGTGGACATACCAGGGCCTTCCGGGAAGTCCCTCTTTCGTCGTGAGCGACCGCTCGAACTCGCTGAAGAGCCTGTCGAGCGCCCGGCACACTGCCGCTGCCGGGGTCCGGCCGGTCCTGCGGAGCGCGCCGGAGGCTTCGGTGAACTTCCCCGTGCTCCTCGAGAGCCGGTCCATCGCGTTCTCCAGGGGGGAGAAATCGAGATGCGGGACGGGATCTCTCACGGGGGGCGCGACATTCACCTGCGTCGGGTCGGCGGCAATGTCATACGTCTTCTCCCTGATCTCCCGGTTCGTCTCATCGGTTTCCGTGCGCATGTCATCCGCCAGTCTGACCACTTCGCGGAGGTAGCGCCCGACCGTCTCGGTGAAGTCCCCGAAATCGAACGGCAGATACGGCGCGTCCGCCAGTCGCAGCACCATGCGGCCGGTCGTGCGCGCCTGCGTGATGCCGTAGACGAACCCGGGATCGCCGAACCGTGTGTAGTGATCGAATGAATCGTACACGGAGTGATACGAGCCCCCGCCGCTCTCTCCCCCGTACCCGACGTTGAGCGCGGCGACGCCGATATGCTGCAGGAACGGCGTATAGTCGGAGCCCGAGCCGAGCGCCTCGATACGGAGATCCTCCCGTTCCCGCAGCTCCTTCCGGTCCTTGCCGGAAGCGCGCAGGAGTGAAACCGCCCGGAGACGGGCCCACACGCTCACGCGGGCTTCGGGATCCTCCACGTCGCGGGCGACGGAGTTGACAAACCTCTCGAGCGTGTGGGAGCCGCCGACCGAAAGGAACCCGCGGCCGTTGCCGTCGGAGTTGATGTAGACAGCCGCCTTCCGCTCGAGCTCCGACTGGTGCGTCTCGACCCACTCGGTGGACCCGAGGAGCCCCGGCTCTTCCCCGTCCCAGGCGCAGTACACGATCGTCCGGTCAGGGCGCCAGGACCCGCGGGCAAGAACGCCGATCGCGCGCGCCTCCTCCATCATCGCCACGAGTCCGCTCAGGGGATCGCCCGCGCCGCACACCCATGCGTCCTGGTGATTCCCCCGAACGATCCACTCGTCGGGACGCGTCGATCCCGGGAGCACGGCGATCACGTCCCTGCAGGGAGCCATGTCCCACGCGAATGCGACCTTCAGGTGCACCGCGGCGGGGCCGGGGCCGCAGTGGTACGTGATCGGGAGCGCGCCGCGCCAGGCAGGCGGCGCCACCGGTCCGCCGAGCGCCGCCAGCAGCGGCCGGGCATCGCCGTATGAGATCGGGAGGACGGGGATCGTCGTGATGACTTTTGCATCTTCTCTTCTCAGGCGCTTCGCGCCGGCCGTCGCACCCACAAACGGCGTCAGGGGATCGCCGGAATAGAGGGGCATATCCGCCACGGATCCGCGCTGGACGCCGAATCTGTTCCTGTAGGCGCCCTGAGGATAGACATCCCCCTCGGCGTACCCGTCGTCACGGGGATCCGAGTATATGATGCATCCCAGCGCGCCATGCTCGGCGGCGACTTTCGGCTTGATCCCGCGCCACGAGCCCCCGTAGCGGGCGATCACGATCTTTCCCTTCACGTCAATGCCCCGCCTGTCAAGCTCCTCGTAGTCCTTCGGGACGCCGTAGTTGACGTAGACCAGTGCGCCGGCGACGTCGCCGTCGCACGAGTAGCAGTTGTACGGCGGGAGCTCCTCCGCCGTCAGTCCGGACGTCGAATCCTCCGGCAGGGGCGGCTCGGTAAGACCCGCGCGGAACGTGTCGGGCGCGGTCATCTCAAGCAGCCGGGTTCTGGGGGTCGGGAAGAGGACGCTGAACTCCTCGACGCGCGTCTCATATCCCCAGGACCTGAAGAGTCCGGCAATCGTCTCGACGTTTTCCCTGTTGTGCTTCGAACCGACATGGTGGGGATGCGACGAAAGCTCCTTCATCCAGGACCGGAGATTGTCCCTCTGCAGGAGCCCGTCGAACTTCCTCTCCAGGAGCGTATCGGGAATTCCCTGAGCGTACAGCGCTGCCACGCCCCCCATCAACGCCACGATCAGGGGCACTGCCCAATGCCTGCGTGCGTCCATCGTTTCTCCCTCCATTTGCGCCCCAATATAAAGAATTCTGAGTTCAGCCGCTGAGATTGCTTCGTCGCTGGTTGCTTCGCAAAAAACGCTCGCAACGCTCCTCGCAATGACAGCGCTGGACCGCCTTGATTGTCGCGCGTGAATTGGGTAGGTTCACACTGACAATACGGCGCGCTCCATGGTCCGCACACTGCTCTGTTCCCTCGCCGCCGCGCTCGCAGCGCGGGCGGCGCTCGCGGGTACTCCGCCCGACTCTTCCCTCCTCACGCTGGACAGGATATTCGCCTCAGGGGAATTTTTCTCGCGCCCGCCCGGGCCGTTTGAATGGCTCGACGGAGGCAAGGCGTACACGGCGCTCGAGCGCCCCGGCAGCGGCCCGGGGAGGGAGATCGTCCGGTACGACGCATCCACAGGGGCGCGCACGGTGATCGTGCCGGTATCCCGGCTCACCCCCCCCGGCGCGGCGGCCCCGATCATGATCGAGCAGTATGCGTGGTCCGAAGACCAGAGCCACCTGCTCCTCTATACGAATTCGCAGCGCGTCTGGCGGCGGAACACGCGGGGAGACTACTGGGTCGCCGGGATGAACGACGGCACGCTGAAGAAACTCGGCGGCGCGGACGCTCCCCCCTCCTCCCTGATGTTCGCAAAATTCTCCCCGGACGGAAGGCGCGTCGCCTACGTGAGGGGAAACAACCTGTATGTGGAAGACATCGCCTCGGGCGGCATCGTGCAGCTGACGCACGACGGGTCGACGACGATCATCAACGGGACGTTCGACTGGGTGTACGAGGAAGAATTCGACCTGCGGGACGGCTTCCGCTGGAGTCCCGACGGCTCGCAGATCGCATACTGGCAGCTCGACGCCGCGCGCGTGAGGGATTTCCTCCTGATCGACGACACGGACTCGCTCTACTCCTTCGTCATCCCCGTCCAGTATCCAAAAGTCGGCACGGCGCTTTCGTCGTGCCGCGTGGGTGTGGTGAGCGCATCGGGAGGCACGACACTCTGGATCGCAACGCCCGGAGACCCGTCGGAGAACTACATCCCCCGCATGGACTGGGCGGGGAATTCCTCGGCCGTCGCATTCCAGCGGATGAACCGGCTCCAGGATACGAACCGCCTGATGCTCGCCGACGTGCGCACGGGCGAGTCAAAGACGCTTATCACGGAGACCGACAGCGCGTGGGTGGAGGTCGTCGACGATTGCCGGTGGCTCGAGGGCGGGGGGGAGTGCACGTGGATGAGCGAGCGGGACGGATGGAAGCACCTCTGGAAGCTCGACCGTGACGGCGGATCGGCCGCGCTGCTCACCCCGGGAGCGTACGACGTCGAACAGGTCGTGCGTGCAGACCCCGAAGGCCGGTGGGTCTACTTCATCGCATCCCCCGATACTCCCACGCAGCGCTATCTCTACCGCGCGTCCGCGAATGGCGCGCGGACAATCGAACGGATCACGCCTCCGGATGAGCCCGGGACGCACAGGTACGACGTCTCCCCCGACGGCCGGTGGGCGATACACACGTATTCCCGGTTCGGCGTCCCCCCCGTCGTGGATCTCGTCAGCCTCCCGGATCACAGGTCCGTGCGGGTGATCGCGCGCAACAGGGGGCTCGAGCAGAAGATCGCCGGGCTCCGGCGCGGAGTGTCTTCCTTCTTCCGCCTGGATATCGGCGGCGTGAAACTCGACGGGTGGAAGATGCTCCCCCCGGGCTTTGACCCGGCGAAGCGTTACCCGGTCCTCCAGTACATCTACGGCGAGCCTGCCGGGCAGACGGTTGTGGACCGCTGGGAGACTTCATCGTACCTCTGGCACCTGCTGCTGACGCAACAGGGGTATATCGTGATCAGCGTCGATAACAGGGGCACGGCCGCCCCGAGGGGGAGAGCGTGGCGGAAGTCGATTTACCGGCAGATCGGAATACTCGCCTCGGCGGACCAGGCCGCGGCGATCCGCCGGGTCCGGACCTGGCCGTACGTCGACAGCACGCGGATAGGGATATGGGGATGGAGCGGCGGCGGGTCGATGACGCTCAACATGCTCTTCCGCTATCCGGCGCTCTACCAGACGGGCATGTCCGTGGCACCGGTTCCCGACCAGAGGCTCTATGACGCGACATACCAGGAGCGTTACATGGGACTCCCCTCCGGCAACCCCGAGGGCTTCAGGCTCGGCTCACCGATCACGTTTGCCGACAGCCTGAGGGGGAACCTCCTCCTCGTCCACGGCACGGGGGACGACAATGTCCATTACCAGGGCTCGGAGCGTCTGATCAACGCGCTCGTCCGCGCAGGGAAGCAATTCACCATGATGGCCTATCCGAACAGGTCACACGGAATCTTCGAAGGACAGGGTACGACGCGGCACCTGTACGGACTCCTGACGTCCTATCTTCTCGATCACCTGCCGCCGGGAGGAAGGGCCCGGTGAGAGACGGGGGTTCCAGGTGAGCCGGCTTTTGTCTATATTGCGGCAATGACACACACCACATCCGACACAGGCGAGGAAAGCGCGCCCCGCCGCGTGTTCTGCACGGAATGCGGGGCCACGCTCGAGAACTTCTGCTTCACCGGCGGGGCGGACGACATTGACGCGATCCGGAAGACGCTTGCCCAGTGCAGGAAACAGGGAAGGTTCTCAGGGGAATTCTGCTCGAAGCTCTTTATCGCGCACCCGGACGCTGCCGACGCGCAGGAAACCGGGCACGAAGAGCCCGCACCATAGCTCTCTCCGACCCACCACACACACCCAGGAGGTCGACATGGTCCGCCTCAGCTCACTGATTGCCGCCGCATGTCTCTGCATCGCAGCGGCGGGCGCACAGGATGAACGTTCGCTGACCAGGGACGAGGTCTCGGTCATCAAGAAGAAACTCGTCGCCGTGTTCGAATCGTTCGGCGTGCCGGGCGGGTATTCCCTCGAGCACGAGAACTACAACCTCCCGGCCGAGGCTTACAAGAACTCCGGCAGCGGCCTCTACAACCTGATCGGCGCGTCGGCCGACAGGCGGTTCGGCACGCAGAAGGCGGCCGAAGCCGAGGGAAAGGAAATGCAGAAGGAGTACCAGAAAAAGATGGCCGACGCGCAGGCCAAGGGCGACTACCAGGAGATGGCACGGCTGGGGCAGGAGATGGCACAGAAAGCCGGCCAGATCCAGGCAAAGGCGTCCGCCGTTCAGAAGGAGCCGGTCGAGGTGACCGTCAACGTCAACAGCAACCCCGGGACAGTGATCGATCCCGACATGGTGGTCTTCGAACGGCCGGGCGCCATCGCGCTCAGGTCGAACGTCGAGAACGGCCAGGAGCGCGTCAGCGTGTACTGCGACCCCGTATCGCTGAAAGAGACGCGGCAACTCTCCCGGGTGGACCTGAAGCAACCCGAAGGAGGCGTCTCCCGCCGCACGGCGGTGCTCAGTATCACGATCGAAGTTTCGGGACCTGCCGCAGAGGTCGAGCCCTGGGTGAAGAAGGCCGACATGGGCAAGGTGCTCGCCCAGATCGACCCGTCGAAGTAACCGCCCCCCGGTGCGCCATGCCAGAGCTCAGGCAGAATATCATCACACGCGAGTGGGTCATCATCGCCAAGGAGCGCGCCAGGCGCCCCGACCAGTTTGTCGCGCCGAAGAAGGAGCATCCGCCGCTTCCCGCGCATGACGCGCAGTGCCCGTTCTGCCCCGGCAACGAGGCGATGAGCGCCGCAGAGACCTACCGCTCGGCCGACGGGGAAGGATGGAAGGTGCGCGTCGTCGGGAACAAATTCCCGGCCCTCGCGCAGGAAGGAGACCGGGTCAGACGCGTCGACGGCGTGTTCCGCTCGATGTCGGGAGTGGGATTCCACGAGGTGGTCATCGAGCACCGGCGCCACGATCTGTCGCCCGCCCTCTATTCGGTGGACGAGATGCGGGCCGTTCTCGCCGCCTACCGGCAGCGCTACATACAGATCCGGAAGGACCCCCGCGTGGAGGCGATCATCATCTTCAAGAACCACGGGGAGTCGGCCGGTACCTCGCTGCAGCACCCGCACTCGCAGATCGCCGCCACGCCCATCGTCCCGACGCAGATCCGTCACCGGATGGACGAGGCGATACGGTTCTTCGACGAAACCGGCGAGTGCGTCTTCTGCACCACGCTCCGGCGGGAGCTGGCGGACCGCCACAGAATCATCGCCTCGACGGACGCGTTTGTCGCGTTCATCCCCTATGCCGCCCTCTCGCCGTTCCACCTCTGGATCTTCCCCGTCCGCCACTGCTCGTCGTTTGACGAGATCGAGGACTACGAAATGACCGACCTGGCGGCGACGCTCCGCACCGTTCTCGGGAAGCTGTATCACGGACTGAATGACCCGGACTACAACTTCTCCATCCGCTCCATCCCCGCCCGCGAGGGACAGAGGGAGTTCTTCCACTGGTACCTCACGGTCATCCCCCGCATCGTCCGCACCGCCGGATTCGAAATCGGCAGCGGGATGTACATCAACACCGCCATCCCGGAGGAGAGCGCGGGGTTCCTCCGCGGGATCCGGATCGACTGACGCTTCCGGCCCAGGCCGGGTATGAACAACAGGGGCCGCCCTCGGGCGGCCCCTTCGCGTTTCAGCCCGCTTCCGGCGCCGTCAGCTTGCCATCATCGAGAGCGCGCTCAGCCCGAAGATCCCGAACACGATCGCGGTCAGGATCGCGGAGAGAATCGCGGAGATAATGATCAGCACGATGATCGCAACGACCATGTACACCACCACCTTGTCGGCGGGTGTCTTCATCGTGTGGGGGAAGCCCAGGTAGAGAAGGTAGAGGCCGTAGATCCCCGCGATGAGCGAGAGGAAGCCGAGGACGGGGATGATGTTGAATATCCCGGCGACCCAGGCCGGTGTGTACGAATACGCCACAAGCTGCATCGCCCGGCCGAAATTCTTCTGCGACCCGAAGTTGGGAGCGAGAAAATCGACGACGAACGCGGTCAGGTACACGCCCGCCACGGCGGCGATGAACCCGATGATCGCCATGGCGATGCCCATGGTGAACGACGTCACCACCCCCCTGCCCACAAGCCCGTAGCCGATGATTGACGCCACCGCGGGGATGAGCGCCAGGGGAATGACGTAGCCGGAGACAATCTGCGCCGCATTCGGCTCTTCTCCCGCAATCACCGGCCACTCGGTTTTCGGCGTCATGATGATGTTCTTCGCCCGGTCCACAATACTCATGGTACCTCCTGAGGAAAATGGAGAAATGAAGGGAACGAACGGGGTGAGGATCCGCGGGGAAGATAGAGGTTCCCCCGGTGCGAAGCAAGCACATTCCGCCTGTGGCACGATATTGCTGCGCCCCGGGACAGAGACGTGGCAGAAGATTGACAGGAGTCCGACTCTTCCGTGACAGGAGTGGCTTCCCGGGCCGTTATCTTGCCCCCGTCAGTGACAATGGTCATTCAGACGAAAGGGGACACCATGGACCTCCACTCCACATCCACTCCCACCGGACTGCGGGCCCGGCTTGAGGCCCTCCGGGGGAGCGGCGGCCGGCTCCGGGCGGCATCGTTCACGCCTCCGTCGATCGTGTCGGCTCTCCGCATGCTCCTCTATCTGTACCCCCCGGAGTACAGGCGTGACCGGGCGCTCCAGGAACGCGTTCTGCGGGCATTCGTGCTCACGGTCATCCCGGGGGCGGACCCCGCAGAGCCGGACCTGGTCAGGATGTATTATGACGAGCACTACCCCTTCTTTCCCTACACCGGCTACCTGGTTTATGCCCTCGAGCGGAGGGGGAAACGGCAGGGCGGATTTGTGCGGCTCACCCCCGCCGGGCGCACGCAGGCCGTGCTCGGGGCTCTGGCTTCCGATGACACCACATCGCGCCTGTTCAAGGGGGCCATACTGATGGCCCAGGTGTCATACTTCGCGGGCATCTACCACCCGGAGCGGGGATGCCCCCTGATCGAATTCCCCGGGAAAAACGGAGGGTTCACGCCGGAGGAGCTGTCGCTGCCCGGCGCGGGTGAGTACCTCGGCGCCGGTACGACGCCGGACGGCAACCCCCCGTAACCTGACAACGAAAGGAGACGCCATGAATACGCAATCCACCGAAGTGCTCGTGATCGGGAGCGGTTTCGGCGGGGCCGCCGTCGCTCTCCGCCTGGCCGATGCGGGCTTCCAGGTGACGGTCATCGAGAAGGGCCCCGGCATACGTGCGCCGGGGGATTTTGCCCAGACACAGGACCCGCAGTACCTGCTCCGCTACATCAGGAGCGCACAGGGAGACAACGTCAACTTCGTCTATGCCGAAGGGCTGGGAGGGGGGTCCGGTTTCTATGAGATGGTCTCGCTCCGCGCCCCTTCGATCGCCTTCGACCAGCGGACGCCCCAGGGCATCCGCCTCTGGCCGCAGGGTCTGGACCGGGAGACCATGGATCCGTACTATGCGCGGGCGGAAGCAATGATGCACGTCGAGCAGATCGCACCCGGTGAAGTCCCGAAATCGGGACTTGTGTTTTCGCTTCTGATGAGGGCGGCAGGCTGCTCCGTCGACAGGGTCCCCTACGCCGTCCGCGGATGCGTGGGTCACGCGTACTGCGTGGCAGGGTGCACCGCGGGAGCGAAGGTGACGGTGCACGACACGTACCTCGACCCGGCGCGCCGTGCGGGGGCGACCATTCTGACCGATACCGAGGCGCTCGCGATCACGCCGGAGCCCGCCGGGGAATGTCACGAGGCGCGGGACATGAGGGCTCTGCCGTTCCGGTACAGCGTCCGGTGCCTGAGCAGCGGGACGCCCGTCACGATCCGCGCGAAGCTGGTTGTATGCGCGGGGGGCACGGTGGGAACCGCGGGGCTGCTCCTGAAGTCCAGGAAGTGGCTTCCGGCGCTGAGCAGCCACGTCGGGAGGAATATCAGCGTGAACGGGACAGTCAAGGCGCTCGGGATACTCCCGGAAGACTACCCCGACGGGGATATGTTCACCGGGCGGTCACACCCGGGCGTGATCAGCTACCAGTACCTGGCGTCGCGGGGAATCACGATATCCACGGCGAAGCCGCTTCCCGTCGATGCCGTCTCGTACGCCAACATCGTTCCCGAGGATGAAACCCGCACGCCTGCGTGGTGGGGGGAGGCCCGCGTGGAGATGATGCGGATGTACCGGCGGCGCGCACTCCCGATCTACGCGCTCGGACTCACGGAGCCCGCCGCCTCGCTCGGCATCGGGCGCGACGGGCGGCCGGTGCCGTCCTTCCGGCTGGACGGGGAGTTTCGTGAATACTACAGGAGCACGCTGGACCTGCTCCACTCGATCTACCGCCGTGCCCGGGCCAGGGTCGTCAGGATCCGCATCCTCGACGGTGAAGGAGTGGAGTACCCCGACATACACGTGACGACCGCACATATGACGGGATCATGCCGCATGGCCGACAGCCCGAAGCACGGCGCAACCGATGCGACAGGAGAGCTGTTCGCCTATCCCGGACTCTACGTGGCGGACGGAGCGGCAATACCCTCCTCGCTCGCGGTGAACCCGTACCTGACGATCCTCGCCAACGCCGAGCGTGTAGCGGAATTCCTCGTCCGCTGGCACACGCGCAGGGAAGCGATCGGCGTGCGGGGCGCGCTCAGCGGGAGGGCGGAGACTTTTTCCAGTTCTCCGGCCTGAGCGAACGGACCGCCGCGCCGGCGCGCCACATTTCGGAGTTCCTCAGCGCCCCCAGCTCGACTTCCAGTTTCTCCCGGTAGTCGGGGGCGCTGCAGGTCTCCAGGACGCGCTGCGACTCGAGCCCTCCCTTCACGTCGCGGTAGAGGAGCTCGAAGAGGGGGCGCGCCGCCGTTTCAAACCGCACGGACCAGTCGAGGGCACCGCGCTGCGCCGTGGTGCTGCACGAGGCGAACATCCAGTCCATCCCGTTGGCGCCGATCAGGGGGTAGAGCGACTGCGTGGCTTCCTCGACGGTCTCGTTGAACGCCTCGCTCGGGGAATGCCCCATCGCACGCAGCGTATCGTACTGCGCTTTCATCAGCCCCGCGATCGCTCCCATCAGCACTCCCCTCTCACCCGTGAGATCGCTCAGAACCTCCTTCTCGAACGTCGTCGGGAAGAGATACCCGGACCCGATCGCGATGCCGTACGCAACAACGCGCTCGTGCGCCCTCCCCGTGGCGTCCTGGTAGACGGCAAAGCTGGAGTTGATCCCGCTCCCGGCGAGAAAGTTTGTCCGCACCGTCCGCCCGGCCCCCTTCGGGGCGACGAGGAAGACGTCCACGTCCGCCGGCGGAATGACCCCCGTCTGTTCGCGGAACACCACGGCAAAGCCGTGGGAGAAGGCGAGCGCCTGCCCCTTGTGCAGGTTGCGCGCGACCGACGGCCACTGTTCTTTCTGTCCGGCATCGGAGAGCAGGTACTGCACGATCGTGCCACGCCGCACCGCTTCCTCGACACTCGGAAAGAGCGTCTTCCCTTCCTCCCACCCGTCGGCAAGGGCGTCCTTCCATCCCTTCCCCCCTTTGCGCTGACCGATCACCACGCGCACGCCGTTGTCGCGGAGATTGAGCGATTGCCCGTGTCCCTGCGGGCCGTAGCCGATGATCGCGACCACCTCGTCGCGAAGCACCTCGCGCGCGCGGGCGAGCGTGAACTCCTCCCGGGTCACCACTTCCTCCCTGACGCCGCCGAAATCGATGACTGCCATGCTGCCGGTCTCCTTCTTTGATAGTTGTCGGAAATCCTGGTCTGTGACGGTGCTACAGTGCAATCGAGCGGACGACTGCCTCGGTCACTTCCGCGGTCCCCAGCGACCCGCCCAGGTCCGCCGTCCTGATCCCGCGGGCGATCGCACCGTCCACGGCGCGCTCCACCGCCGCTGCTTCCCTCTCCAGGGCGAGCGAATGCCTGAGCAGCAGCGCCGCGCTCAGCATCGCCCCCACGGGGTTTGCCATTCCCCTGCCGGCGATGTCGGGAGCCGACCCGTGAATCGGTTCGTAGACGCCGGGTCCCCCGTCGCCGATCGACGCCGAGGGGAGGAGTCCCATCGAACCGGCAAGCACCGATGCCTCGTCCGTCAGGATGTCGCCGAACATGTTTTCCGTCACGAGCACGTCGAACGACGCGGGCGCGGAGATGAGCCGCATGGATGCCGTATCGACGAGCATGTGCTCCAGCGCGACGTCCGGAAAACCCGATGCCACGTCCACGGCGACCTGGCGCCAGAGACGCGACGTCTCGAGGACGTTCGCCTTGTCCACGGACGTCACCTTCTTTTTCCGCCCCTGCGCCAGGCGGAAGGCGAGCGTCACCACCCGCCTGATTTCGTCATCCGTATACTCCATCGTATCCACCGCCCGGAGCCTGCCGTTTTTCTTCTCGCGCAGGCGGGGCGTCCCGAAATAGAGACCGCCGGTCAGCTCACGCACCACCATGATATCCACCCCCCGGACGCGTTCCGGTCTGAGCGGCGTCGCATCAGCGAGATCCGGGTGCGGCTTCACCGGCCTGAGGTTGGCGAAGAGGCAGAGCCCCTTCCTGAGCCCGAGGAGGCCCTGCTCGGGCCTGACGGCCGCCGCCGGATCGTCCCAGCGCGGCCCCCCCACGGCGCCCAGGAGCACCGCGTCGGAGGCGCGGCACGCCTCGAGCACATCGGGGGCCAGTGCGGTGCCGCAGGCGTCGATCGAACATCCCCCGATCAGCCTTTCCTCGAATGAGAGCTGGTGTCCGCCGAGGGCGGCGACCCGTTCGAGGACCGCACGCGCGGCGGCGGTCACTTCCGGGCCGATGCCGTCGCCCGGGAGAACGACGATCCTTCCTTTCATGCCGTCTTCTCCTCACCCGAGGTGAGTCCGTATTCGATGCTGTCGGCAAGCGCACGCCAGCTCGCCTCGATGATGTTCGCGCTCGCCCCCACCGTGCTCCACCTCCGCGTTCCGTTCTGCGTTTCGATGAGAACACGCGTGGTCGCGCCGGTCCCGTTCGTGCCGTCCAGAATGCGGACCTTGTAGTCCGCCAGGCGGAACGATCCGAGCCGGGGATACACGGGCGTGAGCGCCTTCCGCACCGCGGTGTCGAGGGCGTTGACGGGCCCGTTCCCTTCCGCGACGGTGTGTATGACATCCCCGCCCACGTTCAGCTTGACCGTCGCCTCCGCGAAAATCCCCCGCTTGTCCCTGTGCTCGACGTTGACCGTCAGGTCAATGAGCTCGAACGGAGGCACGTAGCCGTCCTGCTCCCGGCGCATCATGAGCGCAACGGAGGCCTCCGCCGCCTCGAACGAGAAACCCCGGGCCTCGAGCGACTTGATCTGCCCCAGGACGCTGGTCATCATGTCGGGATCGACCTCCCCGAGCCCGAACTCCTCCGATTTGCTCGCCAGGTTCGCCCGCCCGGAGAGCTCGGAGACCACCACGCGCATCTCGTTCCCCACGAGCGCCGGGTCGCAGTGCTGATACGAGTCCGGCGTCCGGCGGATCGCAGCGACGTGGATGCCTCCCTTGTGGGCGAACGCCGACTTGCCGACGTAGGGGAGGTGGTTGTCGGGGGAGAGATTTGCGATCTCGGCGACGTAGTGCGCGGTCTCGGTGAGGCGCGCGAGGCTGCCGGCGGGGATGCACTCCTTCTTCAGCTTGAGCGAGAGGTTGGCGATCACGGAGACCAGGTTGGCGTTCCCGCACCGCTCCCCGTAGCCGTTGATCGTCCCCTGCACCTGGACGGCACCTTCGCGCACGGCCGCCATGGCGTTGGCGACCGCGCATTCCGCGTCGTTGTGCGTGTGTATGCCGAGCGGTCCGACCGCGGCGCCGCGCACGTCCGCGACAATGGACGCGACCTCCCAGGGCATCGTCCCGCCGTTGGTGTCGCACAGGACGAGGATCTCGGCCCCTCCCTCTGCCGCGGCACGGAGCGTCGCCAGGGCATACTCCCTGTCGAGCTTGTACCCGTCGAAGAAGTGCTCCGCGTCGTAGAACACGCGCCGTCCCTTCCCCGCGAGGTAAGCCGTGCTCTCCCGGATTATGCGCAGGTTTTCCTCCGGGGTGGTCCTGAGGACCTCCCGGACGTGGAACGGTGACGTTTTTCCCACCAGGGCGCAGACGCTCGTGCCGGAGGCGACCAGGGCGGCGATGTTCTGGTCATCCTCCGCCTTCCCGCCGACGCGGCACGTGGACCCGAACGAGGTGATCACCGCATGCTTCAGGCGCAGTCCCGCGGCCCGGGCGAAGAACTCGGCGTCTTTCGGATTCGAACCGGGCCACCCCCCCTCGATGAACGCCACGCCCAGCTCGTCCAGCTTCCGTGCAATGGCCATCTTGTCGTCGCACGAGAGGGAGATCCCTTCACGCTGCGTGCCGTCGCGGAGCGTCGTGTCATAGATCTGTACGTCCATGGCTCATTCCCTCCCGGCGGTGATCTCGTAGGCTTCGATGGCGGGCGCGAACTTGAGGATGTACCCGAGCTCGTCAACGCCCTCGGTCAGGCACGTGCGGGCAAAGGCATCGATGGGAAAGCTGCACCGCCCCCCGCCGGGGAGCTCGACCGTCTGGGACGGCAGGTCTATCGTGAGCTCCGCGCCGGGATCCGCGGCCGCAAGCGCGACGACGCGCCGGTAGTCCTCCGCCGCAAGCCTCACGGGGAGGAGACCGTTCTTGAGCGCGTTGTTCGAGAAGATATCGGCAAACGACGTGCTGATCACCGCCCTGAAGCCGAATCCCGTCAGCGCCCAGGGAGCGTGCTCGCGGGAGGATCCGCAGCCGAAATTGTCGCCGGCAAGCAAAATCCCGGCCCCTTTCACCGCGGCATCGTTCAGGATGAAATCGGCCCGGGGCTTTCCGTCGGGACCGTAGCGCCAGTCCGCAAAGAGATTGTCGCCCAGGCCGAGCTTGTCCGTCACTTTCAGAAACCGCGCCGGGATGATCTGGTCGGTGTCGATGTTGTCGACCAGGAGCGGCACCACGCGCGATGTGCAGCGTGTGAAACCCTTCATGAGAGCCCTCCTTTCGCGCCGAGCTCGCGCGCGTCGGTGATCCTGCCCGTGACCGCGCTCGCCGCCGCGGTGAGGGGCGAGGCCAGGAACGTCCTCCCCCCTTTTCCCTGCCGCCCTTCGAAGTTCCTGTTGCTCGTGCTCACGGCGTACTGACCCGGCGCGAGCTGGTCGCCGTTCATGGCGATGCACATCGAGCACCCCGCGCCGCGCCACTCCGCGCCGGCGTTGAGGAACACACGGTCCAGTCCCTCGGCTTCCGCCTGGCGGGCCACCGCCCGCGATCCGGGGACGACCAGCACGCGGACGGTGGGCGCAACTCTCCGCCCCCGGAGAACGGACGCCGCCTGGCGGAGATCCGTTATTCTCCCGTTGGTGCAGCTCCCGATGAACACCACGTCCACCGGACGCCCCAGGAGCGGTCGCCCGGCCTCAAGCGCCATGTAGTCGAGCGCCTTCCTGAGCGCCGCGCGCTGCGTGGCGTCGGGGAGGCTCTCCGGGGAGGGAACGGGAGCCGCGATCGGCAGCCCCATCCCGGGGTTCGTGCCGAATGTGATCATGGGTGTGAGCGCGGAAAGGTCGATCGTGACGGCACGGTCGAACGCCGCCCCTGCATCGGAGGGAAGCGTCCGCCAGCGGGCCAGCGCCCTGTCCCACGCCTCCCCCTTCGGCGCGAACTCCCTTCCCGCGACGTACTCAAACGTCGTGTCGTCGGGCGCCATCATGCCGGCGCGCGCGCCCCCCTCGATCGACATGTTGCAGATGGTCATCCGCTCCTCCATGCCGAGCGAGCGGACACCCTCTCCCGTGTACTCGAACACGTGGCCGGTCCCTCCCCCCACGCCGATGCGCGCAAGGAGCGCCAGGACGATGTCTTTCGCCGTCACACCTTCCGGCCGGCGCCCGGTGAGCCGGACCTCGAACACACCCGGCCGCCGCTGCAGGAGGCACTGTGACGCCAGAACGTGCTCCACCTCGCTCGTGCCTATGCCGAAGGCGAGCGCGCCGAATGCCCCGTGCGTGGATGTGTGGCTGTCGCCGCAGACCACGGTCATGCCGGGCTGCGTGAACCCCAGCTCGGGTCCGATCACGTGGACGATGCCGCGCGCGGGACTCTCCGGTCCGTAGAACCTGATCCCTTCCCTCTTCGCATTCTCCTCCATCCGGGCGATCTGCGCCGCGGCCAGCTCGTCGGCTGCCGCGACCCCGCCCGGGAGCGTCGGGATGCTGTGGTCGACGGTCGCGACCGTCCGTTCCGGCCTCCGCACGCGCATCCCGCGCGCGCGCAGCCCGGCAAACGCCTGCGGCGAGGTCACCTCGTGCACCAGGTGGAGGTCAATGTACAGGAGCGCCGGCGCGTCCGGCTCCTGCGCCACCACGTGCGCATCCCACACCTTCGCGAACAGCGTCCGCGGCGCCCCGGCCGCGGACGGCGCTGCCTCTGTACTCTGCGTCATACGACCCCCGCCGCATAGGCAATGGAATCCTTTGTCCGTCCCTCGCGCCGCGAGCGGACGGTGAGCGCCCTGTTCATCGCCTCGATGTACGCACGGGCGCTCCCCGTGATCACGTCGGTGCTCACGGCCCTCCCGTTGTACGACACCCCGTCGAACTCGACACGGACGAACACTTCTCCCACCGTGTCGTGTCCCGAGCTGACCGATTTCAGGGAATACTCCGTCAGCCGCCCGACGACGCCGGTCAGCCGCTCGATCGCCCTGTACATCGCGTCCACGGGTCCGTCGCCGGTGGCGGAGTCGACCAGCGTCTCCTCCCCCCTGCGCAGCTCGACGGTGGCCGTCGGACGCACGCTCGTCCCCGTGCTCACGTGGAGACCGACCAGGTGGTAGTCGCGCTCCGAGTTCCTCGTCCCCTCATCCAGCAGCGCGATGAGCTCCTCGTCAAAGACCTCCTTTTTCCGGTCGGCGATTGCGCAGAACTCCGTGTACGCCCTCTCCAGCTCCTCCGCCGACAGATCGTACCCGAGCTCCGCGTAGCGCTTCTTGAGGGCGTGGCGGCCGGAGTGCTTCCCGAGCACCAGCGTGCTGTGCCGGATGCCGACCGACTGCGGCGTCATGATCTCGTAGGTGATGGCGCTCTTGAGCATCCCGTCCTGGTGAATGCCCGCCTCGTGCGCGAACGCGTTGGCCCCGACGATGGCCTTGTTGCGCTGCACGAGCATGCCGGTGAGGCTGGACAGGAGCCGGCTCGAGCGGTAGATCTCCGTCGTCTCCACGCCGCTGGATGCCCCCATCCGCTCCGCGCGGACCTTCAGGGCGAGGACGATCTCTTCGAGGGCGGCGTTGCCGGCGCGCTCGCCGATGCCGTTGACGGTGCACTCGATCTGGCGCGCGCCGTTCTCGATCGCGGCCAGCGAGTTGGCGACCGCCAGCCCGAGGTCGTTGTGACAGTGGGCGCTCAGCACGACCGGCGTGTTCTTCCCCAGACGGTCCCGGATGGCCCGGAACATGGCGCCGTATTCGGCCGGGACCGCGTACCCGACGGTGTCGGGAAGGTTGAGCACCGTGGCCCCCGCGGCAGCCACCGCCTGCGCGATCTCCCCGAGGTAGCCGATGTCCGTCCGCGATGCGTCCTCGCAGGAGAACTCAACGTCCTCCGTCAGCGATTTCGCGTACTGCACGGCCTGCACCGAGTCGCGGAGGACCTGCTCGCGCGTCTTCTTCAGCTTGTGCGCCAGGTGGATGTCGGACGTGGCGATGAACGTGTGGATGCGCGGCCTGCGCGCCCCCCGGATCGCCTCCCACGTCTTGTCGATGTCGCCGATGATCGCGCGGGACAGCCCCGCCACCGCGCACCGGTTGAGCTCGCCCGCAATGGCGCGCACCGCCTCGAGGTCGCCGGCGGAGGAGGCGGGAAAGCCGGCCTCGATGACGTCGACGTTCAGCCGCTCCAGCTGCCGTGCCATCCGGAGCTTTTCCTCCACGTTCATGCTGCACCCCGGCGATTGCTCGCCGTCGCGGAGTGTCGTGTCGAAGATGTATACGCGGTCGTGCATCGGGCGTCTCCTTAGAGTGTTTTCCCCTCGAGGCTGACGAGCTTTTTCACCCATCCCATCAGATCCTCGAACTGGGGAGGGGTCAGCGACTGCGCGCCGTCGGAGAATGCCTCCTCCGGCTTCGGGTGGACCTCGATGATGAGGCCGTCCGCTCCCACCGCCACGGCGGCCTTGGCCATCGGGGTGACCATGCTCCGCACGCCGGTGCCGTGGCTGGGGTCGACAATGATGGGGAGGTGGCTCAGCTCCCTCACGGCGGGGACCGCGGAGAGGTCGCACGTGTTGCGCGTGGCGTCCTCGAATGTCCTGATCCCCCGCTCGCAGAGGATGACGTCGTAATTCCCCTGCGACATGATGTATTCCGCCGAGAGGAGCAGGTCCTTCACCGTGTTGGCCATCCCCCGTTTCAGCAGGACGGGACGGCGGACCTTGCCGACCTCCTTCAGCAGTGCGAAGTTCTGCATGTTCCGGGCGCCGATCTGGAGGATGTCGGCGTATTCCGCCACGAGCGGGACGTCGGTCGGCGTGATGACCTCGGTGATCACGCTGAGCCCGGTGGCCTCCCGTGCCTCCGCCAGCAGCCGCAGCCCCTCCTCTTCGAGTCCCTGGAAGCTGTAGGGGGAGCTGCGCGGTTTGAACGCGCCTCCCCGCAGCACCTTTGCGCCCGCATCCCTGACGCTCGATGCAACCGACAGGATCTGCTCGCGGCTCTCCACGGAGCAGGGACCCGCCATCACCACGAAATGGTTGTTCCCGATCGTCACACCGCCGGGGTCCGTTCCCAGGCGGATCGTGGTCCGCTCCCTCTTCCAGTCAGTGCTGGCGAGCTTGAAGGGCTTCAGGATCGGGACGACGCTCTCCACACCGGCCAGCACCTCCAGCGCCTGCAGGCGGGCCTTCCCCCGCTCGTCACCCACGCAGGCGATCACCGTCCGCTGCTCCCCGTAGATCGGGTGCACCCCGTAGCCCAGGTTCCGCACCTCCGCGAACACGTGCTCGACCTCCGCCGGCGAGGCCCCGGGGCGCATGACGATGATCATACTTCCCCCTGGAATTCGCGCTTGAGCGCGACGCGCCCCGTGCGGGCCATCTCCTTGATTGCGAAGGGCTTCAGCATCTTGATGATCGCGTCCACCTTCTGCTGGCTCCCGGTGGCCTCGAGCGTGAGCGTGCGCGGGCTGATGTCGACCACCTTCGCCCGGAAGATTTCCGCGATCTGCATGATCTCGGGCCGTGTCTCGGTGGTGGAGTGGACCTTCACCAGCACCAGCTCCCGGTCCACGAAGCTCTCGAACGTCAGGTCGATCACCTTGACGATGTCGATCAGCTTGTTGAGCTGCTTGGTGATCTGCTCGATGATCTGGTCGTCGCCGCGCGCCACGATGGTCATGCGCGAGACCGTCTCGTCCTCCGTCGGTCCGACGGTGAGGCTGTCGATATTGTACCCCTTCGCGGCGAACATCCCGGCGATCCGGTTGAAAGCGCCGAACTTGTTCTGCACGAGGATCGAGATCGTGTGGCGCTTGACCTTCTCGTCAAGCACCACGTCGGCGTGGGGACTAAGCATTGCCTGGGACTGCGGCATGTGTGCTGACCTTTCTGGCTTTTCCTTTGTGGACCGTTTCGATGCTGCCGTTCGCCTGCTCCGTCTCCGACGCGGGATCCGGCGTGTCGATCATCTCGTTGACCGTCTGGCCCGCCGGGATCATGGGGTAGACGTTGTCCTCCGCCGCCACGACGAACTCGACGAAGCAGGGCCCCCCCGTGTGCGCCATCGCGGAGCGGATGGCGCTCTCCACGTCCCCGGTGCGCGTGACGCGCGTGCCCGGGCACCCGTACGCCTCGGCCAGCCTGACAAAGTCCGGGTTGGCCAGGGCCACCTGGGAGTACCGGCGCCGCCAGAACAGCTCCTGCCACTGTCGCACCATCCCGAGGAAGCCGTTGTTGATCACGAAGATCTTCACCGGGAGCTTGTGCTGGACGATCGTGGCCATCTCCTGGCTGTTCATCTGGAACCCCCCGTCGCCGCTGATGGACACGACCGGCAGGTCGCGGCGCCCGAACACCGCTCCCATGGCCGCCGGGAGCGAGAATCCCATGGTCCCGAGCCCCCCGGAGGTGATGTGCGTCCGCGGGTGCGTGAAGTTGAAGAACTGCGCGGCCCACATCTGGTGCTGCCCCACGTCCGTCACGACGATGGCGTCCCCGCCGGTGATCTCGCCCAGCTTCTGCATGACGTACTGTGCGCGGATCTCGTCACCGTTCCTGTAGCGCAGGGGGTGCTCCTCTTTCCAGGCGTCGATCGTCCTGAGCCAGTCCGCGGTATCGATCGGGCTGACAAGCTCCGCCAGCGCGGTCAGGACGCGCTTCACGTCGCCGACGATCGGCACGTCCACCTTGACGTTCTTGCTGATCGCCGCGGGATCGACGTCGATATGGATCTTTTTCGCCTCGGCGGCGAATGCGTCGACATTCCCCGTCACGCGGTCGTCGAACCTGGCCCCGACCGCGATCAGGACGTCGCAGAAATTGACCGCCATGTTCGAGTACCATGTGCCGTGCATGCCCAGCATCCCCATCGCCAGCGGGTCGTTCTCCGGGAACGCGCCGAGGCCGTGGAGCGTGGTGGTGACCGGGCAGCGGAGCTTGCGGGCCAGCGCCGTCAGCTCCTCCGCGCCGTTGGAGAGAATCGTGCCGCCGCCCACATAGAGGACCGGGCGCCGCGCCGAGTTGATGAGCTCGGCGGCCTTCCGGATCTGGCGGCTGTTCCCCTCGAGGACGGGAGCGTAGCTGCGGAGCGCCACGCTCTCCGGGTAGTCGAAGTGGGTCTTCTGCGCCATGACGTCTTTCGGGAGGTCCACCAGCACGGGTCCCGGACGGCCGCTGGTGGCGATGTAAAACGCCTCCTTGATCGTCCGCGCCAGCTCCCGCACGTCGCGCACGAGGTAATTGTGCTTGGTGATCGGCCGCGTGATCCCGACGATGTCGGCTTCCTGGAACGCGTCGTTGCCGATCAGGCGGAGCGGCACCTGTCCCGTGAACACCACCAGCGGGATGGAGTCCATGAACGCGTCCGCGATGCCCGTCACCGTGTTGGTCGCCCCGGGTCCCGATGTCGCCAGCACCACACCCGGCTTGCCGGTCGCCTTCGCGTAGCCCTCCGCGGCGTGTGTCGCGCCCTGTTCGTGCCGCGTGAGGACGTGCGTGATGTCGGAGATATCGCGGAGCGCGTCATACACGCCGATCGTCGCGCCGCCGGGATAGCCGAACAGCACCTCCACTTTTTCCGCGACAAGGCTCCGGACAAAGATCTCCGCACCTGTCATCAGGCGACCCGTCCCGCCGTGCGACCCTTCTTCCGCATGCGCATGTCGTGCCATCGTGATCCCTCCGCTGGTGAATGGTTTGAGTCTAGTCCGTCACCGCGCCCGTGCTGCTCGACGAAACCTGGCGCGCGTATTTCGCAAGAACGCCGCTCGTGTACCTGGGGGGAGGCTGCACCCATGCGCTCCTCCTGCGGGCGAGCTCCGCGGCGGGGACGTCGAGATGCAGCATCCGCTGCCGCGCATCGATCGTGATCGTGTCGTTTTCCCTGACCAGCGCGATCGTCCCCCCCACGTAGGCCTCGGGGGCGACGTGGCCCACCACGAGTCCGTACGTCCCGCCGGAAAACCGCCCGTCGGTTATCAGACCGACGGCGTCGCCGAGGCCCGCCCCGATGATCGCCGATGTGGGGGCGAGCATCTCCCGCATCCCGGGCCCGCCCCGCGGACCCTCGTACCGGATGACGATCACGTCCCCTTTCCTGATCGTGCCGGCAAGGATCGCCTTGAGGCACGCCTCTTCTGAGTCGAACACGCGGGCGGGGCCCGTGATGGACGGCTGCTTGACGCCGGTGATCTTCGCGACCGCCCCCTCTTCTGCGAGATTTCCCTTGAGTATCGCCAGGTGTCCTTCGCGGTAGAGGGGATCGCTCCAGGGGCGTATCACCTCCTGTCCCGCCGGGGGATCGGGGGATACGTCCCTGAGGAGCTCTGCAACGGTCGCGCCCGTGATCGTCATCGCGTCGCCGTGGATGAGTCCGTGTTCGAGGAGCATCTTCATGACGCGGGGAATTCCCCCCGCGCGGTGGAGGTCGATCGCCACGAACCTGCCCGAGGGCTTCAGGTCGCACAGGACCGGGACGCGGGCCCTGATCCGCTCGAAATCGTCGATTGCCAGGGGGACCTTCGCCGCATGGGCGATTGCCAGGAGATGGAGAACCGCGTTGGTGGAACCGCCGATCGCCATGACGACGGCGATCGCGTTTTCGAAGGCTTTGCGTGTGAGGAGCGCGGAGGGGAGGATTCTCTTCCGTATTGCGCGGGCGAGGACTTCTGCGGATTGGGCCGAACTATCGGATTTTTCCGCGTCCTCGGCAGCCATCGTCGAGGAGTACATGAGACTGAGACCCATCGCTTCGATCGCCGAGGACATCGTGTTGGCGGTGTACATGCCGCCGCAGGAGCCGGCGCCGGGACAGGCGCTCTTTTCGACGTCGAGCAACTGCTGGTCCGATATCTTCCCGGCGCTGTACTCTCCCACCGCCTCGAATACGCTCACGATCGTCAGGTCTTTGCCGCCGAGGCGACCGGGTTTGATCGTCCCCCCGTAGACAAATATCGCGGGGATGTTCATGCGTGCGATCGCGATCATCGCGCCGGGCATGTTCTTGTCGCAGCCCCCGACCACGAGAACGCCGTCCATACTCTGCGCGTTGCACGCCGTCTCGATCGAATCAGCGATGACCTCGCGGGAAACGAGCGAGTACTTCATCCCCTCCGTCCCCATCGAGATGCCGTCGCTGACGGTAATAATCCCGAAGATCTGCGGCATCGTCCCGGCCGCGCGGAGCGATGCGACCGCCCGGTCGGCGAGCTCCGCCAGCCCGATATTGCACGGCGTGATCGTGCTGTAGGCGCTTGCGACCCCCACGATCGGCTTGGCAAAGTCGGCGTCGCCGAATCCCACGGCGCGCAGCATCGCCCGGTTGGGTGTGCGCTCCGCGCCGGCGGTAATCGTTGCGCTTCTCAGTGTGTGCGAATCAGTGTCGGCCATAAAGGTTCATTCCCGGTGTACAGACAAATCGCTGCACCCGTCCGCCGGAGGTGAACCTAGCCTTGTGTCTGGTGTTGCAGGTGTGTGTGCTGGCTGGCCTCCGGCGTTCGGGTTAGCTGTGAATAAACAGCCCCAGAACGGTCAGGAGGCTAATAAGCAGCAGGAGGTTAATCAGGAGGGAAACGGGCAGACCGGCGCTGTGGACTCCGGGGAGGAGCCCTGATGCCGCGACGGTATGTGAGCCAGTTTCCATGATGCCTGTCACATTAAAATAAAATTTCTTTCTTCTGTGTCAAGTGAAATCTTCAGGGGAAAACAAAATCCGGCAAAACAGACCGTTCCGCCGGATTTTTCCCTACCAGATCCTGACCCTCAGACTGTCGGGGCGCACCATCGGGTCTCCGGGCTTCAGTCCGAACGCCCGGTAAAACTCGGGCACGTTTGCCAAGGGTCCGTTCACACGAAGGAACTGAGGCGAATGCACGTCGGTCATCACCTGCCGGGCGAGCGACTCGTCCCGGATGCGGCCGAGCCATGAGTAGGCGTAGGCCAGGAAGAACCGCTGATCGGGCGTGAGCCCGTCGATCAGCGTGTCCACGCTCCCCTCGTGCGTCTTCTTGAATGCGTCGTAGCCGATGACGACGCCCCCCAGGTCGGCGATGTTCTCCCCCAGGCAGGCCTTCCCGTTGACATGCAGGCTGTCAAGCACGACGTAGGAGTTGAACTGGTCGATCATCCGCTTCGCCTTCGCGTTGAACCGCTTCTCGTCCTCCGGTGTCCACCAGTTCCGCAGGTTCCCCGCGGCGTCGAACTGCCGTCCCTCGTCGTCGAACCCGTGCGTGACCTCATGCCCGATTGTCGATGCCCCGGCGTACCCGTAAATGATCGCGTCGTCCACAAGCGAGTCGGGCACGCCGGGAATCAGGAGTCCGGCGGCCGGGAGGACGATCTCGTTGTTGGACGGATTGTAGTAGGCATTGTATGTCTGGGGCGTCATTTCCCATTCCGTCCTGTCGACGGGCTTCCCCAGCTTTGCGGCGTAGTAATTGTATTCCCACACGTCCGCACGGATCTGGTTCGCGCAGTACGAACTCCTGTCGATCGTGAGCGCCGAGTAGTCCTTCCACCTGTCGGGGTAGCACACCTTCCGCGTCACGGCGGCGAGCTTCGCGAGCGCCCTCTGCCGCGTGGCGTCCGACATCCAGTCGAGCGAGCGGATCCGGCGGGCGTAGGCGGCGAACATGTCGTCCACCAGTTTCGTGTAGCGAACCTTCATGGACGGGGGAATGTACCGCGCGACAAAGAGCTGGCCCAGGAGATCGCCCATGGACCGCTCCTCGCCGTCCAGCGCGCGTTTCCAGCGGGGCCGCTGCTCACGGACGCCCGAGAGCACCGTCTGGTAGAAATGGAAGTGCTCCCGTTCCACTGCCGCCCCGAGCGTCGAGGCGAAATGATTGACGAGGTGCCAGCGCAGGTATTCCCTCCAGGCGCGGGGGGAGCGGGCGCCGAGCAGCCGCTCGACCTCCCGGTAGAACTCGGGCTGACCGACGACGACAGAGTCGATCCCCCTGATCGCCATCGCCGGGAGAAGGGCCGCCCACCCGAGCGAGGGTGCGAGCGCCGCAAGCGATGTGAGCGAGAGCTTGTGATAATTCCGGTAGGGGTCGCGCAGGTCCTCCAGCTTCCTCGACGCCTTCGCGAGGTCCGTCTCGACCGCCATGATCTCCCCCGCGTGCACGGCCGCGGAGTCAGGGGGCTCACCAAGCAGTCCGAGCATGGCACCCACGTGCGCCACGTACTCGCGCCTGATACCGGCAGTTCGCGCATCCGTGTTCACATAGTAATCCCTGTTCGGGAGCCCGAGTCCCCCCTGCCAGAGGTGGAACGAGTAGCCGGCGCTGTTTTTCTCATCCTGGCCGACAAAGGGGGAGAACAGAGGGGCCACGCCGTACGTCTGGAGCACGGCGAGCTCCCTGAGGAAGGAAGCACGGTCGCTGATGGAATCGATCCTGGCCAGGTCATCACGGAGGGGGGCGATCCCCACGCGCTCGATCGTCACGGTGTCCATGGCCGCAGCGTAGTAGTCGCCGATCTTCTGCGCGGGACTGCCCGCCGCCGCCTGCGCGGCACCGGCTTCCTCGCAGATGGACCGGAGCCGGCTGTACGTCTCGTCCTGCACGAGGTTCCCGACCCCCCATCCCCGCTCGCTCGCGGGGATCGGGTTTGCGGCGAGCCAGCGGCCGTTGGCATAGCGGAAGAAATCGACGCCCGGCGACACCGATGTGTCGATGTCATCGGCGAGGAAACGCTCGGGGGAAGCGCCCTTCGGCGAAGGGCGTCCGCAGCCGGCAGCCAGCGCCGCAACGGCCAGGAGAATGCAGGGGAGGGGTTTCATGTGTGTGCGCGGTCCTGTTGTACAGGAGAACATTTACGATTGCTTCGTCGCTGAAAAGCGCTCCTCGCAATGACCCTTCGGGTCACTTCAACAGCATCATCCGTCGGCTCGAGGCGAACGTCCCGGCGCTCATGCGGAGGATGTACATACCGCTGGCGAGCGATGAGCCGTCGAAACGGACCGTATAGGAGCCGGGATCCTTCCGCTCGTCGACGAGTGTCGCAACGGCGCGGCCCAGGACGTCATAGACTGTGATCGTCACACGCGACGGGGCCGCGACGCCGTACGAGACCGTCGTTGAGGGGTTGAAGGGATTGGGGTAGTTCTGATCCAGACGGAACGCGGCGGGGACAGACGTCTCACGCGGCGAAACGCCTGTGAGTGTCATCTGCGAAAGGGGGCGGCGCCACACCCCCTGCCCGCTTGTGCCGGCGAACGCATACGTGCCGCTGATTGCGATCGACAGGACATCCGTGCTGGGGAGCCCCGTCCCCGTCCAGGATCTCCCCCCGTCGTTGGAGAGCATCACACCCGATCCGAGTGTCCCGGCGAATACCGTCGTCCCCGACGTCGCGAGCGACGTGACGCACGTGTCGGACATTCCCGCCGGCGCCCACGTCCTGCCGCTGTCGGCGGACACATAGATTCCCCCCAGGGGGGTCCCCGTCAGCAGTCGCGTGCCGGAGACGGCGATGGCATTGATGTCTCCTCCGTAGACGGGGATTGCCGCCGATGCGGCAGACCACGTGGCGCCGTTGTCGAACGACCGGAATATCCCTCCCCCGTACGTGCCGGCGAAGAGGATTGATCCCATCGCCCCGAGGGCGTTGACAGAGGGGACCGTGAGGCCCGTCCCGGAAGCGAACCAGGTGGTCCCTCCGTCGGTGGAGCGGAACAGTCCCGCGTCCGTGCCGGCGAGCATCGCGTTGCCGGCCGGGAGGAGCGCGTTGACGCTCACGGACGGAAGCGCACCGCCGGTCCAGCCGGCACCCCCGTTCGTGGAGATGAACACGCCGCCGCCGTATGCCCCGGCGAAGAGCGTCGATCCGGACACAGTCAGCGCATCGATCACGGGCGAGGTCAGGCCGGCGTTTGCGGGCACCCAGGTGTTCCCCTCATCGCTGGTGGCGGCGATCCCCGTGCCGCTTGTCCCGGCGAAGAGTGTTCCACCCGCCGTGATGATTGAATTGACGTACGTGTTTGAGAACCCCGCATTCAGCATCGACCAGACCGTCCCGCCGTTGGTCGAGACGAACACACCCCCGGTTTCCGTCCCCGCGTACAACAGCGGCATGCTCCCGGCAAGCGAGAGCACTTTCGTATCCAGGAGCGCCCCGTTTGCCGCGGACCATGTGACGCCCTTGTCCACGGAAACAAACACGCCCGCGCTGTCGTTTCCGGCGATCAGAGCGGCCCCGGACACCATGAGCGTACGGTTGTGCCAGACCGGAAGCGAAGATCCGACGAGCGTCCAGGCCGTGCCCCTGTTTGTGGAGGTGAAGACACCCTGGCTTTCTGTCGCCGCAAAGACTGTCGTATCGATCACCGCAAGGGCGTTGATATTGAGTGAGGTCAGACCCGTGTTGACCGCAGCCCAGCTCGTCCCACTGTCTGTCGAAAGGAACACGCCCCCCGCGTATGTCCCGGCGTACATCACGCCGCCGGCGGAGACAATCGCGTACACGTCACGCGCGGTCAGCCCGGAATCGGCCGGGTTCCATGTGGTGCCGTTGTCCGTCGAGAGGTAGATGCCTCCCCCGTGCGAGCCCGCAAAGAGCCCGGCGGACCCCTGGAGGAACACACCCACGGACTTCGGCCCCATGAGCGAGTCCGACTCCGACCAGGTCAGGCCCCCGTCTGTAGACCGGAACACCCCCTGGTCCGTCCCCGCAAACACGCGTCCTCCCACGGCAAGGGTTCCGTACATGTACCTCCCCGCCATGGGACCGCTCACGGGACGCCAGAAAGCTCCTCCGTTTGTAGAGACATACGGACCGTCATGTGTCCCCGCCACGAGCGTGGTGCCGCCCGCATACATCGCGTACACGCGCGCACCCCCGGGTCCCCCTGTCTGTACCCATTGTGCACGGAGCGTCGCGCTGCCCGGGGCGATGAGCAGGAGCGCGGCCAGGGGAATCAATCGATTCAGCATCGTCGAGTTCAGTGTGTGGTTGGTGGAGAGTATAAGGTACGAAAGATGGAGGCGAGACTCAACACGAGCGCCTCCTGTCAGTCAACAGGCTGCCCCGTCGCCCGGAGTATGAAATCCACGATCGGTGCGGGATTGGGAAGGCTGTGAGGATGGTGACCGATTCCCGGTTTGGTGATCACCGTGATCCGCCCGCCGCAGCGGAGGATGTTCCGCTCGAAGGGTTCCGTGTTCTCTTCGAAGGGAACGACGACGTCTGCGAGGCCGCAGACGTGGAGCATCGGATACCCTCCCCGTGCGATCGCCTCGGCCATGTCGAGCGGATTTCCCCTGAACGCGAGCCCTTCGGCCTCGGAGGCGAGCCTGAAGTCGCGCTTGAATCTGTCCCATTCTTCGGTGTTTCCTCCCCCCTTCCCTTTTCCGCCCGGCCAGCTTTTGAAATCAAGCACAGGCGCGTCGGCGTAGACGCAGGCAACAGCCTCCGGGGCATGCACCGCCCACCTGTAGACATAGACGCCGCCCCGGCTGAAGCCTTCCAGCGCCGCCCTGGGCGAAAGGCCCGCCCGGGTGAGCATCACGTAGAAACTGTCCCAGGCCGCCAGTGCCTCATCATTGCCGAAAAGCTCCGCCACATCACAGTAGACCACGTGGAAGCCCCGCTCGAGAAGCGCCACCTCTGTCTGGGGTTCGTGCCCCCAGAACCTCGCCCGCCATATCCAGGGGGAGCCTGCGGCCGTTCTCTTCGGCCGCACGATCCGCGCCTCCCTGCCGGCAAACGTGAACGTCGTGCATTCATACCCGAAGTAGTTGCTCAGCCCCCCCCTGATTCCCGCCCGGGCGATGATATCCGCACCGGGCATTGCCTGCAGCCGCAGGAGACCGGCGAGGCGGCCGGCAACGATCTTCCCCGCCGCGGAGGAAGCGATGCCCGCGCCGTCGAAAAGATCCCTGTGATCGAGGAACATCGAGTACGTGTCGACGACTTCGCACCCCGTCGCCCAGGCAACGGCCCGGATGAGCGGGAGCACCCGGTCACGCAAGACGGTCCCTGTCGTTTCCGCAACACCGGGAAGCGGAGGGGGAAGAAGAAGGATGACGCGCGGAGACGAACCGAGGCGGTGACATGCAGCGACAAACGATGTGAGTGACTCGCGGGCGCGGAGGGAATCTCCGGGCGTGATGGAATCTCCCGCGAGCGGCTCGATGATGACCGCATCCGGAGAGAACTTCTCCAGCTCCCGGAACGAGGCCGGAGGGGGACCTCCCGCCACCGCCCGGGACGCGAACAGACGGATCTCGGAACCGAGTGCCTGAGCGAGCAACGAGGGATACGCGTCCGGGCCCGGAAACGTCAGGCGGACGCTTCCGGCATCTCCCGCGGCGACACAGGCGATCCGCGGCGCTGCGGACGATGCCGCGAGCGCGATGGTGAGGAGGAGAATGACAGCCGGCGTGCGCATGACGTCTCAGCGGCGCCTGCGGACGGACCCGGTGTTCCGCTTTCGGGCGGAAGGCCACCCGAATACGGCGAGATCGACGTTCCTGTTGTTCACCGGCACGCCTTCCGCTCTCAGAAGCCTCTCCTGCTCCACTCCTCTCCGGCCCGGAAGCGAAATCCTCCCCCGTGCGTTCAGCACTCTTTGCCACGGGATATCGCTCCCAGGGGGAAGATTATGGAGGGCGTAGCCGGCGAGACGGGGAGCCCCGGGGAACCCGCTCAGTCGTGCAATTGTGCCGTACGAGGATACGCGCCCCCGCGGGATGCGCGTCACCGTGCGCCAGATGCGGAGATATGTGTCGCCGGATTTCATTCGTCGGACACACCCATACGACTGTCGGGCAGAAGGGAGCGTGCGATTGTAGATATAAAAATAAATGAGGGGAGCGTGGCAACACGCCCCCCTTCCAGAAACACAGGTCCCACCAGCCGGGGATGACAGGCCGCGCCGGCCAGACTGAGAGCGAGGCGGATCCGCCGTGGGTTCCTGTCCGGCAACCGGTTACTTCGAGTCGGACTGACCTCCCTTGACGCGGTTGTTGTGCTTCAGCTTGTAGATGTCACGGCTCGCCTTGTTCTGATCCTTCCGGAGCTTTGCCCGCTCCTCAGGGGTCACCTTCCCGTCAGTCTTGGCCATCTGCTTCTCAGCCTTGATTGTCTTCTGTTCCTGGTGCAGTTTGCGGGCTTCGCCTTTTGTCAGTTCGCCGCTCTTCACACCCTCGCGTATCCGCGCCTTCTGGTTCATTTGCCGTTCCCTGACGACCGGCGTCTTGTCCTTCGGTGTCTGCGGCGGGGGATTCTGATCCTGTGCGAGTGCCGTTGCCGCACACATGAATACGATAGCAGAAATGACCGTTCTGAACACCATGAGTGGCCTCCCTTGTAATGTGAGTGCTGTCAGTTCTCCGAGTCTTGTCGCACCTTCGGCGTCGGAAACGGAGTAGTATAGAGGGAGGAAACGAGATTGTCAAGCGGTTTCTGACCGGGGGCCCGGGGGTCAGTCCCAGGCCGTCAACGCACCAGGATCGATTTCTTCGACTCTGCAAACGCTCCTGAAATCAGCCTGTAGAAATAGACGCCGCTCGCAACCCGTGACCCGTCAAACCGCGCTTCGTGGTATCCACCCGACTGGACGCCGTCCACAAGCGTTGCCACTTTCCCCCCGAGCTCGTCCTAGACCACCAGCGTGACGTGTGCGCGCGCCGGGAGCGTGAGGGCAGCCTGAGCCGCAAGCCCGTCTGCAGAACCGAAGGGGGGATCAAGCACGATCGCATAGAGACCACGGGTGTCGGGCAGAGGAGCTGTAATGTCCCTGCTGCCGGCCGACATCGGGAGAGGAGAGAGCGCACACAGCACAACCGCCAGCACACGCCTGACGCGCTTCATAGTGGGAAGGCCCCGAAGGTTGCACAAGAGTCGGCTTTTTGGCACTATGTCACAATGCATGAGAACGATTCTTCCCACCCGGACGGTTCCGCCGTCACTGCCGTCGACCTGAGGAAAACCTACACCGTCACCGAGCGTGAAGGGGGAGCCATGGCAGCCCTCCGGAGCCTGTTCCGCCGGGAGAAGACGGAGGTGGAAGCGGTCGCGGGGATCACGTTCCGGCTGGCCCCCGGGGAGATCGTGGGCTTTCTCGGGCCGAACGGCGCGGGGAAAACCACAACGCTCAAGATGCTCTCCGGGCTCCTCTACCCGACCGCCGGCGCGGTGTCGGTGCTCGGCCACGTGCCGTCGCGCCGCGAGAAAGCGTTCCTGCGCCAGATTACGCTGGTCATGGGGCAGCGCAATCAGCTCGTCTGGGACATCCCGGCTGCCGATTCGTTCGAGCTGAACCGCGCCATCTACCGCATTCCTGAGCGGGACTACCGGCGCACGCTGGACGAGCTTGTCGCGCTGCTGGATCTGGAACCTCTCCTGAGAAAACCCGTTCGGAACCTCTCCCTCGGCGAACGGATGAAATGCGAGGTCGCCGCCTCCCTCCTGCACCAGCCCCGCGTTGTCTTCCTGGATGAGCCGACGATCGGGCTGGACGTCACAATGCAGCGGCGCATCCGGGCGTTCCTCGCCGAGTACAATCGCCGCACGGCCGCCACCGTGCTGCTCACGAGCCACTACATGGCGGACGTCGAGGCGCTCTGCCGCAGGGTGATCGTGATACACCACGGCCGCCTCCTCTTCGACGGCGAGCTTGCCGACCTCGTGCGGCGGTTTACTGCTCACAAGACGATCGTCATTGAGCTCGAGAACGGGCCGGCCGACCTCAGCGCGTACGGGGAAGTCGTCTCCTCGTCCGAGGGGCGTGTGACGCTCCGCGTCCCGACATCCGCCACGGCCGGCGTCACGGGGAGGATCCTCGCCGATCATCCCGTAGCCGACCTGACGGTCGAGGACCCGCCGATCGAGGAGGTCATCGAGCGGGTGTTCTCGCAGGGGCCGCCGTGAGAGACTTCGCTGCCATCTACCTGCAGCAGTTCAGGACGACGTTCGCCTCGTTCGTCCAGTACCGCGCCTCCATCCTCATCTGGATGATCTGGCACATCCTGGAGCCGCTGGTTTACCTCGTTGTCTGGTCCGCGGTCGCGGCCTCCGGCGGCGGGAACGTGCAGGGCTTCACCGCACGGGACTTCTCCGCGTATTTCATCGTGCTCATGCTGGTCAACCACGTGACGTACACCTGGATCATCTACGAGTACGAGTACCGGGTCAGGCACGGGTCGCTCTCCATGGCCCTTCTCAGGCCGCTGCACCCCATACACGCCGACGTGATCGACAATGTCTCCTCAAAACTGATCACGCTGCCGATGATGCTCCTGGCCGCGGGTACACTGGGCGTCATGTTCCGCCCTGCCTTCCACACGACCGCGCCATCGGCCCTCCTGTTTCTTCCCGCGATCGTGCTGGCCTTCAGCCTCAGGTTCATTCTCGAGTGGACGCTCGCGCTGGCAGCGTTCTGGACCACGCGCGTCAGCGCGGTGAACCAGGCATACTACGTCGCGGCGCTCTTTTTGTCCGGCCAGATGGCACCCCTCGCTCTGTTTCCCCCCGCCATCCGTGACACGGCCGCGGCACTCCCCTTCCGCTGGATGATCAGCTTCCCCGTCGAGCTTCTCCTGGGGCGCCTCTCCCCGGCGGAGGCATGGGAGGGTCTCGGTGCACAGGCCGTCTGGCTTGTCGCGGCTCTCGTGCTGATGCGGGCTGTGTGGCGTTCCGGCGTTCGCCGGTATTCAGCGGTGGGCGCATGAGACGCCTGCGCCTCCTGCTGGTGTACGTCCGCGCCAGCGCTCTCGGCGAGCTTGCCTACAGGGCGAATTTCTTCTTCCAGATTCTCCAGTCGGCAGTCGAACTCGCCACCGCCGTCGCGGCGCTTTCTGTGGTGTTTGCGTATACCGACACGCTGGGGGGATGGACGCCGGACGAGGTGCTGGCGCTTGTCGGTGTGTTCTTCCTTGTCGGGGGGGCGATCAGGGTCGTCATCGAGCCGAGCATGGAACAGCTCATCGAGTCGGTCCACGACGGTACGCTCGATTTCACGCTCACCAAACCCGAGGACGCCCAGTTCCTTTCCAGCATCCAGAGAGCGGATATCTGGAAGCTGACAGACGTGGCGCTCGGCGCGGCGGTCCTGGCTCTTGCCCTGGTACGGATGGGGACGCGGATCGGCGCGGGACAGGTTCTCGGCTTCTGCGGGACGCTCGCGGCGGGAGGGGTGATCGTGTACAGCTTCTGGCTGATCCTGGCGACGCTCGCCTTCTGGTTTGTCCGCGTCGGCAACATCCTCGTGGTGTTCCAGTCAATGTACGAGGCTGGCCGCTGGCCGGTGAACATCTACCCGCGCTGGCTGAGGTTCGGCCTGACGTTCATCGTGCCTGTCGCGTTCGCGACCACGGTCCCCGCCCGGGCGCTGGCAGGGGGGCTCTCCCCCGCCGCACTGGCGGGCGCGTGCGCGCTCGCGCTGGTGCTCCTGGTACTCTCACGCCTCTTCTGGCGCGCGGGGCTGCGGCACTACGCGGGAGCTTCGGCCTGAGGTAGGGCTTCCCCCCGCGCGCTTCAGCGGGTGAGCCCCATCCGCGCCATGAGATCCGCGAACCGGGAGTCGCCGCGGAGAGGATCCAGCTTCGGGTCCACCTTCAGTATGCCGAGCGATTCCGCCCTTGCTTCAAAAGCCCGCTCCAGCCAGTCGAACGCCCTCTCCGCATCACCGAGCGTGATGTGGACGAGCGCGATCCCCCGTGCGAGGTTTCCCCCGGCCTGTGTGCGGGAGGGGAACCGCTCGAGCACGGCCCGTGCCTCGCCCGTTCTCCCCGCCGCCGCAAGACACTGCGCGAGTGCAACGGTCTCAATCGGTCCCTTCTCGTTTCCCTGCGCCCAGGCGTGATGCTCGCGGAGCGCTTCGTCGAACATCCCCTGTGCCTGGAATGCAAGCGAGAGGACCCTGTGCGCCTGTGCAAAGGTGGGAGACAGCTCAAGCGCCCGCCGTGCCCAGGGGATCGCGCGGTCGTAGTGCCTGCCGTAGTATTCGATGAGCGCCCTGTCCTTGTGAAGGGCCGCAGACAGAGGGTCGAGCTCAATGGCGCGCGACGTCTCGGCGACCGCCCCATCGTAGTTCCCGAGCATGGAGAGGAGCTCCCCGTACCAGTGGTGCGCCGTGGCGTAGTTGGGGCTCGCCGCGATCGCCAGGCGGAACTCTTTCTCCGCCCCTTCCCACTGCCAGGCGTTCAGCATCCCCAGGAGCGCCTGCGATGTGTGGGCCTCGGCCAGCCGGTCGTCAATGGCGAGCGCACACCGGACGGCGGCCCGTGCCCGCGTGTACAGGTCCTGGCGGGAGCTCTCCTCGAAGTCCACGAGCAGAAGGCACGCGTCGGCGATTCCCGCCCATGCGGGGGCGAACTGCGGATCGCTCGCGATCGCCTCCTCGAACCGGGCGATCGAGGCGCGGAGCCCTTCCGCCGTCCGCTGTGCCCAGGAAAACCGCCCCTGCAGGTACACCTGGTACGCCGCGGCGTTGTCCGTGGCACGGCGCCCGAGCGTGCGGCGGTCGTCCGGCGTGAGCCGCACGCGCAGCGCCTTCACGATCCGGCGGGCAACGTCCTCCTGGATATCAAATACTTCGTCCATGGTCCCGTCGTACGTCGAAGACCAGAGCGTGACGTCGCTTTCGGCATCGACCAGGTGCGTCGTAATCCGCAGCTCCGGCCCGTGCTTCCTGACGCTTCCTTCCAGAAGAAACTGGACATGGAGATCGCGGGCGATCTGACCTGTCGATTTCCCCGAGCGATCGTACTGCATCACAGAGCTGCGGGAGACAATCCTGATATTCTGCAGCCGTGAGAGCCGGGAGATGATTTCCTCGGTGAGGCCGTCGCTGAAGTAAGCGTTGTTTCTCTCCTGGCTGATGTCGGCAAACGGAAGAACGGCAATGGCCCTCGCGGCCGCTTCGCGGGGGCCCGCAGCCGCACTTTCGATTCGCCGGAGATCCCCCAGGAATTCGTCCGCCGATGCATAGCGCGCTGCGGGAGATTTCTCAAGGCAGCGGTCGATCACACGCTCGACGTATTCAGGAATTTCCGGGCGAATCGCGCGCGCGGACGGGTGCCGCTCATGCGTCAGCGCGTACAGGACCGCCTGGCTGTAATCGCTCTGGAACGGCCGCCGCCCGGTCAGCATCTCGAACAGCACAACGCCGAGCGACCAGATGTCCGTCCGTTCATCCACCGTCGCACCCTCGGCCTGCTCGGGTGACATGTAGGCGGCGGTGCCCAGCACGGCTCCCGGCGTTGACGGTCCCGCCGCGCTCCGCGTGGTGGCCAGGCCGAAATCGAGGATCTTCGGAGAGGCGTCGGCGGCGAGGATGATGTTGGCGGGCTTCAGATCGCGGTGGATGATCCCGGCCCGGTGGGCGGCGGCGAGCCCCTCGGCCACCTGCGTGACAATGGCAAGCGCACCGGAGACCGGGATGGGTCCCTCTGCAATCCGGGCGGCGAGTGACTTCCCCTCCAGGCATTCCATGCTGATGAACAGTCCCCCTGCGTCCGTGTCCTCGATGTCAAAGACGACGCAGATGTTCCTGTGCTGGAGGGATGAGCTGATCCGCGCCTCGCGCAGGAGGCGCTCCCGGGCCGGGGAGTCGGCGGTAAGCTCGGGGGGGAGAAATTTCAGCGCAACCGTGCGCCCCAGGCGTGTGTCGCGCGCCCGGTAGACCGTCCCCATTCCCCCGCTCCCGAGGGAATCAAGGATCTCGTAGTGGGAGACTGTTGTGCCTGTCAGTGTCGCCATTGCCGGCCGTCGAAAGGATGGAATATAACCGGCTGTGGGTGGAGAATCAAACTCGGCGGCGCGGAACGCGTGCGCCGGGGATATCAGCCGACTGCAGTGATCTCAGAGGGGAGGCGCGGGGGAGCGAAGCACCAGGGCGAACCTTCGTATGATGTCGACAGGACGCGTGATCGCAGTGCCAACGCAAACCGCGTAGGCGCCGCAGGCAACCGCCTGTGCCGCCTGGTCGGGCGACCAGATTCTTCCTTCCGCAATCACGGGCGCGGGCGTGCGCGAGGCCAGCGTCCTGATCAGCGCATAATCCGGCTCCGCCGGCGGAGACTGCGAGGGGTCGATGTACCCGGAGAGCGTCGTCGCGATGAAGTCCGCCCCCTCATCCGCCGCGGCAACCCCTTCGTCGGCAGTGGAACAATCGGCGAGTATCATACAGTCGACCGCGGAGCGCACCGCGCGGATGAACTCCGTTCCCGTCAGGCCGCCCGGCCTCCGCCGGGATGTTGCGTCCAGCGCGACGATCGACGCCCCGCTCGCCGCGAGCTTCACGGCATCGTCGAGAGTCGGCGTGATCAGCACGGCACCGGAGGGGAACTTCCCCTTCGTGAGACCGATGATCGGCAGATGCGTTGCCGCGGCGACGGCACGGACGTTCTCCGGGTCACGCACGCGGACGCCGACGGCGCCCCCCAGCTCCGCCGCCTTCGAAAACGCGGCGATGAACCCCGGCGCGTTGAACGGGCTCCCCTCTTCCGCCTGGCAGGAGACGATGAGTCCCCGTTTCAGGATTTCCTGCGCGTCGTTTGTCCGGGCCGTCATCCGGCCGCCTCCTGGAAGACGAGCGCCGCAGCGCCCAGAATCCCCCCGTCCTGCGGGAAATGCGAAAGCTCGATGCTCAACCGCCGGACAGGCGCCTTCATGGCACGATGCAGCACCGTGTTTCTGAACTCGTCGATGTACGGCCTCCCGAGCTCCAGCAGGCTTCCCGCAAGTATGATGCACTCAGGGTTGAACACATTGACCATGCCGGCAGCCGCCACACCGAGCCGTTCGCCGGCCCTCCCGAGGAGCGCCGTTGCAGACGCATCCCCGCGTTTCGACGCATCTCCGATAATCCTGGACGTCAGCTCCCCGCCCGGCCCGGCCAGCCGCCGCAGGAGAGGATCCTCACCGGCCCACCGCGCGATGCCGGACCCGGATGCGTAGAGCTCAACGCACCCTCTCCCTCCGCAGGAACATTCCGGACCGTTCGCGTCGACGCTCACGTGCCCCAGCTCCCCGGCAAAGTTCTCCGCGCCCCTCAGCATCTTCCCGTCCACGTAGACGCCTCCCCCGATGCCGGTACCGAGAACGAGGCAGAGGAAGTTGCGGAGGTCCTTCCCCCGCCCGAAAATCTTTTCAGCGGCCGCAGCGCAGTTTCCGTCGTTGTCGGCAAAGACGGGAAGATGGTACGTCCCCCCGATCACCTGCCGCAGGGGAACGTTAGACCAGTCGGGGATGAGCGCGGTTGCCGAGACGATCACGCCGGTCGCATAGTCGACCTGTCCCCCCGTCGAAATCCCCACCCCCGCGACAGGGCGACGGGCCTCACCGCACAGAGCAAGGCCTTCTCCTACGAGCGCTCCCATCGCGCCGAGTATCGCCTCCCTGTTCCCCGGGGTGGCCAGCTTCTTCCGGCTGATGACGTTTCCGGATCGATCCACCAGGGCCATCCGGAGGTTCGTGCCGCCGAGATCGATGGCAACGGCGACGTCCTCCCCCGGGAGAGACGAAAGGGGGGTGTCGTGTGCGTGATCGAACGACATGAGTTTCCGGTATCCCTCTCAATAATCGCGAATCAGGGGTCGCCGGCATCCGCCGAAGCCGACGGTGAGCGTCAGGATCCCGGGATCCTCACAGCTGCACGCGCGATGTCGTCCCAGTCCATGACATCAATGTTCTGTACATCATCATGAACAGCGCCGGCTGATTTGCTCCATCGAGGTAGAGCGTCCCGGCCGTTTCCCGGAACCGGGTGAGCTCTTTCAACCTGGGACGCCACTGCGGATCCCCGGCGCACAGATCCAGCAGCTCGAGCGCGCGCTCGTAACACAGTCGCACCTCTTTCCAGGCGCCATCCCGCATGAGGGCCTTGACGCGTGCGAATTCGCTCCCGATCATGAGGATATGCGTTTCCAGAGGGTACGCGTTCCATTTCTCCTGTGTCATCCCCTTGTGCCATACGGTCATGGCAGGTCCACCCACTTTCGAAGGACACCAAGCGCGTCGGACCTGATGTCTGTGCGCTGCAGTTCCATTCCCGGATTGTCGGCCGACGGCCTGATATTGATCAGTGAGATGAATTCGACGCGGGGTGGCTGTTCCCATGGCCAGAGGTTTCCCCCCCAGATGTCTCCCGGTGCAGCGCCCGCCCGGAGCAACTCGGCCTCGGCATCGGCGTGCATTTCGCCGCCCAGCGCGACCTTTCCATGCCGGACATCGACTGCGAATTTGATCATCGTTTCGAATGGAGCGCCCCTGAATCTCGCGAGGTCGTTGAACCGGAGCCGGGTGTCTGGCACGAGTATCGGTGAGTCCACGGAGGTCATCGAGAGCTGTGGTGAGTCGTGTCCAATGTACTCGGAAGGCCTGTGGGAGTCAAGCAGGATTGCCACGCGAAAACCGCTCGCAACGACACAGAGCGTCGGATTGCTTCGTCGCGAAAAGCGCTCCTCGCAATGACAGGTGGAGACCGCTCGCAATGACAGGTGGAGACCGCTCGCAATGACAGGTGGAGACCGCTCGCAATGACAGCGAGCTCACCGTTGGAGGACAATCCTCTCAAGCTCCTCCAGGGATTTCCCCTTCGTCTCGGGCATCATGCGGAGCACGAAGAAGAAGAACGGGATTTCCAGGAGGGAAAAGAAGAGGAACACGGCTCCGCCCCCGAACGCGGTCAGGGCAACGGGAAAGAGGAGGCCGACCACCGCGTTGACCCCCCAGTCGGCAAATGTCGCCAGCGCCTGCCCCTTGGCGCGGACCGCGTTGGGAAAAATCTCGGAGAGAAAGACCCAGATCACCGCTCCCACGGAAAACGCAAAGAATGCAACGAACGCGACGACGCACGCGACCAGGGCGCCGCCGCCCAGGAGATGCTCATCGAAATATGGGACGGCCGCCCCGGCCATGGAGAGACACATGCCCGCGGCGCCGATCATCAGGAGCGGCCGGCGGCCGATCCTGTCGATAAGGAACATGGCGGCAACCGTGAACACGAGATTCGTGATCCCCACGACCACGGCCTGCAGCATCGCCGCGTCCGTGCTCGCCCCTGCCCGCTCGAAAATCATGGGCGCATAGTACATGATCACGTTAATGCCGCTCAGGATACCGAAGACCGGGAGGAGCAGTGCGCACCATATTGCAAATCTGTACTTGCGCTGCAGGAGCGGCACCGCCCCCCGCTCCTCGCCGAGCGAGTTGACGATCTCACGGATCTCCGTCTCCACGTCCGGCGCCCCGACGCTTGCCAGCACCGCCCCCGCCTCAGCGGGCCTCCCGACCCTCACGAGCCACCGGGCACTGTCGGGCACAATGAACAGGAGCGCGAAAAACGCTGCCGAAGGGATGGCCATAACGCCGAACATCCAGCGCCAGTTGTCGGGCCCCGCGCCGACGAGGAGATAGTTAGAGAAGAACGCGGCGAGAATGCCGATCACGATATTGAGCTGCGCGACCGCCACCAGCCGCCCCCTGAGCCGTGCCGGAGAGATCTCCGCGATATACATCGGCGCCATGACGGAGGACGCGCCGATGGCGATCCCGCCCAGGAAACGGAACGCCAGGAGTGCGCCCCATGATCCCGCCAGTGCGCACCCCAGCGCGGAGACCAGGTACGCCACCCCGCACACCATGAGCACTGCCCGTCTCCCCCAGATATCCCCGGGCCTGCCGACGATGATCGCCCCGAGCATCGTCCCCCAGAGCGCCACCGAGACGGTCACACCCAGCGTCGTGTCCGTGAGCGAAAAGAACGCGGTGATGAACCGCGTCGTCCCCGAAATCACCGCCGTATCGAACCCGAAGAGGAAGCTGCCGAGGGCGGAGACAACCGTGGCAAAGAGGAGTTTCCTGTTCATCGCGGACTCCCGCATCGTTCCCTGGAGAAACGGCGCCCGGCCCGGCGCCGTACTGGGGGAAGTTACTCGGAAAAACAACGGAAGCAAGTGGCGACACCTTGTGAAGGAGAGCGGGGATCAGTATCTTTTGCCATCATTCCCCCATCGCAGGAGACTCTCAGATGAACGCGCGAACCGTCGTCGCAATCTTCCTCTGCTCAATCATTCTCCACGGCGCGGCATCCCTGTATGCCCAGGGCGCGGGCCAGCGGCCCCTGTACCGTGATCCGCAGGCCTCAGTCGATGCAAGAGTCTCGGACCTGCTTGGACGGATGACGCTGGAAGAGAAGATCGCACAGCTCCAGTGCATCGGCCAGTATCCGGCAGACAGGAGCCCCGTGCCGCGATCAGGCATCGGCAGCATGGCCACCGTACTGCGGAGCTTCACGGCGGCGGAGGCTGCTGAGAAGAACAACGCCGTTCAGAAGCTGCTCGCCGACAACACGCGTCTGGGCATTCCCGTGCTCATCCACGATGAGGGACTGCACGGGGTCATCGCCAACGGTGCGACAAGCTTTCCCCAGGCCATCGCGCTTGCGAGCACGTTCGACACGACACTGATGGGAGAAGTTGCCACGGCCATCGCCCGGGAAGCCAGGAGCCGGGGAATTCGCCAACTCCTCTCCCCCGTGATCAACATTGCGAGGGACGAGCGCTGGGGGCGTGTGGAGGAGTCGTACGGCGAGGATCCCCTGCTCACCTCACGGATGGGCGTCGCATTTTGCAGCAGCCTGGAGCGGGAAGGCGTCGTCGCCACACCCAAGCACTACGTGGCGAACGTCGGGGACGGCGGGCGCGACAGCTACCCCATCGAGTATTCCGAGCGGCTGTTGCGCGAAGTATACCTCCCGCCGTTCAAAGCGTGCTTCCAGGAAGGGCACGCCACATCCGTCATGGCGGCGTACAACTCGCTGGACGGACTCCCCTGCTCGGCGAACCACTGGCTCCTGACGGACCTCCTGAGAGATGAATGGGGCTTCCGGGGATTCGTCGTGTCCGACTACGGTTCCGTATCCGGGATTGTCGATGCGCACCACACCGCGGCGACAAAGGAAGACGGCGCGGGAGCGGCCGTGGAGGCGGGACTTGACGTGGAATTGCCCGCCATTTCCCTCTACGGCGAGCCGCTGCTCCGGGCGGTGAAGGACGGGAAAGTGCCCCTGAGCACGATCGACCGGGCGGTCTCACGCGTGCTCGCCGCGAAATTCCGGCTGGGTCTCTTCGACCGCCCGGACGTCGACCCGGTATCTGCAGCAACAATCAACGGCTCGGCCGAACACAGGGCGCTCGCACTCAAGGCCGCACGACGGGCCGTGGTCCTGCTCAAGAATGACCGGGGAATACTCCCGCTCGCCAGGGAGATCAAAACGCTCGCAGTCATCGGCCCGACCGCCGACGCGGTGCGGCTCGGCGGCTACAGCGGGTTCGGCGTGGATGTGGTGACTCCGCTGGCGGGGATCCGTCGCATTGTCTCCGCAGGAACGCACGTCACATATGAAAAGGGCTGCGATCTCACGTCATCGGCGCTCCCGCCCGTACCCGCGGAGTACCTCCGTCCGGCGGGCGGCCGGCCGGGCGAGCGCGGCCTGAAGGGTGAATACTTCAACAACATGGAGTTCACGGGACCCCCCGCACTCGTCCGTGTCGACCCGCAGGTCCAGTTTGACTGGAGCGGCGGTTCTCCCGACCCGAAAGTCCATCCCGAACATTTCTCGGTGCGGTGGACGGGGACGCTCCGCTCCCCGGTCTCCCGCGACGTGCGCTTGAGCGTCACCACCGACGACGGCGCCCGCCTGTACATCGACGGGAAGCTCGTGATCGACAGCTGGCACGACAGGGGACCGAGCTCCGACATCATCACGGTCGGTCTCCAGGCGGGCAGGGAATACGACATACGCTTTGAGTACTACCAGAACGGGGGCGGGGCATCGGCCAGCTTCGGGTGGGAATTCCGTCCTGACAACGACAAGCCGTTCAACGCGGCGGTTGCAGCCGCCCGCGCGTCGAATGCCGCGCTGGTCTTCGTGGGGATCAACGAAGGGGAAGGACAGGATCGTTCAAGCCTCGATCTGCCCGGCGAGCAGGAAGACCTCATCAATGCTGTCGCCGGGACCGGCGTGCCCACGATCGTCGTTCTCGTCAACGGGAGCGCCGTCACGATGGGCAGGTGGATCAACAAGGTGTCCGCGATCGTGGAGGGCTGGTACGGCGGGGAGGAGGGGGGCAATGCGCTTGCAGAGGTGCTTTTCGGCGAATACAACCCCGGCGGGCGGCTCCCGATCACATTCCCCCAGACCGTGGGACAGGTGCCGCTCTATTATGACCACAAGCCGACGGGCCGCGGCGACGACTACGTGGACCTGACAGGGAAGCCGCAATTCCCGTTCGGTTTCGGTCTCAGCTATACCCGGTTCGCGTACAGCAACCTGACTGTCACCCCTCTGCATCCCGACCCCACAGAGACCGTGTCGGTCACCCTGGACGTCGCAAACACGGGCAGCAGGAAGGGGGACGAAGTCGTCCAGCTCTACATCCATGAGGGCGTGCGGAGCGTGACGAGGCCCGTGGAAGAACTCAAGGGATTTCAACGTGTTACGCTGGCGCCGGGAGAAAAACGGACAGTCTCGTTTGCGCTCACGCCCGCCGACCTGGCGCTTCTTGACCAGCACCTCCACACTGTCGTCGAACCAGGACCGGTCGACGTTCTGATCGGAACTTCCTCCGATGATATCCGGTTGAAAGGAACATTCGAAATCACCGGGAGGTAGGCATGAGGCGTGTCCTGAGGATTGCGGGTATCATAGCGGGCATGCTGGTCGTGCTTGCGGCGTGCCTGGCCCTGTACGTCCAGCTGGGATGGGACCGCAAAGACGGCCGGCAGGCTCCGATACTCGTGGCACCGCGCGACCCGGCGTCAGTCGCACGGGGTGAGTACATCTTCATGAACACCTGGCAGTGCTGGGGGTGCCACAGCGGCAGCGACGGCAGTCAGTCCGTCCCGCCGGCCGGCGGACGCGCGTTCGACCTCTCAACCACGGGGCCGGGGTTCGGGATGTACTACGCGAAGAACATCACACCCGACAGCGCCACGGGCATCGGCGCCTGGACTGACGGCGAGATCGTGCAGGCGATTCGCGAGGGCGTGCGCAGAGACAGGCATCTGCTTTTTCCGCTCATGCCGGTCGACTGGCTTCACAGGATGTCTGATGAAGACGCGCTCGCGATCGTTGCGTACCTTCGCAGTCTCCCTCCCGTCCGAAACGACGTACCCCCGGCCACCCCGTCATTTGTCGCCAGAGCCCTCTTCGCCTTCGGCGTACTCTCGGCCCTCCCCCCTGTCAATACCCGCATCGCAGCTCCGGCGCAGGCATCGACTCGTGAGTACGGTGAGTACGTCGCCACCGCGCTCTCCGGATGCGCGGACTGCCACACACCGCGGGATCTGAAGAACGGCAAGTTCTTTCTGGACAGCCTGTTTGCGGGCGGGACAATTGCCTTCGGTGAACCCGAGGGAGAACCCATCGTATCGTTCGCATCCAACCTGCGCGAGATCCTCGGTCCCGGCCCTGGCCGGTGGTCGGAAGACCAATTCGTCACGGCGGTCACCGGCGGCATGAGGCCGGACAGCAGCGTGATCAGTCCTCACATGCCCTATGCGCGGTACAAATTCGTTTCGCCGGACGACCTGCACGCACTCTTCGTCTACTTCACATCGCTGCCGCGCATCGACCGTGGAGTCCCGGCCGCACGGTATACAGACCGCGTGAACGCCGCACACGGGACGGAGCGGGGAGCCTATGTCTTCGCGGCCCGGTGCCAGGCATGCCACGGCAGGAACGGCACGGGAACACCGTCCACCAGCGTCCGCCTCGCCGACGTTGCGGGGTCCCTCGCAGACAGCGACATGCGCGACTTCATTGGAGCCGGTCAGCCCGACCTCAAGATGCCTTCGTTCGCAAAGACGCTGGGCAGCGATGATATCGCCAACGTCATCGCCTACATCAGGAGCTGGAATCAAACGGGGGAGCGCACTACCACACACTGACCCGCAGAATTCCCGCCGGACCGGGATCCGCAAATGGTCCGGGCACGATCCTTTTGGCGTCACGGGGCTGGCCGAGATAGTCCCTGTCCAGCGTCATCGGCGAGCCGTCGGGGTTCTCGTAGCCCACGCCGGCGATCCTGGCCTTCCCGAGCCGGGCTGTCGTGATGAGCGCAGCGGTGTGCCCGGGAAGTTCCTTCCCGAAATTCGCTTCGATCCCGATGCCGCCCGATCCGTACATCCAGACACCCGGGTCGACGGAGGGAACCACCAGGGGCGCGGATTCGTGCACGCCGGGTCGCGCACCGTTGTAGTACACATTTCCTTCCGCCTGTATCCCGTACTCCACAGAATCGTATACCGCAAGCCCGCACGCCCCGCGCTGGGAAGCGGGAACCGTCGGGGCAAAGATGTTATTATAGAACCGGTTATCCCCTCCGTGCACGTTCGCCAGGCCCGCCACGGTCGTGGAATGGGCGGGATGATACGGTGTCTGCCGCGTCAGGTCAGGCCAAGTGACGATAGCCCCCGTGATCAGATTGTGGACATACGCGCCGCCTTCGGATGCATCGCTGATGCTGCGCGGCGACAACAGGAGGTTGTTGTCGACCAGGTAGGGACCGTGATCGACCTCGAAGAACACGTCCTCCATGGTGTGGTTGTAGAAGAGGTTTGCGGTGACGCGCGTCCCCTGCGCCATCCAGTCCAGCCACAGCCCCCGCCCCGCGTCATGGATCCGGTTGTGCCGAATGACGACGTCGATGGCGGCATGGAGCTTGATGCCTGCGATCTCGGCGCCGGTGAACAGCCGCCGTGTCCAGATGTCGTAGATGTGATTTCCCTCGATGCGGCTGCAGACGGCCCCCAGGCTCCCCACGATCCCCGTCTGCTCGCAGTTGGAAATCGTGTTGTTGCGGACGATGTGGTGGCCGACAGTCTCCGTGGTCCATCCGACCGCATGCGCCCGCTCGATCGTCTTCACATACCCCTCGGCGGAATTCTCGGACGTGTTGTCCCACGCATCGCCGTATTTTCCCAGCGACACGCCGGAACACCTCGAATCGCTGATCAAGTTGTTTTCGATGATCCAGCCCCTGCTCCAGTGGGGGCCGATGAGTCCGACCTGCTCCGCTGTCGGCGGCGCCCAGTTTGTCGCCGCCTGGCGCATGATGAAGCCGCGAACCGTGATATAATTGACGCCGGTCTTCCCGGGGTAGAACACAGTCCGGCGGACGTTGATCTCCACGAGCTTCCTGTTCGGATCGACACCTTTGAACTGTGCCCAGATCACCGTGGAATCGGCATTCACACTGCCGAACCAGAGCGGATGCCGGCCGGCCGGCGTCGAGAGATCGTCCAGCGCCGCCGCTTCGTCCAGCGCCTCCCCGTCCAGATAGACCGCCCCCGTGTGATGGCGCCTGCCCTGCCCGTCGAACCAGTCGCCGTGAATCGAATCGCTGTACGGATTGAAACCCCCGAAGTACGCGTTCGGCAGTGAGACAGTCCACAGGTCATCGTGCAGGCGCACCCAGCTCCGCACCACCTCCGATCCCTTGATCACGACTCTCTCACCGGGAGCGGCCCGATAGACAATCCTCCTGGCGTCGGACTGCCCTCCCCTCGGAGGATTGACCCATTCACGGTATGTCCCCTCGTGGACGGTGATCACATCCCCCGCGCGGGCAAGGCGCGCGGCCGAGGCGATCGTGCGCAGCGGCGTGCGGAGGGATCCGTCACCGGCATCGCTGCCGCGGACGGACACGTGCAATTCGGCTGCACACGCGGCGGACGCGCACGCGAGCGTCAGCGCCGCAATTGCCGCCGCGGAGGCGTTAAGAGCGCGTTTCATTGTCGTCCCTGCATCTGGTCCCGCATCAGAAATTCTGGTGTTCCAGGTACCTGACGCTCTTCGGAATCTGCTCCAGGCTCACGGGAGATTCGTCTTCAATGATGTACCATGCCACCCCGGCCTTCCGGGCCGCAGCCAGCGCCGCGCGCAGGTTGATGATCCCCGTTCCGAGTGCGACATCACTGTTCACGTCCGCCCCCCCCTCGAGCAGGCCCACGGGCGTCCCCTTCTTCATGTCTTTGAGATGCATCAGAGCGAAACGCCCGCCGTACGTGTCGAACAGGCGCACCGGATCCTGCCCGGCGTGGACCACCCAGAATATGTCCATTTCGTAGAACACCGAGTCGGGCTTCG